>Ga0209040_10001159_pt1 | contig 20646 bp, 18 predicted proteins | sample BogFormECP12_OM3_FD_188240 | JGI IMG/M metagenome (GOLD analysis project Ga0209040, IMG submission 188240) | Bog forest soil microbial communities from Calvert Island, British Columbia, Canada - ECP12_OM3 (SPAdes) (version 2) | ecosystem: Environmental > Aquatic > Freshwater > Wetlands > Bog ...
CGCCAAGATTTCCCCAATTCATCCAATAGCTGTCATTGAGCTTCAATGCTTGTTGCTGCGTGGCTATGGATTCGGGAAAGCGGTGCATCAAGTAATAGGCATAACTGAGATTATTGTAACCCTCAAAACTCGGACGAAGATCAATCGACCGCTTGAAAGCATCGATAGCTTCCTGATAGCGGCCTTCCGCACCGTACGCCCCTCCAAGGACAACATATCCACGATAGTTATCAGGCGCCAGTTGAGTAGTTTTTAGAAACATGTCAACAGCGTCTGAATATCGCGCTTGATCGTAGTAGAAGAGTCCCAGCCAACTGTAAACTCCCCAGTAATTCGGCCGCAGAGCGATGGCTTTCTTATAGGTCATTTCTGCGGCAGCCGCGTCTCCCATTTTGGTGTAGGCTTCAGCCAGACCGCGCAGAGCTTCCTCGCTCTCCGGGTTTGACGCCAAAGCGCGTTTGAATTCCTCGGCCGCCTCAGCATGTTTTCCTGTACCGTTCAGCACATTGCCCAGACAGACATGCCCTTCCACCAGTTCTGCATTCAGCGATAACGCCTTTTCGCAGTCGTGCGACGCATTGCTTATCCAATCGTCGCCCTTGAGGAACTGCTCAGAGCCAGTCCAGTGCGCCTCTCCCAATCCCGCATAAGCCGGGGCGTAATGAGAGTCGATCTGGATGGCTTTGTTGAATTCCGAGATTGCGCTTTGGATGTTCTCCGGGGTTTCGTACTCCTGTAGATACCCTCGCCCTCGTATGTATGCCTCGTACGCTGCAGGCGAGGTATTCTGTTGGACGTTCAACTTGCGGCGTTGTTCGGGCTTAATTTGAGTCGGCAACATGTCCAGGGCCGCGCTGACCACTCTGTCCTGCAGGCCAAAGGGGTCGCCGACCTCGGCCTCGATGGTCTTGGCGGCAATTTGCCGATGTGTCCTCGAGTCCACCAGATAGCAGTTGATTCGGATGGTGCGTCCAGACTGCTGCAAACTGCTTTCCAGAACAAAATCGGTGCCAAACGCTCGTCGGGCGTCGTCTGCAGTTTTCACCCCTTGGTCGCGCAGGTCGCGGGGAGAGACCACCTGAACTGCGTCGCTGTCGCTGGCTTGAACTAGCTTCGCCGTAAGTGTCTCGGTGAGACCCAGTCCCAGCGCGTTGATCGACGCATCCTGACCCACGGAGTCGAACGGCAGCACGGCCATGATCTTCTGTTGGACTTGGGGTTGCTGCCGGCCGGTCCATTCCAGAATCTTGCCTCTGAACCCGACTCCAAGTGCGACCACCGCAATCAGCGCCAGACCGAGGATGAGCCAGGGCTTCGACCGCCAGCCCGGAGTCGGCTGGACCGCAATCGGCCGATGCGAGCCGGAGCCCCTCGCAAAGTCTTTCAGGTCCTCCAGCAACTCATTCGCGGACTGGTAGCGGAGCTTCGGGTCCTTCTCCATGCATTTCAGGATCACAGCTTCCAGCGCAGGCGAGATGTCTTTGTTCTTCAGGCGAGGGGCAGTGGGCACGCCGTGGCGAATGGCTTCCCTCAAGCTGTCTCCGTGCTGCGGGAATGGCCTTGAGCCTGTAGCCAGCTCGTACAGAACGACGCCGGCGGAATAGATATCGGAACGTGTATCCGGCTCCGTCCCATCAACTTGTTCGGGCGACAGGTAGGCAGGAGTTCCGGCCCACGGGCTCTGCCGATCCAAGGCTTTATCGCTGGTCAGGGTTGGGTCGTCTGGGAGGGCCAACAACTGCGCCAGACCAAAGTCCAGGATCTTCAAATCATTTTCAGGCGTAAGACGCAAATTTCCCGGCTTGAGATCGCGATGAAGGACCTGATGTGCGTGGGCGTAGGCCAGTCCTCGTGCCAACTGAATGCTGACGGCCAACACCTCTTTCTCCGGCGCACCGCCCGCCTGTAGGCGCTCATTGAGAGACACGCCCTGAACGTATTCCATAACCAGGTAATCGATTCCGTTGTCGGAATGGAAGTCGTGGACCGCTGCGATGTTGGCGTGTTTGAGCCGGCTGAGGATGAGGGCTTCGCCGCGGAAACGCTTGCGTGCCGAGGCGTCGCTTACGGCCTTTTCATTGAGTACCTTGATAGCGACATCGCGCTCCAGGTGCGTGTCCCAGGCGCGATAGACCTTGCCAAAGCCGCCCACACCGATCTCCTCGATGAGACGGAAGTGGCCGAGCCAGCCGCCGGGGGTGAGGTCAGGCGCCGCCATAGGGGTCGTGCGTACAAGCGAATCGTATGATGGTTCTGCCGCGCGGTCAATGCGATCCGTCGTAGTCCGCGCGCCAGGATTTCGTAATCTTCAGTCGGGCGTCTTATTCAAAGGGCGATCCCGTTCTACTCCGGCTGGTTCGCCCGAAAACTGGTGCGCAATTCGGCGATGATTTCATCCGCGGCCTGGCGCGCGGTTTCCAGCTTGCCGGGCGGAAAGGAAATGGCGCCCACGCGGGCGTGCCCGCCACCACCGTAGCGCTCGCAAATCTTAGCCAGGTTCTCAAAGTGGGTGGTCTGCGTCCAGGGATTGGAACCGACGGAGACCTTGGTGCGGAAGCTGCTCTTGCTGAGCCCGACGGAGTAAACGCAGGCCGGATGGAGATAGTAGGGAATAAATTTGTTGTAGCCCTCCAAGTCGTAGTCGGTCACGTCGAAGAAGACGGTGCCATCCTTGCACTGGGTGCGCTCGCGCAGGATCTCGATGGAGCGGCGGTGCCGTTCCATCAATTGCGGGATTCGATCGGCGATCATGGGATCGGCAACAATTTCAGCCAGCGGTTTGTAGGCCAGCCTGGAGATCAGTGTGGGAATGAGATGCGGGTCCTGGTTGGCTTCGATCACCATGGTCAGCTTCATCGCCGGCGCCTTCATCTCGACCGCCGAATGCGGATCGTCATACAGCGCGCCGTCAATGATGTCGGCCCACTCGATCAGCTCAGCGACTGGCGCAGGGTCGAAGCCGAACCGCTGCTTGGTGACCTCCGCGATGAACTTGGTGCAGGAGCGAAAGTCGGGATCGTAGAACTTCGTATTGCTCAGGTCCTGTTCGAAGTGAGAGGCGTCCTCGGGCGTGAGAAACGCGCTCTGGTGATGATCGAACCACCAGGTGATGCGCGGCGAAGGCGAATACTTGAAATCGACAATGGCATTCTCGTCGCCGGTGAAGTCGTCTTCATTGAAGAGCGCCCCGGCGCGATGCACCAGGCCCATATACTCAAACTCAGCGTGCTCGCGAATGCGCTCGCGATAGAAGCGCGTGAACAGCGCGGCCGAGCAGGCACCGTCGAAACACTTGTCGTGATAGAAGACCCGAATCCTCACAAACCCTTTCTCATGCGGCATCTCTTGTTCTGGGAGAGAGTTGTTTAGAATACCGCGTTCGTAAAGCGAAAAGTAAATAGAAATGACATTTTGAGGTGGGAGATGTCAAGCGGTTGCACTTTAACCTGTAAAAGGCAATAAAAAAACGGGGCGATCATCGCCCCGCTGGAAAGGTTTCATACGTGGAACTACGCGTTGGCCTGCTTTTCGGCCAGGTCGCCTACGATGGGCAATTTAAACATCTCATGCTGGTATGCCTTCACGATGAGCAGAATCCACAGCGCCAACTCTGCCAGCCCAACCAGCCCCCATAATCCAAACATCAGGACAGGAACAATGTAGCCGAAGATCGACAGCACAATGTGGAGAACGATCAGCGCGGCCGCCGTGAACAGGCATTGGAAGGCGTGAAAGCGAACGAAGCGATTGCGATTGTAGGGCTCGACCAGCAGGAAGATGATCGCCGGAATAATGGTGAAATAAGCGAGCATGCCCGCGATGTTTTCTGCCATAGGAGTGGCCGGAGCGGCGGTTGTGCCATAACTGGCGGGCTGCGGGGGCGAAGCCGTCTCCCCCGCAGCCTTGCCGCACTTTGGGCAGAACGCGGTGTTGTCGGCCATCTGCGTACCACAAGCTGAACAGAATGCCATCAGGACCTCCTATTCGTACTCGCGGCGGACAATAACAGAGTCGGGGCCGGAAGGCAAAAGAAAAATGCCAACCCGGCTGTTCCTGTCCTTCGCAGACGCCCGGAGGCTTTCCGGGAGCGAAGGCATGCAAGCCAGCCCCATGCAGGCCCCGGTCAATAATGCCGCACGGTTGCGGTACAGAAATGTTTGGGAGTAGCATTGTTTCCCAGCGTGGCCCACCCCGGGGCTCGGCCCTTCAGGATTCAGCGGGAGTTGACCCTTGGAAGCTATCATCCTGCGGTCGATCGAGCGCATCGTAGCCGTGATCATCGGCGGTCTCTCTATTTATCTAGGGTACCGCCTGTTTCTAGCGATCCCGGAGCGTCATGAAAGTGAAGGCAAGGTACTGTTACCGGGCGGCATTTCCATTTATATGACCCGCATTGGTCCGGGAGCCTTTTTTGCCCTCTTTGGAGCCATTGTGGTGGCTATATCGTTTCATCAAGCCATCACCTACAGGGAAGGCCCTTACCAGGAAGTGATGTCCAGGCAATCTACCGGGACGGCAGCCCAATCGGACCTGGTGCAGCCGGGGGGATCGAGTACCTATTCCAGATCCTACACCGGTTTCGGGAGTGGAGATGCCACCGAGAACTTGCAGCTCAGCCGCCTGCAAGCCGCCAGTGACATCAGATTTCTCAACAACACACTGTCACAGTGGCTGCGAAACGATCTGAGCCGACAGAATCGAACCGACGTGGCGCTGGTGGTGCAGAGGATGAGGCTCGCCATCGTCACCTCGGTCTGGGGACCGGACTGGGGCGAGATTGCGAAGTTCAATGAATGGGTGCGCAACGGCGCGTCGGAACCCCCTCCGAAAGAACTGGACAAGCCTGCGAGACTCTATCTGCACGGGGAGGTGTGAGATGAAAGGCGCAGCGACTACCGGCCTGCTCATCCTGGTTGCAAGTTCCCTGCTCGCGACAGCGAAGGACCTCTCGAGCATGTACGACAGGGCAAAGGTTGCACAGGAGCAGGCGCGGCTGAAAATGCGGGTAAGCGAGATCTATGCGAAGGCGTACCAGCCGAATCTGCTGCCGGAGGAACAACGTGCGCTGTCGGGCGTGAGTCTCGACACACCCCTTGAGGGCGACCCGGTGCTGGGATACTACTCGAATTACAAGACCCGGGTGGTAACTATGCCTGCGGTCTCACTGCTCTTCTTCGAGGACCTGTGCACGGCATACGCCTGGCTTTACGTTAAGGGGTATCGGCTGGAGACGGTGGAAGAATACGTCACCATGCTGAAGTATAAGGATGCGCAAGGCTTCGGCGGACACTATCCGCCTCCGCTGAAGGCGCTTGGCATTCCCGACAATGCGCTGTCCGATTCCAAGGTCAATGATCTCTCGCTGCGCTTCCGAAACACTGGGTGGGCCTTCATCCTGGGTCATGAACTGGGGCACATTCGCTTCCAACACCCGGGCTACAACGGGGTATCGCCCGCGGTCTCCCAAGCCAACGAAGAACAGGCCGATCTGTTTGCCCTTGAGCTCATGCGGCGCGTCACTGAGATTCCCATGGGAGCCATGCTGTTTTTTCAGAGTGCCATCTACTATTTCGAGAACCGGGCAGACTTCGATTCGGACAAGCAATGGCAGGACTACATGGCCAAGTCCGCCACCCATCCCCTGACAGCGGAGCGGCTTAGAGTTCTCTCGGAGAAAGTGAAGTCGCTTGCCCCGGACTTTGCACGTGGACAGCCGAATCGTGCGGCGGCCATCGAAACCGTGCAATTCATTGGCGGGCGCTTCGCAGAATTCGCTCAGTATCTCGACGATCCAACGATGCAACGTGTGATGGCAGCGAAGGCGAAGAAGTCTCCGCCTTCGTCGTTGGCGCCCAGGCGAGAGAAGGAGACGCTCAAGGATTTTCAATAATGGATCGGGCCGAACTGCCCCACTGCCGCGTGCCTTCGTAGCGCGGCCTTTACGCCCCGCAGCACTTCTTGTACTTCTTGCCGCTGCCGCATGGGCAAGGATCGTTGCGGCCAACCTTGTCGCCGCGGACCACCTGCTGCACCGGGCCTTGGTCGCCGCCGCCGGCCATGCGCGCCTGCTCCAGTTCGCGCCGTTTGCGGCGCTGGAACGCTTCCTCCATGTCGTCCATCGAAGTCGTGGCACGGCCTCGCCGAAAACCCGTGCTGAATGCCGCGACGGCATCGCCGTTGCCGCTTCCGGGAGCGAGCGCAGGCTGCGGAGCCGGTTGCGATGGCGCTTCGATCACCTGCATCAGGTACAGGTAGCGAACCGTCTCCTCCTCGAAGCGCTCCATCATGGCCTCGAACATATCGAACGATTCGCGCTTGTACTCCACCAGCGGATCATGCTGACCATAGCCGCGCAGTCCGATGCCCTCTCGCAAGTGATCCATGCTGAGCAGGTGGTCTTTCCACTGCTGGTCAATGACGCTGAGCATGATGATGCGCTCGTGATGGCGCATCGCGTCGGGCCCAATCAATTGCTCTTTCGCGTCGTAGCGCTCTTTCAGCTTGTCGAAGATGGCGTCGCCCAGTTCCTGACGGTTCAGCTTCTCGGCTTCGACGCCTTCGGCGCCGATGTCGACTCCGAAGCGGGTGAAGATCTGATTCTTCAGGCCCTTGATGTCCCAATCTTCGGCATGGGTTTCCTTATCAGCGTATTTGTCGAGCAGGCCGCCGAGAATGTCGCGAACGTAGTCTTCGAGGATGAGTTCCTTCTGGTCGATGCCTTCCAGCAACTGCCGGCGCAGTCCGTAGACTGCCTGGCGCTGCTTGTTCATTACGTCGTCGTACTCAAGCAGATGTTTGCGGGCCTCGAAGTTCTGCGCCTCAACCGCTTTCTGTGCCGCCTCGATGCGCCGTGTGATCATCCCCGACTCGATAGGAACGCCCTCTTCCATTCCCAGCCGCTGAAGCAGGTTCGACACCCACTCTTTGGCGAAGATACGCATCAGGTCATCTTCCAGCGACAGATAGAACCGCGAGGCTCCCGGATCGCCCTGGCGTCCGGCGCGCCCACGCAACTGGTTGTCAATGCGCCGCGCCTCGTGGCGTTCGGTGCCGAAGATGAATAGCCCGCCCAGCGCAACGACCTCGTCGTGCTCGGCGTCGGTGGCAACTTTGTAGCGGGCGTTGATGTCGTTCCACTGCGCGGTCGGCACCTGGTACTCGTTGCCGCCGTAATAGAAGTAGGAGAGGTTGGGATCGTCGGGCTTGGCAGTGACTTCTCCCGCCACTACCTTCAACTGTTGGGCCAAGCCTTTCTTGATGCACTCCTGCTTGGCCATGAACTCGGAATTGCCGCCCAGCAGAATGTCGGTACCGCGACCGGCCATGTTGGTCGCGATCGTGATTGCGCCCTTGCGTCCGGCCTGGGCGACAATCTCGGCTTCCTTCTCGTGATACTTGGCGTTCAGCACCACGTGCTTCACGCCCTTCTTTTTCAGCAGGTCGGAAAGGCGCTCGGATTTTTCCACCGACGTGGTGCCCACCAGCACCGGCTGGGCGTGCTCTGCCAGTCTCTGGATCTCGTCTGCGGCCGCAAAGTATTTTTCTTTTTCGGTCCGGTACACCACATCGGAATTTTCAATGCGCAGCAGATTACGGTTGGTCGGGATGACGACCACTTCCAGCTTATAGATCTTGTCGAACTCGGCCGCTTCCGTCTCCGCCGTACCGGTCATGCCGGCCAGCTTCTTGTACATGCGGAAGAAATTCTGGAAGGTAACCGTCGCGAGCGTCTGGTTCTCGCGCTCGATCTTCACGCCTTCTTTAGCTTCGACGGCCTGGTGCAAACCATCAGACCAGCGGCGGCCCGGCATCAAGCGGCCGGTGAACTCATCCACGATGAGCACTTCCCCGTCTTTCACCACGTATTCGACATCGCGCCGGTAGAGGGAGTGCGCTTTGATGGCGGTGTCAACGTGATGCTTCAGGTCCCAATTCTCGGGATCGGCGATGTTGCCGATACCCAGCAGGCGCTCAACTTTTTCCCAGCCGATATCAGTGACGGTGATGGTGCGGTGTTTCTCGTCCACTACGTAGTCGCCGGTGAGGACTTTGTCTTCGCCCGGGCCATGGTCGATCTCCTCGCCGAGTTCCAGTTGCGGGATGATGCGGTTCACCCGGTAGTACTTGTCGGTGGATTCCTCGCTCTGCCCGCTGATGATAAGCGGGGTACGCGCTTCGTCGATCAGGATCGAGTCCACCTCGTCCACGATGGAATAATTGTGGCCGCGCTGCACACAGTCGCGGAGGTCGAACTTCATGTTGTCGCGCAGGTAGTCGAATCCGAACTCATTGTTGGTGCCGTAGGTGACGTCCGAACCGTAGGCTTCGCGCCGCTGGTTGTCGTCGAGGTCGTGCACGATGACGCCAACCGTCAGACCAAGGAAGGTGTAGAGCTTGCCCATCCACTCCGAGTCGCGCTTGGCGAGATAATCGTTCACGGTGATAACGTGTACGCCTCGCCCGGATAGCGCGTTGAGGTACACCGGCAAGGTCGCAACCAGCGTTTTGCCTTCACCGGTTTTCATCTCGGCGATTTTGCCTTGATGCAGCACCACGCCTCCGATGAGCTGCACGTCGAAGTGCCGCATCTTCAGCACCCGCCAGCCGGCCTCACGTACGACCGCGAACGCCTCCGGCAGTGTCTCGTCCAGCACCGCCGCCAGCTCGCGGTCTTTCTCGTCCGGGTCTTCCACGGCATCTACGCGTTCGCGGATGCGTTGGCGAAATTCTTCGGTCTTCGCCCGGAGCTGCTCGTCGCTGAGCTGCTTCGTCTCGGGCTCAAGCGCATTAATGGCCTCAACCTGCGGCATGATGCGCTTGATTTCGCGTTCGTTACTGGTGCCGAAAATCTTGGCAATGGCCTTATTGATCAAATCCGTATTCCTTGCGGGAGCACCTGTTAAATCAGGGGATTACGCGAGCGAAACACGCTCAAGAGTCGCACCCCACCCCATTAGAAGGCTAACACATTGGATGCGGCTGAGATTGCGTCGTTGCAGAGTTCGAGGATCCCGCTTACAGCTCCTACTCGTAGTGGGTCCACATGCGAAGCACCTTGACGACACGTTGATCTTCCAAAACCTGATAAACAAGTCTGTGCTGGATATTGAGGCGGCGTGAGTAGGCACCTTTCAAGTCGCCTAGAAGCTTCTCAAACGGCGGAGGCTTCTGAAAAGGATTGTTTGCAAGGAGGACAAGAAGTTGTTCGGCTTTCGAACGAAGACCAGCGGATGCAAGACGGCGGGCATCTTTCTGCGCCTGCTTGGTAAACACAATCTGCCAAGGCGTCACCAGCCGGGTTCTTTCTCGCACTCGTCAACCGGAGTGGCAAGGCCGTCACGGATGGAATCACGCATGCCAGGAACCGACAAAAGATAAAGCGTTTCCTGGATAGAGTTCCAATCATCCTCTCCAACCAGAACTGCGTTGGAGCGCGGGCCGGTAATTAGCATCGGCTCGTGGGCGGCCGCCGTCTCATCGAGGAGGCGGTAGAGCTTTTCGCGGGCCTCACTGGCATTCATCGTTTGCATAATATTAGCGTACGCTTTTTCGTACGTTTCGGCAAGAAGTCAGCCTAGAACCAGTTAAGAGCAAATTTGCGAACCGCCAAGTGCCAATTGCTAACCGCTAACTGCCGCCCTTCGCGTGCGGATGCGTCCTGTCATACACCTCCATCACATGCTTCACCGTGAGCTGGGTGTAGCGCTGTGTGGTTGCCAGGCGCTGGTGGCCCAGCATCTCCTGGATGGCGCGCAGGTCGGCGCCCTCCTCCAGCATGTGCGTGCCAAAGGCGTGGCGCAGCGTGTGAGGATGAACATCGGGCGAGAGGCCGCAGCTAACTGCGATCTGCTTCACGATCCGGCCCACGCTGCGAGTGGTCAGCCGGCTTCCGCGTAAATTGATGAGCAGCGCTCGCTCTGCGGTTCGCCGGGTTTCGCCTAGCACACGCTGACGCGCTGGCAGATACGTCTGCAGCGCCGTCTTCGCGGAATCGCCGAACGGCACATACCTCTCCTTCTTGCCTTTGCCTCGCACCAGAAGAATTTCCTGCGACCAGCGAATATCGTCGAGGTTGATGCCGATAAGCTCGGAGTTGCGAATGCCGCATCCGTAGAGGAGCTCCAGAATGACCTGATCGCGCTCTGCAAACGCTGAGGATTCGGGCATGGCGGAGTCTAGAACGGTGTTGACCTCCTCGATGGTCGGCACCCGCGGTAGCTTCTGGGGCAACTTTGGAGTCGCGACCAACGCCGCCGGATTCTGTTCGACCTCGCCTTCCTGGGCCAGCCATCGGTAGAGCGACCGCAACGCCGCCAGCGAACGCGCGACCGACGTCTTGCTCAGGCCGTGCTCGTAGAGACTTGACAGATAGCCGCGAATCAGCACGTGGTCGATGTCGCGCCAACTCTGCGGGCCAACGTACTCGGCAAACTGCGCTAGATCGGTGGTGTAGGCCTTGATGGTGTGCTGCGAAGCGTTGCGCTCCTGCAGAGAGCGAACGAATCCAGCGACGGCCTTCTCCACAACTGCGGCGTGCTTTTTCATCGGAGTCTCAATGACTTGTCATCACGAGCAGACTTGTCCGCGAGGGATCTGTTTTCGCGTGTGATTGTGAGAAAAGCAGATTCCTCGCGCCAAAATCCGGCGCTCGTAATGACAATTCATACGCACAAAGTCGGCTGCTACATTCACTTCTTCTCCTCGGGAAGCCGCCCCTTGCTGCGCGGGTGGTGCTGCTTGTACACGCGGTTCAGCCGGTCGAGCGCAAGGTGCGTGTACACCTGTGTAGTCGAGATGTCGGCGTGCCCCAGGATGGTTTGCACCGTACGCAGGTCGGCGCCGTTCTCCACCATGTGGGTGGCGCAACTGTGGCGCAGCATGTGCGGGCTGGCATGGCGCGCCGATTGCGCCGAGGCGTCATTCACCACCTGCCACACTCGCTGTCGCGTAATGCCCCGTGCGCCGCGCGCAATGAAGAGAAACGGCGACGACTTCCCCGCCGCCAGCACGGGACGCGCGTCGCGCAAGTATTGCTGCACAATCTCCTGCGCCGCGCGGCCGAGCGGCACGATGCGCTCCTTGTCGCCCTTGCCGTGTACCAGGACGTATCCCAGTTCCAGCTTCAGGTCTTCGAGCTTCAGGTTGATGATCTCGGAGACGCGCAGCGCCCCGGCATAGAAAACTTCCAGCATCGCCCGGTCGCGGCCGGTAAGCGCCTGCGACAGCCGATCGTCCTTGGCGCGCGGCGGCCCTTGCAATAGTGCCTCGACCTCGTCAGCCGCCAGCGATTTCGGGAGCACCTTCCATTGCCGCGGCGTGTCAATGTTCAGCGTGGGGTCGGTTGCGATGTAGCGGTCCAGCAGCAGGTATTTGTAGAAGTGCCGCAGTGCTGACAGCTTGCGCGCCACGCTGCGCCCATCGATTCTGTTGGAGAGCAGCTCGTTGAGGAAGTCGCGCACGTCCTGCCGTTTCGCCTCGCGCAACCCGCGCTTTCGCTTCAGCAGAAATTGTGAATACTGCTCCAGGTCGGAGCGGTAGGCCGAAACCGTGAGCGGCGCCAGCCCCTTCTCAACCTTCAGGTAGTCGAGAAACGAGTTCAGCAGCCGCAGATTGGGATCGGCACTCTGCACGAGATGAGTATGGAGTGTGGCAACCAGGAGGGACAATAACCAACGAGATGCGCGAGGGTCACGTAACGCCGTTACAGCGGCTCAGATGGTCTTGACTCTGGTTTGCGCAACGGACGTCGTTTGAAGCGAATGAGTGTCTTGGTTGCTGACGGGACAGCGCCGCGGTCGAGTTCTTCGCGGCCGCGGTCAAGAACTGTACGAATGGCAATTGCAACCTGTTCGGCGTTGAGTCTCTGCTGTCGCAAACGAATTACGGATGGAGACGCCGCACGTTGAACGGCCAACAGCATGTGAAAGTCTGCGTCCAGAGTCACAACGATCAGGTTTTGCTGTCTCGCGAAGGCGAGGATCTCAGAGTCGGGCGCCTTCGAGAAACCGATTTCTGCGACATGAACTGCGCTGACACCACCCTCTATGAGCAGACCTGCCGTGGAGCGGGGAAGGCCTTGATCGAGCAGTAAGCCTTTCATGCGACCTGAAAGTCGGCGGTTTCATCGCACAGGTTTGCTGCAGCGAACTCCAGAACCTGTTTGAGGTCTTCTTCCTCGAGCTCCGGGTACTCGCGAAACAGTTCGGCTCGATCCGGGTAGGTGGCAATTCCTTCCAGAACGCGTCGGACTGTCAGGCGCATATTTCGAACGCACGGCTGCCCGCACATTTTATCGGGGTCGACCGTAATGCGATCAAATCCAGGTACGTTCGAAGTTCTTTCCATTAGGGCGATGTTACCCCGGTGTCGAGGGATGGTCAATGAAAGTATGCGGACGAACCGCTACGGCCTGGCCTTCTCCACTTCCAGTTCCAGTCCTTCGACCTTGCGGACCACGACCTGTTCGCCGATACCGACCCGCGAAGGCGCATGCGCGTTCCAAAGTTCTCCCTGGATGAAAACCTTGCCTTCGGGATCGATGTCGGTACGCGCTTCGCCCACAGCGCCAATCATCCCCTGCTGGCCGGTGACCACTTTGTTGCGTCGCGCACGCAGCGCGATGCTCATGAGGAAGACGGTGATGAACCCGAGCGGCACGCTGACGGCCAACGCAGTCAATAGGTGAACGCGCATCTGCGGGATGGGACCATCCACCAACAGCAGCCCGCCCAGCGTGAGCAGCGCGATCCCGCCGATTCCCAGGATGCCATGGGTGGCAAACTTGGCCTCCAGCGCGAACAAGACGAAGGCCCCCATGATGAGCGTGAAGGCCGCATAACGCGTCGGCAGCAGGTTCAACGCGAACAGCGCAAGCAGAATGAAAACAATCCCCACCACTCCCGGCACGACTGCGCCAGGATGGTTGAATTCCATGTAGAGTGCGAGTGCGCCGATCGCTAGAACCAGAAAGGCGATGTTGGGATCGAGCAGGAAGTCGAGTATCCTCTGCCGCAGGGTCATCTCCAACTCGTCCACCGAATCTGCGGAGAGATTCAGTTTGACCTGCTTGCCATCGAAGCGTTTGACAGTGCGGCCTTCGAGCTGATGAAACAGATCGCTCTGGTCCTTGGCGACGATGTCGATGAGGTGCTGCTGTAAGGCTTCCTGGTCGGTCCAGGACTTCGATTCGCGCACTCCAGTCTCCGCCAGTGCAACGTTGCGTCCACGCGGGCCAACGAAGGAGCGCATAAAGGCGGCCGAGTCGTTCTCGACCTTCGTCTTCATGGTGTCGTCCATCTTTCCGCCGCCAAGCTCGACGGGGTGCGCCGCGCCGGTATTCGTGCCCGGAGCCATCGCCGCAACGTCCGCCGACTCCAGAATAAAGAAGCCCGCCGATGCCGCGCGTGCGCCGGTCGGAGCAACATAAACGATGACGGGCACCGGCGAGGCAAGAATCTTCTCGATGATCGTGCGCGTGGAATCGAGCAGGCCTCCCGGCGTGCTCAACTCGATCAACACAGCGTCAGCGTTGGTCTGGCGCGCGCGTTCGATGGCGCGATCGATGTACTCGGCAGCGATGGGCTGGATGGTGTCGTCGATGCGTATCTTGACGAAGCTGTTGGCCCAAGCCAGGCTCGTGCCCAGCAGCGCCAGCAATAGGCAACACAGGAAGGAACGAGTTCGAGACATGGCTGCCTCCTTCTGGAGGACCTTGTGACAATTCTATTTCGGAACCGCTTGCTGCGCGGCAATTTCGCGCTTCAGCGCCAGCGCCGGCGCATTGGCCGGCTCTAACGCCAGCGCGCGATCGACGTCGCCGGCAGCCGACTGAAACAGGTTCTTCTTCAAGTCAATCCGCGCGAGCACAAGTAAGGCATCGACATTGGGTTGCAACTGCACGGAAGTCTGCGCCTCCGACAATGCGCTTGCCGTATCGCCTTTCTTCTCCAGCAAAGCCGCCAGTTGAGCGTGCGCTGCTGCATTCCCAAAATCTGTGGTGATGGCGTCGCGAAATTCCGTTTCCGCCTGCTGCGGCTGGTTCTGGGCCAGCAATTCCTTGCCGCGATCCAAGTGATAGGCAGAATGTGTGTGACGGTCAGTCTTAGCGAGCCGGGCCTCGGTTAAATTTTGAATCTCCATCTCGAGCTGCCGGTAGGACGCCTCGCTGTAGTTGCGCTTGATGCGCTCCAGCGGGATGCGAGGCTGGGTCGTTGGCAGCAAGGCGTTTCCAGCCGACGCTGTTGCAGGCGGATTGGCCGGAGGTGGCGTCACGCCACGATTGATCATGTCGAGCAGCGATTTGGCTTCCCCATCGGTCGGCTGCTGCTGTAGCTCCTCGCGCAATTGCCGCGCAGCTCCGGCGCTGTCGCCATTCTTGAATAGCGCGAGCCCCAGGTTGAAGCGGTAATCGGCTTCGTTCGGGTCGGCATTGACCGCTTTGGAAAAATATTCCACTGCGTTTGCGCGGCGCCCACGGCGGGCTTCGGCCACGCCCATATTGTTATAGACCTCGGTCAAGGGCAGCCGGCTGGACAGAAAATTGAATGCGCTGAACGCCTTATCGAAGCTCCCGCGATAGTATTCCGACATCCCCAGCAGGAAGTTGGCCTCACCCGCCGCGGGATCATCTTTGGGCACGCGGCTGAACCACAACGCCGCCGATTCATACTCGTGAGTGTCGTAGTAGGCTTTGCCCAATTGCATCATGGCCAGGGTGTAATTGGGGTTGAGCTTCACTGCCGCACGCAAATAGCGGACTTTCTGCTGATGGTCCGTCGCCGTAACTCCGCGAATGTAGTTCTCGAATGCGTCGATTCGAATGGGCGTTGACGCCTGCAGAAATTGCTCGCGAGTCATCGCTGGAGGCACCGGCATTTGCTCCAGCAACTCCCAGGCCAGCACGGTCTGCACGTCGATGAGGTTCGCTAGAGGGCCGCTGCTCTGCACCGCCGGATGCAGGTGCAGCTTCTTCATGTCGAGCAACTCAGCCGACGTGCTGATTCGACCGCCATCGACGCTATAGCTGCCAAGAACGACGTAGTCGACATCCATCTGCTCGGCTACGCGGTAGATCGTCGCCCGCGAAGGATGTACCGTTCCCGGGATCCCGGTGTGATCGAAAGCATAGACCCGATCGTCGCGGCTGACGGTAACGAAACGGGATGAGGTCATGCGTTGGGAAATGACTTCAGGAAACGCCTCGCCAACCCATTCCAGGCTCGCAGCGGTCGATTGGCTCTGGAACGGCATGACCATAATGGTCTGTGTGCCCGGCACAGCCTGTCCGGCTGCCACCGCACAAAATGCACACAGAGCAGCAAACGAGAAGAGGGAACGATAAAAGGACTGCATCAGAGAGTGTCGCAACGTATCTCGATTATAGACTCCCCGTCTCCCATTGCACCGAACTTGGGCGGAGGCTTGCATCTAATGAGCCGCTGGTTTTACAGACCGCCGACACTTGCGCAATCAGGTTAGCCCTCTCTTCACCTTCCCCTCAATAATCTTTCCATTGGCGTCTCAGTTGGCTGAAAAGGCCGTGCCACACGACCCACCCGAGCATAAGAGACCTACCGATCCATACGGTGGCAACCATATTCCACTGCCAAACATGCTGTATACTCATGCTCTCCCGTATCCGAATTTCGCCGAAGTAACCGCGCCCCTGGCTAACCCTGAGAAAAATCGCCGAGCAGAAGCTGCCGGTGGCCCTGCTCTTAACAGAGTACCCAGAGGAGGCAAATGATGGTAAGGAAACATGCGTGGTGCATCGCACTACTTGCGGCGGTATGTATGCTCGCTTGCAGTGGCTCTGAATATCGCTTCGGCAATAAGCAATCCTATGTACCCAAGAGCCTTTCAGGCCCGTGGACATTCACCGCACAGTCCCAAACAATTACCGCGAATTACAAGGGTACGGCAAGTATTTCGCAAACCAATGAAGCTCTACTTGGCACCGTCAATTCGCTGTTTGAATACTGTGCACCGACGGCGGCATTGAGTGGCCTCATCGACAACAATTCATGCGTCTCGACCGGTTGTAATGTGACCCTTACGTTGCAAGAGAACGTTGCAGGTGGTGGTTCGCAGGTGTTTAATCTGACGGGAACGGTCAATGCTACTAAGGGTAACGCTATGTCAGGTACCTACCCGGCGACTGCCGGTTCTTGCACGGGTGGGGATAACGGAATTTGGGCGGCATCCAAGAACTAGCAGGCTACTTGGACACCGCTGTAAACAAGTCCGACTTCAGCAGTGCCTGAAAACGCTGATCGTCCGTCTTGAAGTGCATCATCAGCATGTCGTGCGAGTTGTCCACAGTCGTACTTTCCAGTGCCGCCTTCTCCGCCGGTGAGGCATTCATCTTGCGATAGAGGACCCCCGCCTTCAGCAGCGCGGCCATGGATGCCGCGCTCATCGTGTCAGAAGTTTTCACGTTCAGGTCGAAGCTCACGCCATTGTTAAAGTCCATCACGTAATCCGAAGCCAGCAGCCGCCTCTTCACCACCTCATAGTCGGCTACCGAAGAGGCTTGGCCCAGCGCCGACTTGAACATGTTCTGCGTGCCCGCCTGGTCCAGCACGCTCCACAGCGGCGAGTCCTCCACGTCGCCGATCAGGCCGTTGATGGTATCGTTCGCTTCCAGCGATGGGGCGCCGTTGTCCCGCACATCGATGGCCCCTTTAATCGCAACATTGTCGCCGAAGAGGATGGTCGACGGATCGAGGAACACCAACTCCATGCCCGAGCCCATGGGGTACAGATAGGCGAGCCCGTACTTCTCCGGGCGGACCTTTTTCGCCTTCATCTTCTGAAGGAACTCCGCCTTCTTGAACGAACCCTGGGTAATGCCGATGCCGCGCGGTCCCTTCGGCGTCCGGTAGATGACCATGGTGAGTTGTTCGACATCCTTATAAGGATCCATGCCGGTTGCCTTCAGCGCGTTCTCGAATTCCTTCAGGTTATCGGGGAGCACGCGGTCTCGTAGCGCGCGTGCGGTTGGCGAATCGCGCAGCGCGCGGTAGTCTACCGAGATCATTTGCTGCACCGCCGACGGGACCACCGTGCGGGCATTGCTGCTCAGGGGCGCGGCGAACGTTGACACGGTCAGCGCGCCGCTCAAAACAAGGCCGGTGAGGAACTGCTTCATGCTCATAATTCTACCCTGAGTAGGACGGCGCGAACCGGCAATCGTGAGCCGATGTTGGCTTTGCCTTCGATTGATGTGACTTAGTGATGCCGTTAGCGTTATGGTAAATTGTTGTTTGTCTTGAGGAACTGGCATGAGCGTGGTTGCAGACGTCCGGAACGTGCTGCAGGATTTTCTTACTCCCGAGCTGCGCGAACTCAAGGCCAGGCTCGATGCGGTGGAGCAGCAGGTTCAGAAACTCGATGGTACGATGCATGAGCAGTTCCAACAGGTGGAGCATCGCGCGGACAAGCGATTTAGCTTCATCCAAGAACAGTTCCAGCAAGTCGAGCGTCGCGCGGACGATGGCTTTACCTTCATGCAGGGGCAGTTCCAAGAGGCCGAGCGCCGAGCCGAGAAACGGCATGACGAAATGAGCTTCCTGATTCGTCAGGGGCTCGAGTTCAGGAATCTCGCCGAGCGCATTGCCGCCATCGAAGAAAAGCTGCGCGCCAGCCACTAAGCTCTGCCTACCGCCTCAACCCGCTTCTTCGCATCCCCCACAAACACCTCATCCTTAATATCACCCAGGTTAATCTCCACGTTGGCCAGCGCCCCTTGGACCGCGGCATTCGCCAGCGCCACGGCAACCGTCAGGTCCGATGCCATCTTCGGATTGGTGATCGGCCGCAGCGACTCCACAATCTGCCGCACTTCCCGCGCCCGCTCGGCAACAGTCAGCGGAACTAACGTAGCCTTCTTGGTGGCGGCTTCGACCTCGGCCTGCGCTTCGGGATGGTCTTTCGCTTTCTTGAACGCTGCCATCACTTCGTTGAACGATTCGGCATCGGCGTCAATGGACGCCTTGAACTGCTCGCGCAACTCGGCCAGACGCGCCAGGGCATCGCTCAGCTCGCGCTCGTACTGCACGTAGGCCTTCTTCCCCCGCGACATTCCGGCCACCATGCCGCCCAGTGCCGCAGCCATCGCTCCGCTCGCAGCCGAGGCGCATCCTCCGCCGGGCGCTGCGGTCGGCGCCGCGAGCTGCTCGACAAACGGTTCCACCCCGGCGCGAATTCCGCCGACAGCCATCTTGCCGCTCATCACCGCTGCCAGCCGGTTTTCCAGAATCAGCGACGAATCGAAGTTTTCGATCTGGAGAAACCATTCCGCGGCATCTTCCAGCGCCTTCTTAGGAATGAGCCCCACGATTTCGCTCGACTGCGGCATCACCCCGTAACGCGCCGCCTCGCGTTTCACGTATTCGAAGACGCGCGCGATCGGCGTCTGGTCGGTATCGGTCAAGTTCATCGAGACCTGCGCCAGACCGCGCACCGGCACGCCCATGCCCTTTACATAGCGCAGTCCGCCGTTGGAGAAGCGAATGGCCTTCGCAACCTTCTTGGCGATGTCCACCTCCGGCGTATTGAGATACACGTTGTAGGCCACCAGAAACTTGCGTGCGCCCACGATGGTCGCCCCTGCCGTCGGATGCAGTTCGGCGTTGCCAAAGTCGGGCTTGCGCGCCGGGTTGGTCTTCACCTCTTCGCGGATGCCCTCAAACTGCCCGCGCCGGACGTTCTCCAGGTTCTGGCGCTCCGGCCTTTGCGCAGCCGCCTCGTACAAATACACCGGCACCTTGTAGCGCTTCCAGATTTCTTCGCCCACTCGGCGCGCCATCGCCACGCAGTCTTCCACGGTGACGCCTTCGATGGGAATAAACGGAATCACGTCGGCTGCGCCCAAGCGAGGGTGCGCTCCCGTGTGCCTGGTAAGGTCAATGAGCTCGGCAGCCTTGCCTACGCCGCGAATGGCGGCTTCGACAACATTCACGGGATCGCCGACCAGCGTGATGACACAGCGGTTATGGTCGGCGTCCATCTCGCGATCGAGCAGATAAACGCCGTCCAACTTCATGGCTTCGATAATGGCATCGACGCGGGACTTGTCGCGCCCTTCGGAAAAGTTGGGTACACATTCTACGAGTGCCGGCATAAGATCGCTTTTCGCCCTTCGCTCTTCGCTTTTCGCCAGAATTGCCAGAAACGCTGTTCGCCCTTCGTATTCGCCTTCCGCTTTCGCTCCAGACCAGGAAAGGCCGGATCTGCTGACGACCGGCTGGATGGGGATTCGGGCAAAAAGCGAAGAGCGAATAGCGAAAAGCGGCCTTCTAATGCCACGTATATCCCACCATGAACTGCACCGCGCCGTTGATGCCCGGATTCTTGTTCCCCAAAGAAGCGTTCGACAAGTGATAGACCTTGGTCGAGAAATCGATGGAATTACTTCCACTATGGAACCACTGCAGGCCCAGCTCGGCGCCGCTGGTGAAGTTGACCTGCGACGTGTCGCCGGGAGGCAGGTTCTTCGAGCTGAACACCACCCCGCCAACGGCAGCAACATAGGGCGACACCGTTTGTCTTGCGGTGAAATTCCACTTGAGGACGATGGGATTGATCGCCCCCGCATATTGCCCGTTACCGTTAATCCAGAACTCGTTCAGCGGGATGACATCCAACGCCATCTCGAAGCTGCCGCGCAAGGCGTTGTCGCCCAGTTCATGGCTCAGCACCCGCCCAATGCGCCCTCCGATAAGAAAAGTTTGCGCGCTGGGGGTGTTGGCAAAGGACTGGCTGCCGCCGGCGAACAGGCCCCAGTTCCATCCTGGACTGCGAAGCGCGTCCACTGGACTGTCGGTCGGCACCTGCGCCAGCAACGGCGCACACGCGAGAAAGCTAAGGAGAGCAAGACGAATGGCGATCTTCATGGGCTTGTCAGGGTAAACGCAAAACTTATCAGGTTGCGCGCGTCGGAGCAAATTTGGCGACTTGGTTAAATCCGGTGCCGGAGCAAGTCATGGAGGCGGCGGCAGCAAAAAGGCCGGAGCTTGCGCCCCGGCTTTCGAGTCTGTCCGCGACCTGAGGAGGGTTCAATCCGCTTAGAACAGTTTGCGACGCAGTACGCCAGCCAGACCCAAGATGCCGGAACCAAACAGCATGATGCTGCTAGGCTCAGGCGTCGTGCCGCTGCCGCCGCCGCCGATGGTGAAAGATTCCGACGGAATCGTCCCTACGGCACTTTCCGAGGCTTGCGACGGGCAGCTGGCGCCGCCGCAGCCCTTGCCGCTGTTCTCATCCCAGTAGACCGGGTCGCCGCTGGGGACGGCCGCGTTCGCTAGGTTCAGCCAGTACGTCACGCCGTTGGTCAAGCTCACGCTAGAGAAGCTGTACGTGATCTTGTCGATGTCATAACCATACTGGTTGCTGGAAATGAACTGGTCGGTTAAGTTGCTGCCGTTGGCAGTGCCGGAGCCTAAAACAGTTCCGCCATTTTCGCTAGAGGTGATGGACCAATCCCCCGCGTCCATTACGTCGCCTGGGAACTCCCAAACGCCGAACTGAAAGCTGGTGGCGGCGCCGCCCGCGACGAAGGTGTCGCTGACGACGTAGCCAAAGTTGATGGTCCAAGCATCGGTTGTGCCGTTGATGGGACCGTTGTCCCAGCTCCAATTTTGGGCA
>Ga0209040_10001161_pt1 | contig 20611 bp, 20 predicted proteins | sample BogFormECP12_OM3_FD_188240 | JGI IMG/M metagenome (GOLD analysis project Ga0209040, IMG submission 188240) | Bog forest soil microbial communities from Calvert Island, British Columbia, Canada - ECP12_OM3 (SPAdes) (version 2) | ecosystem: Environmental > Aquatic > Freshwater > Wetlands > Bog ...
ACTCGTATGCCTCGCTGGCCAAGGCGCTGCTGCCGATCATGAATTCCGGCGGTTCCATCGTCGGCATGGATTTCGACCCGAGCCGCGCGATGCCGGCCTATAACTGGATGACGGTCGCCAAGAGCGCGCTGGAGTCGGTCAACCGGTTCGTGGCACGCGAGGCGGGCAAGTACGGTGTCCGTTCGAATCTCGTTGCCGCAGGGCCGATCCGGACGCTGGCCATGAGCGCGATCGTAGGCGGCGCGCTCGGCGAGGAGGCGGGCGCCCAGATCCAGCTCCTCGAAGAGGGCTGGGATCAGCGCGCTCCAGTCGGTTGGAACATGAAGGATCCGACGCCGGTCGCCAAGACGGTGTGCGCGCTGCTGTCGGAGTGGCTACCGGCGACCACGGGAACCATCATCTACGCCGACGGTGGCGCCAGCACCCAACTGCTCTAGGAAGCAATGGAATTCGACGCCGTCCTGCTGCTGTCCTTCGGTGGGCCGGAGGGGCCCGAGCAGGTGCGGCCGTTCCTGGAGAACGTCACCCGCGGCCGGGGTGTGCCCGCCGAGCGCCTCGACCACGTTGCCGAGCACTACATGCATTTCGGTGGGGTGTCGCCGATAAACCGGATCAATCTCGCGCTGATTACACAGCTGCAAGCCGAATTGGTCGACCGCGGCTTAGACCTTCCGGTGTATTTCGGCAACCGCAACTGGGAACCCTATGTGGAGGATTCCGTTACGACGATGCGGGACAAGGGTATTCGTCGCGCAGCGGTGTTCACCACTTCAGCGTGGAGCGGTTACTCCAGCTGCACGCAGTACGTCGAGGACATCGCCCGGGCCCGTCGGGTCGCCGGGCCGGACGCGCCAGAACTGATCAAATTGCGCCCCTACTTCGACCATCCGCTTTTCGTTGAGATGTTCGTCGACGCGATCGCCGCGGCGGCCGACACGTTGCCCCCCGGGCTGCGAGCCGACGCGCGGCTGGTGTTTACCGCACATTCGGTCCCGGTGGCCGCCGACCGGCGCTGTGGTCCTCAGCTGTACAGCCGCCAAGTTCGTTATGCCGCAAGGCTAGTTGCCGCGGCCGCGCGATACGCCGACTACGACTTGGCCTGGCAGTCGCGATCGGGACCGCCGCAGGTTCCGTGGCTGGAGCCTGATGTCGCGGACCGCCTCGCGACCCTGGCCGCCGATGGCACCAAAGCCGTTATCGTCTGCCCGATCGGATTCGTCGCCGACCACATCGAGGTGGTGTGGGATCTCGACCATGAGTTGCGATCACAGGCCGAGGCCGCGGGCATGGCGTTCGCCCGGGCCGCTACGCCCAATGCCGATCGGCGATTCGCCCGGCTGGCCTTAGGTTTGATCGACGAACTCCGCCACGGCCAGCAGGCCGTCCGGGTGAGTGGCCCCGATCCGGTGCCGGGTTGCCTCGCCAGCATCAACGGCGAGCCGTGCCGTCCACCGCACTGCGCCGCACCGGAATGCGGTTAGTCGGACCAGGCCGAGTTCAGAATCTCGCTGACCGCGGCCATCCGCGCCGAGCGGACCACCGCGGTAAGCGGTCGCAGCGCATCGCTGGCGATCTTGGCTTCCGACGATGATTGCGCCCCGATCGACCTCAGCCCGGCGACGCCGCAGGCAGTGCCGGCACCTGAGGAAGCGCCGGGCAATTGACTCAGCCCCACGCTGACCGCGATGATCGCGTCGACGTGTGCAGCGTTCTCCAGCACTCGCAATGCGCGCGACGGCGCATGATCGGGGATCCGGTGTTGCCGTCGGGATTCCAGCAATTGTTCGACGAGCCCCCGCGGATCGGCTATGTCGGAAGTGGATTCCAGGCCGATGGTGCCGAGCGCATCGGCTGCGGAACGCACCGCGGAGCGCAGCGTGTATTCTGCGTCTCCCAGCTCGTGGTGCTCGAACGCGGGTGCACCCGGCAGCGAGTACACCATCCAAGACAGCGCACACAATTCGGGCAGATTTGGGTCACCGTCAGCGGCCACCTCAGCCTCCTCGAGGTCGCTGTAGGAGAACTCGGGGACCAGCCCGACAGCGGTGGTGGGATCGTTGGGGTGCGTGATGATCACCGCCTCGCCCGCAGCCAGGGCATCGCGCTCGAACTGCGTGCCCGCGGCCAGCCCGCGCACATCGCCGGCCACCGGCAACACGACGTTGATCGTGCCGCGCAACCGATACGGGCCGCCGGGCGCCGACGTCGTAGGCCGGCCCACCGCGGCGCGCAGCGTTTGTAACAGCGAGACCGTGCCCGCGTCGTGGACGTCGGGCCATGGCAGTCCGGTGTGGCCGGCGGCGACGGCGTCATACGCGGTAACCGATTGCATTGGCGCCCAAAGTGATAACGCGTCCAAGACATCGTCGGGCGCGGCCTTGCCTGCGAGCCAGGCGTTGGCCCACAGGGACAACGAGACACTCGGACACCACATGATTTCGCAGTGTAGTTGTTCGGCCCCGAGAAGGCTGATCACGCGTATCCTGGCCGCATGCCCGCCACGGTGCTCTGGCTGATATTCGCGCTGGTACTTGCCGGTGCGGAGGCCCTCACCGGCGATATGTTCTTGTTAATGCTCGGCGGCGGTGCGTTGGCCGCATCGGCAAGCAGCTGGCTGATGGATTGGCCAGTCTGGGCCGACGGGCTGGTGTTCCTGATCGTCTCGGTTCTGCTGCTGGTGCTGGTTCGGCCTGCCCTGCGGCGGCGGCTTATACCCGCCGCGGGTCCGCCGATGGGAATCAAGGCGCTAGAGGGCAGGAAGGCCTTGGTGCTCGATCGGGTTGCGCACGACGAGGGCCAGGTGAAACTTGACGGCCAGGTCTGGACGGCGCGCCCGCTCAACGAGAGCGATGTCTACGAACCCGGCGAGTCGGTAACCGTCATGCAAATCGACGGTGCCACGGCAGTGGTCTTCTCCGAACATATAACCCGTCTGGAGCAGTAGGAGGAATCCCGATGATGGGTGGCGCAGTAGCTGGCCTGTTGTTGTTGGCCGTCCTGGTGATCTTTGCGATCGTCGTGGTGTTCAGGTCGGTTGCGCTGATCCCGCAGGCCGAGGCCGCGGTGATCGAACGGCTGGGTCGGTACAGCCGCACGGTCAGTGGGCAGCTGACTTTGCTGGTGCCCTTCATCGACCGGATCCGCGCACGTGTGGACCTGCGCGAGCGGGTGGTGTCCTTCCCGCCGCAGCCGGTCATCACCGAGGACAACCTGACCCTCAACATCGACACCGTCGTCTACTTCCAGGTCACCGTTCCGCAGGCCGCGGTCTACGAGATCAGCAACTACATCGTCGGGGTCGAGCAGCTCACCACCACCACCCTGCGCAACGTGGTCGGCGGCATGACGCTGGAGCAGACCCTGACCTCCCGCGACAAGATCAACGCCCAGCTGCGCGGCGTGCTCGACGAGGCGACCGGCCGTTGGGGCCTGCGGGTGGCCCGCGTGGAGTTGCGCAGCATCGACCCGCCGCCATCGATTCAGGCCTCGATGGAAAAGCAGATGAAGGCCGACCGGGAGAAGCGGGCGATGATCTTGACCGCCGAAGGTAACCGGCAGGCCGCGATCACACAGGCCGAAGGCGCCAAGCAGGCACAGATCCTGGCCGCCGAGGGCGCCAAGCAGGCCGCGATCCTGACCGCCGAGGCCGACCGGCAGTCCCGGATGCTGCGCGCTCAGGGTGAGCGCGCCGCCGCCTACCTGCAGGCGCAGGGGCAGGCCAAGGCCATCGAGAAGACGTTCGCCGCGATCAAGGCCGGCAGGCCCACCCCGGAACTGCTGGCCTACCAGTACCTGCAGACGCTGCCAGAGATGGCGCGCGGCGACGCCAACAAGGTGTGGGTCGTACCCAGCGACTTCAGCGCGGCGCTGCAAGGGTTCACCAGGCTGCTGGGCACCCCGGGCGAGGACGGGGTGTTCCGGTTCCAGCCATCCCCGCTCGACGACCTGCCCAAGCATGCCGCAGACACCGACGACGCCGAGATCGCCGACTGGTTCGCCACGGACACCAATCCGGCGATCGCGCAATCGATGGCCAAGACCGAGGTGATAGCCCGCCAGCCGACGGACGGGGCGCCCGGGGCACCGCCGGAGCTAACCCGATAGATTTTTCCAGATGAGCGTTTTGACTTCACCGAAAGCCTATGTGGCGCTAGCCGCGTTCCAGGCCGGCGATGCCGTGGCGTGCGCGATCCCGGTGGCTCCTATCGCCAAAATCTTGGACGATCTGGGAATTCCCGCGAGCGTCCGCCCTGTCCTGCCGGTGGTCAAGGCGGCCGCCGCGATCGGTCTGTTTTCGGTTACCCGTTTCCCCGCCTTGGCGAGGCTCACGACGGCGATGCTGACGTTGTGCTTCGTCCTGGCCGTCGGCGCGCACATCCCGGCGCGGGACAAAATTGTCAATACCATTCCGGCAGCGTCGTTCCTGGCGACGTTCGCGATAATGACGGTGGAGGGCCCGGGCCGCACCTAATCCAGACGGAACCCGGCGTTGTGCGAGGCGAAACGGTGGCGCTGCCGGTAGTGGCGCATCTCCAAAAACAGCCCTGTGGCGCCCACGGTGCCGGTGCACACCGAAACCAGGTAAAGCATCGGGCTCACATGGCCGGCGAGCGCGTCGCCGAGGATCACCACGGCGGTGGTGCCGGGCAGTAGACCGGCCAGCGTGGCCAACGTGTAGGGCACCACCCGCACGGCGGAGGCGCCGGCGGCGTAGTTGAGCGCGGCAAACGGCACGACGGGAATCAGCCGCAGCGACAAGATGGACCGCCATCCCCGTTCGCGTAGCCGTTGGTCCACCTTGTCGACCGATTTGTGCCGGACCAGGCGGTTCAGTTGCCACCCGGCCGCGCGCACGAGCAGCACGGCCAGCACCGCGCTTGCCGTACTGGCGACCACCGCGATCACGACACCGAGCACCTGGCCGAACAGCAGTCCGGCGGCCAGGGTGAACGCGGTGCGGGGGACCGGTATCACCGTGAGGACGATGTGCGTGGCCAGAAATGCCAAGGGAAACCACGGGCCCAGGGATTCCGCCCAGTCTCGCAACCGGACGGCGGTGGGCAGGTGAACGAACATCGCCACGGCAACCAGAATTGTGATCCCGGCCACGAGGGCGACGCAACGCCGCGGGGAGACCCGACGCGCGGCAGCGCTGCGCGCGCCGGCACGACTACGCAGCGTGTTGTTGGTTTTCGAGGTCGTCTCAGAGGTGACCGAATCCGTCACGACTTCTAAGGTTACGGGGGGTAAATGAATATCTCGTTTCCCGTGGCTGGTGTTTCATCACAGGTGTAGCTCAATCGCCGCACCTCGCCGCCTTGGCGGCGACCACAATCAATTAGCCTTGTTAGTAAGTTCCAATCCCAAAGCAACATTGCGAGTTGCTGCGAAAACAGGAGCAGTCGGTGTCCACTGATGTACCCGAGCTCGCTGACCTAGAACAGGTTCGCGAACGCTGGCGCACTGCGGTCGCCGGTGTGCTTTCCAAGAGCACCCGGAAGGACCCCGCCGAGTTGGGGGACCAACCCGAGCATCTCCTGGATACGCCCACCTATGAGGGGTTCGCCATCCGGCCGCTCTACACCGCGCTCGACGAGCTGCCGGAGCCGCCGCTGCCAGGCGAGTGGCCCTACCTGCGCGGCGGCCCAGTATTTCAGGCTTTGCGGGACGTCAAGTCCGGCTGGAAGGTCGCCGAAGCGTTTCCGGCCCCGGGCGCCGCAGCCGGCGACGCCAACGCGGCGGTGCTGGCCGCGCTCGGCGAAGGGGTCAGCGCGCTGTTGATCCGGGTAGGGGAGTCCGGTGCGGCACCCGGGGAGCTCGAGGGGCTGCTCGCGGACGTGTACCTGAGCATGGCGCCGGTGATCCTCGACGCCGGTGCCGACTACCTGGCGGCCTGCGACGTCATGCTTGGGCTGGTAGCCGAGGTGGAACCCGACCAGCGGGCCACGGTGTCGATAGACCTGGGCGCCGACCCGCTGACCGCCGCCCTGAGCGACCGTCCCGCCCCGGCGATCGAGGAGGTCCTCGCGGTCGCGGCCCGCGTGGCCGCGGATCGCGGCGTACGGGCGATCACCGTCGACGGACCCGCGTTCCACGACCTGGGCGCCAACGCGACGTGGGAATTGGCTGCCAGCATCGCGGCCGCGGTGGCCTACCTGCGGCTGCTCACCGGATCCCGCATACCGGTTGGCGAGGCCTTGCGGCAAATCAGCTTCCGGCTCGCCGCCGATGACGACCAGTTCATGACGCTGGCCAAGATGCGGGCCCTGCGTCAACTGTGGGCTCGGGTCGCCGAGGTCGTCGGCGACCCGGAGGGCGGCGGGGCCGTCGTGCACGCGGAGACGTCGCTGCCCATGATGACGCAGCGCGACCCGTGGGTGAACATGCTGCGCAGCACGCTGGCCGCCTTCGGCGCGGGCGTCGGCGGCGCCGATACCGTCCTGGTGTTCCCGTTCGACGTGGCGATCCCGGGGGGCTTCCCCGGCGCGGCCCGAAGCTTCGCGCGCCGGATCGCCCGCAACACCCAGCTGCTGCTGTTGGAAGAGTCACACGTTGGCCGGGTGCTGGATCCGGCGGGCGGTTCGTGGTTCGTCGAAGACCTCACCAAACAGCTGGCCGAGCAGGCCTGGCAGCACTTTCAGGCGATCGAGGCCCACGGCGGCTTCGTCGACGCCCGCGACTACGTTGGCGACCAGATCGCCGAAATGGCGGCACGACGCACCGACGACGTCGCGCATCGCCGCACCGCGATCACCGGCGTTAACGAATTCCCTAACTTGGGCGAACCCCCGCTGCCGCAAAATGAGTCGCCTGGCCGGCACGGGAACGTGCAACGCTACGCCGCCGAGTTCGAAGCGCTGCGCGATCGCTCGGATGTATACCTGGCCCGCACCGGCTCTCGCCCACGGGCGCTGTTGCTGCCGTTGGGCCCGCTGGCCGAGCACAACATCCGGACCACGTTCGCCGCGAACCTGCTGGCGTCCGGCGGTGTCGAGGCGATCAACCCGGGACCCGTCGATGCCGCCGGTGTCGCTTCGGTGGTTGCTGATTCTGGGTCGCCGACCGTGGCCGTTATCTGCGGCACCGACAAGCGCTACCAGGACGACGCCGCCGACATAGTGGCGGCAGCGCGCAGCGCCGGTGTATCGAGGGTTTACCTGGCCGGACCCGAGAAAGCAGTGGGGGAAGCGCGGCACCGGCCCGACGAGTTCCTGACCGCGAAAATCAATGCGGTCGAAGCCCTGTCGAATCTGCTGACTCGGTTGGGGGCCTAGCGACGATGACGACCACCACACCTGTCATTGGCAACTTCGCCGATATCCCGTTGCACAGCCAGCGCGCCGTGCAACCGCCCACCGAAGCCGCGGTGGAGAAGCATGTCGCCGCCGCCGCGGCGGCAAACTGGTACACGCCCGATCAGCTGGAGTGGCATACGCCGGAAGACATTGACGTCAAACCGATTTACATTGCCGCCGACCGCGCCGCGATCGAGGCCGAGGGCTACCCGCTGAACAGTTTCCCGGGCGAGCCGCCGTTTGTGCGCGGGCCCTATCCGACGATGTATGTCAACCAGCCGTGGACCATTCGCCAATACGCCGGGTTCTCCACCGCCGCGGAGTCCAACGCGTTTTACCGCCGCAACCTGGCCGCGGGGCAGAAGGGCCTGTCGGTGGCATTCGACCTGGCCACCCACCGCGGCTACGACTCCGACCATCCCCGGGTGCAGGGTGACGTCGGAATGGCCGGTGTGGCAATCGATTCCATCTTCGACATGCGACAGCTGTTCGATGGGATCGACCTGTCGGCGGTGTCGGTGTCGATGACGATGAACGGCGCCGTGCTGCCGATCCTGGCGCTGTATGTGGTGGCCGCCGAGGAACAGGGGGTGCCGCCGGAGAAGCTGGCCGGCACCATCCAGAACGACATCCTCAAAGAGTTCATGGTGCGTAACACCTACATCTACCCGCCCAAGCCGTCGATGCGGATCATCTCCGACATCTTCGGCTACACCAGCGCCAAGATGCCGAAGTTCAACTCCATCTCGATATCCGGGTATCACATCCAAGAAGCCGGTGCCACAGCGGATTTGGAGCTGGCGTACACGCTGGCCGACGGCGTGGACTACATAAAGGCGGGCCTGGACGCGGAGCTGGACATCGACAAGTTCGCGCCCCGGTTGTCCTTTTTCTGGGGCATCGGGATGAACTTCTTCATGGAAGTCGCCAAACTGCGGGCCGGCCGCCTGCTGTGGAGCGAACTGGTTGCCCAGTTCAATCCGAAGATCGCCAAATCGCTTTCGCTGCGCACACATTCGCAGACCTCGGGCTGGTCGCTGACCGCCCAGGACGCCTTCAACAACGTCGCCCGGACCTGCATCGAGGCGATGGCCGCGACCCAGGGTCACACCCAGTCGCTGCACACCAACGCGCTGGACGAGGCGCTGGCGCTGCCCACCGACTTCTCCGCCCGGATCGCCCGCAACACCCAGCTGGTGTTGCAGCAGGAGTCGGGCACCACGCGGCCGATCGACCCCTGGGGCGGCTCCTACTACGTGGAATGGCTCACCCATCAACTGGCGCAGCGGGCGCGTGCCCATATCGCGGAGGTCGCCGAGCACGGCGGTATGGCGCAGGCCATCGACGACGGCATCCCCAAGCTGCGCATCGAGGAGGCGGCCGCGCGCACCCAGGCACGGATCGATTCCGGTATTCAGCCGGTGGTCGGGATCAACAAGTACCAGGTCGACGAGGACCAGGAGGTCGAGGTACTCAAGGTCGAGAACAGCCGGGTGCGCGCCGAACAGCTGGCGAAACTGCAAGAGCTACGGGCAAGCCGAGACCAGTCGGCGGTCGATGCCGCCCTGGCGGAGCTGACTCGCGCGGCCGCCGCCCACGGCCGCGCCGGCGAAGATGGGCTGGGCAACAACCTGCTGGCATTGGCCATCGACGCGGCACGGGCCAAGGCCACGGTCGGGGAGATCTCCGACGCACTGGAAAAGGTTTACGGGCGTCACCAGGCCGAGATCCGTACCATCGCCGGGGTCTACCGCGAAGCAGCCGGAAAGGCCCCCAACATCGCAAAAGCCACCGAACTAGCAGAGAAATTCGCCGAGGCCGACGGACGCCGGCCCCGCATCCTGGTGGCGAAGATGGGCCAGGACGGCCACGACCGCGGCCAGAAGGTGATCGCGACGGCTTTCGCCGACATCGGATTCGACGTCGACGTCGGATCGCTGTTTTCCACGCCCGAGGAGGTGGCCCGCCAGGCCGCCGATAACGACGTGCACGTGGTCGGGGTGTCCTCGCTGGCCGCCGGGCATCTGACGCTGGTGCCCGCACTTCGCGACGCGTTGGCTGAGGTGGGCCGGCCCGACATCATGGTCGTGGTCGGCGGCGTCATCCCGCCCGGCGACTTCGACGAGCTCTACGCTGCCGGGGCCGCCGCCATCTTCCCGCCCGGGACGGTGATCGCCGACGCCGCTGTCGGCTTGCTGAACAGGCTTGCCCAGCGGCTGGGTTACACGCTGGACTAGCGTGCGCCGTCATTTTCATATGGGTCACATGGGTCACATGCGCCACACGAGTCACCCGATTGGCGGGCACTTGTTCTGCCCGCCTCATAGCGACAATCGATGGCAAGACGATTCGGTGCGGGCGCCCGCGAACCGCCGGCGAGCTGCGGGCTAGATGGCCACGCAAAACTTGGCTGATGCCATCCGCAAGGGCGATCGCGCGGCGCTCCCGCGGGCCATCACGCTGCTGGAATCCACCCGCACCGACCATCGCGAGCAGGCGCAGCGGCTGCTGCTGGAGTTGCTACCGGACTCTGGAAACGCCCATCGAGTGGGCCTCACCGGGGTTCCCGGGGTGGGCAAGTCCACCACCATCGAATCGCTCGGCATGCGTTTGATCGAACACGGCCACCGGGTGGCGGTGCTGGCCGTCGACCCGTCATCCACTCGTACCGGCGGATCGATCCTCGGCGACAAGACCCGGATGGCACGGCTGGCGGTGCACCCGGACGCCTATATCCGGCCGTCGCCGACGTCGGGAACGTTGGGCGGGGTGGCAAAGGCCACCCGGGAAACAGTTGTCCTGTTGGAGGCGGCCGGTTTTGACGTGATCCTGATCGAAACTGTCGGTGTTGGCCAGTCCGAGGTGGCAGTGGCCAATATGGTCGACACCTTCGTTTTGTTGGCCCTGGCGCGCGCCGGCGATCAGCTGCAGGGCATCAAAAAGGGCGTGCTGGAGCTCGCCGACGTCGTGGTGGTGAACAAGGCCGACGGCAAGCACCTGTCCGACGCGCGGTCAGCTGCGCGGGACCTGAAGTCGGCGATCAGATTGATCTATCCACGCGAAACACTTTGGCGGCCGCCTGTTCTCACGATGAGCGCTACGGAGGGGACGGGTCTGACCGAGATGTGGGAAACCGTCGAGCGTCATCGCCAGGTGCTGACCGACGCCGGCGAGTTCGAGGCACGCCGGCGGGCCCAGCAAGTGGACTGGACCTGGCAGATGGTCCGCGACACGGTGCTGGACCGGGTGCTGTCCAACCCCGAGGTGCGCAAGATCCGCGCCGACGTGGAGCGTCAGGTCCGGGCAGGAGAGCTGACACCAGCGCTGGCGGCTCAGCAAATTTTGAAGGCAGCGTCAGTTTAACGGAAAGGTAACGTAATCGTTGTTTGCCCTTGAGACGCGAATATTCGACGTAAATTCAAAAGCGTGAAGGCACAAACCCGGGTCGATCTCCGCGCGGTCCCTTCTCGCGATGCCCTTGACGCAGGTCATCGTGTGTCCGGCGCGGCGGACCCAAACTTCTCTTGCGTCGTTCGTGGGTTTTCGAAGATGTTCCCCGGACGCCGATTCGGCGGCGGGGCGTTGGCGGTGTATCTCGACGGCCAACCCGTCGTCGACGTGTGGACAGGTTGGTCGGATCGCCGCGGCAAACTGCCGTGGACCGCGGATAGTGCGCCGATGGTTTTCTCGGCAACCAAGGGTTTGGCTTCAACTGTCATCCACCGGCTCGCCGACCGAGGCCTGATCGACTACGACGCTCCGGTTGCCGAGTATTGGCCGGAGTTCGGAGCCAACGGCAAGTCGGATCTCACCGTTCGTGAGGTGATGAGACACCACGCCGGCTTGTCGGGTCTGCGAGGTGCGACAAAAGAAGACTTGCTGGATCACGTCTTGATGGAAGAACGGCTGGCCGCGGCGCGTCCGGGACGGCTGCTGGGCAAACCTGCCTACCACGCGCTGACCTACGGCTGGCTGATGTCCGGGCTGGCCCGGGCCGTGACCGGAAAGGGCATGCGTGCGCTGGTCCGCGAGGAGCTCGCGGGGCCGTTGGGCACCGACGGCATGCATCTGGGCCGGCCACCCGCCGAAGCGCCGACGCGGGTCGCGGAGATCATCATGCCAAAGAACCTCTTCGGCAGTCCGGTCGTCAACTGTGTGACGTCCAAGGTCGCCAACCAACTGTCCGGCGGATTCCGGTCCATGTACTTCAAAGGCATGCTGGCCGCCCTGCAAGGCGATATTCCGCTGCTGGACGCCGAGATGCCGGCAGCCAACGGGGTGGTGACGGCCCGCGCCCTGGCGCGGATGTACGGTGCGATCGCCCACGGCGGTGAGATCGATGGCACCCGGTTCTTGTCGCGCGGCATCGTCGCCGGGCTGACCGGGCGGCCGAGCCGGCAGCGGGACCGAAACCTCCTGGTGCCGTTGTCATTCCACCTCGGCTACCACAGCGTGCCATTCGGGAAAGTGATGCCGGGCTTTGGCCACGTGGGAATGGGCGGCTCGTTTGGCTGGGCCGACCCTGAGAGTGGTTTGGCTTTTGCGTATGTGCACAACCGGCTGCTGTCGCCGTTACTCGTGCTGGATCACACCGGGGTGGCCACGTTGGGCAGTCTCGTTCGGCGTGGTGTTGCGGCGGCCCGCAAGCGCGGCTTCTCACCGGTGACCGAGTTCGGGGCGCCGTTCGCCGAACCGGGAGCCGTCGCCGGCTGACGACAGACTACGAATCTTCCAGGCGGAAGCCAACTTTCATGGTCACCTGGAAGTGTGCAACGGCTCCGTCCGCCAGGTGGCCTCGAACCGACTCTACTTCGAACCAGTCCAGGCCACGCATCGTCTGCGCGGCTCGTGCCAGACCGTTGCGGACAGCCGCATCAATTCCCTCGGGCGAGGTTCCGACAATCTCGATCACGCGGTAGGTGTGGTTACTCATCGCATCCCTTTATATGGCCTCTTGGGTGGAGTGAGCCGGGCCCGTCAGCGCTCAAGGTCATTTCGTAGGCGTGGAAGCACCCGCGATCTGCCATGACGTGTGCACGGACAGTGCACGGTGATGGTGGGACTCAGGTGTCGTCAACAAAATCACAATCGACATCACTTACTCGGTTATCCATCGGTACAGTTACGTCACTGTACGCGCACGTTCGGGGAGGCAACGCTTGACTGGCGACCGTCAATCGAGCCGTGTGGACTCGGTCAGCGTTGTGATCCCGGTCTACAGCGGAGCCGTGACCTTGTCCGGCTTGGTGAAGGAGCTTGAGCAACTCCGTTCGACCCAGGAAACCCCGGACGGTCGTAAGTTCCGCGTCGACGAGGTGCTCCTTGTGTGGGACCGGGGCATTCGCGGCAGCGAAGAAGTCGTGCGTGAGCTGGCTGCGAGCGACGAATGGGTCCGCGCGGTATGGCTGTCCCGCAACTTCGGACAGCATCCCGCGACACTCGCGGGCATGACGTCGTCAGGCGGGGACTGGATCGTCACGATGGACGAGGACGGACAGCACGACCCGGCATATATCGGCGACCTACTCGACAAGGCGTACCGGGATCGCACACAACTCGTGTACGCCTCGCCGATGAACCGACCGCCACACGGTGTTTGGCGCAACGCGGCGTCTTGGCTAACGAAGTGGTTGTTCGTGCACATCCTCGTGTCGTCTGGCGGGCCCAGAGCCTTCAACAGTTATCGACTGATCCTCGGCGAGGCCGGACGAAGTGTCGCGGCCTACACCGGCGCAGGGGTGTTTCTGGACGTCGCTCTTTCTTGGGTTGTCACCAACCCCTCGACCTGTCCGGTGTTGATGCGCCAAGAAGGACGACCCGCCAGCGCGTACACCCTCCGTCGTCTAGTCTCGCATTTCTGGCGGCTCGTCATCTCTTCGGGTACCCGGCCGCTGCGTTTCGTCTCCATGATGGGTATTCTGTTCGCCCTTCTGGGTTTTGGCGTGGCGATCTATAGCGCGATCCAGAAACTGGTCGGGGACATCAGCGTGCAAGGGTGGACATCGGTGTTCGTGGCGGTGCTTGTCGTCGGCGGAGCCGTCTTGTTCGCACTGGGGATCATCGCTGAGTACATCGCCGCTTCAGCCAGTATGGCGATGGGCAAGCCGGTGTATGTCATCGTGCGCGATCCCGGTGACATATTCGACAGCCCGGCGGACTGACGGGTGCTTACCTGGATCGTGGGTCGCGGCGGACTCTTCGGCAGCGCCGTGTCGCGGGCGATGGGCCCGAAGTTCATAGGACTTCCGGTGCCATGGGAGGATCACGATGCGGCGATCGGGGTGCTCGACTCCGAGCTCAAGCGATTCATCCGAGCGGCCCGAAACGACGATTGGTCTGTTATTTGGGCCGCTGGCAGCGGCGTCGTCGGTACCACGGCCGACAAACTCGCCGCGGAGACGCGCATCTTGTCTCATTTCGTTACGACGATCCGAGACTCGCGGCCGACCGGTTTGGGTGCGTTCTTCCTCTCGTCCTCCGCGGGCGGCATCTATGCCGGGTCGACTCATCCACCGTTCAGTGAGTCGACGACGCCACGGCCGCTGAGTGCCTACGGCGAGACGAAACTCGCTCAGGAGGAGATGCTGCAGATGACGCTCGAAGGCTGCGTCCCACTCGTCATCGGACGGTTCTCGAACCTCGCCGGGCCTGGTCAGAACCTTGTGAAACAGCAGGGTCTCGTCAGTCAGCTGTGCCGAGCCGCAGTCATGCGACAATCGTTGAACGTTTTCGTGCCGATGGAGACGCTCCGCGACTACTTGGACGTCGATGATGCCGCCGCGATGGTGCGCACACTGGTCGAGAATGCGGTACACAACCAGCCGTCGACGCCGGTGCTGCGCAATATCTCGTCTCAACGACCCGTGTCCGTCTGCACCGTCCTACGGACGGTGCAACAGGTTGCCCACCGCACGGTCCGCATCGCGCTCGGGACCAGCCCGTCCTCGCGATATCACGTTCGGGACCTGCGGCTTTGCACAGACTTCCCGCACGAGTTCCAGGGCGTGGCGATCACGCCGTTTCCCGTGACAGTCAAGCGCGTGTACGACGATGCACTATGGCAACAAGCAATGTCCAACTAGGTTCGAGCCGATTCCCGAAGACTCGATATACCTGTATTCGCGGCCGCTGACTGCCACGTCGTCATAGTAGTGCTTGAAAATTATGTCCAGCGAGCGGATCATTTCTGCCCGAGTGGTTCTGGCATACAGACTGGTGCCGAGAATCGCCATAACGCTCATGCTGTCGATTTGCTGCCGTGTGAATCTCTGACGGTTCTGATCGAAAACTTACCTGGTGACGGTGATGCCAGGTCGAAAATTGAGTAATTTAGCCAGGGCGGGTGGCAACCGCGCAGTCGCCGATGTTGCACCGACCGTGTGAGTCCGGTCGCCGGATCGTGGCCGACGACGATGCTTGGATAGGTAGAGCTGCTACCGAAGTCTAAGGATTGACGGCCTGGTGAACCTAAGCGGGCAAGTTATTCGTGCGGCTTGATAAGGATGGCCTGTCCTCCGGTCGCGAGCCTCAGAATTTGTAGTCCCCTGTCTTGGGCAAAACAGTCGTAGCCGATCTTCTGTTGGTAATGGCGCGGCCATCCGTAGTCGTCCATAATCACGATCCCGAAGGGCGATATCTTCGGCCAGAAGTACTCGAGCGCCGCGATTTCCGGCGCGGTGCAATTCATGTCGAGATGCAGATACGCGATTTTTTCGCTTGTGACATTTTCGAGCGTGTCCGGCACGGAGCCTCGGACCAGCTGGACAAAATCCATGCCCGCGAAGTTCGTCTTCACACGCTCGAAGCAGTCGGAGTAGTCCATGTACCCGGCATGGGACGCCTCCTCCGGTGTGAGCTGAGAGCGGTCCAGTCCTTTGAACGTGTCGAGGAGCCAGAAGCGTTTTCCGAGGCGCCCGAAGTCCGTGTGGGTGATGACAGCCATTGCGGTACCGCCGTGGTCAACCCCGCACTCGACGAAGTCGCCATCAATGGCTGAAGCGTGGTTGGCGGCCCAACACAATACATGGATGCGCCAGCGGACATTCCACCTGCCAAATGACCCTGTTGCCTTCGCGGCTCCGTAGACACGCTTAAAATGTTCTGTCTTGCGGAAGTCGGCATTGGTTGTTGTGAAAAGACCGTCCTCGTAAAAGCTGGTCGGCAATCGCCGCGCCATAAATAGCGTATTGGCTATCGGATGCGGCAGATTTTGGATGAAGCTTCGCATGGGTCTCCTCTTGGCTTGTTCACTGCCGCAGTTCGCCGAGGTGCGACGACCACCCGACAGGCAGGCAACAAAACACGACAATACTTCGGACAGGCCGTTGGGATGGAACGCGGGTGTCCTAGGTCGATCCGGGGAAGAGCCACTCGCGCCCAGGGCTGCGCCCCAACCTTGGCCGCCGGTCACGCTCACCTTGGTGACCCCATCGGTGCCGGGGGGAGTGCGACGCCGTGGGCCGGCATCCGCAGCCGTGGTCGCGCCATTCTCCCTGCTCAGGCCCCCTAAGCTCGGCGGAGGTCGCGACAACTGTGTTACCGCATGTTGAAATGATCACGCGATGATTGCAAAAGACCCGCGCCAAGCGAACCCGAGAATTACATTAACGGCCATGACTGTGGTGTGTCGCCCGGTGGTGTCGGTGGTGGCGCCCTGCTTCGACGAGGAGGACGTGCTACCGCTGTTCCTGGGCCGGCTCGGGGATGTACTGCATTCGTTGAGCGCTACCAGCGAGTTGGTCTTGGTCGATGACGGTTCGACCGATCGGACCTGGGAAATCATCGATCAGGCGGCCGTGGAGGATTCGCGCGTCGTTGGCGTGCGGTTGATGCGCAACCACGGACATCAGCTCGCGCTCACTGTCGCAGCCACAAAGCCAGCTAGTCAGCCGCTTCTCCCGCTGGCCCAACCGTCCGCTTAAACGGGTGGCGATGACCCTCGACGCCTTTGCGGGCGATGACTCCCAGATTCGTCCACCGGCGGGGATGACAGGCGTTCCTGGCCCGCTGTTTCGGTTAATCCGGCACCAGCGGGTCGCCTTCCTCTTTGTCGGTGGCACGAATACTGCAATCGGAGCGGTTTGGTTCGTGTTGTTCCTGTGGCTCTTTCCGCAGGGAGCCGTCGGATATCTGGGCGCGTTGGTCTGTGCGCATATTGCCGCGGTGCTGTGCGCGTTCGTCCTATATCGCAAGTTCGTGTTCCGAGTAACCGGTCATGTGTTGCGTGATCTTGCCCGATTCGAGCTGGTGAACCTCTCAACACTGGGCTTCAATTTCGCGATGCTGCCGGTGCTGGTGGAAGTGTTCGGGTGGCCGGTTTTGCCTTCCCAGTTCGCCATCGCAGGCGTGACGGTGGTGTACAGCTGGTTTGCTCACCGTGACTTCTCGTTTCGCCGTAGTCCCGCTGAACACGGCCCGGCCGACCGACAGCAAGCCCAGCCGTGACGCCACGAGTATCGGTTGTCGTTCCGGCATACAACAGCATTGCGTTCATCGACGCCACGATGCGCTCGATTCTGGCCCAGACCTTCACCGATTTCGAGCTGGTGGTTTCGGATCACAGCTCCACTGACGGCACCTGGGAGGCGCTGCAGCAGTTCACCGAAGACCCCCGAGTTCGCTTGAGTCGATTGGCTTCTGGCGGTGGGGCGCCGGCGAATTTCAACGCCGTCACCGACCTCGCGACCGGCGAGTTGCTCAAGCTGGTTTGCGGTGATGACCTGCTCTACGCGGATTGCCTGGCAGAGCAGGTGGCGGCATTGGCAGCGCACCCGTCGGCGGTGATGGCCGCGAGCACCAGAAACGTCATAGACGCCGCGGGCGTGGCGGTGTTGCGCAACCGCGGGTTGGCGGGACTGCGCGGCGAGGTCAGCGGTACCGAGGCCATCCGGCGCACGGTGCTCGCCGGCACGAATATTTTCGGCGAGCCAGCGGCAGTCTTGTTCAGGCGCGTCACCCTGGTGGATGTGGGCGGCTGGGACGGCCGAGTCCCCTACCTCATCGATCAGGCGAGCTACTGCGCCGTGCTGCTCAATGGAGATCTCGTCGCAGTACCCCGCCCGCTCGCTGCATTCCGGGTCACCCAGGCTCAGTGGAGCGTGCAGTTGATGCGTGCACAGGCCCAACAGACCATCGCGTTTCAGCGTGAATTTGCGGCCGCACACCCGGGGCTGTTGGGTCGGCATCACCTGTTCGTCGGCGGTGCTCGAGCCCGGATGGCTGCACTTGGCCGGCGTGCGGTTTACCGTTGGCTCGGCCGGCGAATGCGGACCGACGCCGCGACTGACAGCAGCCGGTGCGGCGCCGGCTAGACAGGTCCTGGTGTCCGGGTCCGCAAGATGCCGATGAACTAAATCGGCCCCGGACGTTGGGCGATCCGCCTTAAGGTGATCGGCGTTGTTGGCCGGGTGCCAGTCGAAGCAATGTGCTCCAGTAGGAGAACACGACCGACTGGTACCGCGGTTCGAGAAGTGTTCTCCTGGGCACCCTTAGCGGTGCGCGTACGGCTTTGTGTTTCAACGGCATTAGAGAAACGAGGCGCTTGACGGCTGCGTCCTCTGGAAGGCGGGCGTCCCGTCGTCCTCCGCTATCACCAGCTTTGATGCCGGCAAAGTACAGGTCGACGTGAGTGTGCAGGTACCAGAACCGGTAATTCGTGAACATACCTCTGAATAGAAACTGGCCGCCATTTTCGGCTCCTCGTCCTCGCGCCTGCTAAGCCCGCGTCCACCATCAGTCGCGCCAGTTCGGTGGTGTGTACGGAATCCTTCGCAGGAGCGATTGGCGCGCATTGGTCGCATGACCGACAAGCGAATCCGCCTCGTGGGTCGGCAGATAGCGTTCATCAAATTTCACATGCTTCTGCCGTCGAGTCCAGCATCGTCGAACGCGATTTGGGCGAATTTGCACACGGTTTAATCGCGCCCCGTCGAGATGAAGTCTTCGGGAGCCCCGCAACCCTGGAACAGTTTCTAGGTTGTATGCCTGCGCCGCTCGTGCCACATCAGTGCGCGGATCTCAGGTCGAGAGCTGTGGTTTGGGTTACACTTCCTTGCGGCTGAGCCCAGGGGGGCGAGCGGGTTCCACTTCCAATTCGCAGGGAACCAGGAGATGTGTGTGAAGCGACCTGTCGGGGTGCTCCGAGGCGCGGTCTTTGGGGTCCGAGATCAAATCTCGGCCGTCGCCAACCAGTCCGAGCGCACACTCCTGCTCGGCACCGTGTTGCTGGTTTCAGCGGTTTCGGCCGTGGTCGGCTACGTGCTCACCCAGTATTACTCGGTCGACGTGCTTTCCTCTCTGGTTTCCAACCCGGAAGACTGCATGATCAATTGGGGCCCGCACATTGGTAGGCACTGTTTCAGCGACTACGAATTTCCGGTGAGCTTCGGAATGCGGCCCAACCCCTGGGAGCCCTACCCGCTGTTCATGCCGCCAGACTTCCAGCCCGCTCGCAGTAACTACCCGGCGGCCGCGATGGTGCCGCAGATGATCTTCGGGCTTCTGGGCAAATGGCTGCACGCCCCGCAGCTGGGATTGTTGGGTTATCTGCTCGTGCTAACGATCGCGGTCCTTACCCCCGCAGTGTGGGCCGCTTGGGGCGCACGTGGTCTTGAACGGATAGTGGTTTTCGTAGTGTGCGGCGCAGCGGCCATTCCGGCGTGGATGGTTCTCGATCGGGCCAACTCGGTGGCGTTGTTAGCGCCTGTCGGGCTGGTTTTCCTGGTGGCGCTGTGCCGACGGCGGTGGGGTCTCGTCGCGATCATGGTGGTCCTGGCAACGTTGATAAAACCACAGTTCGCCGTGCTGGCGGTAGCGTTGTTCGCGGCCCGGCAATGGCGGATGGGCGGCGTCGCCGTCGCCGGCGCGGTGACGTCCAGTCTCGCCGCGTATCTGCTGTGGCCGCGCGACTTTCCGGCCACAATCGCACAATCGATCCACAGCACGCTCAGCTATGGTTCTCCTCAAACGGCTATTGGGTTGCGGAACGTGTCCTTCGGCAGGGCGCTCCTCCTGATTCCAGATGGGGTCAAGGTCTATCAAACGGGCGGCAAGATACCCGACGACTTCCTCGCTGGTCCGCGATCGCTGGCGGGATATGGCGTGCTGGTCGTCATCGTCGTCTCCGTGCTGGCTCTAGGGCCGCGCATCCCTCGTGTCCTGACCGGCGTCATGCTGCTGGCTAGTGCCTCACTCTTTCCCGCTCTGGTCTTTCACTACTATCTGGTATTCGTTTTGCCGGTCGCTGCACTCATTGTCCGACACCCCGACGGGCCGCCTGGTGCAGGGATTTTCGACCAGCTTGCGAGCCACGGCGGCCGCCGTCGTGCGGTCGGCATCTGCGTAAGCTTGGCCGTAGCACTTAGCATCGCTCAGGTCGCCATCCCAAGCCGGCCGGTCCCCGAACCGGTCTTCGGACAAATCTTCGGACAGCCAGGAGTCATCGGGGTAGTGGGTACCCGGACGCTCATTAACACCACGTTGTTTCTGGTGCCGATCGTGTGGTTGGTCGCGTGCGCGGTAATTATCGTCTCTTACACGCGGAGACCGGCTTCCTGCGATCGCACTGACCGAGGGCAGGCGCAGGAGTGTCCGTCGGATAGTGCTGTCAGTACGTCTTTATGTACGTCTGAGCCGGAGTCCTCACACAGGGGCCGGCGCAATCTGGCGAAACTTCCTGTGAGAAGGGCCTTGGGCTCGAAGGCCGCCCTGCGCAGGTAATCTACTGTTGCGGCCGCGTTCTTGACGATTCCAGGCGTCCGATTGGGACTCGCCGACGCTCAGCCAACCTTACGTAGGGCCGACTCGCCGCGGTACCAGGCGTTCGCCGGGCTGGCTCCGTTCGTTTGATACGACCCCAAACTTCTTCCAAACGCGGGACCGCGTGCAGGGACCACGATAGTGTTACTGAGGCTGGGCCCAGCAGGCGCTGCGTCGTTTTGGGGGAATACAGTGTCGTTCGTAATCGTGAATACCGATGTAGTGGCGGCAGCGGCGAAGCATTTGGCGAATATCGGTGCGACGGTCAGCGACGCCAACGCCGCCGCGGCGGCCTTGACCACGAAATTGGTGCCCGCTGCCGAGGATGAGGTGTCGGCGGCCATCGCGGGGCTGTTCGGTACCTCCGCCCAGGACTTTCACGCGCTCGCGGCACAGGCTGCGGCGTTTCACGACCGGTTTGTGCAGGCCGTAACCGCCAGTGCCGGATCGTATGTGGCCGCTGAGAGCGCTAACGCGGCCGCCCTGTTTCAGACCGCCCAGCAGGATCTGCTGGGAGTGGTGAATGCGCCCACCGAGGCGTTGCTGGGGCGCCCGCTGAT
>Ga0209040_10001162_pt1 | contig 20605 bp, 21 predicted proteins | sample BogFormECP12_OM3_FD_188240 | JGI IMG/M metagenome (GOLD analysis project Ga0209040, IMG submission 188240) | Bog forest soil microbial communities from Calvert Island, British Columbia, Canada - ECP12_OM3 (SPAdes) (version 2) | ecosystem: Environmental > Aquatic > Freshwater > Wetlands > Bog ...
GAATGGGCTGGCGCCCGCCAGGCCGGAGATCCCGATGTCGTATTCCGCCTTTGTGTAGTAGGGCTCTAAGTCCGCATAGGTGATCGGCCAATCGGCGAAGCCTGTGCCGGCGATCGGGCCCCAGCGGCTGCGCTCAATGAAATCGATTTCGTGAAATCGCCAGTAGTTGGCGGCATAGTGAACGCTGCCGCCGCCCACTTGCCGTCCGTATCCCACGGAGCCGCGGACTTTCGCGTCCTCGTTTTCGGTCCTGCGGAAGGTGTTCGGCTGCACGCGGTGATCGTTGATCAGCGGGCTGTGAAAGTTGAATTTGATCTCGTCATGGGTGAAATCCTTCTCGCGCAGGTAGGGGCCTTGCTCTAAAACCACCACGGTAAAACCGGCCGTCGCCAGTTCCTTGGCCACCACGCCGCCGGCCGCGCCGGAACCGATGACCACAAAATCGCAGTCTTGCATGATTCAGCCTTTGGTTTCGGCGTCGTAGTAGCCGAAAGGCGGTTGATAAGCCATCTTGTGATCGAAGCCGATCAGCTTCCAGCCCACGCCGTCCCGATTGCCGCCGTAGCTTGGGTTACCCAGAAAGCCCGCCAGCGTATGGAAGCGGAGCAATTGAAAAAAGTCCGTCCGCTCCGTGGCCTGCAGCAACTCAACTTGTTGCTGCGCCGTCAACGCGGCGATGCTTTGCGAGCCGGGAAACAAGGCCTCGCGCTTGGCCCGCATGTCCTGCATACCTTGACGATAAACTTCCTGCTTGTCCTGATCGAAGGTGGTCAACGCGCGATCGATAAAGTAAATCACTCCCGCTTCGCGCGCGCCCGGCGTCTCGTCGGAAGGAAGGATCTGCGCGGCCAGCGCCTCGATCTCAGCCGCCGATTTTGCGTTCAAATGACGGAATGCCGCCGGGCCGGCCTTCTGCGCGGAGGCAATCTCCTGCCACGCGACCATGCTTGCCAGAAACCAATCCCGCCGGGAGATTTCCATTGCCGCCTCCAGATACACAGTATATCGGTCCGGTGTTCGGCGGGATGGCTCACGGAGCAAACCGGACCGCCGTGACACTGACATCAGTGCTGTAGCCCGACCCGGAGCAGGTTCCCGGCCGCGTAACTCGGCGGCTAGATAGCTCGGCCGTCGGTTCAAAGGTGAGGTGTTGCCTCCCCCTTTGGGCGCCAGTTTGCGTACTGAACTCTCAATCGGCGGGCAGCCGTTAAAGAATCCCCGTTGCGCGCCGAAGAGAGCGTGCGAGGGTACTGTTTTGTGGGATGAAAAGGACAGCCGGCTCAGTCTGTCGCCCGCCGCCGCAGCCAAACTGCGCGAGGCAGAAGCCGCGCTACTGGAGATGGCTCGCGTGGCTTCTCCGCAAACGACAAACCCGAGTTCACACGCGCGTTCCGCGCTCACGGCGGATGAGCGCTACAGGGCGCTGATTGAACAGATCCCGGCCGTCGTGTTCTTCGCTCCGATGGAGGGCGGATTCGGCCAAGCCTATGTCAGCCCGCAGATTGAAACCATCCTGGGCTTTAGCCAAGAAGAATGGCTGGAGAGTCCTCTCTTGTGGTTCCGGCAGTTGCACCCCGGCGATAAGGACCGATGGGGCGAGGAAGCGGTCCGGTTCTTTGGAGACGGCGACTCTCTCCAATCCACGTATCGGGTTTTGGCGCGCAATGGGAGTACGGTGTGGTTGCGCTGTGAAGCGAAGATGGTTCGTTACGAGGACGGGCAGCCATGGTTCATCCATGGCGTTGGCTTCGACATTACGGAGATCAAGAGCGCGCAGGAGTCGCTGGAAAAAGCGCACGCTCAGTTGGAATCGCGAGTCGTGGAGCGGACCACGCAACTGAAATCCGTGAATGCGGAACTGGAACTGGCGATAACGGCGGCGGAATCGGCCAATCGCGCCAAAAGCAACTTTCTGGCCACCATGAGCCATGAGATTCGGACGCCCATGAACGGCGTGGTGGGAATGACGCAGGTCTTGCTCGAAACACCTCTGTCTCCCGAACAGCGCGATGCTGCCATGACCATCAAACAGTCGGCGGATTCCTTGCTGACCATCATCAACGACATTCTGGATTTCTCCAAGATCGAGTCCGGCCATTTGGAATTAGAATCGATTGGCTTCAACCTGTACGATGTGGTGAGCGGAGTGATCCGCCTGCTGACCCCACGCGCGCGGAGCGCGGAATTGCTTCTTCATACTTATCCATTTCTCGAATGCTCGGTAGTAGGAGATCCTACCAGGCTGCGCCAAATCTTGATGAATCTGGTGAACAACGCGATCAAATTCACAGAGCACGGCAGCATCACGGTGGCGGTGGAGAAGGTGGACTTGGAGCAAGCTCCTGACAAGTTTCGTGAGAAGTTTGCTGCCGACTTTGGCCCGGAGGGCCAGGATGCCTCTCTCTGGCACTTCTCGGTGGAAGACACAGGAATTGGAATCCCAGCCGACAAACAAAGCGCAATTTTTGACGCCTTTACGCAGGCGGACGGCTCCATTTCGCGCCGTTTCGGAGGAACTGGATTGGGGTTGACAATCTCCACGCGCCTGGTCGAGGCCATGGGTGGGCGCATCTGGCTGCAGTCCGAGCCGGGCAAGGGAACCACGTTCCATTTCACGGTGGCGTTGCAGCCGGCCAAAGAAGCGCCTCGGCAAGGCGCCCGGCAAAGATTGCGGAACGCTGGCGATGGCGCCCTGGCGATGCGCCCGGCTAGCGGCCAGCCACCGGCCGAAATTCCCGCGAACCGGCCTCCGATACAGGTGGCAGCCAGTGCGCCGCTGCGGATTCTGCTGGTAGAAGACAATCTGGTCAACCAAAAAGTTGCCCTAGCGATACTCCAGAAACGCGGCTACCAGGTGACAACCGCGAGCAACGGGCATGAAGCCTTGAGCGCCTCTTCGCGGGAAGCTTTCGATGTGGTGTTGATGGACGTGCAGATGCCAGTGATGAATGGGTGGGAGGCCACGGCTGCGATTCGCGCCCGCGAGCGGGAGTGCGGAACTCATCTACCGATCATTGCGATGACCGCCCACGCGCTTCAGGAAGATATCGAACGTTGCCAAGCCGCGGGCATGGACGGCTACGTTTCCAAACCCTTCCAAGTCGAAACGTTGCTGAAAGAATTGAGCCGCGTGCAGAGGGAAGCCTGCAACTTGCCCGGCCCCCTGAACTAGACTTGGACTATGCGCATGGTGCTCCGCGTCGCCGCCGTTATGGCGCTGCTCTACGTTGTCCTGGTTGGTGGGCTCGCCTGGGCGATGCGGCAACCTCCCAGCGTGTTCGGCGCCATCATGGCCAAAATGCCGCCGCTAGCTTTCATGATTTTGCCTTTTGAGTCCCTCTGGAGGAGCGCCCGTGCCGGCAGTTTGCACACTGGCGAACTCGCGCCCGATTTTGCCCTCAACCCGGCGGAGGGCGGCTCCCCGGTGCGCCTCTCTTCGCTGCGCGGCAAAGAACCGGTGGTGCTTATCTTCGGCAGCTACACTTGACCACCTTTTCGCCGGGAGGTTCCCGCGCTCAACCGGATTTACGATCGGTATAAAGACAAGGCTTCGTTCTTCGTGGTCTATATCCGCGAGGCGCACCCGAGCAACGCCTGGCAAATGGCCGTCAATGTTCGTGAGAACATCGTGTTCACGGATCCGTCGACGTTCGAGGAACGCTCCACGCGGGCCGAGAGCTGCGTGCGCAAACTCGGCATCCGCATTCCGGCGCTGGTGGACGATGTCGTTGACGGCGTCGAGGCCGCCTATACGGGTTGGCCGGATCGCCTTTACGTGATCGCGCGCGACGGACGCGTCGCCTACAAAAGCGCGCCCGGACCTTTCGGGTTTGAGCCGGAAGCGATGGAAGCGTCGCTGCGCAAGACCGTCGCAGGCGGCAATTGAGCTAAGCCAGCACCCGTTCCAGCCGCCGGTTGATTTCCGATTTCGGTTGCGCACCCACGATCCGATCCACCTCGTGCCCGTTTCGAAATATCAGGAGCATCGGAATGCTGCGCACATTAAAGCGTTCCGCGGTAGCTGGATTCTCATCGATATTGAGCTTGGCCACGCGGACCCGGCCGGCCATCTCCACCGCCAGTTCATCTATCACCGGAGCAATCATCTTGCACGGCCCACACCAGGCAGCCCACAAATCGACCAGTACGGGCAGCGGCGAGTTCTCCACTTCCGCTGAGAAAGTCGCGTCCGTCACCGTCAAGGGCGCGCTGAACATGGACAGAGGAGTATGGCAGCGCCCACACACCGGCGCGAGTCCGCGTTCAACCTTCTCCTGCGGCACGCGATTCGTCGCCGAGCAGGATGGACATCGAATTAGGAGCGCCTCAGCCATCGCCATACACAATATTCGCACTACCGCAAAACACCACATCTCAGTGGGTGCTATCATGATGGCGGGGGGGATTTCCTGTGACACAGACAGCCGCCGCCGGGCTGACCACCTCGGAAGCGCCGTTCATTGAGGAAGCCCGCCATCACGGACTGCTCTACATCCACCAGCCGTACGAGCTTTACTCGGAAGAAAACCATGAGGCGTGGCGGCGTCTGTACTCCCGCATGGTTCCGCGTTGGCTGCGTTTTGCCAATGTCCACTTCCTCAAAGGAATGGACTCGTTGTGTCTCGATCCGCGGCGGATTCCGCGCCTTGACGATGTCAACCGGTTTTTGAGTCCTCTTACCGGATTCAAGGCCAAAGCGGTTGCGGGCTACGTTCCGGCTTTTGTGTTCTTCGATTGCCTGCGCAACCGCGAATTCCCCACCACCATCACCATCCGCCGGGCCGACCGGCTCGATTATCTCCCTGAGCCCGATATTTTCCACGACATCGCCGGCCATGTGCCCATGCACACCGATAAACATTTCGCCGAGACACTGGTTCGTTTTGGCGAATGCGCGCACACGGCGGTGGATGTGGTCTCCGGCATTCGCGACGAAGAGACCCGCGTGCATGCTCTCACCAGCATCATCCGCGCCATGGCGCGTTTCTTCTGGTTCACCATCGAATTCGGCTTAATGCGCGACGGGGACGGCGGCTTCAAAGTGTACGGCAGCGGGCTGCTGAGTTCCTTCGGTGAGATCGAGCACGCGATAGAAGACCCGGAAGTGCAGCGTGTGCCCATTCAACTCGAATGGGCCATCAATCAATCCTTCGAGATTGATCGCTATCAGCCGCTGCTGTTTATCGTCGACAGCTTCGATCATCTTTTCCATCTGGTTGATCAACTCGAACAGTGGCTGCGCGCGGGCAAACTGAACAACGTCGCTCCCGGCGAACCGGCTGTCAATGAGGCGGATTTAAGAAGCTTCCTGCAGAATAGCCAGTAGTGGGCTACCTTTATTTTTGGCTAACATCCGATTTGGCGACAGTTCCAAGGGTACAATACAATCCAAATGTTCCGCGTCGTTCTTGAGTGTGACGCCGAAGGGCTTTCCCCTCAGATCGGAGAGCAAGCGGCTATGGACATTGCTGAGGAGCCCATGGCACACCAATGTTCGATGCGCCTGGGACAGCGATTGTATAAGACTGGAAGCGGAAAACGACTATGACGAGAAGGGACTCGCATTATCCGACGAATTCTCGGACCTATTAACGGCCTGCGTCGCGATGTATGAACGACTCGGTGAGATCCGGATCGTATCTGTAACTGAATTCTAGGTTGGCAGACTAGGCCATCTAGAGTAATTATATACCTGACAGACTAATCTTTTTCTGGCATACTGGGTCATGGAAGCCCAAGCCCCAAAGACCCTGCGAGAAGCGATTGTCTACTTTGCCAACGCTGACAATTGCAAGGAGTTCATGGTGGGCTTGCGCTGGCCTGATGGCATTGTAAAGTGCCCCGGCTGTGGTTCCGAGAGAATCTTCTATATTGCCAAAGAGCGCGTCTGGAAATGCTACGGCAAGCATGCTCTTGCAAAGTTCTCCTTGAAGACAGGAACCATCATGGAGGACTCGCCAATCGGCATCGATAAGTGGCTTACCGCACTGTGGCTGATTGTTAATTGTAAGAATGGCGTTAGCTCTTGCGAAGTCGCCCGCGACTTAGGCGTAACTCAAAAGACCGCTTGGTTTCTGAATCACCGTATCCGCATGGCACTTCGCGCTGGCTCCATAGAAAAAGCTGGTGGGCATGTTGAAGCGTACGAAACTTTCATCGGCGGAAAAGCTCCCAATATGCAAACTGCTCAGCGCAAACGCCGCATCACTGGCACTGGCGGTAAAGACAAAACACCAGTACTCGGGATCGTGGAACGCGGCGGTAAAGTGCGGACCATCGTTATTCCGACTTCAGAATGAAGTCCGCAAGCGTGTTGAAGCTGGTGCAGGGCTGTACACTGATGCGCTTCTTTCATACGAAGGACTGGCCACTGATTACGCGCATCAGGTGATTGATCATGCCGTGAAATGTGTTGATGGAAATGTCCACACCAATACTCTAGAAGAATTTTAGCTCTTACGCGTTGCTATCTTTTTGTTTTGGGGCGGCTTAGGTTTGCCGAACGGATTCGGGACCGCGCTCTTGGGGACCGAGAGCATTTTCTTTGCGGCTTCACGGAATCGCTCGAACGCTCCTGTGCCTTCGATCATGTCGGGGCTCGTTTTCATGCCCCGATGGTAACGTCATTTGATTGAAGCTTTCAACTCAGCCAAGACAGCCCTCCATGCCTCAGGAGGCGCCTTGCATACTGGGCAACGACAACCGGCGTTGTGGCAATACAATTGGTGCCCCTGGTATTCAATCATTTTGGGATCGGGTTTGCCGCTTGCACCAAAGGTCCCGTCGGTAAGAAGGTATTGGTGACAGATAGCAATTTTATGGCCCATCAGAAAATATGGAACACTTTGGCTTCTCGTCCCTGGTGGCTGATGAGGTGGTCCTGGACTGTCTTTATACGGCGAACCCGCCCGCGCCCGTTTATCTAGAATCGCCCGTTCATAGCCAACGTCCTTGAACATCTGTAATATAGTAGACGGATGTACAAGACGTGTTGAAGGATTAGCCATGGTATCCGAACCCAAACAATTGATTCAGCAGCACCTCTTGCAGTATTTGAAAGGCGAGGTAGAGTTGTTCGAGTTCGAAGACTGGTTCATGCCATTCTTTTGGAATATCGAGAACTGCGACGCCGCGACGCAAGAGATGGCGGGCAGAATCCACATTCTCATCTCGGAGATGTCCCTTGGCGATCGGTCGGTCGAATCAACCAGAGAGGAGTTGGCGAAGGCCGTCCGCCCTTTCGTTTCGAGCCGAAAATACAGGACCCGCCTGTCTGCTCCTTTAATTTATTGGGCCGATGCGACACCGGGGGTTAACCTATTGCCTAACGGAGTTCTTCCGCTTGCTCAAGTATTGTAAAAGCGGTCGTGGCTATAAGTTCCCCGTTGAGAAAAATCTTGAAGAAATGCACTCCGAGAATTTTGGCCGAAATGTGGAACCGGAGCCCGAGGGAAACCCCTGACGGCGTCTCTGCAAACGGAGTAAAATTCGCAAACCGGACGCCTTCGTGTGAAAACATTTCTGTTACTTCGCCATCTGGTCTCGTCATTGTTACCAATACTCGATGATTGGATTCGTCGGTTTCGGTTGCCTTTATGACTACCAGCAAACTCACGTCGATGACCTGAAGTGCGGAAGGCAAGGGAGGGGAGTAAGTCGGCAACTGGAAGATGTCAGCAAGCCGGATTGCGGACGGTACCCGATCTTCTTCTTGCAACAATCTTTCGCAGACGAGGGCGCTGACGGACAGTATCTTCATGGGCTTTCTTCTCGAACGCCCAGTCTATCACGAATCTAGTCTGTTAAGTAAGTAGTTAACCTATCTAGGCGCTCTGAAGTAGCCCACTACCGAATAGTCTTCTTCACTCATAATAGAAGCATGGGTTATTTCGCGCGGACGCTCGCGCTCAGCCTGCTTCTCATTAGTTCGATTCCCGCGCAGCCGCAGCCTCAACCGCAACCCGACGCCGATTGGGAGCACGCGCAAACGCTGCCCGGTGTGGATTTTCTCGATCTCACGCCGGCTCAAAGGCAGACCGTGTTGAAGCTGGTGCGGGAGCAGGATTGCTCCTGCCAATGCGGAATGAAAGTGGCGGAGTGCCGTTTCAAGGATCCCGCCTGTTACTACAGCACTTCTCTGGTAAAAATCGCGATCGATAATATGCGCCAGGGAAAAACGGTCGCCGAGATTCGCACCGCGCTAGCCGCCGGGCCCAAACTCAAACGTCCGAAGCTGTTGGAGGATCCGGTGGTGATTCCGGTGGAAGGCTCGCCCGCTCTGGGTTCGCTCGACGCCAAAATCGTTCTGATTGAATTCTCCGATTTCGAGTGCCCTTACTGTTCCAAAGCGGCCGTCGATGTGAAAAACATCATGAACGCCTACCCCCGCAATGTCCGCCTCATCTATAAGCAGTTTCCGCTCTCGATGCACTCGCACTCCAAATTGGCGGCCATCGCGTCGCTGGCAGCCGCCGATCAGGGCAAATTCTGGCAGATGCACGATTTGCTGTTCGCCAATTTTCGCAACCTGAGCCGCGAAAACATTCTCTTGTGGGCCAAGAAACTGGGTTTGGATATGGACCGCTTCACCGCCGACCTTGGGTCATCCAAGTACAATGCCGCGATCGCCAAGGACATGCAGGATGGCGAGGCTGCCGGAGTGGCCGGGACGCCCGCATTTTTTATTAACGGCAAGCTTTACAACGGGCCGATGGACTTCAACAAAGTGCAGCCGATTCTCGATGCCGAAATTAGCGGCAAGCCGCTAACCGCGGCGCGCTGAAGTTCACACTGGCTCTTCCAGCCGCAGAGTCAAACATTTCGACGCGCCGCCGGCTCGCAGAAACTCCGATAACGGCGACAACTCGGCGCGCAAACCGGTCTGCGATAGCCGGTTCCGCAAATCGTCGCTGGCGCTGTTGAGAATGACCTTGCCTCCCATACTGACGGCGTTGCAGGCAAACTTGAGAGCATCCTTCTCATCCACCAGAATCGCACTTTCCACTGGGATTCTGCTTCGGAGCAACGCTTGGGATGCGGGCGAGAAGGCGTTCCGGTAATACATCACGCTGCCGCCCGGCAGCGGACAAAAGCACGTATCCAAATGGTAGAAGCGCGGGTCCGTCAATTCGAGTGGTATTACCTCCAAACCGAACAGCTTCTCAATGTGACCGCCCGCGGCCAATTCGCTTCGGTGGCCGTATCCCATCCAAATGCAACTCCGCGCCCGGTCTAACAGCGCGTCTCCGGCCCCTTCAAAGGAAATTTCTCGAGGCAGCTTGTGCACCGCAAATCCGTGATCGCGAAACCACCGTTCGAAATGTTTTTCTTCCGTCTGCCTCTCCGCATAGCGAAAATTGCTCAGTAGCACCGTATTGCCCACTACCAAACCGGCGTTGGCGGTGAATGGCATGTCCGGCAAGTTCGGCTCCGGCTCAATCAACTCCACATGGGCGCCATCCCGCATCAGTCTGTGCAGCGTGGTCCACTGCTCATCCGCATCCGGCTGGCTCACGCAATGGACGTTACCAGCCATCCAGGGATTAATGATGTAGCGGACCTCAAAGTACTGCGGACGGCACATCAGGAAGCGATCGGTCATAGTGTCAGCCTTCGCCATGAACCGAGTCCCAGGCAAGAGAACAAAGTCCTGGTACCGCCCTCCCAGGCGGTTGTAAGCGGACGAATGACACGTGTTAGTACTGGGGTCAGTTTTTCCGGCTCTTCTCGTAAAGTTAGCACACTGATGCACTTACGGGCAAGAGCAGGTTCGTACTAGCCCTTCTGGCTAGCCGAAAGGGAGGATTGTACTAGATCGAAAGGGGTGTTATCTCTATAAGGCGGCCTCCAACAGGAGCGTAGTTCGCAGCCACGCACGAGGGAAAGAGAACAAGCGAATTCCATGGCACGGCAATCGCAGAGTTGAGAAACCTCCATTTCAACCCTCGATCAGAGGCGGTTCCCTCGTCCACCAGAGATAGAGTCTCGGCTCTATCTCTGCGCCGGTAGAGCCACGTAGCTCTACCTCGCTATCGGCGTTAATCGGTGTTCATCCGCGGCCAATAACGATCTTCTGGTACGCAAGTCCGGACTGAGCCAGAACTCCCGTCCTAGCCTCACATGGTACTGCCCTACGTGTTCATCAGCAGCGCGTCAGGGAAAGCTCCGAATACCCCATTCACAGTATCTGGCTCAATATCGAAGTATGAGCCTGCAACGTACCCGATGCTTCTTACTCAGCTTCACTCTTGCAGCAAGCGGGTACGCCACCAGCACCTTGACGGTGACAGAGAATCCTTCTGACGCTTCTTTTTCCGCCTTGCAGTCTGCCAGCAGCGAGATCAGCGGACAGATCGGCGTTAGCCAGGTCGCCTTGAACGAAACCCAGCTTCTCGATACTTTTCGAGCCGACTCATCCACCGAACCCAGCCGGGACTCTACCGCCGCGACTGAGACGGTTGCTCGCGCCTGGCCGCAAGACGAAGCGCCGGCTGTCAATACTGCGCCAGAGGTGGCTCCGAAGCACAATACCGCCGTGTTGCGTCGTCAGGGTTTGCGAATGTCAATGCCTCCCTTGAAGTAAGCGCCGTCTTCAATGATGATGCCCGCGGTTTGCACGTCTCCCACCAGATGTGCATCCTTCCGGATATAAACTTTCTCCGTAGCCTCCACGCTGCCGTTCATCTTTCCCATCACAATCACTTCGCGCGCCTTCACTCCGTCGGTTTGGAGCTTTCCGCTGGGCCCGATGGTGAGCCGGTGTCCCTCCGCCGATACCGTTCCGTCCACTTCGCCGTCGATCGTGAGATCCTCCTGGCTAAAAATCTGACCTTTCACGATAACGCTCTTGCCGAGAATCGCCGGTGAGCGGGGTGCCTCCGGCGGAGTGGGGCGGGGCGGAGCCGGCGCCTCCATTGGCTTGGGCGAACTAACCGGGGCCGGCGCCGGCGGCGGCGCGGTTTGTTTATGTCGCGGATCGTCTTCGTGTTTCTTATTCCACATTGTATGAATGCACTCCTCTCTAAGAGTAAACGGTAGGCGGCGCCTGTCTTGCTCTAAAATGTCTTGCTCAAGAAGTCTTGCTCAAAAAGCCGCCTTCGGAAATCCGGTAATGGTTCCTGGTAATCTCGTCTTTGGCCGCTATGCGGACGATCTACCCGGATTTGAAAGTCTCGATACGGTCGTTAGTGCGGGACCGCGGTTCCTTCACGTTGGCATTGGCCGCGTTGGCGCTGGGGATCGGCGCGACCACGTGCATCTTCAGCGTCGTCGAGAACGTGCTGATCCACCCTTTCCCCTATGCTGCCGCCGATCGGCTGATCAATGTCATGATCGGCGATTCGGCCCACCCTGGCGCCAGCCGGTGGGATGTAAACGTCGCCGAGCTCCTGGACTACCGGGACAAAAATACGGTGTTCGATCAGGTGCTGGCCGCCAGCCGCACCGACGCGCTTTACGATAACGGAGACGGCGTCGAGCAATGGAGCGCATCGGAGGTGAGCACCAACACCTTTCCGGTGCTCGGGGTGGCTCCGCTATTGGGCCGGGGTTTGACCCCTGGAGACGAAAAGCCAGGGGTGACCGCCGTCTTCGTGATGAGCTACAAGCTGTGGAATCGCGATTTCGGGAGCGATGCCAGCGTGGTTGGCAGACAGTTTGTATTGAACGGCGCGCCGCGCACTTGCGTGGGAGTGATGCCGCCGCGCTTTAGCTGGTGGAATGTCGAGTTGTGGTTGCCCGCGTCATTGGATCGGGCGGAAAAGAATGCGGCAATCCCGCGTTTTTCGATGATCGGCCGGCTCAAGCCAGGCGTTACCCAGGCCGCCGCTCGCGCCAATCTCTTCACCATCGCCCGGCAAGAGGCGCTCCTGGTTCCCGATCTGTACCCCAAGACATTCACCGTGGAAACGCAAACTATGCTCGAGAGCGTAGTGCAACACTTTCGTGCAGTTTTGTTTGTGCTGTCGGCGGCGGTCTCCATGCTGTTGTTGATCGCCTGCGCAAATGTAGCCAATCTGCTTCTGGCCCGAGCCGGCGGCCGCGCGCGAGAGATGGCGATTCGCGCCTCGCTCGGCGCCGCGCGAGGGCGTTTGTTCCGGCTGGCGCTCACCGAAAGCGCCTTGCTCGCGTTGCTGGGAGCGCTGCTCGGGTGCGTTTTCGCCTATGCCGGCTTACAAGGACTATCCGCGATGATTCCCCGGGACCTCATTCCCGCCGAAGCGGTGATCCGCCTGGATCTGCCCGCGCTGTGGTTTAGTTTGGCCCTGGTCTGTTTCACCACCATCCTATGTGGCGCCGTGCCGGCACTGCAGGCCTCCCAGCCCGATTTGAACGACTCCCTCAAAGACGGCTCGCGTGGCTCCAGCGGCGCCTCCAGCACGCGAGGAGGACTTCTGCGTCACGCCTTCGTGGTCGCTGAGATCGCGCTTTCGCTGGTTCTCCTCACCGGCGCCGGTCTGCTGATCCGCAGCTTCTTGGCTTTGCAGCAGGTCGACCTCGGCCTCAACCCCGAGAAGCTTCTCTTTGCCCGGCTGCCTTTACCCGAGGATCGCTATCGCTCCGCAGCCGATGTCCGCAACTTTTACCAAAGCCTGCTTTCTCGCCTGGAAGCGCTGCCTGGTGTAGTCTCCGCCGCCGAATCCAGCTCTATGCCGCTATACCCGGGAATATCCTCGCCTATCGAGATCGCCGGCAAGCCACATGCCGGAAACTGGACTTCTCAAGTGCAACTCGTGAGCGCCGGTTATCCGAAGACCGTGAGCTTGCGGCTCTTGGAAGGCCGCGCCCTTTCAGAAGCCGATGTGAAAGATGCGCGCCGCGTGGCCATCGTGAATTCGCAACTGGTTCACGCTTTCTTCGGACCGGAGGACCCCATCGGAAAACACATCCGCGTCCATGTTCTCGAAATACTGCCGGGTGGACCGGTGCGGGATGCGAACTTCGAGATCGTGGGCGTATACGCAGGCTCGAAAAACCACGGTCCGCAGAGGCCGGTTGAACCCGAGATATTGGTACCGTACAGTCTAACCCCGATCGGCGGACGCGGTATTCTGGTCAGGACTACCGGGGATCCGCTGATGGCGCTGAGCGCGGTTCGCCGGGAGATTCGCGCGGTGGACCCCACTGTCGCCATCGCGTTTCCTGGCGACTTGAAGGGCTATCTGAAACGCTACTCGTTGTCGCAACCACGCTTCGGCATGGTTCTGGTGGGCATCTTCGCCGTGGCCGGTCTGGTGCTGGTGGCTATCGGGATTTATGGCGTGATGGCCTTCTCGGTTTCCGCGCGCACGCATGAAATCGGCATACGCATGGCCGTGGGCGCGCAAACCAGACAGGTGCTATCCAATGTACTGGCGCGTGGCGCGCGTCTCATCGCCATTGGTGTGTTTCTCGGCCTGGCCGCAAGCTTCGCCATCACCCGCATCTTTGCCAGCCAGCTTTTTGGCGTTTCGCCAACCGATCCGCTGAGCTTGGCCGCCGCTGTAGCGGTGGTGATAGTAGCCGGGTTGGCTGCGTGTTACTTCCCGGCTCGCAAAGCCGCGGGAGTCGACCCGCTCATCGCCTTGCGGCACGAGTAGCTGTAGAAATGTGGGGCAGGTTATCAACCGGTAACCGCCGTATTGTCTAATTAAATGACAACTGCCGGGCATCCTGGCGGAAGCAACCGATGGGTGAGCCTCCTGGGAAACCGAAACGTCACCTCATCGGGCGATTCCGCTCCCACAGCCATTCGGAAAAGCGCGGTCTGGCCGGCCTCTTTTGGGGCCCAGCGTCGACAAAAACCAGGCGCCTCCAGAGCTGGTAACGATAAGGATTTCGCGGTCCTTGCCGATGAGAAGAGCGCACGCCGCAAGTATCTTTGGCGGACTACGGCAGCCTGATTCGCGTCGGCCGTGCCGTGACAGGATTTATGCGGCGCAAACCAAGCCTCAACAAATGACCTTTGATATGAGTTTGCCCCCGCCGTTGGCGCCCCGCATTCCATCGGGATTTGCGCAGACACTTGCCCGCGCCGCCGATAAGTGTCATTTGAGGATCGCGGTGAACGTTTTACAGAACCTGCTCTCCGGGTTGTTCCAGTCCGACTTCATGCCGCACGGGTACTGCATTCGATGGGAGCCGGATATTCTCTGGCTCAACGTGATTTCCGATGCACTGATCACAGCCTCTTATCTGTGCATTCCGCTTCTCCTGGTGTCGATCATACGCAAACGGAACGATATTCCTTTTCGATGGATGTTTCTCGCGTTCGGAATGTTTATCCTGGCCTGCGGCGCAACGCACGCCATGTCCATTGTGACGCTTTGGAAACCGGTGTACCGTTTGGAGGCCCTGATCAAGGCGGTCGCGGCGATCGCCTCGGTGAGCACGGCAATCTGTCTGGACCGGCTGATACCAGACTTGCTGAAGCTCCCCAGCCCGAAACAGCTACGGCAAGCGAACGAGGCGTTGAGCGCTGAGGTGGCTGAAAGAAAAATTGTAGAGAATGCGCTGCAGATTTCCAATCGGGAGTTGGAAGCGTTTAGCTATTCGGTCGCTCACGATCTGCGGGCGCCATTGCGAGGGATGAGCGGTTTCGGGCAGATTCTGTTTGATGACTACCGCAACAAGCTCGACGCCGGCGGCGTCGATTGTCTCGAGGAAATCCGGCGGAGCGCTGCGCGGATGGGAACGCTGATCGATGCTCTGCTTTCGCTGTCGCGTCTAAACCGCGGCGAATTACGATGCGAGCGCGTCGATTTAACCGCTTTGGTACGTTCCGTAGCGGCCGATCTGGCCGCGGCTGAACCTCAGCGCCGCGTAGAAGTGCTGGTCGAGGATGGTCTCGAAGCCAACTTGGATCTGCCTTTGGCCCGCGCCCTCATGGAGAATCTGCTTGGCAATGCCTGGAAGTTCACCAGTCGCGTGTCATCCCCCAAAATTATGGTCGGTGCGGATCGCAAAGGCGAATGCCACCCCGTCTATCATGTGCGGGACAACGGCGCCGGTTTCGACCCCGCCTTTGCCGATAAACTGTTCGCTCCCTTCCAACGCCTGCATACTCAAGGTGAATTTACCGGCACAGGAATTGGCCTGGCCACTGCTCAGCGGATTGTCCACCGCCATGCCGGCCGGATCTGGGCCGAGGGCCGCGTGGGCGCGGGAGCGACCTTCTATTTCACTTTTTTTGACAACGGTTTTGAACCCGGAAATAAGGCAATCGGAGAGTCTCGATGACTCCCCTGCTCTTGTTGCCCGAAGGCAATTCCACTGACGAAAAGCTGACCCTTCGAGCGCTCGCCAGTGCGGAATCCTCACCGATATTGTGGTCGTACGCGACGGCGCCGAGGTGTTCGATTTTATTTGCGGCCCCGGCAAATACGCCGGACGGGACCCGGATATCTTGCCCTCCTAGCTCTTGCTTGACCTCCAGCTTCCTCATGTCGGCGGTCTTGAAGTACTGCGCTAGATTCGGGCTTCTGAGCGCACCAAATGGTTACGGGTCGTGATCCTGACCGCCTCGCGTAAACAAGGGGACCTGGCCCGCTGTTTGACATTGTCCGTTCCCAGGATGCTTGTGTGACGGATCGTTTGCGCATTCTCCATGTCGAGGATTCCGAGGCCGACGCCAAACTGGTCGCTTACGCGCTGCGCCGCGGTTTTGGGGACATTGAGGTTGAGCGTGTAAGCGACGCGACGGAAATGATCGCCGCGCTCCAGAGGGGTCCTTGGCACGCGGTTGTTTCCGATTGGAGACTGCCCAACTTCAGCGCGCCGGCTGCCTTCGCGCTGGCTAAGAAAAGCGGACTCGATATTCCCTTCATCGTCGTTTCGGGCGCTGACGGCGAAGAGGCGGCGGCCGACGCCACGCGCGTCGGCGCGAACGACTATGTTCTCAAGGACAATCTGCCGCGATTGGTGCCCGCCATACAACGGGAACTGCGGGAAGCTGAGTTACGCCGGGAGCGCCACTAGCAGAACCTGCATTGATCGCGTCAGCAAGGCGCCGTTCCGCGGCTGACCGAGTCGGGGATTATCGGCATTGCCACACTGGCATCGCCAACACAACTGCTCACTCACGGTCTCGGTCACGAAGTAATGGCAACGTTGTTTCATGACAGATCCTGGGCGTTCGCACGCCAGGGCAGACCAAATCCCCGCAGTGCTTAAGTCCCCGCAGTGCTTAAGTCCCCGCGGTGTTTAATGATAAATCCCCGGCGCTTCATGCCCCATCGCCTGCACATACTCGACATAAGACCCCGGATAAACCCGCGGCTGGCGATCTTTTCCGCTTTCCCCGCCCAGCTCGAGCACCCGCGAAGCCAAGCCCCGCAAAAACATGCGGTCGTGCGATACAAAAATCATCGTGCCTTCAAACTCCCGCAGGGCCTCCACCAGCATCTCCTTGGTTGCCAAGTCCAGGTGATTGGTCGGTTCGTCGAGCACCAGAAAATTTGGCGGATTGAAAAGCATGCGCGCCATCGCCAGCCGCGATTTCTCGCCTCCGGAGAGCGCGCGAATCTTCTTCTCCACATCGTCGCCGGAAAACTGAAACGCTCCGGCCAGGGTTCGCAGCGCCCCCAGCCCTTCCATGGGAAAATCCTTTTGCAACTGCTCGATAACCGTCAGATCCGCATCGAGCACATCGAGCGACTGCTGCGCAAAGTAGCCCATCTGCAGGCTCGCGCCCAAACGGACGCTGCCGGCATCCGGCGCGCTGGCGCCGGAAATCATTTTGAGCAGCGTCGTCTTCCCGGCGCCATTGCGGCCCATCACCGCCCAGCGCTCCCCACGCCGGATCGTCAGGCTGAACCCGTCATAGATGACGCGTGGCCCATAGCTCTTGTGCAGGTCTTCCAGCACCGCCACCTGCTCTCCCGACCGAGCCGGAACGCGAAACTCGAATTTCACGACGTGGCGTTTCTTGGGCAGCTCGATCTTCTCGATTTTGTCCAGCGCCTTGATGCGGCTCTGCACCTGCGCCGCTTTGGCCGCATGCGTTTTGAAGCGATCGATAAAGCGCTGCTCCTTGGCCAGCATCGACTGTTGGCGGGCGAAAGCCGCCTGTTGGTTGGTTTCCCGGATGGCGCGCTCGCGCTCGTAGAAGTCAAAGTCGCCGGAGTACGTGATGATTTCCCCGCCATCGATCTCGGCAATCTTGGACACCAGCCGATTCATGAACTCGCGGTCGTGCGAGGTCATCAACAGCGCGCCCGCGTAGGACTTGAGAAACTGCTCCAGCCAAATGATCGACTCAATATCGAGATGGTTGGTGGGCTCATCCATCAGCAACACATCGGGCCGCCCCAGCAAAACGCGCGCCAGCGCCACGCGCATTTTCCATCCACCTGAAAGTGCGCCCACGTCGCCGTCAATCTGATCCTCCTCAAAACCGAGGCCATGCAACACTTCGCGCGCCTGCGACTCGAGCGTGTAGCCCCCCAGATGTTCGTACTCTTCCTGAACCTCGCCAAAGCGCTCCAGCGTGCGATCCATGTGGCCGGCTTGCGCCGGATCTTCCATGGCGTGCTGCAGCGCCTCCAGTTCATGATGCAGATCGCCCACGCGCCCGCTGCCGGCAATGGCTTCATCCAGCACCGAGCGGCCTTTCATCTCTTCCACATCCTGGCGGAAGTAGCCGATGGTGAGTTTCCTGGGGACCGACACATCACCCTCATCGGGCGATTCTTCGCCCACAATCATGCGGAACAGCGTGGTCTTGCCCGCGCCATTGGGGCCCACCAGCCCAACCTTCTCGCCCGGGTTCAATTGAAAGGAGGCATCGACAAAAACCAGTTGCTTGCCGTACTGCTTATTGATATTGGAAAAGGAAATCATTACGAGAGAACTTCTACATCTTTTTCCGAGCATCCCTTGACGCAGTGCAACGGAATCGACTGGTCAAACGTAATCAGCCGCCCATGGTTCCTGACCGCAAGACTCAGCAGATAGATATCCGTGAAGTTTCTTGGGCCGGCGCTCGTCAGGTCGACGAGATTGGGATTAAGAATGCTAACCGAGTCCGGCCAAAAAAGATGATCCTTGGCTGAACACAACTCGGCCAGAACCTGTCGGATTACCGCGGTGGTAAGGCCGGCCTTGCTCAATATGCGCACGCAGCCGTTTTCGGTAATCGGGCATGTGGCCCAGCCGGAATGACGATTGCGGTTGAACCAGGAGTGAGCCGAATTGTGAAACACGTGTTCCCGATCGAGCAGAGCGATCAGGACGTTGACGTCCAGTAGGGCCGCCCTACTCGTCTTCATCGCGCAATTGGTTCACTAATTCCGGAGTCAACTTGAGACCCCCAGGCCTGCGCGGAAGCAGCGGCACGCCATTGCGGTATTCCTGCTTAAACGGCTTCGGCCGTAAAGCCTCTCGCAGCATGGTGGAAACCACGTGCCCGGCGCTGGTATTACGTTGGTGCGCAATTTGCTTGATCGTCAGCAGGATGTCGTCTTCGATGTCCAGGGTGGTGCGCATGCTTGAACCTATCACATCTGATGCGTGATGTGGTCGGCGGGTCGTCTGGTACGCAACTCGCGATTATCCAGACCTCACCTACGACCATGCCGAACAGCGTGGTCTTCGCCTTATCGGTGTTAATCGGTGTTTATCAGCGGCCCATTATCGGAACGTTACACTGACGCTCTGGGCCGACTTGCGGCGCTGATGGGACACTGCGATCGAGTTCGAACTCCTTCGCTCGAGAACCATCGTACCGGTGTCCCCGGCGCTATGCCTGAGAGCACGGCTTTCCCGTTCGTAACCCGCTCGAACGGTCAATGTATTCTGCGAGTGTCAATAGTTCGCTGCACTCGCAGCGTTACCACCTCGCTGCATTCGCAGCGTTACCCTCTCGCTGCATTCGCAGCGTTACCCTAATGACAAATGCAATTTCCGAAGCGCCGGCAAGTCCTGGCGTTACTCGCCAGTCCCCTGCTCGGACAAATGGTTTCCTCGCGCGGAGTGACTGCCCTGCCGCGCGGCAAACCGTCGGGTCTGCCCTTCAACGCCTTCTTCACCGACGTCGCCGCGGCTGCCGGACTGACCGCGCCCATCATCTATGGCGGCGTGGACAAGAAGGATTTTATCTTTGAAACCGTAGGTTGCGGCGTCGCATTTTTCGACTACGATAACGATGGCTGGCTCGATATTTTTCTGCTATCCGGCACCCGCTTGGAGGGCGCTCCCAAAGAAGCCACTAACCGGCTGTACAAGAACAATCGCAATGGGACATTTACCGACGTCACCGCGCAGGCCGGTCTCACGCGCACCGGTTGGGCCAGCGCCGTGACCATCGCCGACTATAATAACGACGGCTTTGAGGACATTTTCATCACCTATTACGGCCAGCAGGTCTTGTACAAGAACAATGGCAACGGTACGTTCACGGATGTTACCGCGGCGAGCGGCCTCCGACCGACGCTGCCCCAGGGACATTGGGCGTCCGGCTGCACGTTTGTCGACTACGATCGCGACGGCCACCTGGATTTATTCGTCACCAGCTATGTCGAACTCGACACCAAGACATTGCAGAAGACCGGCGCAAACGCGGACTGCAATTGGAAAGGAGTACCGGTCAATTGCGGTCCGCGAGGCCTGAAGCCAGGCTACAACCGGCTCTATCACAACAACGGCGACGGCACTTTCAAAGATGTGACGGAACCCTCCGGCGTGGCCAAAGCCAGCGGCGGGTACGGAATGACAGTGGTGGCGGCGGACTTCGACAACGATGGATGGCCGGACATTTATGTGGCCTGCGACTCCACCCCGAGTCTTCTATTCCGTAATAATCATGACGGCACGTTTCGCGAAGAAGGACTTTTTCGCGGCGTCGCGCTCAGCGAAGACGGCCAGGAACAGGCCGGCATGGGAGTCGGGCTGGGCGACTTCAACCTCGATGGAAATCTGGATCTCTTCAAAACCCATTTCGCCGACGACACGGCGGTTCTCTACCAGAACGACGGCAAGGGCAACTTTGAAGACGTAACCATTCGGAGCGGGTTGGGCGTGGAGACGCGCTATATCAGCTGGGGCGCGGGGATGGTGGACCTGGACAACAATGGCTGGCCGGACCTGTTTCTGGTGACCGGCAGCGTCTACCCCGAAGTCGCTCGTTTGCTGCCGCAATATCCATACAAAACGCCGCGCGTGATTTTTCGCAGCTTGGGTCTGTCGAAAGGCAGCGTTAAATTTGAAGAAATTCTGGAGGGCGCCGGTCCAGGCATCAGCGCCGAGCATTCCAGCCGCGGCTGCGCTTTCGGCGACTTCGACAACGACGGCGATCTCGACATGCTGATCATGAACATGAATGAACCGCCATCGCTACTGCGCAACGACGTCCGCGGCGCGGGCCATTGGCTGAAAGTGTTGCTGATCGGCGCCAAGACGAATCGCAGCGCCATCGGTTCGCGCGTGACGGCCTCCTATGACGGCAAGATGCAAGCGCAGGAAGTGACAGCGCAATCCAGTTTCTTTTCGGTGAACGACCGGCGGTTGCACTTTGGGCTGGGACCGGCGGCCGCGGCCGATTTGGTCGTCCGCTGGACCAACGGCGGCACTGAGAAATTTGCGAACGTGGCCGCCAACCAACTGGTCGTGATTCGCGAAGGGGCCGGCGTAA
>Ga0209040_10001163_pt1 | contig 20604 bp, 15 predicted proteins | sample BogFormECP12_OM3_FD_188240 | JGI IMG/M metagenome (GOLD analysis project Ga0209040, IMG submission 188240) | Bog forest soil microbial communities from Calvert Island, British Columbia, Canada - ECP12_OM3 (SPAdes) (version 2) | ecosystem: Environmental > Aquatic > Freshwater > Wetlands > Bog ...
TCATGAATTCTATACTGTTGTGACAACACAGCGTGCCTTTCGATAAAATCTATGTGTTTCAGTCACTTGTGGCAATAGGTATGGGTTGAGCAGTTACGCAAACTTAATTACCGTGGAGATTATCGTGGAGATTTACAGGCGTTGAATACTCAGCCTGGTCCGCGCAGCTTCAACGGTCGATTGACGGCCTGATCGACGCGCACACGGCCAGCCGCGCCGACTTTCCGTAATCTGATCTTATGCGGTGTTGCTCAGGCGACCGACACGCACCCCGAGCCGGGCTTCCAGATGGTCCGGAATCGACCCGAAGCGGACCTCCAACCACCGCCAAGCGAATGTCCATAACGGGTAGAAACCGGGTCGCTCGGCGAAAACACTGGGATCACGGCTGACGTCGGGAAGGTCCGTCACTATGATGCGGGTCGCTCCCCGATTCGCGAGGGCGAGGGGCATTTATGATTGGAGTTTGCACGCAGAAAAGGATGCCATGGCCAAGCACGACGACCTGATAGACTTGGTCGATAATCCCGACGAAACCCTCGCCGTGGAGTACAAATCGGGGCTTGACCTCTCCGATCCTAGATCCAAGGCCAACTTCGCTCGACATGTTGCCGCTCTGGCCAATCATGGTGGGGGCTATCTCGTCTTTGGGTTCAACAACGACCTGACGAGAGCGGCCCAAACCGAGTTCCTGGCCGTGGACCGCGACGCAGTCGCGGGAATTGTCAAATCCTATTTGAATCCCCCATTCCAGTGCGAGGTCCGCGTCGTGACTGCCCGAAGTGGCGCGCGGCACACGATCGTCGTGGTGCCCTCGCACGGATCGGTCCCGGTCTGCGCGCAACGCGACGGGCCCCAGGACGCCAGAGGGCGTTCGCAAGGGATCACGAGCGGAGCCTATTACATCCGGAAGCCTGGGCCGGCGAGCGAACAGATCGTCACCCCTGCGGAGTGGGCGCCTCTCATGCGCAGGTGCGTCCTAGCCGAACGGGCCGCGATACTCGGCGCCATCAACGTGGTGCTAAGGGGCGGGCGGGCAGAAGATGACCTCGAGCCGCGCCTCCGCCAATGGCATGAAGCCCTGGCCGGAAGTTATCCCGAGCGTCTGACGGCCGCCAAGCAGGAAGTGGCGCTCGCCTTTGGCTACATGCAATTCTCGTTCGTCGTCCATCAGAGCGGAGAGGCGATCGCGCATGATCAACTGTTGAGGGTTGTTGAGCGATGCAACGCCGAGGCGGACGCCGTAACCCGAACGCATTGGGGCCCCTTCGTGGTGCTCCATCGTGACCCGATCGCGCCGAGGTCTCGAACCGCACCCGATCTTGACGATGGCGAATGCGAATTCCTTGAAGCAGCGGTGATGGAGTCAGGCGACGCCATCGGCACGTCGGACATGTGGCGCGTCTCCGGCGACGGGCGTGCCTCGCTCATCAAGGGATGGTGGGAAGACACCCATCTGTTTGGACAGACGCCACAGACCTGCCTCAGCCCAATGTGGCTCGCCAAGGAACTAGCAGGTTGCATGCTCTTCGCACGCGCTTTCGCGAACAGCTTCGAAACAGCAACGGCAGTAACATTCCGGTGCGAGTGGACCGGGCTTAAAGGGCGCCGACCTTTTGACCACTATGCACGCTGGCTTTTCAGCGGCCGCACCTCAGACGATGAGCGCAGGGTTTCGAGCAGGACCATCGCGCTAGCAGAAATGAATAGCAGTTGGGAGGCTCCGACAGCCGCGCTCGCCGGTCCTGTGGCCAGGGCGGTTGGGCTCGGCCATGTGCTGACCGCCGATTGGCTGGCTAACGAAGCGAGGGGTTGGGCGCGCCAGCCCTAGCTGGGTCCCCTCGACGCCCACAGAGCGGCGAACCGAGCTTGACCCAAAGGCGCTGAATGTCTGAAACCGTCTGCGGTCCCAATTTCCGGTCATTGCGTAGATCGGTGGCGCTACGTAGGATCGACTACGGCCCGTTTCTGGTCAGAGGCGGCAGTTTGAGGCGGGCATGTCGAACGTCCGATTCCCACCCATAGCGGACTCCCGGTTTGCAAAAATCATGAGATTTGCAGCAAAATTGGGCCGCTGAAAAGATTGGGCTTTTTTGCTGCGTAAATTAGCTGCATAATGGTGGCATGAAATACGGCTATGCGCGGGTATCGACGGACGGCCAGAGCGTTGACGCACAGGTGCGCCAACTGACCAAGGCCGGATGCAAAAAGGTGTTCCGCGAGGTGGCGAGCGGGGCCAAGACCGACCGCGCCCAGCTTCGCCGGTTGCTCGGCCAGCTTGAGGCGGGCGACGTGGTGACGGTGACGCGGCTCGACCGGCTGGCGCGATCAACCCGCGACCTGTTGAACACCCTTGCCACCATCGCCGCCAAGGAGGCCGGATTCCGCTCGCTAGGCGACACATGGGCCGACACCACCACGTCACACGGGCGGTTGATGCTGACCGTGCTAGGGGGCCTTGCAGAGTTCGAGCGCGACCTTATCCGGGCGCGCACAAGCGAGGGCCGCGAGCGGGCGAAGGCGCGCGGCGTGAGGATGGGCCGCAAGCCGAAACTCACCCCGCACCAGCGGCAAGAGATTCTTCGCCGCAAGGACAACGGCGAGGCCGTGCGGGAGATTGCCCGGAGCTACAACGTCCACAACAGCACGATTTCAAGGCTCGGGACATGAGCTATCCTAGCGCGCGACGTGCCAAGCTCCACAGATGGCCTAGTTCTTTTCATTCTCGCTGCGATAGCCGCATGGTTTGCGGAAAAATACGGGGAGCTACGCCTCTGGGAACGCATGCGTGGTCGTTTCCGGCGTCACAAGAGCGAAAATCAATACCTCTCCTCCACGGACACGGATTTAGGGTCAGCGATTAAAATGATGGCTTGGGTTTCTGCTTGGGGCAAATGGTATTCTGCCCAGTTGCTTGCTAATCAGGATAGCGCCATCGACAAAGAAGGAATTGACAGACAGGTGATGCAAACAGCCGCCTCTATTGTGACCGATGCCGCGATGGCAGGAAAGCTGGCGGTTCGCGGTCGTCCCCCGGACAGTATTTCATATGAGCCAATACCACGGGAAGCGTGGCGTCTCATAGCGTTGCAGACGGTTCCAGACTTAAGAAGCCTATGGCGTGTTACCGTCATACCCCGAGGGGGAGTGGAGATAATAGATGGAAAGCTACAAGCTCAACCGCCGTCGCGGGTAGCCCATATTCTTTTATACGATAGCCTCCTCGTCGACTCGCACCAATTCGAAGAGTTGTGGCCTAAGAAAGATCGGACGGCAGACCGGGAGAGAAGACGGTTGCTACGAAAGGCCGAGCGTAAACGTGTTGTTGACCACGACATGATCAAGGGACTACGCGACTAAATTCAGGCTTAGGTGGCACGCGCCGCCCACTTTCCATAAATACGCATTATGCGGCTTTGACTTTTCTGTGCGATATCGCAATAAACTCAGCGTGTCGATTTTAGCCCGGAGGACAAATTCCATGCGTAAAGAACTCACCGTGCAGGATGTCGCCGACATTCGCGCCGCCCTCGACCTCGCCCATGACACCGCCGATCACGGCAAGCCTTCCCGTGCCACCCTCGACAAAGCCGACCGTGCGCTTGATCGCGTCGCGCTTGCAGTCGCGTCGCGCAACGCGAGCATGTGCATGACCGAGGCGTGACCTGCACCTAAGCACGCAACATGCTCGCCAACAGCTTTGCGTCACAGACAAGTTGTTGCTGCCGAATGTCAAATATCTCCCACGCTGGCGTCGGAAGCTGGCCAGTCCCTTGGTCAGCTTGCTCCCGTCGAATATGCCATGCCAGCATGTCCGCCGCTTGCAGCGGCAAGAAGATTTTGTCGTCCTCATGTCTTGGGCAAGCACCTATTAGAGCCCGATATTGATCTGGAGCGTCGCGAAGGAACATGCTATATGCCGACTTAACAACATCGCTTTGATGTAGCTGTTCGTCGAAAATAAAATCTACGGGCTCGTTTATCCGTTCCGCGTCCGCAAGAAATCGAATCACGCCGCAGATGAAGCCATAGAAACCGACGAAGTATGGATCGTCCAATTTCTTAAAAAACTTTCCTCTGATACTGCTTCTGTATTCATTTTGGGATAGGCGGAAGTGAATTCCCAATCTTGTGTGCTTCTTAACAATGGCCGCTAAACGAGAGACCTTCTCGTCACGCGCTTTGTGTGGCCAGTCTTTGAATTGACCTCTGAGTTGACCGTTAGCGACCCGAGCTTCGCTCATCTTGAAATACGCGATAGAGGGCGGCTCGGACAATGCCGCGGCCCATTCAGCGTAAAAGCCAGCCCACGCGGTCGAATCGGCAAGCCAACCGCCGAGAACAAACACATCATATGGCTCGCATCCTCCTGTGCCGCTATCGTCACAGTACACCTGCAAGACCATTGAACTTTCCCTCTCTGGGTTTGAGCAATCCACTGACGAGCAGACGAGACCCGGTTTATGGCGATCCCCTATTATCAACCGGGTTCGCCGTCCAGCAAAGGGTAAGTTTTGAGACGAAAAATCGCCCCTAGGAAATCAAGGGCTTGCGTGTCGCAAAACTCAGTCTCATAACAATGGCATGAAATACGGCTATGCCAGCGTCTCGACCGACGACCAAAACAGGGCCGCGGCAAGGCACAGATGAGGATGAAACGACCGAGGATTAATCGCGCGAGCCCTCCGAAGGTAGAAGATAGCTTCATCGATATGGTGCATCAACAGTTTGCTCAGGCCCAGGGCGAGGTAGTTCACTGGCGTGAGCCGGTCATGTGGCGCCAACGGTATACACCTCTCGATCTGTGGAATCGCTGCGTCGGGCCGTCCAAGGTGGATCAGCGTCTACCCTAGTTGCATGTTTGCAAGAACGTTGTTCGGGTCCAGCCCTATTCCAATCTCCAGCTCGATCATGGAGTCGCTCAAACGGCTGCCTGTAGTCGGCGGGGTAGCCCCATATGTCCGAAGGACGTTTGGGGTTGTTGAAGCAGCCCTGCGGCACGGAGGAAGTCGAGGTAGAGACGTGTCGTTACAATAGCGTCGTGGTTCGGGCCGAATTGATATTTTCTGCGCGGTCGCTCGCGTACGGCGGCGCCACCCCTGGCTGGTGGATCCGCCGGGCCGATGGCGGGGCGGTTGGAAGGTGGTGCCCCGCCGCACCCCAACTACGGGCTGGCCGGCGCCTCCTCAAGAATCATCGGCAACTCACCCGCTCGGTCCGCCCGAACAGTGAATGCGGCTGCTCGCAGCGCACGGGCCTGGCCGGCCGGCTCCGCATGGAAGTCATGTCGAACCGTTTCATCCGCCCGCCAAGCTCCAAACCCCTGATCCAATAGGGCTACCAAGCGTCGGCCGTCGCCAAGTGTCAGGGTGAGGCTGCGGGCATGGGGCGTCAAGTTTTTGGCTCTTGTTTGCACCGAAACGCCTGGCAACAGCTCCTCAAGCACCTGTCGGCGCTGTGTATCATCGTCGAATGGATGGAATACCGCCCAGCCGGGCCGCTCGCGGCCGTCCTGCCGAGCGGTCTCGACACTGAACTGGCCCTCTACTTTCCCTGGGATCGTGCGCAATACCTCGTACAGCAGACGCAGGTTCAGCGGTGTCAGCAAGTAGCGGTCGGCGTAATGGACTGTGCGCACGCCGTGGGACTTGATCGCTGCCGCCAGCAGCGGGCTTTCGCCCGCAATCACCTTCCAGAAAGTGCGTCCGAAGTCCGCCACCGGCCCATCCAACCGGTCCGCCAGCCGGATCAGCCGGGCATTGCCGGTCGAGATGGCAATCAGCCGCTCGCTGTCGAACGCTTCCATCGGTGCCAAGAGCGGGGCAGGTCCCTGCACGAGCGGTGTGCTGGTTCCGAGCCCCCAGTCCGGACCAGGGACGCCTTCCGACGCGGCCAGCGTAGCAATGGCGAGAACGCTTTCACGAGATCGTACCAATGCGACCACTGGCGCCGTCCCCACCACTGGCAGGGTCTTGGTGTAGGCTAACTCGGCATGCGCGGCGAGGCGATGCAGGTCGAGCTTCCTCGCCATGTCCAGACCGGCGTCACTCAGGGCCGCGATGGAGATGACCAGTCGGAGCGTTGCCCCAGCCTGCCTGAGGCGCGCAAGAACTTCCGTGAGGGGCCAGTCCGCAAGCTCCCAACTGTCCGGCGCGCCGTGGAAGAACAGGGTTACCGACCTCAGATCGCGCGCTCTGAGCTGCCCCTCCAGCCAGTCAGTCAAGGGCTGCCCGAGAATTCGAGTCTCTGGGCCCAACACACGGAATGCCTCCGGTAAGTCCAGCCGCGCGACGAATGTTCGGGCTACCAGTAGCCCTGCCGGGCGGTCGAGCCGGTCGTCGGTGAAGTTGAGATCGGGGCGGAGCACGCACGATGGGCACCCGTGCTGGCAGTCTTGCGGGCAGTTCAGCCGCTCGGCCGCGCGAGACAGACAGCCCTGGAACCATTCGACCTCAGCAAGGCGTGTGACCAAACCCGCGCCACCTGCTGCGCGATCGTGCAGGAACAGCGAGACCCGCTTTTCGCCCGCCGGCCCAGCCGAGGTATCAACGCCGATGCCGATTTCGCGTGCTGGCATGCCGAGTCGTTCGGCCAGCGCCTCCCGTAACGCAGCGGCAAGTGCCAGCGCCGCCGGTCTGGATGTGCCGGCGGGCAGTTGCAGTTCAAACACGTCGGTGTACGTGTCATGCACCAAGCGGACATTGCGCTGAATTCGCCCGGGATTTCGGGCACCACCCGGGCAATACCCCGCTACGAGTTGCTCTTTGCTGCTCCGCGCCAGCGGCTTGTGCCGCTTCAACTCCGCGGGAAGGACGGGTATGACGGTGGGCGTTTCCTCGTTTTCAGCCTCCGCCCGGCCGCACACTAGGCAAAGCGCATAGCCGCGTCCCTCGGCGCCCGCGCTCAGCGTGACTACCTGCCCGACCGGATCAGCTCGCAGCCGCCCGATGGAAGGATCGGGTAAGGCCCGCCACGGTGCGCGAGACGCGTGGATTCGCGGCATCTGATACGGCACATACCCCAGATTCTCGTAGCCGGTATGCGGGGACCGGCGGCCGAGGAAACCGGTGGGCCGAAGGGTGCGGTGCCAGCGAGGCGAGAGGGTACCGCAGCTCGGGCAGGCCGAAGGGAACGTTCGTGCCAGTCCAAAACCGTGACACGCGTCGCATTCCCAGAAATTTTGCAAATCCTCCAACCTGGACGTGTCTGCCGACGTACTCCAGGCTGGCAGCACGCCATCGCTACGATGTACCAACCCGTCCACCACCACCTCGGCGCCCGGTGCGTATTCGCGAATAGCCACATCGAGTGTGCGTGAGGCACCGCCTCGACGTTCGCCATACGCGATGATGGGGCCAACGTCGTCGTGGTCGCGCGTATGACCCGAGAGGTGATCGAACGTGACGACATCGACTGGAAAGCCGTAGGCGGGGATGAAGCAGCGCCTTGCAAGTTCACCCAAAAGATACTCGCCACGCATGCGTTTGGCGCGATTCGCAAGTGCGGCCTTCACGTCAGCCTCTGAGGCTGCCGCAGCACGAGAGAGCAGTTCGCGGTATTCCAGCCGCCAGTGGTTCAGTAGCGCCTCCATGGCCTCAGCGGTCTCCCCGGCCAGCGTATTCGCTGGCTGGTCCACGAGCGCCGTGCCCGTCGTGAGTGCCTCAAGCTGGCGCACCAGCTCAGCTTCACCGGCGTGGTCCGTGCGCAACCAGTCGATGAATGCATCCGCACGTGCGCCAGCGTCGACCGGGGCATTGGCATCCTCGGTTGCCCCGAAAAACGCCCCGATCGATGTTTGGACGCTGAACTGGTTCGTCTGACCGCGGAGGAAGGTGCCCAGCCATAACGCATGAACATGACGCGCGACGAGCGCCGGGCTGTCCAGCCGCACCGACGGAGCCGTAATGGGAGCGGTCAGATAACCCGACGGCGCGGCGAATACGACCTCGTCCCAGGGAAGATCGCGGCAGAACGTGACGGCGAAGGCGAACGCTTCACCGCGGCGCCCCGCGCGGCCGACGCGCTGGCGGTAGTTGGCCACAGATGGCGGCACGTTGGCATTCATCACCAAGGAGACGTCGGGGATATCGACGCCCATCTCCATGGTGGTGGTGCAATTCAGGATATTGATCCGGCCTTCCTTAAAGCGCTCTTCGTATATCTGCAGTGCGGGCCGCTCGATCTGTGCGGAATGCTCCTGGGCTCGCAGAAAGGGGGCATACTCGGCAGCCCGATCATGCAGGTTCGTCCAAAGCCCGTTTTCGCGCATATCGCCAATCTCCGGTGCGGAATCGCACCAATCGCGGATTGCCGCGCGTTGATCTGGGGCGAGACCACCGGCGTTTGCCAGAGGCAGCAGCGGGAAACGCACCTGCGTCAGGGACCGGGCAGGATTGTAAGGCGAGCGTCCCGCCGGTGAATAGCCAAAAACCCGCCGCGTCACGGGACACAACCACGCTTGTTCCAACCGGATGATTGCGGCGTGCTTATAGTCCAAGCGCCACGGCCAATATCGCGGGCGACCGTGCCGGTGATCAGCGTCCACAGGGCCTCCAGCACTTCACCGGCCCGGTCCTGGTCAAGCGGATTGTCCCAGTCGCCGTCGAGCAAGGCATACACCAAACGGTGCAAACGTGACGGATTGCCGGGTTGCGGCCGTGGACCGGGCCACGGCCGGCATCCCTCAGGCCGATCCTCGGGAGCGAGGCCAGGGGAAGCGATCCCCCGCAAGCGTCCTCCACGCGGTGCGACCCACCGCACCAGCCAGTCTGGATACATATCGACCGCAAGATTGTCGCGAAACCCGAAGTCGATTGCTGCCAGCGCAAGGCCGATCCAGCCCTCAGCGTCCACACCAGCCTGTTGCAGCGCCGCCGGAACGCGCTGCCGTGCCCGCTCCTCCAGCCGCGGGAACGCGAGACGCATGAGTCCCATGGTCTCCGGATTATTCTGCACTTTCGGCCGGCGGAACAGCTCTCGATACAGAAACATCGCCGCAAGTTTGTGCGGGTCATCGGCCATGTCCCGCCCGCCACCGGCTCTCTCTTGCCAAACGGGGCAAGCAAACGCGACGAGCTCCTCGTGCCCGCCGAGCCGATTGACAAGATCATCCCAAAGGACCGGCTTGGTTGCTCCAGCCAATTCGCCTTCGATCTGTCGGATGTCCTCGACATACTCATTCGGATCGGATCGATAAAGCCGGAGCCGTCGCTCCAGCTTGGCGCGCTCTTCTCCCAAAGGCCCTCGTCCTTCCTGCACGGCGTGATACAGAAAAGCGCGGGTCAGCGTCCTTTCAGCTTCCTGCTGCAATTTCGCCGCGAGCCGCGCTGTCCCCTGGCGACTGTCGGAAAAGCTGAGCGCCCGCCGGCCGCCCATCGGCAAACCTGACTTCCCGTGGGGCGGCGCCAAAGCCTCCAACAAAGGTGGCACCTCGTTACCGAGAAAAAATGCGGGGCCAAACCGCAGCGGCGTCAGGCGTGCCTCTGCGGCGCCGTCGCAGCAGGCGCGGCTCGCTTCGTCCTCAATCATCGCCAACCGGACGCATTTTGCGTCGAACGGAGGCGCGTTGTCGAAGACCATCCCGTTGCTCAGTTGCACGAATCGGTCAGCCGCCGTCGCACGCGCGGGGCGCAACAGCACTTCGTCGCGCACCACCGGCCCCACCGCGTTCACCTCGGATGTGGTGTCAGGTTCAGCGTCAACAGCAAATTCATCGCTATCGCCACCCACGCGGGGCAGCAACCGCGCCGAGGCCCCGGCCTGCCTCCCAGCCCGCAAATGTGGCGTACCGCATTCGTTGCAGGCGAACAGCTCAAAAACGGGCGCGGCGCACAGGCACGTGTCACGCGCGCGCAGCCAAACAGCGCCGAAGCCCCAGCTAGCACTAGCACCAGACAGGGTCAGTTCCAGGTCGCGGTGCGGACAGGTGGGATCGATGCAGACCCATACACCGCCGAGTGCCCGTTGAAACACATGCGCCCGCCAACGCAGCAATCGCGTGCCACTGGCATCCCTCGCCGTCGCAACGGCGTCCAGGATCGCCTGGGCATCGGCGTGCCGATGGCCGCCGTCAGCACCGAACAGCATCTGGCCCACTTCCATCAGAGGGACACCACGGTTGGTCATCCCTGCCTTGAGGCGCCGCACCCGTGGATGCGGTGCCAGGTACCGCCACAGTTCCGTTTCGGACGCGCCTTGCAGCACCACCGGTTCGATCGGTGCGTCGGCGCCCACCGCTGGAAGCGCCGGTTCCAGCGCACTTCCTTCGATGACGCGCACACGGCTGGTGTCTTGTCCTGCCAGGTCGGCCACGAACCGCGCCAGTTTCTTGCGCGTATCTGGTCCCTCGCTGATCGTAGCAGAGGTGGCGATCAGCTGTGCCTGCTCCGGCCCAACACCAAACGCTGCGCGTACCCGCCGTAGCAGCAGGGCCATTTCGGCGGCCTGGCCGCCGACGTAGCTGTGCGCCTCGTCCAGCACGATCCAGCGCAGCAGGCCCTGCGAGACTTTCAGGATGTTCCGGTCCTGCGCCCGCAGCAGCATGTATTCCAGCATCGTGACATTGGTCACGAGAATGGCTGGAGGTATCTCGCGGATCGAGCGGCGGTCGCCGAGTTCCGCCGGCGCAGGCTGAACCAAGGCCTGGCGTGGCGTTTCGGGTGTCATTCTGTTGTACATCGCGAAGCGCAGGCGATCCTTCAGTGCCGCGGTCCAGGCCGCGAGACGATCGCGCTGGCTTTCGATCAGAGCATTCAGCGGGTAAATCACGATCGCACGCACGCCCACGAGCTGACCCTTCGCTGGATCGCGCAGCAGCTCGTTCAGAAGGGGAATCATAAAACACTCGGTCTTGCCCGAGCCGGTGCCGGAGGTGACCAGGAAAGACTGGCCACTCTGAGCCGCTTGCCATGCCTCAAGCTGGTGCGCGTAGGGCTTGCGATCGCGCGGCATCCGCTCAGCCGTGGCGCCATCCAGCGCCGCGACCAAACGCGGATGCAGCAGATTGTCTTCCAATTCGCCAAGGCTGTGCGACGCAGGCTCCCAGATTCGCGCTGTTTCGAAGAGTGGGTCGGCGAACAGCGAGTCCGGATGGCCCGGCGCAGCCGCAAGCCGTCGGGTTAGCACGGCATTGAGCGCGGGCACATTCAGGCGACCGCGCGCCACGACCGCCGATGCCGCACGGCTGGCCAATCGGTCGATAGTTTCATTGAGGCGCGATCCGGTCATTTGCCTGGTCCCTGAAGGGCGAGAGCGATCGCCACCGGTAAGGCGGCGTCGAAATAAAGCTGGTCAACCAGGCGCAGATTGATCAGGGCGATAAGCTCCCTGGCCGAGGCTGGCGATCGTTGGCAGGTGGCAAACTCGGCCGCGGTCCAAGGAGCGTCAATCACGGCCTGGAGATATCCATTGAAACCCGTCAGCCCTTCAGGCCGCTGTCTCGGCCTGACCTGACCAATTCCAGTTGGCAGGCGATCGAACCGCCGCGCTGCCACCTGGGCGTGTTCCCTGATCTGCCAGAGAGGGTTAGGAACGAATGAGGTGGCGCCGGCCTGCCGTAAACTGACTGCGATAGGATTAAGGCCGGCCTGAAAAAGTGCGGCGCAGAAGTGCCCCTCCAGCTCGGGGTGAATCGCCAGCACACCCGCGATACGGCGTGCCAACGCTGTGCCAGCCTCGTCTCGGGCCTCAGCAGGTTCAAAGCCATTTTTCATCAGCCTTTGCTGCCGCCTGGTGTGCTCCACCCGAATGGCTTCGACGAAAGCCGCAAGAGGAACCGTCGGCCAGAACAACGGGGCGGCCGCATCGAGAGACAGCATGTCCGGAAGTTCTTCCAGCGGCGCCCGGAGGGCCAACGCAACCGCCACCGCAGGCACCTGAGCGAGCGCTTGCACCTGATCGGCAACACCGGCGTCGCCGGAGCGACCCAGGTTGACGATTAGCCGGCGCAGCCGATCCCATTCAGCGGATTCGGGCATGGCCAGTAATCGCTGCAGATCGTCCGTATAGCCCGCGATGCGCTCATCTCGGGTGGACCTTGGCGTGGGCGACGGTGCCCAGACGACAGCGCGCTGCACCTTTCGTTCCAGCCGAGATTGAATGAGCCACGGACCGCCGCTCCCAGCAAGTAGGAGGCGCAGGTTTCGGGTCGGGGCTTCATCGATAACCCGAAGCGTGTCCGGCGCCTGCAGATCGACTGCTTGCAGCGAGATCGGCTGCCGGTCGAATTGTTCCGCGAAAGCCGTTTTTGGTGCCGTTTTGGTATCGCGCGGCAGACCGGCCCACAACCGATCCCCATCCGCCATTGCATGGTCGTGGTAGCGTCGGATTTCGAGGCGACGGCCTTCCTGCCCATTAACGAGCAGGTTCAGGTTCACCTGGGCGTCAGGCCCACCTTGCGCGAGCAAAGCGCGGATCAAGGGCACATACTGATAGAGTGGCGCCTCACCGGATACTGGCAGTGCCACCGGCTGCTGGCCCATTAAGCGCAAAGCCAGAGAGCCGCGCACGCCCTCGGGTACGATCCCTCGCCAGCCACGGATAGCTTCGGCGGCAATCGGCTGGTCGCGTTCCAGGCGTTGTCCGTCCGGATCGAGAATGAGCCCGGCGCGAGCGGGCCACGGAGCCACCAGCTCCAATGCGGTGCCGGCGTCGAGATCGGTCAGCCGGAGGGTCAGTTGTCCGGCGGGCGCGCCAGTCGTTGTCAGCGTGAATTCACCAGCCCCGGTCGCGAATGCCATTCGGGCTTCAGCGGTGCCCGCGCGCAATGTTAACTGAAGGCCGCGCGGCAAACCCACAGCTGTCAGGCGCACTTGCCCCGGTACAATCTCGGTTATTGCCAGCCGTGCCGTGGCCGGCAGACAGATGACGCGCAACCTGGCCAGCACCTCGCCGCGCTCGACCCACTCGATGATCTGCTGGCCCAGTCGACGGCTGGTAGAATTTCCACGGCGTAGCGCCCGGTTAGCTATTGGTCGCAGGCCGCTGGTCCCGATCTCCCCGGACAGAGAAGGGGGACCAAGGTAGATCACGTCACGTTCCCGCTCGGTACGCCAGGTTCGCAGGATTTCGCCCGCCGCTACAAGCCGTGCCTCAGCCGATTCTTCTTGCGCCGATGTTTCTAAGCATAAGCTATAATGCGTCTCGACTGACACCGTCCCCTTGCCGGAAAGGCGCCACAGCGTGCCGCCCGCTGCGGGTTGCGGCCCGAAGAGCAGTACATTCGGTTCGGCCGTCACTAACGCGGTTTCCGGAGCCAGGAGCCAGATGCAGCGTGCGGTGGTCCGCCCCGAACCCGGCTGCACCACGAGACGCGTCGCCGTGTCCCCATCAGCGGGATCCGCGGCGCGCCACAGACTCGGTGCGTCCGCCGGATCGGGCAGGCTGGGCGTGACGACGACCTCCCCCTTCGGCTGCCCATCGGCGAAAGCGCCGAGCACGAATGGCGCGTCCGGATCCAACGGTACCAACGCCGGGCCGTTTCGGCCGATACGTCGGAGTTGCCACCCGCCCTGATCGGGCGTCGCGGCATACACTGGCGCCTCGGCCGAGGCGCCAGATGCGCCCACGGGCACCAGTCTGAACCGCAGGTCGGCCGCTCCGGACAACAGAACATGTGGCAGGAAACCGTCGCCACGCAACCGCAGGAACCAATGCCAACGGCCCGATTCGTCGCGGCGAAGCTCGCGCGACGCGAGCGGCCCAATCGTGGCAGTCTGTCCCCGTGCGCCGCTCAGCGCTGGGCGAATGAGCTGTTCGGCGATCTGCGGGGACATTCGCAAAGGAAGCTGATCAGCCCAACCGGGGCGGTGGCGATCCAGCCAGCTCTGAGCTGCCTGCCCCGACAGCTCTTCAGGAAGGTCGGCGCGGAGCCCGGTCAGTGCCAGCGCGAGTTCGGCGAGCAGTCTGACAAAATCATCCGTCTGAAACGTTTGCGGGAGCACTGCCACCCAACGCGCGGAGATCCGTTCCGCTAAGGATGCGGCATGGATGCCGCCCTCGGTCTCCAGATCGGCCACAAGGCCCAGCAAGACACGCTGATAGAGGCCGTCTTGCGCAAGCAATGATTGCGGAATGCCGCCTTCGGCCAACAGGCTGTAAACATACATCTGCCGTCCGGCGTCCGATCTCCGGAGAGGCCGTTTCCACCAGCTGAGACCAGCTTCAACAAGCAACCGGCCAAGGTTGTCATCGCCGCGGACGCCCAGGCCGGCGAACACGAAGTCCCAACGCCGATAATCGCCGTCGGGGAAATTCGCTCGGAAATGCTCAGCCGCCCAAAAGACGAAACTTGCCGCTGCGGACGCATGGTTTCCAGCGAGAAACCGCGCCCTCAACATTTCCCGCAAGGAGTCCATCTGTTCGGAGGATACCGGATAACGGTGTAGTGGTCGCCCGTCTGGTGCGCCGAGGTTGGTCGCAGCGACTATTTGGAGCACCGGACTTGATAAGTTCTTGTCCATTCCATCCCCGCCACGATCGCAGATAAAGGATCAATCTGTACCGTTTAATAATCGTTCCTTTTGTTGCGAGCAAGCGGCACCGTTGCCCGATTGCCCTCGTCTGCCCAGATCAAACGGTTGGTGAGATGCGATGGCAGTGACGGCACCAAAATCGGCTCAACTCGACCGTCGCCATGCACGACCAGAACGCGATCCGCTAATTCGTACACCGTTGCTGATCTATTGAGAGCCCTAAGTTTGACCGACCATACCTTGGGGTCGAGCAGTCCGATCTGGGCATTCTGGTGAGGCCCGTCCGCGGAAAATCCCGCGCCGATCGTCATCCCGCCCTTGTCCGTTAGTAAGAAGCGATCGTGGAAGTCCTCCCCACCGCTCTTCTCCTTCCAGTCGAATAAAACGATCGACATTCCTGTCGGAATTACACCCTGAAGCCATCGACCGACACGAAGTTCAATTTCCTGTATATAGCGGCCGGCCGCTCTGGCCAGCCAACGGCGCCGATACTGACCGACCGACCTGCACGTGGCTTCGAGGCAGACGAGCAGACAGGAATGGACGGACGGTTCGGCGGAGGGGATCGCAGTCGGTGGGCTGTTGTCGTTCCGCATCCCTCGCGGTAGTCCAGCTTTTAAATGGATTCACATCGGGCCGCAGTTTTCGAGGGCACAAGCGTGCGCAGTCTTTGCGCGACTATCGCGCCCTCGGCGCCGCACAAAGGCAAGATCAGCAACGAATACGATCTGACCAGACTGGTGAAGCGTCTTGGAGAATTGGAACCGGAGTTCCGGCGGGTCGAGGAAGAGGCGAAGGCCAGCCGCCGGGCCGTGGAACGGCCTGGCGTCCGCCGCAGGCGTTCATCCGCCTGACACAGCTCGCGGCGTAGCTCAGCCGGATAGAGCCCCTGCCTTTCGACTGCTGGTAGTGCGCTGTCGCCAGTACGGGGCAGGGAGGTCGCAGGTTCAAGTCCTGCCGCCGCGTCCATCGCTACGCTCGCGTAGATCGATGGCAGTAGTGCAACAGGATATTGTGGTTACAGTGTGCCACCACAGCGGTTAGGAGCTCCGCCATCATGGCGAACACGACAAGGCTTCCTCCGGGCACACCGACGCCGCGCTCGGGGATTTACGAACGGCAAGCGGAGGCTGGCCGCCAACGCGGCCAGCTTTTACACTGATCACCTATCGAAACCGGTGGACTCGGCCTTGAACTTCAGTTGCTTCGCGTTGTCGCGAACAATTCCCATCTCCGCGTCATCGAAGCCTTCCGCTACCTCGGCTTCGACCTCCAGGGTGAGCTTTATCTTTGCCCCTGGCGTCCGCTGTAATTCCATGACGATGGCATTGAGGATCGCGTCGAACGCCTTTACGGGCCGCACCATGTCGATCTCGACCGATCCGTAAAAGCGCCGCGGCTTGGTCGGAACCTCCGGCCGTGAGGTGTCGTTTGGTTCAGGTTTGTCGCTGGACCTGTCTCCGGTGATCGGGTCTGCCCGGCTGTCAGGATCGGTTTTGCCCGCCGGTTTGCCTTGGGTATCCGAGAGCTGCGCCAGCGCTTCGGCTGCACGCACGAGAATGGCGTCGGCCGAAGGTATCTCGGGCGGATTCTTCGCCCAGATCAGCTTGCGGTATTGCCTAGTCGCCTCGTCGAAGCCGTCGGCGTAGCCGAACTGCGGGTCCAGCTTCCCCACCGCGTCCCGCACGGCGCCCTCCAGGACCACGCGGTCGCGGAGCTTCGGCAGGTAGACATACGTGGCGAACCAGTCGGCGATTTCGGCAATCCGCAAATGTGGCCTGTCCTCCGGCCAGATCGGCTTGAGCGCGAGCCAGAACCGATCGGCGCCGAGCTTTTCCAGCGCAATCCCGTCGCCCTTGGCCTTCTCATAGACGACAACCGGGATGGCGGCGCGATCCCGCGCCGAGATCAGGCTGTGCTCAAGGTCGAAGGGCTTGCCAGGTGTCTCGCTTTTGGTCGGGTAGAAGATATGGCTCCAGGCGGAGCGCAAAGCCCGACGAGCGCCGTCGCTATGGGTCTTGGCCTTGTCAGCGGCATCAGCCGCCTGAGCTTTGGTCATCTGCTGCTGAAGCCGGTCGTCCTTGACGATGGACGCCCAGGCCATGGCCTTCGCGATCACCTCACGGGCCGTCCCCAGGCTCGCTTCGTCGGCGGCAATGAACAACAACGTGTTGCGGCCATGCCGTTGGGAGGACCGGCAGCGCGTGAGCGTCTCGCTCACGGCGTCGGTGGCAGCGGACCTGGTGACACCTTTCCCGGAATGCGGCGTCGCCGGGCCTAGGATTACAAGCGAAAGGACCTGCGCCTCGTCAATCGCCACCGGGTCGTCCGGCGCCGCGAACACGCGGTCGAAACCGGCCTTCGCCCGGGCGTCGTCGAGCAACATCCGGACGATCTCCGCATCTACCTCATGCGGTTGATCGAGTAGGGCCTTCGCCCGATTATCCGCCTCCCGGTTCAACGTCGGCTGGGTCGAGAACCAATAGCGGCCGGCCTCCTCGTAGAGGTAGGCGGCCCGCTCGCTCAGTTCGCGCAGCGCTTCACCGAAGATCGCGAGCTGGTCGCCCGGCTCGGCACAAGCGAGCCGGAGCTCCTGGCCGGTAATCCCGGCGTTGGGTTTCCCGGCTGTGGGCGCCGTGCAGAGAAATACGGCCCGCGCTGCGCGCGAGGCCGCCCGCATTTGAGAAATCCGCCGTGTGGTGTTGGCCTCGATCCGCGCCGGTAATGCGCCGTCGCCGTCCACCTCACGATCCAGGACGGCGGCGAAGCCAGGCTCCAACGGATAGAGCACACTCGCCCGCACCCGTTCATGCGCCACTGGCACGCGCGCCGGCATAATCAGCGGGTCCTGTGTCCGCGCGCTCCAGAGCACGCCGATCACGTTGGCCATGAAGCGCAGCACGCCGCGTGTGCGCTGGAAGTTCGCCAACCCAGCCCAATCCTTCGACAGCCGATCGAACAGTTCGGGGTGGATCGGATAGGAGAGACGCAGAAGCTCCAGATAGCGGGCTTCCTTGGCCTCCGGCGGGAACTCGGCGGGGTTCTTGCGATAAAGCTCGTGGAACGCCTTCACCGTCTCGTCCCGTGCCCGTTCGCCCTCTGCGTCCAGTGGCTGGAACAGGCGGCGGCGGATGATCTCGTAGGTCTCATCGCCGCTCGCCGGGAGCCAACTCGAATGCACGCGACCGAACACCGCCTGCAAACGCCGCAGCGCCTGCACGCCCTTGTCCCCGCCCGCCTCGGCGGCGCTCTCGGGCAGCGAACCGACAACCAAAATCCCCGGAACCATCTTCGCTGCTTCGGTGAGCGACTGAACGAACGACAGCAATGCCTCGAACCGGTCGTCCGGCAATTGCCGCGCGAACGCCACCACTTCGTCAAGCAAGATCACGCTCGGCCCTGACAGGCGAAACACCTCCACCAGCAATTCCGAACCGGGATTGGTCCGCGCTGTCTCGGCAGCCGCTATCAGCTTCAGCCCGGCTTCGCCTGCCAGGCGCCAAGCGATGTAGCCCCAAAGCGTGTGAACCGGCGGGCCATCCTTCAGCGTCAGGGATACGTCGGTGCCCTTGGATGAACCGACAAAGACCGCAATCCCCGGCTTGGGGAGCTTGATGTCGCCCAGCCCCTCCATGAGCGGCGCGACGCCCGCCAGACTGCGCGGGTCGCCGCCTTCGCGCATGTGCTTCGCCAGGTGGTAGATGGCGAGCATGGTGTGGGTCTTGCCGCCGCCGAAGGCCGTTTGCAGACCGATCACGGGATCGCCGCCCGTGCCGCATAGGCGCTGCAAAGCCGATGACAGAACGCGCTTTAGGCCCTCGGTGAGGAAGGTGATGCCGAAGAACGCCATCGGCGTCGCATAGCCATCACTGGCAAGGCCCGCATCCACGGCAAACAGGTCCGCCGCGAATTCTGCCTCCTTGAAGCGGTTGGCGATCACGTCCGGGTGCGGCAAGGCCACGTCGATCCAGGGCCGTAGCGCCTTCGCAGGCCTGGCTTCCGTCGTAACATCCAACCGGGTGGCTGGTGCTGCCTCGGGCTTCGATGCTGGCTCGGGTGCAACCCCCGCGCGGCGTTGCTCTTCGTAGAGCTTGCGCAACTCGGCCACCTCTGCGTCCGGCGCCTTCGTCAGCCGGAGCAAGTGGTGCATCGCGTCCAGGTAGCGCAGCGCCTCGTCGTCGGCGAGCGCGAGCGTGAGATGGGAAACGGCGTTGCGGGCATCCAGCGCGACAGAGACGAAGTTGCGTGCCCTGTGCTTCTCGCTGCGGCCGAATCCCTCGTCGAACACGTCGCGCCAACTGTCGATCATGGTTTTCAGCAAGCCATAAGCGTCGAGCGCGTCGTCCGGACGGCCCCCAGCGGCGCGGCTAACGTAGCGCAACCAATTCGCGCCATGCACCTTTTTCATCCGCGCCTCAACGAAGGGCGTGAGCCCTTTACGCACATGGAACAGGGCATCCTGCACCCGCCGGAGCGTTTCTTTCTCGGCGGCCATCGCCTTGGCGGTGCTCATCTAGCGAAGCTCCTGGAACATATCGGCCTGTGTCACGGCGCCACCGCGCGCGGCAGCACTCGGCGCGAGGTCTTCAAGATGCGGCCATTCCTCGGCAAGCTCGTTGTAGACCAGCGCCTCTGCGGCCCAGGCCTTCTTGGTGGCGATCTCGAACAAGCGGTAAGCGAGCGTGCGCGCATCGGTGGCCATACGCCCCATTTGCCCGACCAAGGCCGCCGCTGCCTCCGCACCACCCTCTGCTGCCGCCAACACGCGGGCAGTGTGCTGGACACATTCCCAGACCGTAGGTTCCTTGTCGGTGGCCGGCGTCCAACCGGCGGGCAGTTCGGTGCGCGGGATCAGACCGGCACGGCCGTGCAGGTTCTGGAACACACCGGAGGAAAACAATGCCTCCAGCGGGATATTCTTGGCGTTGGAAAGCGTGATGAGCTCGCCAGAAGGCTTGGCATCGAAGCCATATGTGGCGAACCAAGCCAGCGCGACCTGTGTCGCAGGATCGAAGGCGGCATCGAGTTCGTTCTCGATTTCCTCCCACACTCGGTTGATCAGCGTGAGCGCGGTTTTCACGCTCATCGTGCTGTCGTCGTCCTCCAGGACGCGAACGTAGCGGGTAAAGACACCCATGCCGGGACCAATGACGGATTGCTGCATGTCCACCGGCCCGACGCCAGCTTTTCGGATGTCATCGATGGCGTCTGGCATCTCGCGGCGGAGGGCGCGGAGTAGGTCGGCGCGGGTCCCAGAAGGAGCATTGGCGGGACGCTTACGGCAAACGAGAACGATGGAAGAGGCGAGGGCGTTCGTGCCGCTGCCGATCATTCGATTGCTGAGTTCCGTGCGCACAGGCCAAGTGCCGTCAATGCTCAGACCCGCATCCACCACAGCTTGAAGGAATGAGGCCCAGCCAGCGGAGGTTATACCATCCTCAGCAATTTCGGACTGCTTGAAAGCATAGTAGATCGCAAGGGGTTCGCTGTCCGTCGCGGCCGTCCGCATGGCACTAAGCGCCTCTCCCATGCCTTGCATAAAGAACGCTTCAGCCTCTGCTTTGCCGCCATGTCGATAAGGCGCGGCTACAAGTTCTCGGTCTTTCGGCGACGAGAGTCGGCGAAAGAGATCAGGCCAAATTCCAGCCAGCGAATATCTGAGCCAAACATAAAAAAAGTCGGATAGATCGGCATAGCTGATGTTATCGTAGTAGGGTGGGTCAGTGGATATTACAATCGGTCGCACAGGAAACGAATTATTTGCGGCATCAATATTACCAATAGCCCCAAGCCCTGCTGGAACTATCTCGCTGAGCGCACGCGCCATAGTTTTCAGCGTTACACCAATATCGCCAGCCATTTCCGAGAACGTATTCGACTCAGCATAATCCCAGACCATGGGGAGTGCCTGACGACCAAAGGTTGCGATGGTCTGGTCCATCGAGGGCTTCCAGCGGGCGAGGCTGCTCTGGGCGTCAGCGAGTTTACTCACTCCAAGTCCCAGATAGGTCGCCACTGCATCCGCATAAGCGGCCTCAAGGCTCCCCTCATTCTTATCGGCATTTACTGTGGCCTAGCGGCCTGTGACTTTCTGGCATCCGCCTTGTTGTTCATCACAGGCAGCGTGCCACTC
>Ga0209040_10001164_pt1 | contig 20587 bp, 22 predicted proteins | sample BogFormECP12_OM3_FD_188240 | JGI IMG/M metagenome (GOLD analysis project Ga0209040, IMG submission 188240) | Bog forest soil microbial communities from Calvert Island, British Columbia, Canada - ECP12_OM3 (SPAdes) (version 2) | ecosystem: Environmental > Aquatic > Freshwater > Wetlands > Bog ...
CGACGACGGCGCAATCTGATCGCCGACCGGCGTATCGATCCCCGGCAGGACGGCGCCAGGGTCGGCGTTGCGAAGCATCTGGAGTTCGGTCGGAGTCATCATAGGATTTCACCTGCGCTTGAGGCGACAACCGAGATAGCAACCGCAAGTTGTGCCCCAATCAACATCATCGCTAGAATTTGAGCCGCATTCGAATATTGCCGCTATGCATCGGAATCCAGACCGATAGCTTCGCCGCCATGCATTTGCGGACGCACGAAACGGGCGGCGCTCAAAGCGTGGGCGACGGCCTTGCGCATGACGTTTGAGAATCCCAGAGCGTCGACAGAATCGGGGCGGACCCAAAAGCACTCTTCCGGCGCGCATCCGTCGAAAGGGCCGGCGTAGACGGTCAGGCTCAATGAGAAGTGGGTGAAGGCTTGACGAACCGCGCCTGGGACCTTCCGCCATGCGGCGGCCACTGGCGCGGCCGCTGGGCAAGGCCGGCCGGGCCCCTTCGTTGTCCACGATGTCCCCGGTAATTCAATCGTCGACGCCAGTAGCCCGTTCGGCGGACGCCGCCGGGCGAGAAACGCGCCATCGGCTCGCCGCGCGAAAAAAACGGCTCCACGCCTCCTCGGCTTTGCCCTGCCTTGGGCTTGGCGAGGGTAGGCCTCGGGCGCGCCGCGGGCCAAGGCGCGGCAATCTTCCTTCAGGGGGCAAGCAGCGCATACCGGCCCCCGCGGACGGCAAATTGTCGCCCCAATGTCCATCAGCGCCTGTGCGAAATCGCCAGCGCGTTCGTTGGGGGCAAGAGCGAGCGCGACCGATGCGATAGCGCTTTTCGAGCGCTTCACGGACTGTTCGAGAGCGACCAGCCGCGCGAGAATTCGGGCGATGTTTCCGTCGACTGGCGCAGCCCGATGCCCGAAAGCTATGGCCGAGATTGCGGCTGCCGTGTAAGGACCGACGCCGGGAAGAGACAAGAGGTCCGCTTCCTCCGCCGGAAAGCGGCCGCCCTCTAGCGCAATTTGCTTCGCACAGGCGTGCATATTGCGGGCGCGCGCGTAATAGCCGAGCCCGGCGAAGGCGGCGATCACCTCTTCGCTCTGCGCCTTGGCGAGGTCCTCCACTCTCGGCCATCTAGCGATAAATTTGAGGTAGAAGGGAGCGGCGGCCGATGCAGTGGTTTGCTGGAGCAGGATTTCGGAAAGCCAGATGTGGTAGGGTTCTGGAGCTTGCCCTGGCGCGGCTCGCCACGGAAGAGGCCGGCGGCGACGGTCCCACCACTGTAGAGTTCGCTCGACGAGCGCGTTGCGCTTTGCCTCCAAGCCAAGCAGGCTTACATTCGCTATCATGATCGTCCGTTTCGTAGTGTCGGCATGACCATGAAGGCTAAGCCTCGCGGCGCCAAGCAGCTCGCCGCCTTCATGCCCGACATCATTGCGAAGGCCTTGTCCGACCGTGGCGTCAGCGAGGTCGCTCTCATCTCGGATTGGGCGGCCATCGTCGGCGAGCGCGTCGCGAGCTACGCCCGGCCGATCCAGCTGCAATGGCCGCCGCGCGCGCCCAGGCGAAGCCCGGAGACGGAGGCGGCGGGCGCGACCCTCGTGCTTCGAGTCGAAGGCGCATTCGCGCTCGAGGCGCAACATTGCGCGGCGAACATTGTCGTACGGGTCAACGGGCACCTCGGATGGCGATGCGTTGCTCGCGTCGCCTTTCGGCAAGGTCCGCTGCCCGAACCGGCGATGAAAAGCGTGGGTCCGCCGCCGCCCCCAAGTCTGGAGGCGGAGCAAGTAGCGCGGCGGACTGCGGCGATGGTTGATGACGTGGAGCTGCGCGAGGCCCTGACGCGGCTCGGCGCGCGCGCCATCGATCGCTCCGCGGCGCGAGCGCGCGCGCTCCCGCCGTCAAACGAAAGTTAACGCCTTGTCGTCGTGCCACCCGCTGGCTGGGCGAACAGTCATTCGCATGAATGGCGCCGGCAACAAGATCCTCGTGCTTGACCTCAGAGGATCGGAGGCCGCGCCGACCCCGGCAGATGCTAGGGCTATCCACCGCGGGCGCGGACTTGACTACGACCAGATGATGACGCTCGCCGATCCGAAGACCAAGGGAACGGCCGCCTATGTGCGGATCTACAACAACGACGGCACTCTTGCGGGCGCCTGCGGCAACGGGACCCGGTGCGTGGCCGATCGGCTTTGCCACGAATATCAGGTCGATCATGTTCAGATCGAGACCGAGGCGGGCGTCATTCTTTGCGAGAGCATCGACGCGAGTTCATATCGCATCGATATGGGTCCTCCCCGGCTGGATTGGGGGGCCATACCGCTTGCACACGCAGTCGAGGATACGCGGCGTGTCGACCTCGCCTGGCCCGAAGGCGATCCGTTCGCCGGGCTTGGCGCCGCCTCCGCGGTCAACATAGGCAATCCGCACGCCGTCTTCTTCGTCTCCGAACTCGAGAGGCTCGACGTCGCACGACTCGGCGCCCGCCTAGAAGTCCACCCAATGTTCCCGGAGAAAACCAACGTCACTTTCGCGAAGATCGAGGGGCGGAGCGACGCGACGGCGCGCGTCTGGGAGCGGGGAGTCGGGCTCACGCTGGCGTGCGGATCCGCCGCTTGCGCGACCTTGGTTTCTGCGGCCCGCCTTGAACTCATGGAGCGAAAAGGAGCGGTTCGCCTTCCAGGCGGAGCGCTCGCGATCGAATGGCGCGTAAGCGACGACCACGTGTTTATGACCGGACCGGTCGAGCTCGAGGGCGAGTTCATCCTTGACGATGCTTTATTCGAAGCTCGCGCCCTCGGCTGAGGCGCTGGTTCCGAAGATGGGCAGCCGGGTTGACGCGGTCGATTGCGCGCGTGGCCTCGCCTTGGTCGGCATGGCGTTCTACCACCTGAGCTGGGATCTCGCCGACTTCGGCTTCATTTCCACCACCGCGCCCTTCTCGCCGCCCATGCGCCTGTTCTCGCATCTCGTGGCGAGCGCGTTCTTGGCGCTGGCGGGCGTCTCGCTTGCGCTTGCTCACCCTGTCGAGCTGAACCCGGCGGCGTTCTGGCGGAGGATCGCCATCGTCGGGGGCGCGGCTGCGCTGGTCTCCGCGGCGAGCTTCGTCTTCGCGCCTGGGCAATTCATCTGGTTTGGGATCCTGCACTGCATCGCCGTCTCGAGCGTCGTCGCGTCGCCCTTGACAAACGCGCCAGCGCTCGCAAGCTTCATCGCCGGCGCCGCGATGATCGGGGCTCCCTTCTTCTTTCACGCCAAGATTTTCGATGCGTCCGCCCTTCTCTGGATCGGACTTGGCGACGCGCTGCCGAACACGCTTGACTGGCGCCCTTTGCTCCCGTGGGGAGGCGTCCTGTTGCTGGGCCTTTCCGCGGCTCGTTTCCCCGGCGCGCTCGAAAGCCTGACTTCGCCGGGGCGCTGGCGCGCGGGCATGAAATTGACGGCAGGGCTCCGCTTCGCTGGACGGCACAGCCTTTCGATCTATCTTGTGCACCAGCCCGTGCTGATTGGCGTTGTCGCCGCCCTCGCGCATTCGGGTCTCATCTCCCCCCCGATGCCGACGAGGCCGAGCCCAAGCGCCTTTCTCTCTGCATGCCAGCGGGCCTGCGAGAAGGGTGGGGGGACGTCAGACGCGTGCGAGATGTCCTGCCGATGCGCGCTTGACGTGATCGAGCGGTCCGGCGAGAAAGATCGCCTGGACGAGGGAGCGCGCGATGACATTCGCAGCGCCGAGGTCAGGCGTCTTGTGCAGGCCTGCGCGGGACAATGACAACGGTAGGACACGCGACGTTACGGCGGCGTCGGGTCGGTCTAGAACAAAGCGGACGCCGGGACCGATTGCGGGCGCCGGAAAAACGGAGTGAGTATGAGCCGCTCCGAGCCCTTCCAAATCATGAGATCGACCGCCGCCGCCTCCCGCTGCGGCGCCGCCGCGCGGCAGAGCAGCGCTATCGTATTGATCGGCTAGCCAGCGCTCGCGCGAGTGCTTAAGCTCAAGATTCGACTTACGGCGCATAGATGGCTTCGATCTGCAAACTGCTTGTCATCGACGACGACCGCGATGTTGCCGACAGTCTCGCCATGCTGATGGAGAGTCTCGACGCCGAGGTGCGCATTGCTTACGACGGGGCTTCCGGCGTCCGAGCTGCCGCCGAGTTCAGCCCCGACATCGCATTCATCGACATTCGCATGCCCGACATGGACGGTTATGAAACCGCGCGCCTCATGCGGGCCGAACTCGGCGATCGCGCCCCGATGATTGTGGCGCTCACAGGCTTAAGCGCCAGCGACCATCCCGAAAAATGCGTCGAAGCAGGTTTCGACTTGGAGTTGGCGAAGCCGGTCTCCTCGGCGGCAATCGAGAAACTCTTGCGCAGCGCGCCCAGAGCCCGGGCGTAAGATCGACTTGGCGCGGGTCACTGAATCTATCCCTTGACCGCGCCGAAGGTCAGGCCGCGGGCGAGGAAGCGCTGGACGAAGAAATAGAAGATGACCGGCGGGACGATGCCGATCAACGTATTGACTGCCGCCGTGTTGAAATCGACGCCGCGGGTCGAGCGAGAAGCAAGAATGAGAGCAGAGTACGGGGCGGCCGCTTGCGAAGTCAACGCCGAAGCGAACAAGGTCTCGTTCCAACTGAAGGCGAAGACCAGAACCGAGGAAACGACGAGGCCGTCGAGCGACAGCGGCAGGGCGATCATACAGAAGATTTTGCCAGGGCGTCGCTCCCTCGACCTTCGCCGCGTCCTCGATGTCGGTGCTGACCTCGCGAAAAATGTCGCGCATGACGGCGACGAAGGCGAGATTGAACGCCGAGTAGCAGAGGATGAGGCCTGTCCAAGTGTCGATCAGGCGCAGATAGACAAGCAGGACGTAGAAAGGGATAAGCACGACCGCGGGCGGCAGAACGCGCTGCGACAGGAACCACAAAGCGATGTCGTTTGACTTGATGGGGAACTCATAGCGCGCCAATGCGTAGGCCGCCGAGACGCCGAGGATGAGGGAGAAGAGCGTGGTGCCGGCGCTCACTACGCAACTGCTGATGAAAGCGTTGATCGCCTGCGGATCGCGCAGCACTTCGCGCCACGAATCGAGCGTCGGCTCGAATTGCACGAACGGAATGAAGGCGCTGAGCTGGAACGTCTCGGTCAGCGTCTTGACCGAGTTCATTGCCGCCCAAAGGAAGGGCACAAGGGTGAAGATCGAAGCCGCGGTCAAGAGCGCGTAGATGAGATGCGGGATCCGATCCCGGCTCGCGCCCAGGGGATGTTGATCATCGCGCGGCTTCCAAACGCCAGGCTCTTGCGCATCTGCTTGAAGAACAGCGTGATCACCACGGAGACCTTGATCAGGAATATGATCCCCAGGCGGATCCCTTGCCGAAGTCGGAGAATTGAATCGTCGTCAGATAGTCCATGGCGCTGAAGGGCTCGGTGCTGGTGCCCGGTCCGCCCGAGGTCAGCGCGAACGGAATGGCGAAGGCCTTCAGGCACTCGACCGTGCGCAGGAGCACGGCGATCGTGATCACCGGCCAGGCGAGCGGGATCGCCAGATGCCACATCACCTGCCAATGGCTCTTCGCGTCGAGGACCGCCGCGTCGTAAAGGTCGCTCGGGATGACGGACAGGCCGGCGAGCACGATGATGAAGATGAAGCTCCAAAGACGGAGATCGAAGAGCGCATTCGAAAGGCCGCCCATATTCTCGGCATCGAGGGGGTGCTGCAGCGCCGCCGCCGCGAATTGTCGGGCGGGCAGCGCCAGCGGGTTGCGCTGGGGCGCGCCATCGTGCGTGAGCCGCGGGTTTTCCTGATGGACGAGCCTCTGTCCAACCTCGACGCGGCGCTGCGCATGGAAATGCGCGCGGAGATCATCAAGCTCCAGGAGCGTCTCGCGGTCACGACCTTCTACGTCACGCATGATCAGGTCGAGGCGCTCAGCATGGGCGACCGCATCGCCGTGATGCGCGAGGGCCGCATCCAGCAGGTCGGCAGCCCGACGGAGCTCTACGAGCAGCCGGCGAACGTCTACGTCGCCAGCTTTATCGGCAGCCCGCCGATGAATTTCATCGACGGGCGCATCGAGGCCGATCGCATCGTCCTTCCGGCGGAGCAGGCGACGCTGCCGATGAACGGCGCTGCGCGTGAAGCGGCCGCGGCGGCCGCGTCTCCGGAGATCTTCGTCGGCGTTCGGCCCGAACACATCGTCTTCTCAGACCAAGCCGCGGAAGGAAGCGCCTTCAGCATCGCCGGCGCCGTCGACACGGTCGAGCCGCTCGGCCACACCACGCTCGTGCGAACGAAACTGGCGTCTGGCCGTCTGATTAACGTGCTACTGGCGGGCAAGGTGCGGCTGAAAGAGGGACAGCCCGTGCATGCGGCCTTCCCGTCGAATCGGGTCTATCTCTTCAACCGAAAAAGCGAGCAGTCTCTGCTCGGTATAAGCGAATAGATCAAGTGCCGCTCGCGCCTGTCCCGGAGATGGCGAAACGAGCTTTGGAAGAAGGATATGCGATCGGATATTTCGAGAGCTGGAATCTCGAGTCGCTCTACGGCGTGGTCGAGGCCGCCGAGAAGGCCCGCGCCGAACCCGGCGCCGTCGACGCGACCAGCGAGATCCAAGACGAGGACTATCTCGTGCCGTTGAACGCGGCATCGGTCGCCAGGCCCGACCGCGACGTCACGCTCTTTGCCTGGTTCCTGATGGCGCATTTCGCGAGGCAAGCCGCCGAGCGACTTGCCGGAGACGGCATTGCCGCGGAGGTCGTCGACGTCCGCGCCTTGGCGCCGCTCGGCTGGGCGCCGCTCGAAACTTCGGCCCGCAAGCAGGACGGGCCCTCACTATTGAGGAGGGACCGATAACCGGGGGCGTGGGCGCGGAAATCGCAGCCGGACTCGCGGAGCGAATCGACGGGTTGCGCGCGGCGCGCGTCGCCTCGCCAGATACGCCCGTCCCCTTCTCGCCGCCTCTTGAGAACGCCTACCGGCCCGACGTCGCGCGCATCGCAGCGGCGGCGCGCCGCCTTTGCGGAATCGGCGCCTGAAAGCCCGCTCATGGCCGCGCGCCACATCATCGCCTTCGACGCGGGCGGCACGGCGGTCAAGGCCGCACTCTACGATGAGCCCGGCGCGGAGCTTGCCGTGGCGACGCGAGCAATGCCGGCGCTCCATCCGGCGCCTGGGCATCTCGAGCGCAGCCCCGAGGCGATGTGGTCGGCGATCTGCGGCATCGCGCGCGAGGTCGTGAGGACGGCGGCGATCGATCCGTCGTCGATCTCGGTGGTCGGCGTGACCGGATACGGCGATGGGCTTCATCTCCTCGACCGGAACGGCGAACCGGTTCGCAACGCAATCCTGTCGCCGGACCAGCGGGCGCAAGCCATTGTCGACCGCTGGCGCGCCGAACGAATAGAGGATGAGACCATCCCCTTGACCTATCAGCGCCAGTGGGCCGGCAAACCCGCGCCGCTGATCGCCCGGCGCGCTCGCGCGCGCCGCGCACGCGCTGATGTGCCCGGACTATCTTCGCTTTCGGTTGACCGGCGTTCTCGGCCTCGAGGTCAGCGGGTTGTCGTCAGGCGGCCTCATCGACCAAAAGCTTCGGCGCTGGACGCCGACGGTGCTCGAGCTTCTCGGTCTGGGCCGTCATGCGCAGCTCTTTGGAGAGGCCATGGAGCCTTTGACCATCGCTGGAAAGGTGAGCCAAAGAGCGGCCGCTGAAACCGGGCTTGTCGCGGGAACCGCGGTCTCCGCCGGCTATGCCGACGGACCCTCAATGGCGATCGGCCTTGGCGCGACCGACGAAAGCCTCATCAGCCTCATTTCCGGCACGTGGGGTCTCAACCAATTGGCCAGCCGGATTCCTGTCACAGACGGATCGATCTCGGCGCCCATTCTTGGCCCGAGGCCGGGCGAGTTCATCCTCATCCACGCTGCTCCTACTTCGGCGAGCGCTTTCGAGTGGTTTGTCGATTCCGTCATCGGCAGCGTGGACGGCGGCCGGCGCAACCGAGAAGCCCTGTTCGACTTCTGCAACGAGGAGGTTTCCCGGACTGAGCCTGGCCACTGTGCGCCGATCTTCCTTCCCTACCTGAATGGGCGGCTCAACGATCCGAAAGCGCGCGGCGCCTTCGCGGGTCTGGCTTCCTGGCACAGCTTCGGCCATATGATCCGCGCCATCTACGAAGGCGTCGCGTTCGAGCACCGGGGGCACGTCGACCATTTGCTCCGCGGCCGCGCGCGGCCGCGCGCAGTGAGATTTGCGGGCGGGGCGGCCCGAAGTCGGCCGTGGCTCAAGATTTTCTCGTCTGCTCTCGACTTGCCGCTTGAGCTCGCCGCCGCGAACGAACTCGGGGCGCTGGGCGCGGCGATTGTTGCAGCGGTGGGGGCCGGGCTCTATCCGGACCTCGAAACAGCGGTTGCGACCATGACCGGCATTCGGGAGCGAGTTGAACCGGACCGGGAGCTGGTCGAGATTCTGTCGGGCCGGTACAAGGTCTTTGAGAAGCTGCGCGATTCGATCTAGGCACGCTGGCCGTCGGGTGGACGAGCATTCTCATCGGAGGCGGCGGGATTGCAACCGGGAAGGATGAGCTCTCGATGAAGTCTTTCATCGTCGTTTCGTTCGCAACGCTTGCGCTTTCGTCTGCGGCGGTCGCCGCTGCGCCGCCTGTCTTTCCGGGTTGCGCCGAGCCGCCCGAAAAGCCCGACCATATCTTCTGGTTCGACGCCGTCACTGGCGACGACGCGCGCGGCGACGGCTCTGAGGCCAAGCCTTGGAAAACCATTCAGTCCCTGCTCGCCGACGGACCGTGGGGCGCCCCCCGGCTCTCAACCGTGCCGTACCCGCATACCGACCCGGCGACGGGAGTCCGCGCCCTGTCGCCAAACTCGGCCGCTCCGGTGAAGCCTGGCGATACGGTTTATCTCAAGGAGGGCCAATATGGGCGGCTCAACATTGGAACCTGGGGCCGCGCCGTTACAAACTCCGACTTCGTCACAATCGCCGCCGCGCCCGGCGCCCATCCGGTCGTCAGTCAGATCGCGATCCAGGAGGCGCACAAGTGGCGCATCAGCGGGCTGAAGCTGCAAAGCGTAGTCTCCACAGAGAGAACGCCCGCGCTGTTCTACGTGACGCCGGGCGCGTCATCGGTTAGCGACATCATCCTCGACGGCAACGACGTGTCCTCGGTTGACGATTCGACAGTCTGGACGACGCAGGCTGAATGGGTCGACAATGCGCGCACCGGCGTCTGGATCAGCGGCTACGGAAAGACCACCTGCTTCTCGATCATCCGGAATCACATCCACAACGTCAGATTCGGCGCTCTGCTGGCTGGCGATCGGACGCTCTTTGAAGGCAACGAAATCGACCACCTAGGCGACGATGGAATCGACGTCTCCGGCAATCACGTCTGGGTGCTCAAGAATCGAGAGCACGACTTCCAGCAGCTCGGCGACGGCATCCATGTCGACATGGTCCAGGGCCAGGTGTCCGGCTCGCCCGGCGCACCGTCAAAGTTCCAGGACATCAAGATCAATTACAATTTCTTGATAAGGCAACTCGATCGCAAGCTCCCATTCCCGAGCGGCGCCCAGGGCGTCGACGCCTACAACGGCGATTGGACGGACGTCGAGATCGTCGGCAACGTCATTGTGACCTCGGCCTGCTGGGGCGTCAGCTGGGGCTCGACTCACAACGGGCTCTTCGCCCAAAACACCATTGCTTTCGACGGCAGCCCGATCGGCGTCGTGAATAACGAGGGCAAGCCGGTCTGCAAGCCGCAGCTTGCGATCGGGACCGCGACCCATGAGTATAAGGAAGGCGGCGACCACGTGCTTGCGATCAACAATGTCGCCCCGGCCGTCACGCGCTTATCGATCGGCGCCGGTCCATTCGTCGCAGTCGGAAACGTCGCCGAGTCGCAGTACATCTACACCGACCCAGCGACCGGCAAGCAGGTCTGGCAGCGCAAGCAAGGCGTCTGGCCCGGCGATAACATCGTGCTGGATGCGCCCCTTTCGACAGTGTTCAGGACGTTCGATCCGGCGAACTTCGCCTACGATCTGCGGCCCAAGCCCGGCGCTGTCGTCGGCCGCGCCGGCGTCCCGATGCCACAAAATATTGTCGCTGGGCTTCATCTGCCCGAACGCGACATCGACGGGGAACGTTTCGGCGCGCCCCCAAACGTCGGCGCCTATGCCGCTCGGCCTCACCATCTGCAAGAGGAAACGAAGCCCGCAGCCGAGATAACGCCCCCGCGCGAGTGGCCGGGGAGGCAGACGAGATGAGACATTCCGTAGCCGGCTGCGCTTAAAGGGGGAACAAAGTTGAGCCCAGTCTCATTTTCGCCGCGCGATAACGTTCGCTCTTTCCAAAGAATTCGGCCCGCCGCTGCATGTCGATTGATGGGAAATCACGGTCTCGCCTCAAATTGGCCTTAAGTCGCTTGTGCAGCGCAAGGAGCTTTCTGGTGGCTTTTTCAGACGGCGCGACGTTTCTGGCGACGGACAATGTTGACAATGCCGATGCGCCGATCTGGCGTCTCCCGCATATCCCCACGGCGTTGCTTGCTTCGACGCGACCGGGCGAGATCGCGGCGGCCGCGCCCGCATGCGTCTTTCTCCATTGGAGAAAGACGGCATGACGGGGAAGCGCCATACGCACAATCAAAACCTCGACCTCGCGCTCATCGGCAACAGCTGCGCGGCTGCGTTCGTCGACCGCGACGCACGCATCGTGTGGTGGTGCTTCCCGTACTTTCATTCGGACCCCGTTTTCTCTCGTCTCCTCGCCGGAGACGACGAGAAGGGATTCTGCGACGTCCTTATCGCGAAGCACGCTGAGACGGATTCGCGCTATGTCCGCAACACGGCGATCGTCGAATCGGTTCTGACCGACGCCGACGGCGCGAAAGTTCGAATTACCGATTTCGCGCCTCGCTTCGAGCGTTTTGAGCGCGCGTTCCGACCGCCCCAGATCATTCGACGGATCGAGCCTATTGCGGGGCTGCCGCGCATCTCCATTCGGGTGCGCGCCACCCATGACTATGGCCGCCCGACGACCAACGTCGTCGTCGGGTCGAACCATGCACGCTATATCGGCGGGGCGAACGTCTTGCGGCTAACCACCGACGCGCCGCTCTCGTATATCGTAAACGAGATCAGCTTTCCTCTCACCCGTCCGCTAACGCTGGTCTTCGGCCAGGACGATCCGTTCCTGAGCTCCGTCGACGAGACCGCTCTCGAATTTTTGGAACGCACGCGCCACCACTGGCTCGAATGGTGTCGCAATCTCGCGGCGCCGTTCGAGTGGCAGTCGGCCGTCATCCGCGCGGCGATCACGCTCAGGCTCACCAGCTTCACGGAGACGGGCGCCATTATCGCGGCGCATACCACCTCGATCCCCGAGGCGCCAAAGTCGACCAGGAACTGGGACTATCGGTTTTGTTGGCTGCGGGACGCCTATTTTGTCGTGGACGCCCTGAACCGGCTCGGCGCCACCACGATCATGGAAGCCTACATCCACTACATCATGACCATCGCGACCGACGTCGCCAAGATCCAGCCCGTTCACGGCATCGTGCCGTTCTCGTCACTCGAGGAGACGATTGCGCCGGATTTGAAAGGTTTTTTGGGGCACGGCCCGGTGCGCGTCGGCAATCAGGCCGCCGAACAAGTTCAGAATGACGTTTACGGCAGCATCGTCCTTGCGGCGACGCAGATGTTTGTCGACGAGCGGCTGCCGAGAAGGGGCGACGAGTCGCTCTACTGGCTGCTGGAATCGCTCGGCGAACGGGCGCGGGTGCTGGCGTTCGAGCCGGACGCCGGATTGTGGGAGTACCGCGGCCGCGCGCGCGCCCACACTTACTCCGCAACCCTCTGCTGGGCGGCGTGCGATCGCCTGTGCCGGATCGCAAAGCGACTTGGTCTTTCCGATCGAGCGAAATACTGGTACGGACACGCCGCAAAAATGAGAGAGAGGATCCTCGCTGAGGCCTGGGACGAAAAGCAACGAGCGCTTACCGGAGCTTTCGGCCAATCCGACCTGGACGCGAGCGTCCTCCTCGTTTCCGAACTGGGGCTCCTGCCCCCACACGATCCGCGATTCGTTCAGACCTGCCAAGCGGTCGGGCGCGATCTCATGCGCAAAGGCCGCATCATGCGCTATGTGGCCCCCGACGACTTCGGGGCGCCCGAGACGGCGTTCCTGGCCTGCAATTTCTGGTACATGGACGCGTTGCATCAGATCGGGCGCTCGGAGGAGGCGCGCGACCTCTTCGAGGCCATTCTGGCGAGTCGCAACCACTACGGACTGCTTTCGGAGGACATTCACCCGGAAACCGGCGAGCTTTGGGGAAATTTGCCGCAGACCTATTCCATGGCGGGCATCATCAACACCGCGACGAGATTGTCGTCGAGCTGGGAGGAGGCATGGGCGCGCGGCTCATAATCGTGTCAAACCGGGTTGCGGTGCCGGATTCGCCCCGTGCGCCGCTGGCTGGCGGAATGGCCGTGGCGGTCAAGGCCGCGCTCAAGCATCAGGATGGAGTCTGGTTCGGCTGGAGCGGCAAAACCACCGACGGTCCCGCCGAGGCGCCGACAGTGGTCGAGGTCAACAAGGTCACCTACGTCCTCATCGATCTCTCGAAAAACGACATTCAGGAATACTATAACGGCCTGGCCAATAGCATGCTTTGGCCAGTGCTGCATTATCGCGTCGATCTTCAGGAGTATTCAAGCGCCGACGCGAGCGGCTACATGCGGGTCAACCGCATGTTCGCCGATCGGCTGAGCGGCATCCTCAAGGAGGACGACGTCATCTGGATTCATGATTATCATCTGATGCTGCTGGCGCGGGAGTTGCGCTCGCGCGGCTACCGCAACAGGATCGGCTTCTTCCTTCACACGCCGTGCGCGCCGCCTGACATCCTGCAAACCTTGCCGCATCACAGGGAAATTCTCGGCGGGCTCACCTATTGCGACCTCGTCGGCTTTCAGACGGAAAACGATCGCGACAACTACGCGCATTACCTCGTGCGGCAGGGCGCGTCGTCCACTCGCGGCGGCTACGAGTTCGACGGACGTTTTGTTCGCCTCGGCGCCTTTCCGGTCAGCATCGAGACCAAGGCCTACATGCGTCTTGCGCGCAACGCCGGCCGCTCGGCGATGATCGAGCTCGTGCGGGAAAGCCTAGGCGGAAGCCGCCTCGTGCTCGGCGTGGACCGGCTCGATTATTCAAAGGGCATCCCCGACCGGATAAAAGGGTTCGAGAGGTTTCTTGAGATGAACCCCGAGTGGCATGGCAAGGCGACCCTGCTGCAGCTGACGCCGAAGAGCCGCTCAGACATCAGACAGTACGGCGACATCGAGACCGAGGTGACGGGGCTCATCGGCAAGGTCAACGGCCGGTTCGGCGACGCGGCCTGGACGCCGATCCGATATGTCAACCGGTCCTACTCGCGCACCGTCCTCGCCGGCCTCTATCGAGCCGCAAACGTCGCCATGGTGACGCCGTTGCGCGACGGCATGAACCTGGTCGCGAAGGAATATTTGGCGGCGCAGGATCCTGACGAGCCGGGCGTGCTGCTGCTTTCTCAGTTCGCGGGCGCGGCCAAGGAGCTCGACCGGGCGCTCATCGTCAATCCGCACGAGACGGACGCCGTGGCGGCGGCGCTGAAGCGGGCGCTGGAAATGCCGGTGGAGGAGAGGCGCGCCCGCCATGCGCCCATGCTGGCGCATCTCTTGAAGTACGACATTCGCAGATGGGCGAAATCCTACCTCTCGGCGCTGGTGGAGGGTTCGGCTGGCCGCGGGCTGCTCGACGGCCTCAAGTCGTTCTTCAAGGTTTCCCCGGAGCAGTCGCCGTTCGCGCAACGCTGAGGCGGCGGCCAGTTATCCCGCCGCCCGCTTCCGCCGCTTGGCCAGGGTCCGCAAGCGCAGCGCGTTGAGCTTGATGAAGCCGCTTGCGTCGTTGTGGTCGTAGGCGACCGCGCCTTCCTCGAATGTCACGAGGTCCTGGTCGTAGAGCGAATGCGGGCTGTCGCGGCCGATGACATAGACGCCGCCCTTGTAGAGCTTCAGGCGCACGCGGCCCGCGACCATCTCCTGGCTCTTGTCGATTAGCGTCTGCAACAACTCGCGCTCGGGCGCGAACCAGAAGCCGTTGTAGACGAGCTCGGCGTATTTCGGCATCAGCTCGTCCTTGAGATGCGCCGCGCCGCGGTCGAGCGTGATCGACTCGATCGCGCGGTGGGCCGCGAGCAGGATCGTGCCGCCCGGCGTCTCGTACATGCCGCGCGACTTCATGCCGACATAGCGGTTTTCGACCAGGTCGAGCCGGCCTATCCCGTTGTCGTGGCCATATTCGTTGAGCGCGGCGAGCAATGTGGCCCGGCTCATTTTCTTGCCGTCGATCGCAACGGGGTCGCCTTTTTCGAAGGCGATCTCGATGACGGTCGGCTTGTCCGGCGCGGATTCGGGGTCGACGGTGCGCGAATAGACGTAATGCGGGGTCTCCTGCGCCGGGTCCTCCAGCACCTTGCCTTCCGAAGAGCAGTGCAACAGGTTCGCGTCGACCGAGAACGGCGCTTCGCCGCGCTTGTCCTTGGCGATCGGGATCTGGTGCTTCTCAGCAAAGTCGATAAGCGCCGTGCGCGAGGCGAAACTCCATTCGCGCCACGGCGCCACGATCCTGATGTCGGGTTCGAGCGCATAGGCCGAGAGTTCGAAGCGCACCTGGTCGTTGCCCTTGCCGGTCGCGCCGTGCGCGACGGCGTCGGCCCCGACCTTGCGGGCGATCTCGACGAGGCGCTTGGCGATGAGCGGCCGCGCGATCGAAGTGCCGAGCAGATACTGGCCCTCGTACTGGGCGTTGGCGCGAAACATCGGGAAAACGTAGTCGCGCACGAACTCCTCGCGCAGGTCCTCGATGAAGATGTGCTCCGGCTTGACCCCGAACATCTCAGCCTTCTTGCGCGCCGGCTCCAATTCCTCGCCTTGGCCTAGGTCGGCGGTGAACGTCACGACCTCGGCGCCGTATTCTGCCTGCAGCCATTTGAGGATGATCGACGTGTCCAGGCCGCCTGAATAGGCGAGTACGATGCGCTTGATTGCCGATTTTTGCGCGGACATGGGATGGAACTCGCTTCGCGAATCGACCATGGGGAAACCCAGGCCATGACGCGTTGAGGCGTCGGCCGGCGTTATAGAGCCGCACGCCCGTCGCGCAACCCGCTAAACCTGCTCACCCCCAGCGACGACGATCACGCGCGACGCGCTCGACTGGTACAGGTTCGACGCGGACGGGGCCGGGGTGCACGACGTCATCGGCACGCGCTGCGACCCCTATACGAACAGGCTGCTCAACGGCGGCGACTATCACCACTGCTGTCATTCGAACCTCACGCGGGCGCTGGCGACGCGCAAAGGCCTCTCCTTCAAGGACGCCGAGCGCGGCGTTCATGACGTGCTCAACGTCTTCATGTGCACCGGCTTCACGCGCGCCGAGCATCGCTATTTCATGAAGGCGAGCCCGGTCCGGCCCGGCGGCTTCATCGAGTTCTTCGCCGAGATCGACCTCATCAGCGCGCTGTCGGCCTGCCCCGGCGGCGATTGCGGGTCGAGCCATTCGTCCGACGAGACCGCTGCTTCCCGCTCAAGGTCGAGATCTACCGGCCGCGCACGGAGGCGCTCGCGGGTTGGCGGCCGGCGCAAATTAACGGCTACCGGGACTCTGAGGAGAGCGCTACGAGGGAGAGCGCTACGCGAACCGCAGCCGCGAGCGCTCCCGCGCCTTTGCGGCCTCCGTCTCGCGGTCGCGCGGCGGGGCGGAGCTTCGAAGCGAGAAGATGAGCTTCCGCGCCGCTTCCGCGACCTCTTCCACCGCCTGATCGAAGGCTTCGGCGTTCGCCTGCGAGGGCTTCGCAAATCCGCTCACCTTGCGCACGAACTGAAGCGCGGCGGCTCGTATCTCTTCCTCGGTGGCCGGTGGCTCGAAATTGAACAGCGGACGGATGTTGCGGCACATCGGCGGCCTCGGTGAAAAGTCAGTCGGTGAGTTCGAACCGCGCCCGAACCGCGACGGTGAGCTTGTCCTGGCCCGCCTCGACCGGCGTCGGCGCCGCCGCGCTTTGGGCGAAGACGCGCGTCTGGAAGGGCATTGGCGGCGCGCTCGTCTGCTCGGTCATGGAAAGCACGCGCCCGACCTTGGCGCCGGCGGCGCTGGCGTAGATCTCCGCCTTGCGACGCGCGTCCGCCACCGCCTGAGGGCGGGCCTTGTCGAGAAGCGCGCTCGGGTCGTTCTCGCCATAGGCGAGCCCGTACATGGCGTTGGCCCCCGACTCGACCGCCTTGTCGATGAGCGTGCCGACCTTTGCGAGGTCGCGCGCCGTGACGGTCACCATGTTCGTCACCGTGTAGCTATTGATCGCGCGCGCCGCCGGCGCGGCGTTTTGCGGCGGATTGGTGAAGTTTGGCGAGATCGAAACGCTCGAGGTCTGGATGTCGGTCGGCGCCACGCCTTCGCCCTTGATCGCGGCGATGACCGACCCGACCGCTTTCGCGTTGGTGGCGAGAGCGTCGCGGGCGTCCTTGCCCGTTGTCGTCACGCCCAAAGTCAGGCGCGCGAAATCCGGGGTCACGCTGACGCTCGCCTCGCCGACAATCTCGACGACGCGCTCCCCGGGCGCGGGCTGGCCAGTCTGAGCGTAGGCGTTCGCGGCCGCAAGAAGAGCCGCGCAGCATACAAACATCCGAAGCAATCCGTTCATCGTCCCCTCTTCAAGCGCGATGGGCCTCATTCGGGCACCTTCGCTCTCGATCGATATCGGAAGTCGCAGTGGCTCGCCCCGCCCATGATCGTCTGCATGCGTTTGAGTTCGATGCGCGGGTCGTAGCCTTCGCAGAAGGCGCCGTCCCGGCTGCAGGACAAAATGTCGCCGATGTCGCCGAGGCCCATGGCGCGATAGGTTTCGGCGTAACGGCAGCGGGTCACGTTGAAATCGAAGACGCCGGGCCGGTCGTCGATGACCTCGATTGTCAGCGCGTCGTCCTTGGTCCAAAGGTGCAAGATCGACTTGAAGCTTTCCAGGTCGGCGCCGCCTGGAGCGCGTTGGGCCATCTCGGCGCCGGAGGCGATCGCGGCGCGCCGGATCGCCTGGCGCAAAATGTCGCGCGCCGCCGCTTCGCCGAGCGCCGCGCGCATCTCTTCGTAGATTGGCGCGATGACTGCGGCTTCGATTTTGCGGCGGGCAAGGACGCCGAGGTCGTCCAGCGCCGCGCGGCCCGCCGCGAAGTCATCGGGGCGTTGCATCGACTAAGCTTGCCATATCGAGTTAGACCCTTTGGGAATTCGACCCCGCCTCACTGCGGCCAGAACGCGTCGTCAATCGCCTGCTCGAAACGGTACGGCGAGGATTCTGGAAAGTCGCGCTCCGGCAGGCCCGTCTCGCGGGCGGCGCCGATCACGGCGAGTTCGTAGGCTTGCGCCAGCGCCTCATCGAGCTTGGACTTCAAGCTTGGATTATCGTCGAGGTGGTTGCGCAAGCGAATTCGCTGTTCGCGGATGCTCGAATTCCAGCTGGCGCTTCTGAACCCGGGCTGAAACTGCCACTTCAAGAGGTGGAGCAGCAGAATTGCGAGCCGGTTGACGAGTTCGCGCTTCTCCCCTCGCCCCATGCTCTCGATCTCCTCGGCGATGTTGGCGATGTCGGCGGCTGCGAAGCGACGAGCTCGCAACAGCTCCGCCTGCTCCATCGCCCAGGCGTAGAAGTCGGTTTCATAGGCGGTTGACATCGAAAGGTCCGTCGGAAATGGCGCGGCCCGCGGCAGAGAAATTATGCGCTCTCGCGCCTCCTATCGCAAACCGGCCTGCGGGCGCTCTCTTGTGCGCCTGAGATGATTTCTGCGCCCCCTTCAAGAGCGGACAATTGGACGTTGTTGCAAAAGGAGGCGGCTTGCCCGAAACACCGCTCTGATTTGAAGCAAGGTTCATTGGGTGCGCAACAACCCAGTCGTTCAGGTCGGCCGTGGGCCGCTCGCGGCGCGGTTCGGCGCGACCCTTCCGCTCGCTGTCATCGCCGGCCCTTGCCAGATCGAGAGCCGGTCGCATGCGCTCGAGACCGCCGCCGCGCTGAAGGAGATCGCCGCGCGTCTCAGGGTCGGCCTCGTCTACAAGTCTTCGTTCGACAAGGCCAACCGCACCTCGGGTTCGGCTGCGCGCGGCGTCGGGCTCGAAATGTCGCTGCCGATCTTCGCCGAAATCCGCGAGACGCTTGGCCTGCCGGTCATCACAGACGTGCATGAGGCGAGCCAGTGCGCGCGGCTCGCGGAAGTCGTGGACGCGTTGCAGATTCCAGCGTTCCTGTGCCGCCAGACGGACCTCTTGGTCGCCGCCGCCCGCACCGGTCGGGCGGTCAACGTCAAGAAGGGCCAGTTCCTGGCGCCCTGGGACATGAAAAACGTAGTCGCCAAGCTCGATGCGGCCGGCGCCGCCGACGTGCTCGTGACCGAGCGCGGAGTGAGCTTCGGTTACAACACGCTTGTCAACGACATGCGGGCCCTGCCGATCATGGCGCGCGAGACGGGCGCGCCGGTCATATTCGACGCCACGCATTCGGTCCAGGAGCCGGGCGGGCGGGGGACGGCGTCCGGGGGCGAGCGCGAGTTTGTCGCCGTGCTGGCGCGGGCGGCGGTGGCGGTCGGCGTCGCCGGCGTCTTCATCGAAACGCATCCCGATCCGGACCATGCGCCGTCCGACGGGCCGACCATGGCGCCGCTCAACGAATTCGAACCGCTCGTGGCGGAGCTCCAGGAGTTCGACCGGCTGGCCAAACAAAAAGCCAAGCCGGTGTGAACACCGCTGTCATATGACGGTCGCGCGCGCAATCTATAAAGATCGGTCGGGCCGGACGAATCGCGCCATGGACAAGTACATTTTCAGCTACGCGGCGCCGAGCGATCCTCCCTTCAAACGAGGACTTATACGGCTTGTCGAAAAGGCGACCGGCCAACCAAAGCTGAAGCGGCTTTATCTGGACAACCAGCGCTTCCCGAGGCCCGACGAAAGTTTCTGGGAAGCGGCGGTCCGCACCCTCAGGCTCGACGTCCAGTACGACCCGCAGTCGCTGGCGGGAATCCCTGCCAGAGGGCCGGTCGTCATTGTGGCCAATCATCCCTACGGCGTTCTCGACGGGATCGTGATCTCCTGGCTCATCAGCAAGGTTCGCAGCGATTTTCTTGTGATGACCCACGCCGTGCTGACCCGCGCGCCCGAGGTGCGGGACTTCATCTTGCCCATCGACTTTTCGGGAACGGACGAGGCGCAGCGGACGAACCTCAACTCGCGGGCCGCGGCGCGCGCTCAGCTCGAACAAGGCGGGGCGGTCGTGGTGTTTCCGGCCGGCGCGATCTCGACCGCTCCCGACAAGCTGGGGCTCAAACCTGCCGTCGACTGGCCCTGGCAGCCGTTCGTCTCGCAGCTCATCCAGAAATCCCGAGCGACCGTCGTGCCGATCTGGTTCGGCGGGCAAAACAGCCGGCTTTTCCAGATCACGAGCCATCTGAGCTACACCTTGCGCATATCGCTCATCTTCCACGAAGTGAGAGCCCGAATCGGGACGATGCTGCCGGTCGCGATCGGCGCTCCCGTTCCCTTCGAGGAGCTTGCGCGCGTCAAGGATCGGCAGGCGCTCGCCAATGAGCTGCGCGCCCGCGTCTATGCTCTGGCCATGGATACGCCGGACGCGCGGAAGCCGCGCCGGTTCGGGCGGAAGCCGAGCGAGGTCATCAAGGGTTTCAACGCGGTCGCTGCTTCGTTCCACTACTGAAAACTCTTGACGGCGTCGGATCTCCAAGGCCTCGCCTCGGCGTTCGATTGTCGCGCTCGCGGGACGGCCCGGCTTGGCTTAGACCATAGGGTCCGGAGGTCCCCATGTCCCGAACTCTCCTTGCCGCGAATGCCTTGGTCCTGCTTCTGATGTCGACGGCGGGGAAAGCGGCCGACCGCCCGTCGGCTCAATCGCTGCCAGTGCCGCCGGGAGGGACGCGCGAGCAGGTGGCGCTTGGCGACCGCATTTTCCACGGCGAGGCCGCTGGCGGAAAGTGCAGCGAGTGTCACGGCAGGGACGCGAAGGGCAGCCCGACGGGGAACGATCTCACGACCGGCATGTGGATCTGGGGCGACGGCGGCGTGCGGGCGATCAAAGCCACCATCGCTCACAACATGGAGATGGCTCCGGGGATGGACGGCCAGCTCTCGGCGGCGGACGTCGACGCGGTTGCGGCCTATGTCTGGGCGCTCGGCCACGAGAAGAAATAGAACAGACCCAATTCGCGATGCCGTAGTTCCATGACTTGCTAGTAAAATCTGCCGCTGACCATTTGGAATCGCTTGGGACGCGCGCAAGAGGGCTCTCGTGGACTGGGGCGCCGCAAGCGATTTCAAATCCGGGCCCTCGACCTGAACGAACATATCGTTTGCCGACCGACGCTCGCTTTCCCTAGCCTGTCGATAGCGAATTAAGTTGTCCGGTTTTGGTAGCACCTCATATGTCCGCTTCTTCTGGTTCTGTTCTGCCTCGTGGGACTGTGGGCAACGCGT
>Ga0209040_10001165_pt1 | contig 20578 bp, 17 predicted proteins | sample BogFormECP12_OM3_FD_188240 | JGI IMG/M metagenome (GOLD analysis project Ga0209040, IMG submission 188240) | Bog forest soil microbial communities from Calvert Island, British Columbia, Canada - ECP12_OM3 (SPAdes) (version 2) | ecosystem: Environmental > Aquatic > Freshwater > Wetlands > Bog ...
GACGTCCCCTGGGTGTTGGTGACCGTGAGGGTGACCGGGTAGGTGCCCGAGGCGGCGTAGGTGTGGGTGGTGGTGGCTGAGCTCGTCGTGGCCGTCGTCGGTGATCGCTGCAGGGTATGTGCCGATGCCTCCCATGGTGATGGAGGGCCCGGGATCCCGGTGGCGACGGAGAAGGGCTTCACCGTCTCACTCCCGTAGTTGGCCACGTACGCGGTCTTCCCGTCGGGGGTGACGGCGATCGCGTACGCGGTCGATCCCGCGTGGGTCCCGGCCCCTGGTGCGTTGGTGGCGGTCGTGATGGGGGTCACGGACGCCCCGATGCCCTGATTGCCGACGTAGGCCACGGTGCCGTCCGGGGTGATCGCCACCGCTCCCGGCTCGTTGCCGACGGTGATCGTCGATCCGGGCGAGTTGGTGGCGGTGGCGATGGGGGTCACGTCGTCAGTTCCGAAATTCGCGACGTACGCCGTCGGTGTCCCGGAAGCCGCCGCGGCGGGTGACCGACCGAGGAGGATCGCGGCGGAGGCAACGGGGAGTGCCGTCGCCAGCATTGGTGATGAGCGACGCAGAGATGCGGTCCGTGACGAAGGTCGTCGGCCGGGCGGCTCAGAGACCTCTCGGCACGCGTTCGGTGCTCGCATCAAGCCTCCCTGGGCCGTGGGCGCCACTCCCAAGCGCGGGACGATGCCACCAAATGAGGTGCCGACGCAATCACGAGCGGGCAATGCCCGGTTCCGGCTCGGAGCACTGAGCCCGAGCACTCACCACCGTCGGCTCGCCGGCTCGAAGCATCACTCGGGGCATCCGATCGACGGTCGCCCTGAGTGAACGCTGAGGCACCCGCCCCGGATGAACCGACGTGGCGGGCCTACCGTCGCCGATGGACACCGAGACGAGGAGCCATGGCCGGCAGCTCAGGGCGATCATGAGCGTGGCACCCGATCCCACGTCGCCAGGCCGGGGTCGTCGCCCGGTGGGGCCGTGGGCGTCGGCCGGGCTGGTGCTGGCACTGGCACTCGGCGCTTGCGGCGGGCCGGCGGCGGGCCGGGCCCTTTCGACGTCGCCCCGGTCGACCGCACAGCCGCCGGGACAGTCGTCGAGCTCCAGCACGGCGTCGTCCACGACCATGACCTCCCCGCCGACGACGACCACCGAGGAGCCGGGGTGGACCATCGTCAGTACGGAGCACATCGGGGTGGCCGTCGACGAGCGGACCTTCACCGGGCCCCAAGGGGGCGTCGTGACGGTGATCCGGTTCCGGGCCGGGCGCGTCCGGTACGCCCTGCACGTCGGCAGCCAGGATCCTCCGGCCGGTTCGGCGACGATCTCCAGCGACTCGGGGGCCACGATCGGGCCGGACGAGGCACCCTTCTTGTTGGCGGCCTTCAACGGCGGGTTCAAGATGGCGGCGGGGACGGGCGGGTTCGAAGTCGACGGCCAGGTGCTCAGCCCGCTGGTCCCCGGAATGGCCAGCCTGGTCATCGATGCCGACGGGACGGCGCACGTCGGCGTCTGGGGACAGGGGTTGCCCGTGCCCGGCGAGCAGGTGGTGAGTGTCCGCCAGAACCTCCCCCCGCTGGTCACCGCCGGTGTGGCGAGCGCATCGGTCGGTGACTTCGCCGCCTGGGGCTCCACCCTCGGGGGCGGTGCCGCGGTGGCACGCAGCGGGTTAGCCCAGGACGCCCAGGGGGACCTTCTCTACGCCGCTGGGATGTCGCTCGTCCCGGGCGACCTGGCGGCGGCACTCGTCGGGGCCGGAGCGGTCGACGCCATGGAGCTCGACATCAACCCTGAGTGGGTGCAGGCGGACGCGGCTTCGTCGGGTGGGCTGCCGCTCGCGACCCTCGTGCCGGGACAGGGCCGGCCGGCCGATCAGTACCAGGTCGGCTGGACCCGCGATTTCATCACGGTGATGGCCACCCACTGAGGCTTGGTTGGACGTCCGTCAACACGTCGAAGACGGGGCCGACGTGCCCCACCCGACGTCTGGGTCCAGGACCACACCCGAGTCCGAGTCGCGCAGGATGGCACCTAGGTGGACCACGTACCATACTCCTCGCCACGAGATCATCGACGCGATGCCGAAGGACCGGATCTGTCTCCCCTCTTGATAGACGATCCTCGAGTTGGCAACCTCGAAGTAGCCGACGCTATTGTCGCAGACGCCTGGCGGGATCCAATGGGCGTATTCCGCCGGGACGTCCACACCGACCAGCGTGGCGCTCGACGCGCCGTCGCCGAGGAGGGCGTGCACGGCGCCGATGTCCAGGGCGTAGTCGTGGACCAGTCGGTTCTGGAAGTCGTCTTGCGCACCGGCGATGGTCTTGAGCTGTACGTAGGCGCCCTCGGGGAAGAAAGCCGGCAGGGCGACAACCACCGAGTCGGTGGTGATGGCCTGCCACAGCGCAGCCATCTCTGACTCGAACTGGGAGTTGTCAGTTGCCGGAAGTGCGTCGGTCTGCGGCAACGTGCCGGCGTCGCTGGTGGTCGTCGTGGAGGGGACAACCATCGTCGTCACCGAGGGTGTCTGGCCGCCCGAGCCGACCGGTGTCGATCGGGCCCGGGTCGAGCTCGTGGACCGCGCCGGAGTGCTCGACGCACCCCGCGGCCTTCCCTGGGCGACCCAGACCCCGGCGACGATGGCAGCGACGGCCACCAGGATCGCTGCCGTTCGGGCCAGACGCGCCGAGCGCCGGCTCACCGGCCCGGGCTCCGGCCAGGGCGCAGGGTCGAAGGCTCGGAGGTGGACCCGACCTGCACGGGCTCCATGATCCCAGACCCCGGCGTGGCCGTCGGTCGGCCACCCAGAGGCCCACCGGTGGGCGCCAGATGCGTTGCCCGGCCGCCGCGGGTTCCCAGCTCTTATCCCGGCCTTAGGAACTTCCAACCTGGCGCTCAGTTCGGGTTGGGTGGGTCCACAGTCCGAGTTGTTCTCATGGCGCGGACGAAGGGCGCGCCGGAGTGTCGCTGCCGGTGGCCCGTTACCGCTTCAGAAAGGAGCGATCTCCACCATGCGAACACCATTGCAAAAAGCCCTGCTGGCCGTCGGCATCTTGGGTGGCGCGGCCGGGCTCGGTCTGGGTGTCAGCGCCGCCGTCTCGGCGGCCGCGACGAGCACTCCCGCCACGCCGACCACCGCGCCCGGCTCGACCGCCACCCCGGGGCCCTCTTCGAGTGTGACGCCCGGTTCATCGACGGCACCGTCCTCGTCCTCGACGACCCCCCCGTCCTCCGCGTCGACGGCGCCCCCGTCGAGGACGCCGCCGCCAGGCTCAAGCGGCACGACGGCCCATCCGTGTCCCACCATGAACGCCGGTACCGGCTCGTCGGGCGCCTCGGGCTCGACCGCCGGCTAGTCGCGCTCCGGTCGGCCGGCCGGGGTCACCCCGGGTCCGACGAGCGGCCCCATCCGACGACCCGGTGGTTCGAGCTCCCCCCCTCGGACCGCCGGGTCGCCCGGAGCGGCGCGAGGTGCCCCACGACCCGGGTGGCGGGCGCTTTCTCGATCACCCGACGAGGCGGGCCGCCAACCGCATTTCGTCACCGGGCGTAGCGAACAGGGTCAGGCCGGCCCGTGTGGACAGCCACGACCGGTTCCGCCGATGCAGGTCGTCGTCGGGGTCGAAGCGGTTGACGACGACCACGAGACGCTCGGGCGCCAGGCCGCCCGGGCCGGTCAGGGCGTCAGCCGACAGCCGGACGGCGTTGATGGCGCCGAGTCCGGCGTCGGCGACCAGGACGACGAGATCAGGCCGAAGGTGCCTCACGAGGTCCAGCACGTCGCCGTCGGTCGCCTGGGGCGAACGGACCCCCCCGGCCGTCTCGACCAGGCCCACCCTGGGGCCGCGGGCACTCTCGACCCAGGCGGCGGGCCAGGAGATCTCGGTCACGAGGTCGGCCACCGTGAAGGCCGGGCGCCCCAGCACGTCGGCCGCCATGGGCGGGGCCATCGCAACCTCGTAGGACCGCGCCGGCGGGCAGACCTCGTCGGGCGGCTCGCCCGATGCCCGGGCCAGCACGTCGGCGTCACGGCGCGCCGGGTCGTCGTCGGGGGCCGCCGACTGGGCAGGCTTGCGGGCGGCCACGACCGCGCCGCCGGCCCGAAGCTCCTCGATCAGCCGGGACGCCACCCACGTCTTGCCGACCCCGGTCCCGGTGCCGGCCACCAGCACCAGGCGGTCCGGCCCGGGGCCGCCCCGTTCACTGCGCACCGGCGGTCTCGAGCTCTCCCAACGCGCCCAGGGCCGCCACCAGGCGGCCGACGTCCGCGTCGGTGTGGGCGGCCGAGAGCGTCACCCGCAGACGGCTCGTGCCCTCAGGAACCGTGGGTGGCCGGATGGCCGGCACCCACAGGCCCTGGTGGAGGAGCGAGGCCGAGGCCGCCAGCGCCCGGCGCTCGGACCCGAGGACCACCGGGACGATCGGTGATCGGTGCCCGGGTGCGACCCGCTCGACGTGGGCGGCCAGCCGGGCCAACAGGACCGAGCCCTCGTCGGAGCGGACCACGCCGACGGCGGCCAGTGCCGCCGCTGCATCGGCTGGGGTGAGGGCGGTGGTGAAGATGTAGGGCCGGGCCAGGTTGACCAGGAGCTCGGCCACCTGGCGCGAGCCGGCGACGAAGCCACCCAGTGCGCCCAGCGTCTTGGACAGCGTCCCGACCCGGACGACCTCCAGACCTTCGGTGACCTCTGGTCCCGGATGGGGGCCGAGCACCGCGTGGGCCTCGTCGAGCACCAACAACGCGCCGAACCGCCGGCACAGCGCAACCAGGTCGACGAGGGGTGCCGCGTCGCCGTCCATGGAAAACACGGTGTCGGTCACCACGGCGGCGGGCCCACCCGGCCGGGCCAACAGGGTGGCCAGGTGGTCGGGATCGGCGTGACGGTAGATCGAGACGTCGGCCCGCGAGAGGCGGCAACCGTCGATGATCGACGCGTGGTTCAGTTCGTCGGAGAAGACTCGGGTACCCGGGGTCCCGAGGACCGACAGCACCCCGAGGTTGGCCGCGAACCCGGTGGGGAACACGACGGCCGCTTCGGTGCCCCGCCACTCGGCGAGGGCCTCCTCGAGGTCGTGGTGCACCGGGCGGGACCCGGTGACCAGCCGTGAGGCCCCGGCCCCCGCCCCCCAGCGCTCGAGGGCCTCGTGGGCGGCGGCGACCACCGCCGGGTGCAGGCTCAGGCCCAGATAGTCGTTGGAGGCGAACGACACCGCGTCGCGGCCCTCGTCGACCAGGGCGCCCGCCGGGCCGCGGGCGTCGAACGACCGCGGGTCGCGCCAACGGCCCTCGTCGACCACCTGGTCCAGGCGGGCCCCGATCCGCCGCGCCCACCCGCCGTCCTCGACGAACGCCGGGTCGCTCACCCCACCACCTCGGCCAGTGATCCGGCGAGGGCATCGACGATCCGGGTGATCTCGACCTCGGTGATGGTCAGCGGCGGCATCACCACCACCACGTCGCCCAGGGGCCGGAGCAGCACCCCCCGGCGCACCGCCCCGGCGCACACGCGGCGGCCCCAGCGAAGACCGGGCCCGGGCGGCGCCAGCTCGACCCCGACCATCAGCCCCCGTTGGCGCACCGCGGCGACGTCCGGCCGACCGGCGACCTCCCGGTCGAGGAGCCGTGCCAGCTGCGCCGAGCGGTCGGCGACGTTGTCGAGCACCTGGTGGGCCCCGATGAGTCGCAGGTGCTCAAGCGCCACGGCGGCGGCCAGGGCGTTGCCGCCGTAGGAGTGGCCGTGGAAGAAGGTGCGCGGTCCCAGGTCCTCGCCCAAGAACGCGTCGAAGACACGGTCGGAGGCCACGGTGGCCGACATGGCGAGGTAGCCCCCCGTGATCCCCTTCCCGAGGCACAGCAGGTCCGGGCGCAGCCCGCACTGCTCGGACGCGAACAGCGTGCCGGTCCGGCCGAACCCCGTGGCCACCTCGTCGCAGATGAGAAGCACTCCGGCCTCCTGGCAGGCCCGGCCCAGCGCGGCGACGTCACCGGGCGCCGCACACAGCATGCCCGCCGCCCCCTGGACCAGTGGCTCGACGACGACCGCCGCCAGCTCCGACCCGTGGGCCGACACCGCCGCGCAGGCCTTGGCCGACCATCCCGGGTCGGCGTAACCCGGCGTGCGCAGCACCGGGAAGCGGAGAGGGTCGAAGACCGACGTGGAGAACCCACCGTCGCCCACCGACAGGGCCCCGACCGTGTCGCCGTGGTACGCGTCGCCGAGGGCCAGGAAGCGGGCTCGCTGCGGTTCCCCGCGGTTGACCCAGAACTGGAAGGCGATCTTGAGGGCCTGCTCCACCGCCACGGCGCCGTCGGCGGCGAACAGGAAGTGGGGCCCGTCCACCGGGACCACGGCGGCCAGGGCCTCGGCCAGTTCCACCACGACCGAATTGCCGTTGCCGAGCATGGTCGAGTGGGCCACCCTGCCGACCTGGGCGACCAGCGCCGCGTCGAGCTCGGGCACCCGGTGGCCCAGCGTGTTCACCCACAGCGAGGAGATGGCGTCGAGGTAGCGGTGGCCGGCCACGTCGATCAGCTCGCGCCCCTCGGCCCGCTCGATGACTAGGGGCTGGTTGTCGGCGTAGGCCGCCATCTGGGTGAAGCCGTGCCAGACCACAGCGGCGTCCCGGTCCACCCACCCGGCCACCTGCAGGTCCGCTGCTGCCGCTGCCTCTGCCGCTGCCTCTGCCTCTGCTTCTGCCGTTGCCGGTGCCTGCGGCTCGGTCCCGGGCCCGGCGGCGCCCCCCCGGCCGCCCCCGTCACCCGCCATCTCTCGCTCGGCCTGCACGGCCCCGATTCTCGACCAGCGGGCCCCGACGGTCCACCGCAGGCACGGCGGGGGGGCCCGCACCTCACGGCCGGCGCCCCGCACCCGAGACGCGGGCCGGTAGGGTTAACCCTACAGGAGCGTCGGAAGGAGCCGCAGTCATGCACCGCATCGGTGTGGTCGACACGATGTTCGCCCGCTACGACATGGGCGCCGAGGCGGTGGACGAGCTCGAGCACTGTCCGGGCTATTCGAAGCGCTTCGAGGTCGTGCGCCGGACCGTCCCGGGCTTCAAGGACCTGGCGGTGGCGGCGAAACGCATGATCGAAGAGGACTCCTGCAAGATCGTGGTCGCCCTCGGAATGCCGGGCAAGGCCCCGATCGACAAGACCTGCGCCCATGAGGCGTCCTCGGGGATCATGCAGGCGCAACTGATGACCAACACCCCCATCCTCGAGGTCTTCGTGCACGAGGACGAGGAGGAGGATCCGGTGCGCCTAGCCGAGGTCTGCCGGGATCGGACCCGCAAGCACGCGCACAATGCGTACTGGATGCTCTATGAGCCCGAGCAGCTCACCGTGCGCGCCGGCCAGGGTATCCGGCAGGGCCATTCCGACGCCGGCCCGCTGGTGCCTTCGGGGAGCTGAGCGCCCCGCCACCGGGGCGCGGGCCGATCACGCGATGCCGGGATCCCGGGGGAGCCCGAGGACCTTCTCGGCGACGATGTTGCGCTGGACCTCGGAGGTCCCGCCGCCGACGGTGAGGGCGGGCGCGAAGAGAAAGCCCTGGGCCCAGGTGGCACCGCTCCACCTGGCCGACGACCCGCCGGCCCCACCCGTCTGCGGGCTCTTCTTGCCCTCGACCGGACTGGTCCGGGCCACCAGGGCGTGGGCACCTGCGAGGTCACGGCCGAGCTCCATCACGTGCTGGCCGTGGGTGTCGGCGATCGCCTTGCGCACCGAGGCCTCGGACCCGGGGGACCGGCCCTGCAGCACGGCCGAGACGGTGCGCAGCCGGAGCACCCTGAGGACCTCGCCTTCGGTCCAGGTGGCCGCGAGGCGCTGGCGTAGCACCGGATCGCTGGTTCCCCCGGCCTCGCGCACCAGGTCGACCAGATCACCGGCCGTCGGCCCGTTGCCCCACAGCGCCCCCTCTCCCGACAGCGACACCCGCTCGTTGCCCAAGGTGACCTTGGCCAGCTCCCAACCGCCGTTGACCTCGCCGACCAGGTGGTCCCCGGGGATCCGCACCCCGTCGAAGAACACCTCGTTGAAGGCGTGCTCCCCCGTCATGTCGATCAGCGGCCTGACCTCGACACCGGGGGCGTCCATGGGGCAGATGAAGTAGGAGATGCCCCGGTGCTTGGGGGCGGCCGGGTCGGTGCGGGCGAGCAGGATGCCCCACTTGGCCACGTGGGCGAAGCTCGTCCAGACCTTCTGACCCGACACCACCCAATCGTCGCCGTCACGGACGGCCCGGGTCGAAAGGGCCGCCAGATCGGAACCCGCACCCGGTTCGCTGAAGAGCTGGCACCAGAACTCCTCACCCGAGAGCAACGGCCACAGCCAACGCTCCTTCTGGTCGTCGGTGCCCGCGAAGAGGAGGGTGGGGCCGGCCCAGCCGATACCGATCGGGTTGATCGGGCGGTGCACCCCGTCCCGGCGCAGCTCCTCGTCGATGACCAGCTGGCTGACCGGGTCGGCGCCCAGGCCCCACGGCTCGGGCCAGTGGGGGACGACGTAGCCACCCTCCGCCAGCTGGCGCCCACTCGGGTGGGGATGCTCGTCGAGCCACGCGCGGACCCGCCAACGGCTCGGATCGTCGTCGCCGGGGAGCCCGAGGTCCATCGGCGAAGCGTAGGCTCCACGGCGAGTCGACGTGGGGTCGTGGCACCCTGCGCAGCGGCTGCACCCCGCCGGTCCCGCCGGTGGACTGGCGGAGAAGAGGAGCACGTGTGACCAGCTGGAACTACGCGGACGTCTGGGAGGCGGTGGCCGACACCCAGCCAGACCAGCCCGCCGTGGTGCAAGGGGACCGGCGAACGACCTGGGGTGCGTTCGACCGCCGGGCCGACGGGGTCGCCCGCTGGCTGCTCGAGCTCGGAGCCGGCCACCAGGACAAGGTGGCGCTCTACCTGACCAACAGCGTCGAGTACCTCGAGTCGATGTTCGCCGCCACCAAGGCCGGCCTGGTCCCGGTGAACACGAACTACCGGTACGCGGACGACGAGCTGGCCTACCTGTGGGCCAACGCCGACGCCATCGCCGTCGTGTTCCACGGCTCGTTCGCCGACCGGGCCGGGCGGGTGAGGCACCGGGTCCCCGGCGTCCGGGGGTGGTTGTGGGTGGACGACGGCTCCGGGCCGTGCCCCGACTGGGCCACCCCCTACGAGGAGCCTGCGAGATCGGCGGGAGGGCGGGCGAGGGCCCCCTGGGGCCGCAGCGGCGACGATCTGATCATGCTGTACACCGGGGGCACGACCGGGATGCCAAAGGGAGTCATGTGGCGCCAGGACGACCTGTTCGCGCGGCTCAACGCCTCGGGCTTCCGCCGCTACGACGAGTCGGACGGGATCGAGGGCGTCCGCCGCCGCCTGACCGAGACCGGCCCCGGGACCTCGCTGCTCCCGGCCTGCCCCCTGATGCACGGCACCGGGGGCTTCACGGCCTGGGAGTGCCTCAGCGAGGGCAGCCATGTCGTGCTGCTGGAGGGCCGGCACTTCGACCCGGTGGAGCTGTTCGACACGATCGAGCGCGAGAGGGTCAACGGCCTGGTGATCGTCGGTGACCCCTTCGGGCGTCCCATGCTCGCCGCCCTCGACGCCGAGCCCGGCCGCTGGAACCTCTCGTCGCTCATGGGGATCATCTCGTCGGGCGCGATGTGGAGCGAGCCGATCAAGGAGGGCCTGCTCCGCCACCATCCGAACATGCTGCTGGTCGACGCCTTCAGCTCGTCCGAGGCTCTCGGCATGGGCTCGTCGGTCTCATCGGCCGGAGCGGCTGCGAAGACGGCGGAGTTCACCCTCGGGCCCGAGGTCCGGGTGCTCACGCCCGACGGTCGGCCGGTGGAGCCGGGGTCCGAAGAGATCGGGGTGCTGGCCCTCGGCGGTCGCAACCCACTGGGGTACTACAAGGACGACCAGAAGACCGCCGCGACATTCCGGATGATCGACGGCGTGCGGTACTCGATCCCCGGCGACCACGCCCGGGTGCGGGCCGACGGGTCGATCCACCTTCTCGGACGGGGCTCGGTGTGCATCAACACCGCCGGAGAGAAGGTCTTCCCCGAAGAGGTCGAAGAGGCGCTCAAGACCCATCCGGCGGTTCACGACGCGGTGGTGGTGGGTGTGCCCGACGAGAAGTACGGCGAGAAGGTCGTGGCCACCGTCGAGCCGGCACCGGGATGCTCGATCGAGGAGGAGGCCGAGCTGATCGACTTCGTCAAGGCGCGCCTCGCCGGGTACAAGGCCCCCCGCCGGGTCCGGGTGGTCGAGACCATCGGCCGGGCCCCCAACGGCAAGGTCGACTACGGACGGCACCGCCACGAAGCCACCGAGTGGTCGGAGCCCTCCGGGGGCGGTCCCCGGGCCTGATGGCCGGCCGGGGAACGCCGAAGGGGCGCCCGGGGCCGCCCTCGACGGTTGCCCGTCCGACGAGAACCTGTTCTACTTGGCCTCCGATGGAGTTCAACCTGGCAGACCTCTTCGAGGCGGCCGTCGACGCCTACCCGGACCGGGAGTACCTGGTCGCCAACGCCGAGCGCCGGACCTACGCCGAGATGGAGGCCCGGGCCAACCGGCTGGCCCACCACCTGACGGCTCAGGGGATCGGCCCGGGTGACCACGTCGGCATCTACTCGTACAACAGCGTGGAGTGGGTCGAGACCGCCTGGGCCGTCTTCAAGCTGCGGGCGGTGTGGATCAACATCAACTACCGCTATGTCGAGGACGAGCTGCGGTACCTGTTCACCAACGCCGACCTGAAGGCGATCGTGTGCCAGCGCGAGTTCGGGCCGCGAGTGGCTGCCCTCCTGCCCGAGCTCAAGACCGTGGAGCACGTGGTCGTGATCGACGACGGGTCCGAGTACCCGCTGCCCGCCGATGCCGTCGCCTACGAGGACGCCCTGGCGTCCACGAGCCCCGAGCGGGACTTCGGACCGCGCTCCCCCGACGACCTCTACATCCTCTACACCGGCGGGACCACGGGGATGCCCAAGGGCGTGGTGTGGCGCCACGAGGACGTCTTCTACGCCCTCGGGGGCGGGGTGGACCCCATCACCAACACCAGGGCGACGCGCCCCGAGGAGATGGTCGAGAAGGGCCGCGGTGGGGCCCTGACCTTCCTCCCCATCGCCCCGCTGATGCACGGCGCCACCCAGTGGGCGGTGATGGGGCAGAGCTTCGCCGGCTCCAAGATCGTGCTCATGGCCAAGTTCGAACCCCATGAGGTCTGGCGGCTGATCGAGCGGGAGAGGGTCAACTCGCTCATGGTCACCGGTGACGCCATGGCCAAGCCCCTGGTGGAGGCGCTCGACGAGCCGGGCAAGAGTTACGACACGTCGTCGCTGGTGGCCGTGGTGTCGTCGGCCGCGCTGTTCTCGGCGCCGGTGAAGGACGAGTTCTTCAAGCACCTCCCGAACATCCTCATCACCGACGCCATCGGCTCGTCGGAGAGCGGGAACAACGGGTTGACGGTAATCGGGAAGGACAACACCGCCATGAAGAGCGGCCCGACCGTGCACATCCTCGGCGAGACAGTCGTGCTCGACGAGGACCTGAAGGTCGTCCAGCCCGGCTCCGGGGTCATCGGCAAGATCGCCCGCTCCGGGGACATCCCGCTCGGCTACTACAACGACCCGGGGAAGACGGCCGAGGTGTTCATCACCGTCGACGGCACCCGTTACGTGATGCCGGGGGACTTCGCCACGGTGGAGGGTGACGGCTCGGTCACACTGCTCGGGCGGGGCTCGGTGGTCATCAACTCGGGCGGCGAGAAGATCTTCCCCGAAGAGGTCGAGTCGGCCGTGCGCTCCCACCCAGAGGTGATGGACGCCATCGTCGTCGGCGCCCCCGACGAGCGCTGGGGCCAGACGGTGGCCGCCATCGTCCAGCCGCGCTCGGGCCGCTCCCCCGAACTCGAGGGCATCCAGGAACACTGCCGGGGCGCCATCGCCGGCTACAAGCTCCCCCGCCGGCTCCACACCGTGGAGGTGATCCAGCGCTCCCCTTCGGGCAAGCCGGACTACCGCTGGGCCAACGCCATCATCGCCGCCGCAGTCGAGGCCGAGATGGCCGAGGAAACGACCGAGGACGACGAGGCCTGATCCCGGCGTTGCCGGTCGGCGCGTCCGGATCCGTCCGATGCCCGTCGACCTGACCGAGCTGCTCGCCGGCCGGGCGATGCTCCCGGCCCCAAGGTCGGCGCCCGCCGTCGCGCCGAGCGCGGTGCTGACCTTGGAGCTCCAGCGTGGCGTGATGGGCGACCTGGCGTCGTTCCCCGAGCTGGCCGCGGCATGCGAGCGGGTCGGGATCGTGGCCAACGCGGCCCGGCTCCTGGTGGCGGCCCGGACGGCCGGCCTTCCGGTCGTCCACTGCACGGCCGAGTTCCGGGCGGACCGGGCCGGGACCGTGGTGAACACGCCGCTCCACACGGCGCTGCTGAGGCACCCCGGGCATCTGCTGGCCGGGACGCCGTCCACCGAGATCGTCCCGGGTCTAGGCCGGGCACCGTGGGATCTGGTGAGTACCAGGGCCCACGGCATGTCGCCGTTCACCGGGACATCACTCGACGCCACGCTGCGGACCCTGGGCGTCCGGGTCCTCGTCGTGACCGGGGTGTCGGTCAACCTCGGGGTGCTCGGCACCTGCATCGAGGCGGTCAATCTCGGCTACCAGGTGGCGGTCCCGGCCGACGCGGTGGCCGGCGTGCCGGCCGACTACGCCGACGCGGTGCTCGCCTCCACGCTCTCGCTGGTGGCCACCCTCACGACGGTCGACGAACTCGTCGACGCCCTCGGGCGTCTCGCCCGCCCGGCCCCGCCCGGGAACTGAAACCCGACTTGTTTGGTCGGCTATCGGCCCGTAATGTCCGGCGTGGGGGAAGCGCGCGAAAGGACGGCACGACGGTGAAGATCGCGGAGGACATCACCCAGCTCATCGGCAACACCCCCCTCGTGCGACTGCACCGGATGACCGAGGGCCTCGGCGCCGACGTCGTGGCCAAGCTCGAGTTCTTCAACCCGGCGTCCAGCGTCAAGGACCGCATCGGGGTGGCCATGATCGACGCGGCCGAGGAGGCCGGGCTGATCGGGCCGGACACCATCATCCTGGAGCCCACCAGCGGCAACACCGGGATCGCCCTGGCCATGGTCTGCGCCGCCCGCGGCTATCGGTGCACGTTCACGATGCCCGAGACCATGAGCAAGGAACGACGGGCACTGCTGCGGGCCTACGGGGCGGAGCTGGTGCTGACGCCGGGCCCCGAGGGCATGCCCGGGGCCATCGCCAAGGCCGAAGAGCTCGCCAAGGGCGACCCGCGCTACTTCATCCCCCAGCAGTTCGAGAACCCGGCCAACCCGGCGATCCACCGCGCCACCACCGCCGAGGAGATCTGGAGGGACACCGACGGCGGGGTCGACATCGTGGTGGCCGGGGTCGGCACCGGTGGGACGATCACTGGCGTCGGTGAGGTGTTGAAGGAGCGCAAGCCCTCGGTGCAGCTCGTGGCCGTCGAGCCTGCGGCCTCACCGGTGCTGACGGGCGGCCAGAAGGGTCCACACCCAATCCAGGGGATCGGCGCCGGTTTCGTGCCGGCGATCCTCGACACCGACATCCTCGACGAGATCATCACCGTGGAGAACGACGACGCCTTCGAACTCGCCCGGCGGGCGGCCCGTGAAGAGGGCCTGCTCGTCGGCATCTCGTCGGGTGCGGCGATCTGGGCCGCCCTGCAGGTTGCCGCCCGGCCCGAGAACGAGGGGAAGCTGGCCGTGGTGATCATCCCGTCGTTCGGGGAGCGGTACCTGTCCACCGCCCTGTTCGCCGGCATGACCGACTGACCATGCTCGGCACGCTGCGCACGGACCTGCAGGCGGCGCGGGACCGCGACCCCGCGGCTCGGTCGTTCATCGAGGTCGCGCTCTGCTACTCCGGCGTCCACGCGGTCTGGAGCCACCGGATCAACCACTGGCTCTGGCACCACGACTACAGGCTCGTGGCCCGTGCCCTCTCGACGGCGGCCCGGTGGTTCACCGGGGTCGAGATCCACCCGGCCGCCCGGCTCGGCAAGGGGCTGTTCATCGACCACGCGGCCGGCGTGGTGATCGGCGAGACGGCGGAAGTCGGCGAGGACGTCACCCTCTACCAGGGGGTCACGCTCGGCGGCACGAGCCTCGACCGGGGCAAGCGCCACCCGACCGTGGGTGACCGGGTCACCATCGGCGCCGGGGCCAAGGTCCTCGGACCGATCGTCATCGGCGACGACAGCCGGATCGGGGCCAACGCCGTGGTCGTCAAGGCGGTCCCGCCGAACTCGGTGGTGGTCGGGGTGCCGGGGCAGGTCATCGCCCGGAGCCGGCCCCGGCCCGCCACCGCACGGCCCGACCTGGAGGACACCTTGATGCCCGACCTCGTCGGCACCGGCCTCCAGTCGCTCATCCGCCGGGTGGACCGCCTGGAGACGGCGGTCGACGGCCACCCGTCGGACCGGGAGGTCCGACCCTCGGCGGCCGGCGTGTGGGCCGGGGAGGACTTCTCGATCTGACCTGGTCCGACGGTCCGCCCGGGGACCCGGAGGCGCCGGGGCCCCGAAGGCGGCCGGAGCCGGACTCCTGACGATATCGGCTCTAGATATCGGTTTTCGATATTGTCTCCCCCCATGGACACGGTGCGAAACTTCCTCCGGGGCGCGGTGGCGCTCCACGTGCTCCACCACGCCTCGACCGCACCGGTCAACGGGGCCTGGCTGACCGAGGAGCTGGCCCACCATGGCTACCGGATCAGTCCTGGCACCCTCTATCCCCTGCTCCACAAGATGGAGGACGAGGGGCTGCTGGCCTCGACCCCCGAGGTGATGGCCGGCCGGGCCCGGCGGTCCTACGCCATCACCGGGCCGGGCGAGGCGGCCCTCGGCGAGCTCCGCCAGTCGTTGCTCGAACTGGCCGACGAGGTACTCCCGGTGGCCCGTCCAGGTCGTCGCGACCAGCGGACCCGCCCGGGCGGCTGGCGATGACGGCGGGCGGCGAACCGGGGCCCGGCGAGGGGGTCACCGGGGGCCGCGTCCCCCTCGCCGTCATCTGCCGCGAGTGGCTCCGGATCGGCGTCATCGGCTTTGGCGGCCCGCCTGCTCACATCTCGCTGCTGCGCCGGCTCTGTGTCGACGAGAAGCGGTGGATCAGCGCCAACGAGTTCGAGCACGCCATCGCCGCCACCAACCTTCTGCCGGGCCCGGCGTCCACCCAGCTCGCCATCTTCTGCGCCTGGCGGCTCCGCCGGACCGCCGGCGCAGTGCTCGGTGGCCTCTGCTTCATCGTGCCCGGGCTCATCATGATCCTCGCCCTCTCGGTCCTCTTCTTCGGCGAGAACCCTCCGCTCTGGGTCCGGGGCGCGGCGGCCGGCGCCGGCGCCGCGGTCGCCGCCGTGGCCGTCGACGCGGCGACCCGGCTCATGCCCCCGAGCTGGCGGCGGGTCCGGTCGTCGTCGGCCCGCCGGCGCCGATGGGTGGCGTACCTGGTGGTCGGGGGGGCCGCCGCGGCGACGGTCGGCCCGTACCTGGTGCTGGTGCTACTGGCCTGCGGGCTGATCGAGCTGGGGGTGGGCCGTGCGGCGCACCCGGGGACGGGGACGGCGTTGCCCTCCCTCGGCCTGCCGGTGCTCGCCGCGGCCGTCCCGGCAGCGGGCGGCCTGGCCGCGCTGGCCTGGGTGGCCTTCAAGGTGGGCGCCCTCTCCTACGGGGGCGGCTTCGTCATCATCCCCCTCATGCAGGCCGACGTCGTCAACCACTACCACTGGATGACCTCCGGCCAATTCCTCAACGCGGTGGCCCTCGGCCAGGTCACCCCGGGGCCGGTCGTCCAGACGGTGGCGGCCGTCGGCTACGCCGTCGACGGCATCGGAGGCGGGCTCCTGGCCGCCGCAGTGGCCTTCGCCCCCTCCTTCGCCTTCGTGCTCGCCGGTGCGCCCCACTTCGACCGTCTCCGGACCAGCCGCCCGGCCCAGGACTTCCTCTCGGGGGCGGGACCGGCGGCCATCGGTGCCATCGCCGGCTCGGCCATCCCCCTTGGCCTCGCCCTCAGCCACCGCTGGCAGCTCCCGGTCCTCGCCGGCGCCGCGGTGTGGCTGCTGGCGGCGCGGCGGAGCACCGTCTCGGCCCTGCTCGGCGCCGGGGCCATCGGGGTCATCGTGGCCCTGGTCGGGCTCCCAGTCGGCAGCTGAGCGGTACCGTCGGGCGGTGCCAGCCGGACCCGTCCTCATCGTGACCGGCCCCCCGGGGCCGGGAAGACCACGGTGGCCCGTGCGTTGGCCACCCGGTTCGAGCGTTCGGTCCGCCTCGAGTCCGGCTGGTTCTGGACGACCATCGTCAACGGCTACGTCGAGCCGTGGCGGCCCGGCTCCGAGGAGCAGAACGGCGCCGTCCTGCGGGCACTCGCCGCCGCCGCGGTGGAGCTGGCCCGGGGCGGCTACTCCGTGGTGGTCGACGGGATCGTGGGCCCGTGGTTCCTCCCGCTCGTCGCGCCGCGGTTCGCCGAGGCGGGCGCCGACGCCCACTACGTCGTGCTGCGGCCGCCACTCGAGGTGACCCTCGCCCGGGCCACCGGGCGGGTGGGAGAAGAGGCGGTGCCGGGGCACCCGGCGCTGACCGACGAGGAGCCGGTCCGCCACATGTGGGGCCAGTTCGCCGACTCGGCGACCACGAGCGCCATGCCATCGACAACGGCGCCCTGGGCCCCGAGCAGACGGCCACCCTCGTCCTGGCCCGCTTCGCCGACGGCACCGACCGCCTCTGAACCGGCAGGCGACCGCGGCGGCGACGCAGCCCCCTCTAGATTCACGACGCCCGGGACGGCCGGGAGGGGACGGGGAACGCCACGGTGCCGGGCCGGCCCGGCGCAACGACGGAGGCTGCATGCGAGGCGCACGGCGCGTGACCGCCCATTTGACGACCGCCGTCGCCCTGGTCGTGGCGGCCTTTGGCCTGGCCGCCGGCTCCGCCGCCGACCCCTCGGCGAGCGCGGCCCAGGGCCACCTCCAGCCGACCGCCTGGGTCGCCGGGTGGGCCGCCGCGCCGTCGGGCGTCGCTCCCGTCGGGCTGGTGGGTGCCACGTTGCGCATGGCGGTGACGGTCGACGCTCCGGGCACCGCCGTCAGGGTCCACCTCTCCAACGCCCTGGTCCCAGGGGCCACCACCTTCGGGCACGTGACGGTCGGGATGGCCGGCACCGGGCCGGCCGTCCGCCCCGGCACCTCGCGGACGCTGCGGTTCGCGGGGTCCCGCACGGTGACGGTGCCCGCCGGGGCCGGTGCGTGGAGCGACCCGGTGGCCATGGCCGTGCGGGCGGGGGCACGCCTGGCCGTCAGCGTGTTCGCCGCCGACGCGCCGGACGTGACGAGCGTCGACGACTCGACGGACGTCGCCGCCTGGTCGTCGACCTCTGGAGACCGTGCCTTGAGCACGACCGGTGCCAGGTTCACCGTCCCCCCCGGCGGGGTGCCGCGGTGGCGGGTGGTCGACGGGATCGCCCTTGCGGCACCCCGGGGCTGGAGCACCCTCGTCGCCTTCGGCGACTCGATCACGGCCGGCTACCAGTACCACCAGGTGCCCGGAGACCCCACGTGGCCCGTGCTGCTGGCCCAACAGCTCGCCGTCGGCGGTAGCCGGTCCTGCACGGTGTCGGTGGTCAACGAGGGGATCAGCGCCAACTTCCTCACCCGCAAAAGCGTTCCCGGCTTCTCGGGCGGCCCGTCCGGCCTCAGCCGGTTCGAGCGTGACGTGCTCTCCCAGCCCGGGGTCCACGAGGTCATCGTCCTGCTCGGCACCAACGACATCGCATGGGACACGACCCACGGCGTCCCCGACGTGGTCGGCCGCCTCGAGCGCAGCTACCGGGCCCTGGTGGCCGAGGCCCATGCCCGGGGGGTGCGCGTCGTGGCGGCGACGCTGACCCCGGCCGGCGATCCGGCGCACCCGACGTTGTTCCTCGGCGGCTATTCGACGGCGGCCGCCGGTGCCCGACGGGTCCAGGTGAACCGTTGGATCCGGACGTCGCACGCCTTCGACGGCGTCGTCGACTTCGACCGGGCCGTGCGGTCCCGGACCGATCCCGACGTCCTGGCCTCGTGGGCCGACAGTGGCGACCACCTCCACCCGAGCACCTGGGGCTACGCGGCGATGGTCGACGCCGTCGGGCGCCCGATGGTCACCGGCTGCCCGGCCGGCGGGGCGGGCCCGGACCACTGAGGTCGGGCGCCCCGCGGGTCAACGGGTGCCGACCTGCTCCTCGCGCTGACGGGTGGTCGAGTGGACCGGGTCCTTGTCCCACTGGGGCAGGACGTGCTTGCCGAACGTCTCGACCGCCTCGAGGCAGGTGTCGCGCTCGATCGAGGACGAGAGCATCCCGAAGGCCAGCTGGTCGGCCCCGGTGTCGGCGAAGGTCTGGACGGCCCGGCTGACCTCCTCGGGGTCACCGATCGCCACCGAGCCGCTGGAGATCATCATCTCGACCTGTTCGGGGCCGGATGCGGGGATGATCTCGGGCCAGTCCGGGATGCCCTTGGGCTTGGGGAACGTGTCGAGGTACCGGAAGACGAGGCTCAGGTGGTAGTTGGAGTCGGCGTTCAAGAACGCCTGGCGGGCCTTGGCGCCGTCCTCCATGCAGAGCATCTGGGTGGTGATCATGACGTTGTTGTTCACGTAGGCCCCGACCGGGTCGGTGCACTCGGCGATCTTCTCCTTGTACCCGGCGATCAGCGGCGTCAGCACCTGGGGTGGGGTGAAGGCGAAGCACAGGACACCGACACCGAGCTTGGCCGCCAGCTCGAAGGTGCCCGGGCTGCCCGCCGCCATCCACAAGGGCGGGTGGGGCCGGGTGTAGGGCTTGGGGAGCACGTTGCGGGTGGGCATCGAGAAGAACCTCCCGTCGTGGGAGTACTCGGTCTCGCGCCACATGGCGATGATCTCGGGGAGGGTCTCGGCGACCATCTCGCGAGTCAGCTCGGGGTCCTCGATGCCGAAACCCCGCTGTTCGGTCGTCGACGACCCGCGGCCGGTGCCGAACTCGAAGCGGCCCTCGCTCAGGTGGTCCAGCATGGCCACCCGCTCTGCGATGCGGACCGGGTGATTGGCCGGGGGCGTGATGTTGAAGATGCCCGAGCCGAGGTGGATGTAGTTCGTCTTGGCGGCGCAGAAGGCCAAAAACGACTCACTGTCCGACAGGTGGGAGTAGTCGGTGAGGAAGTGGTGCTCGGAGGCCCAGGCGTACTTGATCCCGGCGGCGTCGGCGGCGCAGATGAAGGCCACCTCGTCCATCATCCGGTCGTGTTCCGCCGCCTCCCCATGGGCCTCGCGGTAACGGGGCAGGATGCTGATGGCGTTGAAGATGCCGAACTCCATGGCGCTGAGATCCCTCCCGCTCCGGCTCCCCGGACGGCTCCCGGGGTCAGTGCGGGCGACGGTAACATGACGAGGACTAAATTGCAACGTGTTCCAGAAATGGCGGTGTCCGCCCTGTTCACCGGTGCGGGCGATCCCCGGAGGTCGTGAGTGGCCCTTCCCGAAACCATCGCCGAGCTGGTGCTGGCCCGCGCCCGGGACGACCGGCCCGGCCTGGTGACCGACGGGGGCACCCTGACCCACGCCGAGGTGGTCGCCGCAGCGGCCGTCCGGGCCGCCTGGCTGGCCCACCGTCGGCACCCCGGACCGTTCCACGTGGCCGTCCTGCTCGACAACGAGGCCGAGTACGTCCTGTGGCTGCAGGCCGCCGCCCTGGCCGGTGCGGTGGTGGTCGGGGCCAACGCGACCCACCGGGGCGACGAGCTGGCCCGGGACCTCTCCCACACCGAGTGCCAGCTGCTGGTCACCTCCACCACCCACCTGGCGCTGGTCGAGGGGCTGCGCATCGGTGAGGTCCTGGGCGAGGTCCGCGCCTCGAGCCCCCGGGTCCTGGTGGTCGACGACCCGGTGTCGGCCGGCGCACTGGCCCCGCACTCAGGGAGTCCCCCACCCGACCCGGCCGCCACAGGGGTCACGCCCGAGTCGCTGGGCTACCTGCTGTTCACGTCGGGCACCTCGGGGGCGCCCAAGGCCTGCCGCTGCACCCAGGGCCGGCTGGCCCGGATCGGGGCGATCGTGGCCCAGATGTTCGAGCTCGTCCCGGGCGATGTCTGCTACCTCGCCATGCCGTTGTTCCACTCGAACGCCCTCATGGCCGGATGGGCGCCGGCGCTGGCTGCCGGGTCGACGGTCGCCCTCCCGAGCGGCGGCCGCTTCTCGGCGTCGGGCTTCCTCCGCGACGTCCGACGCTTCGGGGCCACCTACTTCAACTACGTGGGCAAGCCCCTGGCCTACGTGCTGGCCACCCCCGAGCGGCCCGACGACGCCGACAACCCGCTGGTCCGGGCCTTCGGGAACGAGGGGGCCAACACCGACGTGGAGCGCTTCGCCGCGCGCTTCGGCTGCGCCGTGACTGACGCCTACGGCTCGACCGAGGGCGGGGCCGTCGTGGCGCGCACCGCCGACACGCCGGCCGGGGCGCTGGGCCGGGCCCCGGAGGGCACCGTCGTGCTCGACGCGGTGACCGGCGACGAGTGCCCGGCGGCCCAC
>Ga0209040_10001167_pt1 | contig 20570 bp, 13 predicted proteins | sample BogFormECP12_OM3_FD_188240 | JGI IMG/M metagenome (GOLD analysis project Ga0209040, IMG submission 188240) | Bog forest soil microbial communities from Calvert Island, British Columbia, Canada - ECP12_OM3 (SPAdes) (version 2) | ecosystem: Environmental > Aquatic > Freshwater > Wetlands > Bog ...
CGCCTTATAGAGCGCGCCTCCCGTCAAGCCGCCGAGCGCGGTCCAGAGGATAGGGGCCACGACGCCGTCGGAGAAATTCTCGGCCAGACTCTCGATCGCGGCGCGCGCGACCCCGGCCTCGTCGAGAACCTGCGGATTGCGCCCGACGATCATGGCGACCGCACGGCGTCCTTGGTCGAGGCCCTGATCGAGCCCATCGGCGACCGCGCGCACATGGGCGTCCAAACTACGCTGCGCCGGCAGGCTCGATGCGAGAAGCGTGAGGACTGCGAAGCCGAACACGCCGAGGGGCTCGAGCAGCCGTGTCGCGGCCCCCGCAACGAGCGCGACTGGCGCAAGATAGAGGACGAGCGCAAGCCCGCCGAGCGCGCTGCGCGTGGCGAAGCTCGCGCCCGGCCGGTTGAGCCACGCGTCAAGCTGCGCGAGCCAGGCGCCCATCCAGGTGACGGGATGGCCGATCACGCGATAGAGAGGCGGCGGATAGCCGATCAGCGCTTCCAGCCCCAAAGCGGCAAGCGCGAGCGGCAGCGACTGCGAAAGGGACATGATGGCGGGGCGGACCTGCGGGGCGGAGTACGAGGCCTTTGCCTATCACGGCGGCGCGCTCGACGTCGCCCGCCGGCACGTCCCTGGGGCGCCGAAACCCTGGATCGATCTCTCGACCGGAGTCAATCCGCACGCTTATCCCCTGCCAGATCTTGCACGTGACGTCTGGACGCGCCTGCCCGAGAGTGACGCGCTCGCGGGCCTCGAAGCCGTCGCCGCCTCGCGCTACGGGGCGAAGCCCGAGACAGTGGTCGCCGGCCCCGGCTCGCAGTCGCTGATCCAGGCCCTGGCGCGGATCGCGCCGAGAGGCGCCGTCGCTGCTCTGGACCCCACCTACCGCGGTCATGCGGAGGCTTTCGGCGCGGAGGGCGTCCCGCTTCTCGAGGCGGCTTCGCTCGATACTCTGGCGGAGGTCGACATCGCGGTCGTCGTCAATCCGAACAATCCGGACGGCCGGGTTGCGGGCCGCGTCGACCTCCTTGATTTGCATGAGCGTCTCTCGCGACGGGGCGGCTGGCTCATCGTCGACGAGGCTTTCGCCGATTTCGACGGGCAGGACGAGAGCCTCGCGCCGGTCCTGCCGCCAAAGGGGGCGGTCGTCCTGCGCTCGTTCGGCAAGGCCTACGGACTTGCAGGACTTCGCCTCGGATTCGCGATCGCCTCGCTCGACATCGCAGAGACATTGCGGACGGCGCTCGGCCACTGGCCGGTCAGCGGACCGGCGATCGCGATCGGGGCGCGCGCGCTCGCCGATCCGGACTGGACCGCAACGATGAGCGCGCGCCTCGGCGCGGACGCGACGCGACTCGACGCGCTCCTTGAGAGAAGCGGCTGGCGCATTCTCGGCGGAACGCGGCTCTTCCGTCTCGCCGCCAAGGCTGACGCGGAGGCAGCTTTCCACCGGCTGCTCTCGGCTGGGATCTTGACCCGACCCTTTGTCGGGGCGCCCGATCGCCTTCGATTCGGCATTCCTGCCGAGGAGGCGCACTGGGAGCGGCTTTCGGCGGCGCTTCGCGCCTGACGGGACAAACGCGCGCTGTCCACAGGATGGCTTGCCTTCCCGTCCTCCCGGCGTGAGAACCCGGCATGGCGATTCGCGATCCGCGCGTCTTCACGATTCCTCCGGGAGCGCCGTTTCTGCCGACGCTGGCCCATGCGTTGCTCGGCGGCGAATTGATCGACGGTTTTCCCGCCGCAGGCGATCCGCTGGCGCTTGCCAACGCAACGATCTACGTGCCGACGCAGCGCGCCGCCGCGGCGCTTGCCGAGGCGCTGCTCGCGGCGAGCGGGGGTCGGAGCATTCTGCTGCCCCGCATCGCGCCGCTCGGCGCCTTCGAGCCTGGCGACGAGGGGGCATTCTTCGAGCCGGGCGAGGAAGCGCCGCGCCCCGGGCCGCCGCCCGCGGTCGGCGATCTGACCCGTCGCCACACGCTCGCCACCCTGGTCCGCGCCTGGGGGGACGCTTTGCGCGGCGCGATTCGCGGCGTCGACGCCGACGGCCGCCTCGTTGTCGACGGCCATGAGCCCGCGCTCGTCGCCACGACCCCTTCGCAAGCCTACGCGCTCGCCGGCGACCTTGCGGCACTGATCGACGACATGATCATCGAGGGCGTCGACTGGCGGAAGCTCGAAACGCTCACGCCGGAGGAATACGATTCCTACTGGCGCATCACCCTCGACTTTCTCAAGATCGCGTTCGCCCACTGGCCGCAATGGCTGGAAGAGCGCGGTCTCATCGATCGCGCCAAGCGGGTCTCGCTCATGGTCGAGTCCGAGATTGTCGCGCTCGAAGCTCGCGCCCGCCGGGGACCGACAATCATCGCGGGCTCGACCGGCGCCAATCGTGCGACAGCGGCGCTCATTGCGGCAATCGCGCGCAGCGATCAGGGCGCGGTCGTGCTTCCGGGACTCGATGGCGCTCTTGACGAGCGCGCCTGGGCGATGATTGGTGCGAGCGGCGAGGCGGGCAAGGGGCTGGCCAGCCATCCGCAGGCCCTTCTGCATCGGCTGATCGCCATCATTGGAGTGACGCGCAAGGACGTCCTCACGCTCGGCGCGCCTATCGCGCGGCTCAGGGCGCGCAGCGCATTCCTCAGCGAGGCGCTCCGTCCGGCCGACTCGACCGAATGCTGGCGCGACCGGAAGGATGCGCTGTCGGCGCCGGCCGTCGCCGCCGCGCTTGAAGACGTTTCTGTCATCATCGCCGACAACGAGACCGAGGAGGCGCTCGCGATCGCGATCGCGATGCGCGAAGTCCTTGAGACGCCAGGCAAGACCGCCGCCCTGATCACGCCGGATCCCTCGATCGCGCGGCGCGTGTCGGGAGAACTCGCGCGTTGGGGCGTCGAGGTCGAGGATTCGGCCGGCCGCACGCTCGGCCAAAGCGAGGCCGGCGTCTTGGCGCGGCTCGTCCTCGAGGCCGCGAAGAACCTTGGGCCGCTCCGGGCCCAGGCGCTGATCGCCCATGCGGCGGCGCGGCTCGGCCGCACGCGCGCGGAGCTCGACGCGACGGCGCGGGCGCTCGAACTCGGGGTCTTCCGCGCAGCTCCGATCTCCTCGCTCGACGATCTCGGTCAGGCGTTCGGCGCGGCGCGGGAGGCAGCTCAAGACCGTCACGCCCATCCGGCGGTCCGGGCGATCGGCGAAGCGGAGCGCGCGGCCGCCGAGCGGCTGGCGCTCGATCTCGCTTCGGTTCTCGGGCCTTTGCGCGCGATGCGCTTGTCGGCGCCGTTGCGCGAATGGCTCGCTGCGCATCGCCACGCGCTCGACGCGATCCTCGCCGGTCCCGAAGCCGAACGGTCCGCGCCCAATGGCCTCGAATTGCTGTACGAGCTTCTCATTGAATGGGACGAGGCGGCAAGCGGCGGTTTCCCCTGCACGCTCACCGACTATGCGGCGCTGTTCGACGCAGCGCTTGGAAGCGTGCGCGCGCCCCCGGGCCGGGGCGGCCATCCGCGTCTCAAGATTCTCGGTCTGCTCGAAGCGCGCCTCTTGAGCTTCGACCGTGTGATTCTGGCGGGGCTGGACGAAAAGGTCTGGCCGCCCACAGTGGAGACGGACGCCTTTCTCAACCGGCCGATGCGGGCCGAGCTTGGGCTCTCGGCGCCCGAACGGCGCATCGGGCAGACCGCGCATGACTTTGTCGCCGCGCTAGGCGCGCGCGAAGCCGTCATCAGCCGCGCGAAAAAGCGCGACGGCGAGCCGACGGTCGCCTCGCGCTTTCTCCTGCGCATGAGCGCCGCGGCGGGCGCCGGGGCGATCCAGGCGGCCGAGCGGCGCGGCGAGACCTATCTCGCCTACGCGCGCGCGATCGATGAGCCCACAGTCGTCGCGCCCGTCAAGCGGCCGGAGCCGCGTCCCCCGGTCGAACTGCGTCCGCGCTCGCTCAGCGTCACGCGCATCGAGACGCTCCGGCGCGACCCGTATGCGATCTACGCCGAGCGCATCCTGAGGCTCCAGACTCAGGATCCGATCGAACGCGAACTCGGGCCGCGCGAAGCCGGCGAAGCCTGGCACGGCGCGCTTCAGGATTTCGCCGAGCGCTACCCTTCCGGGGCGCTGCCGCCGCAGGCGCGCGCGGACCTTGTCCGCTTGGCCCGCGCGCGCTTTGCGTTGCTGCTCGCCGACCCCGCATTTGAAGGCATGAACTGGCCCAACATCGAGAAAGCGATCGAATTTGTTCTCGACTTCGAGCGCAGGACCCGCGGCGAGATCGTGCGCATCCTGGTCGAACGCCCAGGCAAGATCGTCCTCCCGCTGCGCACCGGAGCTGCGTTCACCCTGACGGCGCGCGCCGATCGTATCGACATAATGCGCTCGGGCGGCGCGACGTTGATCGACTACAAGAGCGGGTCCCCTCCGGGCGCCAAGGAAGTCAAGATCGGACTTGCTCCGCAATTGTCGCTGGAAGCGGCGATCCTGATGCGTGGCGGCTTCGACGGTCTGGACGCCGTCAAGCCGGAGCGCGCGCTCTACCTCAAGCTCGGCGGCCCGAACGGCGGAAGGGAACAGCCTGCGGGGGGCGAGGAGGCCGATATCTGCGACCTTGCCGAACAGCATTTCGCCGGGCTGGAGGCGCTTCTCGATCAGTTCGCCGACCCAGACACCCCCTATCTCTCGCGCCCGATGCCGAAATTCGCCAGCCGGTATTCGGATTACGACCATCTCGCGCGGGTCAAGGAATGGTCGCTGACGGGCGGCGCCGCTAACGGCGACGGGGTAGACCCGTGACGAGCCGCCGTCTCGTCATTCCCGACACGCTCCGTCGCATGCAGTCGCGGGCGTCGAATCCGGAGGCGTCCGTCTGGGTGTCAGCAAATGCGGGCAGCGGCAAAACGCATGTGCTGACCCAGAGGGTGCTGCGTCTCCTGCTCACCGGCACGTCGCCCGGACAGATTCTCGGCCTGACCTTCACCAAGGCGGCCGCGGCCAACATGGCGACACGCATCTTCAACACGCTCGCGCAATGGGCGAGCATCGGCGACGAAGCGCTCGCCGCCGCGATTGTCGAGACCGGCGCCGAGAAGCCCGGACCGCAGGACCTTGTCTTCGCCCGACAATTGTTCGCGCGCACGATCGAGACGCCCGGGGGCTTGAGGATCCAGACCCTTCACGCCTTCTGCGAAAGGCTCCTGCAGCTCTTCCCCTTCGAGGCGAACGTCCCTGCGCATTTCAGGGTGATCGACGAGCGCGAGGCCGGGGCGCTCATCGAAGAAGCGCGGGACGAGGCGATCGCGTCCGCCAGAAACTCGTTTGTCTGGAAAGCGCTGGAACGCGTGTCGCGCGACGCCGGCGCCTTCAAATTCAACGATCTTTTGCGGGAGACGCAGGGCTTCGCCGAGACCCTTGCAGTCTTCGACGACGCCCCGGCCTTCGCGGCGGCGTTGCGAGGCCGGCTTGGCCTCGCGAACGGGGAGACGACCGGGAGCGTCGAAGCCGAGATGCTCGGCGGCGACATCGGCCGGAGGCGCCGCCAGGCCTGGGCGCAGGGGCTCGACGCCAGCAAGAAGAGCGATCGGGAGTTTGCGGCTAAACTGCGCGAAGTTGACGGCGATGGCGCGCTCGAAGCGCGAATCGGGCCGCTTCTCGAGGCGTTCTTCACCAAGGGGGGCGAGGGCGAGCCATTCAAGGGGGACTTGACGACCAAGACGCTGCAGCAAAGCGTTCCCGACCTCGAGGCCGATCTCCGTCGCGAGCAAGACCGACTGATCGCACTGCGCGACCGTCGCCGCGCCGCGCTGACCGTCGAGCGCAGCGAGGCTTTGTTCGCCGTCGGGAGGGCGGTCCTGACGGCGTTCGCCAATGCCAAGGCTTGCCGCGGAGAGCTCGACTTCGCCGACCAGATCGCAGGCGCGCTCAGGTTGGTGACACGCTCGAGCGCCGCCTGGGTGCTGCGCAAACTCGACGCCAGGCTCGATCATCTGCTGATCGACGAAGCGCAGGACACCTCGCCCGAACAATGGCGCATCCTTGCCGCGCTGAGCGAAGAGCTTTTCGCCGGACAAGGCGCCAGGACGGCCCGACGGACCATTTTCGCGGTCGGCGACGAGAAGCAGTCGATCTTTTCCTTTCAGGGCGCAGCGCCGGAGTTGTTCGCCGAGATGCGGCGCCTCTTTGAGCAGCGCCATCGCGACGCCGAGCTGCGCTTCGAGAGCGTGCCGCTCAACTTTTCCTTCCGCTCGGCGCCGGCGATCCTCAAGGCGGTGGACAAGACGTTCGAGTCGGAGGACGCCTGGCGCGGCGTCGGCGCCGCCGGCGAGCCGTCGCCTCAACATGAGGCCATCCGCAGCGCGATGAAGGGCGCCGTCGAGCTCTGGCCGACGATCAAGCCAGCGCCGACTGCCGATCCGGAAGACTGGCGCATGCCGCTCGACGAGTTGTCGCGCGACGATCCGGCGGCGATGCTCGCACGCCGAATCGCGGAGACAATCGGAAAATGGCTTTCGCCGGAGTCGCGCGAGCGCGTCGCGGACCACGACGGCGCGCCGCGACGCGTTCGTCCGGGCGACGTGATGATCCTGGTTCGCAGCCGCAACGCTTTCTTCGATGCGATGATTCGCGCGCTGAAAGACCGGAAAGTGAAAGTCGCAGGCGCCGACCGGCTGATGCTGCGCGATCATATTGCAGTGATGGACCTTGTCACCGTTGGCCGGGCGGCGCTCACGCCGGACGACGATCTGACCCTCGCCTGCGTCCTCAAGTCGCCGTTTGTCGGGCTCGAGGAGGATGATCTCTTTGAGCTCGCGGCGAACCGCAGCGGGTCGCTCGCCCGGGCGCTCGCGGCCTCTCCGGACGAGCGCGCCCATGACGCAGCGCGAAGGCTTGTCATCTGGCGCGCACGCGCGCGGACAGTCTCGCCTCACACGTTCTACGCCCGTCTTCTAGGCGAGGACGGCGGCCGGCGGGCGCTCCTCAAGCGGCTCGGTCCCGACGCGGCCGACCCGATCGACGAATTCCTGGCGCTGGCGCTCGCGCACGAGCAGCGCGCGGCGCCCTCCCTGCATCTCTTCCTCGCCGAAGTTGAGGCCGCCGACACCGCGATCAAGCGCGATATGGAGAGCGAAAGCGAGGGCGTCCGGGTCCTGACCGTCCATGCGAGCAAGGGGCTCGAGGCGCCGATCGTCTTTCTGCCAGACACCTGCGGCGCTCCCGACGGACGGCACGATCCCAAACTCCTGCGCCTCGAAGCGGCCCGGCCAAGCGGCTCGCCTCTCTTCGCCTGGAGCCGAAAAAAGGACGAAGATTGCCGCGCCATAGCCGACGCTCGGGCGGAAAGGCGCGAGGCCGAGGCGGGCGAACATCGGCGGCTGCTCTATGTTGCGATGACCCGTGCGGCGCAGCGCCTCGTCGTCGCCGGCTACGAGACATCGACGGGTCGTTCCCAGGGTTGCTGGTACGGTCTCGTCGAATCCGGTCTTCGGGAATCAATGACGGATTCCGCCGCCCCCTGGAGCGGCGGAGAGACGATCCGGCGTTTCGGCGGAGGGCTTTTCGCCGACGACGGCGGCGAGACGCCGTTGCCCCTGGCTTCGGCGCTCCTCCCCGCCTGGCTCTCGGCCAAGGCGGCCCCCGATGCGCCGGCTGAGCCTCTCCGGCCCTCGCGATTGGGCCACAGGCGAGAAAGCGAGCGCGTCAGCGAAGGGCGTCTTGCGCATGCCCTGCTGCAGATGCTGCCCGATATCGCGCCGGAGCGTCGCGGAGCCGCAGCCAAAGGTTATCTCGCCGCGCACGGAGGCGCGCTCAGCGCTGCGGCGCGCCTGGCGCTCGCGGCTCAGGTCCTGAGCGTGATCGACGCGCCGGAACTCGCGGCGCTGTTCGGCCCGGGCTCCCGCGGCGAAGTGTCGCTGGCTGGCGTGTTGCGACGGCCCGGCCGCGCCGATGCGCCCTACAGCGGACGCCTCGACCGGCTGCTCGTAACCGAGGCCGCGGCATCGATCGTTGACTTCAAACTGGGCACCGCGCCGACGCTGCCGTCGCCCACCCATGTCGCTCAACTCGCCGTCTATCGCGCGGCGTTGCAGGCGATTTATCCCACGCTGCCCGTGCGCGCCGCACTCGTTTACATTGACGGTCCGACGCTTCGACCGATTGAAACGCGGGAGCTCGACGCGGCGCTTGACGCAGTTGACGGCGCCTGAGAAGAACGGCTCGCGAATCGCGTTGCCGGCGCCACAGTCAGGCGTTAACTGGAGCGCCTTGATGACGTCGCATTTCATGGGCAGGGTCCGGCCGCGATGGGAAGCGGAACAGTCTGGGCGGGCGCCCAAATTGTGAGAGCGAAATTTTGAAACACGCGTGGCGAAGCCGGCCGCGACGGCTGCGCGCATGCGCGGCACTCGCGCTTGCCGGCGGAATTGTCGTTTATAGTCAGTGGGATGTGGCGGCAGAATCGCTGCGGGCGCCGGCTGGCATGGTCCCTTACACCCATCCGGTCGTGAGGAATGGCAAGCGTCTCCTGTGGCATGGCGCCTGGCGCGGCAGGACCGGCCACGAAATGGCCCGGCTCGCGCCTGCGAAAGTCGCAATTGTCCAAAAACAGCAACCTCAGTCTGCGCCGCCGGTCGCCAAGCCAGCGCCGCAATCGCAAATCTCGAAGCCTTTTTCGATTGTTGCCGACCCCGACGATTTGACGGCGAGCCAGATGGCGAGGGACTTCGCGGCGGTGCTGAGCGACAAGGGCGCTCCCGGCCGCGCCATCGTAGGCGCCACGTCGCCAAACGGCCTCGCCAAGGTGGCGCGAATGAACATGGCGGATTTCGCCATTGTGACGCTCGACTCTCTGGTCGCCGGCGCCAAACTGGATCCGGACTGGCCAAAACGGTCACCGCTGGTCGTGCGTCTCGCTCCGGAAACGCTGGAGGTGGTCGCGCCGCGCGACGTCAAGTCGATCGCGGATCTTCAGGGCAAAACGGTGAGCGTCGGCGACCCGGACAGCGCCACCGCGACAAGCGCCAGACTTCTTTTTTCGCGGCTGGGAATTTCAGTCAATCCTATCTACGAACCGCTGACGGACTCGCTCGAGGCGCTTTCGGCCGGGAAGCGAGGCGCCGTCGTGGTGCTCGGCGGCAAAGACGCGCGCGCGCTCAGCGACTTCGGCGGCGACGGCGGATATCATCTCGTCGCCATTCCCTGGTCGGCGGGCCTCGAGTCGACCTACGCGCCGGCCCGGGTCGCATCGGCGGATCGTCCGAACCTTGTCTCCACCAACGACACTGTCGAAACGGTCGCGGAGCCTTTGGCGCTCATCGCGCTCGACGCGGCCGCCGGTTCGCAGCGCGCCGATGCGGTCGGTCGTGTTGTGCGCGCGTTCTTCGAAAACTATGATGGCTTCCTGAGCGATGACCGAGCCGCGCAATGGCGTGACGTCAATCTCGCGGCCGATCCGTCGATGCCGGATTTGACGTGGCCTCGACTTGCTGGGGCGCAGGGATGGATCGACGAACACAAGACAACTGCCGACGCCTCGCTCGACGCATTTCGCGCGTCGGCGAAATCGGCGGCTGACGCAAGCGGTGGACCTAAAGCCGAGGATTCGGATCGGCTCTATGAGGATCTCACACGCTGGCGGAGTCTGATGCAGTAGAGGAGGACGAGCGCTGCCAATCCAATGGAAAGTTCTCGCCGGCCTCGTCGCGGGCCTCTGCGCGGGAGTTCTTGTCGTTGCATTCTTCCCGCGTATTCAACCGTCGGCGACGACGGAGAAGGCAGCGGTGGAACAGCCGGTTTTCGTGGCTCAGCCCGCCGCTCCGACACAAAGGACCTTGGCGATCGGTGGTCACCCGATCGCCAAGGACGTGATCAACAAGCTCGCCACCGCGCTTCGCGGACCGACGACTGAAGCGACGACGATCGCTTCGCTATCGATTCCGATCGACGACGCGCGGCGCCTCTGCGCGGAGGGCCTGGTCGCTTTCGCCAGGGGCGACATCGCGACCGCCCGCGCTTTCCTGCGGCGAGCCGCCGAAGATGGCGACGCGCGCGCGCTGATGGCGCTCGGCGACACTTACGATCCAACGACGTTGACGCGGCTCGGCGCGGTTGGAGTCAAGGGCGACGAGGGCACGGCGCGAAGCTACTATTCGCGCGCGCTTGCTGCGGGCGTCGGCGGGGCGCGCGAGCGGATCGCAGCGTTGGCGTCGAAGTAGCCTGGGCGACAGCTTGCGCGATTTCTGAGGACGAGGCCCGAGCGGGTCTTGCCGCCGGCCCTGACTCAATGAAGATAGTCGCCCGCTTGGGCGGCCCTTCAGACCAAAGCGATGCGCGGCGACGGAGCGGCGGCGCGCACATGCTCGTCGGTATGGTCTTCGAATTTTTTGAAGTTGTCTCGGAACATCTGAACGACGCGGCCGACCGTCTCGGCGAATTCGCCCTTGCTGCGCCAGGTCTTGATCGGATCGAGAATATGCGGCTCGACGCCGGGAACCTGCTCGGGCACGGCGAGGCCGAAATGCGGATCGGTCCGGAACGCAGCCCTGTGCAGCGAACCGTCGAGCGCCGCCGAAAGCAGACGGCGGGTCACGCGGATCGGCATCCGCCGTCCGACGCCAACCTTGCCGCCCGTCCAGCCGGTGTTGACTAGCCAGCAGTCGACGTGATGGCGCCCAACGAGATCGCGCAGCAGATTTCCGTAGACGGCCGGGTGAAGCGGCATGAAGGGCGCGCCGAAGCAGGTCGAGAAGGTTGCCTGCGGCTCGGTGACCCCTTTCTCCGTGCCCGCGACTTTGGCCGTATAGCCGCTGAGAAAGTGATACATCGCCTGCGCGGGATCGAGCTTGGCGATCGGGGGCAGGACGCCGAACGCGTCGCAGGTCAACATGATGACGTTCTTCGGGTGACCGGCGCGCCCGGTCTCCGAGGCGTTGGCGATGAAGTGGAGCGGATAAGCGATGCGCGTGTTCTCGGTCTTCGAGTCGTCGTCAAAGTCCGGGACGCGCAACTCAGGATCGAGCGCCACATTCTCCATCACGGTTCCGAATCGCTCGGTGGTCGAGTAGATCTCGGGCTCGGCCTCCCGTGACAGCTTGATCGCCTTGGCGTAGCAGCCGCCCTCAAAGTTGAACACGCCGCCCCGGCCCCAGCCGTGCTCGTCATCGCCGATCAGGGTCCGATGCGGATCGGCCGACAACGTCGTCTTGCCGGTGCCGGAAAGGCCGAAGAAAATCGCCGTGTCCCCGTCTTTGCCGGTATTGGCCGAGCAATGCATGGGCATGACGTGCTGCGGCGGCAGGACGTAATTGAGATAGGTGAAGACCGACTTCTTCATCTCGCCGGCGTAGCTCGAGCCGCCGATGAGAATGATCTTGCGGGTGAAATCGCAGGCGATGACCGTTTCCGTGCGCGTCCCATGGCGCTTCGGATCCGCCCGGAACGAAGGCAAGTCGACGATGGTCAGATCGGGGACAAAGTTGGGGAGATCCTCCACAGGCGGACGGATCAGAAGATTGCGAATGAAAAGCGAGTGCCAGGCGTATTCGGTGAAGACCCGCGCCTTGACGCGAAAGGCCGGGTCGGCGCCGCCGTAGAGGTCCTGGGCGAACAGCGTCTTTGCGTGGGAGCGGAAGTCGGCGAGCAGCGTGTCGAAATGCTCTGCCGACATCGGGTTGTTGTTGTCCCACCAGACGATTGGATCGGTGTTGGCGTCGCGGACCACGAACTTGTCTTTGGGGCTGCGGCCGGTGTGAACGCCGGTGTCGGCGACGAGAGGTCCGTGCGCGGCAATGTGGGCCTCGTGGCGCTGGAGGGCGTGCTCATAAAGCTGTGGCGCGCCGAGATTCCAATAGACGTCGGCCAGATCACGGAAGCCGAGATGGTCCGCGCCACAGTTCACGTTGTGTGAGCCGGTTTCGGTCAATGCAACTTCCTCCCAATCTGCGCCCGAAGCGCACCGCTTCCGGCGTCCTATGCAAATTGTGCCGCCCGCGGTCAACTGGCGCGGTACGGAATGCGCGCGGTTCTCGAACGTAGAGTTGAGACGCTTGCGTTATAGATATGCGCTTGGCTAGCCGGTCGCGCGCGACGCATTGTCGCACGCGGGCCGGGCCCAGGATTCGGTTCTTCCGCGGAGAATGGCCGGGACAGGGCGCCGAATTGTGATTGCAGGGGCCGCAAGACCGCCTTGCGCGGCAGAGCACAAGTGCTAGACTTCTTTTTTCAAAGAGCAAAGTGGAGGGTGTCGATGCGCTCGAAGCTTATCGGACTGATCTTGGGATTGGGCTTGGCGGCGATTGTCGGTCCCGCCCTTGCGTGCAACTACGGAACGTCTGCCGAGAACAGCAAGGCGACGTCGCAAGAGACAGCGCAGAGCCAGCCGGTGACGGATAGCGGGTCGAACTGACGGCGACTTCTGCATCCGAATAGCAAACCGCCCCGCGATTGTCGTTGCGGGGCGGGTGGGTTGTTTGCCGAGCCGCGAGCAGCGATCATACTAGACTCGCGCTGCTGCGGCGCCCCATCTTCCGCCCACAAAAAGGCGCGGTAGTGCGCACGATGAGCGTCAGGCCCCGCCTCTCGCGACCCCGAAGTTGGCTTGCCGCTTCTCCAGAAACGCCCGCACGCCCTCCGCAAAATCGTCAGCGCGGCCAGCCTCACGCTGGAGATCGCGTTCAAGATCAAGCTGCGCGTCGAGGCTGTTGACGAACGAGGCGGCGAAGGCGCGCTTCATCAGACCGTAGACGCGGGTCGGGCCCGCGGCGAGGCGCCCGGCGATCTCCCGCGCCTGCCCCATCAGTTGATCGTCGTCGACGGCGCGGTAGATCATTCCCCAGGCGGCGGCCTCTTCCGCGCCGATTGGATCGGCGAGCATCATCAGCGCGCGGGCGCGCGCGTCCCCCACGAGGCGGGGCAGGATCCAGGTGCCGCCGGCGTCCGGCACGAGGCCGATGCGCGCGAAGGCCTGCAGGAATTTGGCGGACTTCGCAGCGAGCACAATGTCGCAGGCTAGCGCCAAGTTGGCCCCTGCCCCCGCCGCTGCGCCGTTCACCGCGCAGACGATGGGCTTCGGCAGGCTGCGCATGGTGCGGATCATGGGATTGTAGCGTTTCTCGAGCGACTCGCCGAGGTCCGGGCGGCCCTCCGCGAGCGCAACCGCGCGGTCGGACAAATCCGCCCCGGCGCAGAATCCCTTGCCGGCGCCCGTCAGCAACACGACCCGGCAGCCGTCATCGGCCGCCGCGCGTTGGACTGCGCGCCCCAGCGCCTCCTGCAATGGAATGTTGAACGCGTTCATGCGCTCGGGGCGGTTCAGCGTCACGGTCAGAACTCCCGCCTCGAGCGATTCCAGCAATACGGATTGGTCTGAAGCGCCGGCCTCTGCGGCCATCGTCGTCCTCCCTCGATCCCGCCATCGCCCGGCGATGTTGACCGGCTGGCCGCCTGAGCTTAGCCACCTAGAGAAGGCGCCAGACGCGGTCAAGGTGAAGAGCACTGCGGATGACCGTGTGCGCCACGTGAGTGCCCGTCATGACCATCGACACCTACATCTGCGACTACGTCCGCACGCCGATCGGCCGCTACGGCGGCGCCCTTGCGAGCGTCCGCGCCGATGACCTTGCTGCGCTGCCCATTCGCGAACTCCTTCGCCGTCACCCCGGCATGACGGAGGCTGTCGACGAAGTCTTCCTCGGTTGCGCAAACCAGGCCGGCGAGGACAACCGGAACCTGGCCCGAATGGCCTTGTTGCTGGCAGGCCTGCCGGACTCAGTCCCAGGGGCGACGGTCAATCGTCTCTGCGCCTCCGGCATGGACGCGGTCGCCGCAGCGGCGCGCGCGATCAAGTCAGGCGAGATCGATCTCGCCATTGCGGGCGGCTCGGAATCGATGACCCGAGCGCCGTTCGTGATGGGCAAGGGGGAGGTCGCGTTCCAGCGTTCGGCCGAAATGTTCGACACGACGATCGGCTGGCGCTTCGTCAATCCGCTGATGAAGACCCTCCATGGCGTCGATTCCATGCCCGAAACGGCCCAGAATGTCGCGGACGATTATCAGGTCTCGCGAAGGGATCAGGACGCGTTCGCGGTGCGCTCGCAAAGCCGCGTGGCCGCGGCGCAGGCGCGGGGAACGTTCGGCGACGAGATCGTTTCCGTCGAGATCAAGGACCGCAAGGGCGCCTCGACCCGCTTCGTCAAGGATGAGCATCCGCGGCCGGATACGACGCTCGAAGCGCTCGCCAAACTCCGCGGCGTCGTGCGCCCGGATGGCAGCGTGACGGCCGGAAACGCTTCCGGCGTCAACGACGGCGCAGCCGCGCTGATCCTCGCCTCCGGCAAGGCGGTCGAGGCGTATGGACTGAGGCCAATCGCCCGCGTGCTCGGCTTCGCGACTGCGGGCGTCGCGCCGCGCGTCATGGGCGTCGGTCCGATTCCGGCGGTGGGGAAGCTCTGCGAGCGGCTTGGCCTTCAGCCGCAGGATTTCGACGTCATCGAGCTTAACGAGGCGTTTGCCTCGCAGGCGCTCGCCTGTCTGCGAGGGCTCGGCCTGCCGGACGATGGCGAACACGTCAATCCGAACGGCGGCGCGATCGCGCTCGGCCATCCGCTCGGCATGTCGGGCGCACGTCTCGTCGGCGCCGCCGCGCTCGAGCTCAAGCGCCGCGGCGGTCGCCGTGCGCTCGCCTCGATGTGCGTCGGCGTCGGCCAGGGCGCCGCGCTGGCGCTCGAGCGGGTCTGATCGCGGGCGCTAGCCGCCGCCAAGGACCCCTTTCATCGCGCCGTCGGTCTCCTGCGCGTAGCGGCGGGCGGCGAAGGCTTCGCCGAGCGTGCCGAGCACGCGCCCGGTTTCACGCGCCGTCACCGCGAGCGTGTCGGTGTCCGCCGCGCCGAACAGGTCGAGCGCGGCCCGGATGTCGTCGTCGGGATGCAAAGTCGTCGCCGGAAGATGTGCGATGAGGCCGACTGGGCCGCCGTCGTCGCCTTCTTCCAGCGCCGTCGCATGGGCCTCGGGAACGTGGATCATACCGTGATAGCGCCCGTCCTCCCCGACCGCGACCACGACATGGGCGCTGCCAAGCGGATAGGCCTCACAGAATGCGCGAACGCTTGAGTCGGCGGGAAAAATGGGCGGCGACGGAACCATCATCTTCGCCACGGTCAGATCGCGCAGCCAGCCAACGTCTTGCCCTCCGCGGATCGTCTCGCCGCGCAGATGAAGGCGCCAGGTGGTGAACGAGTAGCCGAAGGTCGCGCGCACGGCCAGGGTCGTCGCGATCGAGGCCGCGAGCGCTCCGCCTGCGATCCCCAGATTGCCGGTGCTCTCGAGCACGAGAAAGGTCATCGTCAGCGGGCCGCCGACAATGGCGGTGCTGAGCGCGCCCATGCCGACGAGAACGCAGGCCGTCGTGTCGAGGCCCAGAGAGGGGAACAGAAGGTCGACGCCGATCGAATAAAGCTTGCCGAGCAGCGAGCCGACGAACAGCGAAGCAAAGAACAGTCCGCCACGAAAGCCGGAAGCCAGCGAAACCAAGCTCGCGAACAGCTTCAAGAGGATGAGAACCGACAACTGCGTCGCCGTCATCGGCCAGTAGAAATCGAGCCCCAGCGCGCCGTGGCCAGCGCCCAGCACTTGCGGCGAATAGAGCGCCATCGCGCCAAGCATCAGCCCGCCGGCAACCGGACGCAGGAGGCGCCAGGGAACGGCCGCGTGAAACGCCCGTTCGATCAGCGCGGCCGCGCGCATCGCGCCGACGCCCACCGCCGCCGCGACGAGGCCGAGCCCGATGAGCGCGCCGTAGTGGACGAAGTTCAGGGCCTGCGCCGCGGGCGCGCTGATGACGTAGGGCGCGCCGATGATGGCCTTCGTGGTCAAAGCGGCCACGAGCGTGGCGGCGAAAACTGGCCCTACGTTGGCAAGCGAATAGGCGCCGATGATGAGCTCGAAAGCGTAGAAGGCTCCTGTCAGCGGCGCGCCGAACGCCGCTGCGATCGCTCCGCCGGCCCCGCAGCCAACGAGCATGCGCAGGTCCTGCCGGCGCAGGTGGAGATCCAGTCCCATGCGCGAGGCGACGCCGGCGCCGATCTGGGCGTAACCCGCTTCAAGGCCGACAGAGGCGCCGCAACCGTTGGACACGACTGTCTGCCCGGCGACAAGGAGGCTTTCGCGCAGCGACATGCGTCCTCCGCGCAGCGCGTTGGCTTCGACCGGATCGACCACCGGCGGCAGCTTCTTGCGCGCCCGCCATGCGTCGATCGAACCGAGCGCAAGGCCGCCAAGCATCGGCGCGGCGAAGGCGGCGAGCGGCGAAACCCGCTCGGCCGCGCTGAGGCGCACGTCGAAGGGAATGCCGTAGATCAGCATATGCGCGGCGTTGACGATGAACGTCATCACGCTGACCGAAACGCCGGCAAGCGCGCCGACGCCGATCGCAAGCGCCACGAGTCCTAATTCGCTCGACCTCAGGCTGGCGCGCAGTCTTGCTAGCACGACCAACGTGCGACGCGGCGGAATCCTCATCGTCGCGCTCGGCGGCGTTCGAGGATGCGTGACGTCATCGGCGAAATCATGCGCGGCCGCCCGCTCGAAGCCAAGCCAGGCGCGGGGTCACCGGTCCGCCAGAGCCATGTCGTCGCGATGGATCATTTCGGCGCGCCCCGCGGTCCCGAGAATGTGCGCGATGTCGCGCGACTTGCGGCCGCGGATGCGCTCGGCGTGCAGCGCGTCGTATGCGATCAGACCGCGCCCGATCTCCGCGCCGCGCTCATCGCGGATGGCCACACAGTCGCCGCGCGAAAAGACGCCCTCCACTCGCGTGACTCCTGCGGGCAACAGGCTCTTTCCGTCCGCGAGCGCCGCGGCGGCGCCCGCGTCGACGAATACGGCGCCCTTCAGCTCCAGCGAGCCGCCGATCCAGATCTTGCGCGCCGCCATCGGATTCGAGGCAGTGAGGAACCATGTGCAACGCCCGCCTTCAGCGACGCGCGCAATTGGATGGTCCACCCGCCCGTCGGCGATGACCATGTGGGTGCCAGCGGCGGTCGCCATCCGGGCGGCTTCGATCTTGGTGCGCATTCCGCCGCGCGACAGTTCCGACGCCGCCCCGCCCGCCATCGCCTCGATTTCCGGGGTCACCCGCTCGACGACGGCCAGGAGCCTAGCGTGGGCATGATGGGACGGGGGCGCGTCATAAAGGCCGGCGACGTCGGATAAAAGGATCAGGAGATCGGCGCTCGCCATGTTTGCGACGCGAGCGGCAAGACGATCGTTGTCGCCATAGCGGATCTCGCTGGTCGCGACCGTATCGTTCTCGTTAATGATGGGGACCGCCCGCATCGCCATCAGGCGGCCAAGCGTCGCGCGGGCGTTGAGATAGCGGCGTCGCTCTTCGGTATCCTGCAAGGTCAACAGAATCTGGCCGGCGACGATCGAATGTTTCCGGAGCGCCTGCGACCATTCGCTGGCCAGCGCGATTTGCCCGACGGCCGCCGAAGCCTGACTGTCCTCGAGCTTCAACACGCCCTTCAGTCCTGCGACCGTGCGCCCGAGCGCGATGGCGCCGGATGACACAACGAGCACGCTCGCCCCGCGTTGATGCAGCGCGGCGACATCTGCGACAAGCGCTTCGAGCCAACTCTGCTTGACCGAGCCGCGTGAGGAATCGACGAGGAGCGAGGAGCCGACCTTGACGACAATGCGGTTGAATCGATCGAGAGAGGGAACCTGAGTCACTGTCGACGGCTCGAGATATTGCGCCCCGACGCAAGAGGAACCGAGCGAAACGAGCATTTTTCCGTCTAGATCAGCAGGGCCACGATGGCAAGGCGAGCCCATGTCGGTGAGGTCCGTCGCCTCGGCGCAGCGAAGACTTCCGGCCTTGCCGTAGCCCGCTGGTCCGCGACCGGCTGCACGACGCCACCCGCGGATGACCGATTCTGCAAACTTGACCGCGGCGACGACGTCCTTCTACAACCGCCGCGCCAAGCGTCTCAAGCATCGAAGCGCCGGGAGCGGCGAACTTCCGCTTCAAACTGCCCGACCGAGCCATCAGACCAAGAAACACAATCGCCGACCTTCGAAGGACGTCGCGATGCGCAATTTTGATGAACTTTCCGAGCGCGAAATGCTGGCCCTCGCCATCAGCAACGAGGAAGAGGACAGCCGCATCTATGCGGATTTCGCCGACGGCCTCTCCGAGAACTACCCGGCCAGCGCGCAGGTGTTCACCGAAATGGCGGCCGAGGAGAACGAGCACCGCCGCCGGCTGATCGACCTCTTTGTGTCCAAGTTCGGCGAGCACATCCCCCTGGTGCGCCGGCAGGACATCCGCGGCTATATCCCGCAAAAGCCGGTCTGGCAGGCCCGCCCGCTCGGTATCGAGACGGTCCGCGCGCACGCCCACGAAATGGAGCTGGCGGCCGCGCGGTTCTATCGCCAGGCGACAGCGCGCACGACCGACGCCTCCATTCGCAAGCTGCTCGGAGACCTTGCGGAGGTGGAGGACACGCATGATCGAAAAGCGCTCAACCTCGAAAAGGAGCTTTTGACCGACAGCGCGCGCCAAAGTGAAGAGGAGGGCGAGCGCCGGCGCTTCGTCCTGCAGATCATCCAGCCCGGGCTCGTCGGCCTGATGGACGGTTCGGTATCGACGCTCGCGCCGGTGTTCGCGGCGGCGTTCGCGACCCACAATTCATGGAACGCCTTTCTGGTTGGTCTTGCCGCGTCGGTCGGGGCCGGCATTTCGATGGGCTTCGCCGAGGCGCTGTCGGACGATGGGAAGCTCTCCGGCCGCGGGGCCCCGCTGCTGCGCGGCGCCGTCTGCGGCCTGATGACGTTCGGCGGCGGCATCGGCCACACCCTGCCGTATCTGATTCCGAACTTCTACACCGCAACCGCGGTCGCCATGGTCGTGGTCGTCATTGAGCTCCTGACGATCTCGTGGATCCAGTGGCGTTACATGGACGTGCCCCCGCTCTCGGCGGCGGCGAAGGTGATGATCGGAGGCGCACTGGTGCTTGGGGCGGGCATTCTGATCGGGTCCAGCTGAACCAACGCATTTGCGCTTTGCCGCGGAATTGGCGACGCTGCGCCGGATCGAAAACGATTCGGGGCGGAACGTCGTGGAGGGGACCCTATTGTCAATCGCGAAACAGGCAGCGCGGCTGAGCCTCTTCGCGCTCGTGATCTCGGCGGCCGGCGTGGCCGCGGCCGGGCCCTTCGAGCAGCCGCCCTCCTACAATCCCGGCGCCGTTCTGGGTCAAGCCTCAAAGGGCGCGAATTATGTCGTGCTGAGCCCCGTCGTTTCGGACGGCACGATGCGCCACTACACGATGCGCACGCGATGGGGCGACTTCGAGACGACCGGCGATCAGTTGATGGCGGCGCGGGTCAAGGAACTCAATGCGCTCCATGCGCTCGACGAGACGAACGCGCCGAAGTCGTTCGGGCAGGCGGCCGTGAAGGCGGGCCTGAGCCCGGTGATCTTCGCCGGCAATCTGATTGTCCATCCGGTGGACACGACCCAGAACACGGCTGCCGGAATCGGCCAGCTTTTCGGCGGCATCGGCTCTGGCCTCAACAATATGGGGAAGTCGCGCGAAGACGCGGTCGCGAGCCTCAGCGGCGAGGCGAAGCAGAAGCGGTTGATCGCGACCGGGCTCGGGGTCGATCCCTATACCGACTTCGAGCCGCTAGCCGTCCGGCTCGACGAACTTGCGGGCGCGGCGGCGGTCGGCAATCTCGCAGTTTCGGGCGCCTTCATGGTCGTGCCTGGCGCAGCGGGGCTCGTGGTGTCGAACACCTCGACCGCCGGGACGCTGAACGGCATGGTCAACGATTACTCGTCGGCGCAGCTCATGGACATCAACCGCGACAAGCTCGCGCGGCTCGGCGTCGACGGCGCGACCGCGGACAGTCTCTTCGCCAACCGCAACTATACGCCGGTCGACGTGACGGCGATGGTCGAGGCGCTCTCGTCGCTCAGCGGCGTCAAGAACCTCGGCGAAACCGTCTCGCGCGCCGCCGCCGCCGACAGCCGCGCGACCGCCTATTTCGTCCGCCGCCGCATGGAGCTGACCGCCGCCTGGCAGCGCGGCCACATGACCCTCGCCGCGGTTCCCGCTGGGGCGGACCGCAAGCGGCGGGATTGTCGGCGTCTATCCGATCGACAGCCTGTCCTGGACGCCGGAGACCGCGCGGACGATCGAAGCGATGACCGGGAGGCCGAGCGCAGCGGCGCGACCAGCAAGACGCTCGTCATCACCGGAACCGCGACGCCGCTGGCGAGGAGCAATCTCGCGGCTGAGGGCTGGAGCGTGCAGGAGCGCGCCAGGCTCTAAGGTCGGCGCTCATGACGCGTGCGCGCCGGTGAACGGCACGAAGGGGATGATCGCCCCGCCGTAGATGTCGGAGCGCACGACGGAGACGCTTCCGTCCGGCGCCCGCCGCTTGACCGCCTTGATCACATGCTGCGCGCCGGGTGGGCCGACCGGAATGACCATGATGCCGTCGGGGGTCAGTTGCTGCAGCAGCGGCGGCGGGATGTGATCGATGCCGCAGGTGACGATGATCTTGTCGAACGGCGCATGCTCCTCCCAGCCGTA
>Ga0209040_10001169_pt1 | contig 20549 bp, 21 predicted proteins | sample BogFormECP12_OM3_FD_188240 | JGI IMG/M metagenome (GOLD analysis project Ga0209040, IMG submission 188240) | Bog forest soil microbial communities from Calvert Island, British Columbia, Canada - ECP12_OM3 (SPAdes) (version 2) | ecosystem: Environmental > Aquatic > Freshwater > Wetlands > Bog ...
CAATATGACCGCGCTATCGAGGACTACGACCAAGCGATCAAGCTAAACCCGAATTTCGTCCTCGCCTTCGTCGACCGCGGCGATGCTTACAACAGCAAGCACGAGTACGACCGCGCCATCCAGGATCTGGATCAGGCGATCAAGCTCGACCCAAATTTCGCCCCCGCCTTCTACAATCGCGGCAACGCCTACGATAGCGAGCTTGAGTACGACCGCGCCGTCCGGGACTACGACCAAGCGATCAAGCTCGACCCGAATTTCGCCGCCGCCTTCTACCAGCGCGGCAACGCCCTCCGCGCTCTGGGGCAGGAGTCTCGGGCTGCCGCCGACTTCGCCAAGGCCAGAGAATTGAACCCAAACCTGCCGTCGGCTCTGCCAGCACCGAGCCCGTCGATGGCAAAATTACTATCAACGCCCGAGCACGTCACTGCGGCGCAGGCGGCGGCAATCAACGCCTTCAAACAGTTAGAAGATTGCAATGACGTAACGGCCACGCCCATCATCGGCAGTGGTCAGGCTGTAGACACCAGCATCGGTTACGCTGGAGTACAAGGCGGCGCACCGCAATTTGACGCCGCCGGCAACTTGTTGTCCGGTCTGATCAAAGAGCAGTTCGCGGCATCAGGATGCGGCAAACATCGCTTGGAAAACATCTTCACCGGGGTGAAGGACGGAAGGATATTCGTGGTCGCCAAGATACCAGGTACGACCCACGCCGACCCGCTCCTTGTCCATGACACCCTGATGGAGGCTTACCAAGCCGCCGCAATGAGAATCGGCAGCTGCCAGAAGGTGAGATTTGTGGACACATCCTTCGAGGCCTTTGAAGGCGAGCCAAATCCGCGGGCAAAATCCCAGATGAACGGCGGGCGGCCCTGGCGGGAAATTTGGACGTTGGACATCTGCGGCAGCCCGACTCAGGTCATCATTCACTATATCCCCGATGAAACCGGGACAACGATAGTATCGGGTCCGATAACACCGCAGACGCCGCCCGTCTCGCCGCCTCCCCAACCAACCGTAGCTGCCTCCCATTCGTCGGTCGCAGACCTGCTGGAGCGTGGTCGGAAGGCGCATGCCGAGAAGAACTACAGGGAGGAGATGCGCTGGTTCCGCAAGGCCGCGGACCAGGGAGATGCCGCGGCGCAGATCAATGTCGGCGGCCTATATGCGAACGGCTGGGGGGTGCCGCAGAATTATCCTGAGGCTATGCGCTGGTTCCGCAAGGCGGCAGATCAGGGAAATGCGGCGGCGCAGAACGATGTCGGCGGCCTCTTCGCGAACGGGCGGGGCGTGCCTCGGGATGACACCGAGGCCATGCGCTGGTTCCAAATGGCGGCAGCCCAGGGATACGCGCCGGCACAGGATAATATCGGCGCCCTCTACGAGAATGGCTCGGGGGTGTCTCAGGACTACGCCGAGGCAATGCGCTGGTTCCGGATGGCGGCGGACCGGGGATTTGTTGTGGCGCAGAACAAGATTGGTGTCCTCTACCAGCGTGGCTGGGGGGTGTCGCAGGATTACGGCGAGGCGATGCGCTGGTACCAAATGGCGGCAGCGCAGGGAAATGCCCCGGCGCAAGTCAATATCGGGCGGATGATCGCTCGTGGATGGGGCCTGGGCAAAGACTGTACGGCTGCCAAGCCATGGTTCGAAAAGGCGGCTGCCGCTGGGGATGAGGTGGCGCGCGGCAATCTTCGCACCGGCGCCGAGGGGGCGTGTCCTTGGTAGGCGGCAATTCGAGTACGCATCGGCGTGCTGCGCCGCAGACCCAACACTCGCGATTTCTCGCTCAGGAAGCCACTTTCTAGGGTAGCGTATCCCGGCGCGGACCGCTCCCAATATGTCGGTCGAAGGCGATCAACCACGGCGCCCGCCCCCGGTCAGCGCCTTGGCTGCTCCGTTCTATGCGCCCGGGCCGGCCTATTATATGCGCCGGATCCGGGCTATTGCCCCGCCGCGCACTTATTACGGGCCACCGGTGGGTTATTATCGACGCTGAACTGGCGCCGAGGCGAAGGTCGTCCCGCCGGTCTCACGATTTGGCAAGGGCCGTGACCGGACGCGGCCCTCCGAGGCGGCGACGGCTCCGCCGCGCCGCGGCGGCCGCCCGTCGCGTGCAGCGGCAGCGCTTCTCGATGAGGGCATTCTCGACGTCGCAACCGAGCTGTTCCTCTCCGAAGGCTACGGCGCCACCAGCATCGAGGCGGTGGCGCCGCGCGCGCGGATTTCCAAGCGCACCTTTTGTCACCGCTTCCCGGACAAGGCGGTGCTGTTTGGCGCCGTCGTGCACCGGATCATCGAGGGGCGGCGGCCGCCAGCCGGTACGCTGCTCTATGAAGGCGGCAGTCTGGAGGAGGTCTTGCGGCACCTGGCGCGGCTGATATTGCGCGTCGTCCTGACGCCGATGGCGCTCTCGCTCAACCGCCTGATGGTGGCCGAGGCGCAGCGCTTGCCCGAGCTTGCCGCCGCGATCGTCGCACGCGAAGGCGGCCGCGCCGAGGTGGTCGGACAGATCGCTCTCATGCTCGAGCGCGAGGCGCGCGACGGTGGCATGGAGATCGACCACCCGGTATTCGCCGCCGAACAGTTCCTCCAGCTTGTTGTTCCGCTACCGCAGCGCCGGGCCCTCGGCCTCAGCACGCCGATGACCGAGTCCGAGCTCGACGCCTGGGTGAATGATTGTGTCAACCTGTTTCCCCAACGGCTGCCGCTCCTGGTAGCCGAACTCGCCGAGATAGGAGTCAATTCGCTGCGGGACATCCGGCCGATTGACGATCCGCCAGCCGCGGAAGATCGCGCGTCAAACACCATGCGCCAGCAGCGATGCTCCCCGAGAGACACAAAGCGGGAGAAACGGCGGCGGCAGGGAGCAGGTGACCACCCCTCGACCGACTCAGTAGCTGACGGTACGATAGCGATTGATCGCGATATGCTAGTGTGTGGCTTCGGCTCGCCGAGCGGATGGGGTAGGCGCGGCTCGAACGTCGCTGGCCGGCAGAACTTCAAATCGGTGCTCGCCGCCATCTGGGCTGACCCAATGCTCGGACCGTTTCGAAACTGCCCGTCTGATGTTGCGTCCGCTTGCAGCAAACGACGCGCCTGCGATCTTCACCGGCTATGCGCATGACCCCGATGTCGTTCGGTTCCTGATTTGGCGCCCACACCGACGCCTTTCATGTCAGCACCGGCCGATCGCTCGCGCACCTACGTCCTGATCAGCCACGCGGTCGGCCGGCTTTTAGGCGCATTCGAGGTGCTTCGACCCGAGCCGCACCAGTTCGATTGCGGCTACGTGCTCGCGCGCGCCGAATGGGGAAAAGGGCTGATGACCGAGGTGCTGGCGGAGGTCAACGGCTGGGCCATGCGCCAGGCTGGCATTTGGCGGATCGGTGCCGGCTGCGACGTAGACAACCGCGCCTCTGCCCGTGTTATGGAGGAGGCGGGGCTCGAACGGGAGGGTATCCTCCGCCGCTGGATCATTCACCCGAATAGCAGCTCCGAGCCCAGGGACTGGTTCAGCTACGCCAAGGTCCGGTAAGCCGACCACCGTAACCTCAGGTGACAGCATGCGCATTCGCCGCCTCGCTCTGGTCTTCTGTCTATTGGCGGTCCTGGCGAGCGCCGCGGCGACGCGCGCAGAGCAGCAATGGCTGACCTTGCCGCCGACACCCAGCCTGCCAAAACCGGCGCAGAGCGGCTACGCCCCGATAAACGGCATTCGCATCTGGTACGCCACGTTCGGCCGTGGCGAGCCAGTGCTGCTGCTGCACGGCGGGCTCGCCAATTCGAACTACTGGGGCAATCAGGTCCCGGCATTGGCCAGGAATTATCGGGTAATCGTCATGGATAGCCGCGGCCATGGGCGCAGCGCCCATGACGAGCGGCCCTACGGCTACGATCTGATGGCGTCGGACGTTCTCGGCTTGATGGACTTCTTGAAGCTGCCCAAGGCTGCGATCGTCGGCTGGAGCGACGGGGCGATCCCCGGTCTTGACATCGCTATCCATCATCCCGAGCGGCTGACCAAGCTCTTTGCTTTCGCCGCCAATTCCGACCCGAGCGGCGTGGCCGACATCGCTTAGAGCGCGGTGTTTAACGCCTATATCGCGCGCGCCGAAAAGGAATACCAAGCGCTGTCGCCGACACCAGACCAGTACAAAGCCTTTCTCGACCAGATCAGCAAAATGTGGGAGACGCAGCCCCATTTCACTGCAGAACAGCTGCAGGGCATCACCGTCCCGATCTGGATCGTCGACGCCGACCGCGATGAGGCGATCAAGCGCGAGAACACCGAGTTCATGGCGAACGCGATCCCCAATGCAGGGCTGCTGTTGGAGCCGCAGGTCAGCCATTTCTCGTTTCTGCAGGACCCCGGGCAATTCACCAGCGACGTACTGCACTTCCTGCAGCACGTCAAAGGACAGTGACCCGGGGACGGCCATCACAGTGACGGTGATCGAGACAGCGCGGGTTTGCTCCCGCCCGATCAGCCTCCCCGATCACCCTCTTACCGATTGAGCAGCGGAATGGTCTTCGGGTCGGGGCCCTTCGGGATCGATTGCAGATAGGCGTAGAGATCGGCGAGGTCTGCGTCGGAAAGGACCCCCTCGCGATAGGCCGGCATCTCTCTGTTGGTCGTGCGCACAAAGCTCGACAGCGCGTCGAACGGGAGAGGATCGGGGGCAAGCTTCGGCCCGGCCGCGCCGCCCTGGCCCATCGTGCCGTGGCACTGCCAGCAACCGGCTCGCATGAATACATGCCGGCCGTTCTCGGCCGAAGCTGCGAGGGCGCCACCTTGCGCGAGGAAAAGGCCGCCGGCGAGCGCTGCCAGCGCCAAATATGACGCGGCTCTCATCGCGGCTGGGTCCACACGTCGACGAGTGCAGGCTCGCCGGCCTTGACCACCTCGACCGCGTATTCGAGCGCACCTGCAAGCTCGTTCGGATCCTTGATCGGGCCCGCCGACCACCAGCCGAGTGACGCCGCGAGCTTGGCGTAGTCGGGATCGGGGTTCTCGATCGCGGTGCCGATCGGGCACCTGTCATGGCCGAGAACGGCGACGCGGTCGCGCCGGTTCGCCAGGCGTTGGACGTGCATCGCCTCCTGATGGTAGGCGCGGTTGTTGTGCATGACGCTCAGCAGCGGGATCCGGTGACGCGCCGCGGTCCACAGCACACCCGGCGCGTACATCAAATCGCCGTCCGATTGGATGCTGACCGAGAACCGTCCCTCCGCCCGGTTGGCGAGTGCCGCTCCGACCGCCGCCGGCGCACCATAGCCGACGCCGTATCCACCCGGGCCGCCGAGCCATTGGTAATAGCGTTCCATCGCCCAGAGCCGTTTTGACCAATTGCTGACATTGCCGGACGAGACGAGCGACCAGTCGAAATCCTTGATCCGCGCCCACAGCTCCATGCTCAGCCGTGCGGTGCTGATCGGGCTTGCGTCCCATGCCACGGCGGCGGCACCCTTGGCGCGCTCCCGGCCGTCGGTCCAGGCTTTTCTCAGCGCCTCGCCGCGCTTCTCGATCGCCGGCTTGCGGTCGTTCGGGATTGCCGCCTTGATCGCTTCGATCAATGCCGGGAGGGTTGCCTCCGCATCGGCGGCCATCTCGACATCGACCACCTGGAAGCGTTGGAACTCCTGGTAGTTCGACTTGGTCAACAGCCCGGTCGAGCTGATGCTGATCAGCTTCACGCCGTTCTTGGTGCGCGGTTCGCGCAAGCCGGTTCCGTCTTCCTCGCCATTGTCGATGAAGGCATTGACCGTGCCCCAATAGTCGGCCAGCTCCAGGCCGAGGATGACGTCCGCCTGCCCGATCAGCGCATTGCCCCGCCCGCTCTGGTTCAGATAGTGGGTATTGGGGAAGTTCATTCGCCCGCCCTGGTCGACGACCGGCGCCTGTAGAGCCTCGGCAAGCTCGACGATCAGCTTCATACCTTCAGCGGAGCGCGCGGCGCGATCGACGACGATCACCGGCCGCTCGGCATTGGCGAGGAGCCGCGCCGCCTCGCGCACGGCGCCCGAATCGCCTTGCGGCGGCGACGTCGCCACATAGCGCGGGATGTACAATCGCTCACCGTTTTCGTGGATCGGCGCCTGCTGCAGACCGCCGTCGAGCGCGATCGCGACCGGTCCCATCGGCGGCGTCATCGCGATCTTGTAGGCGCGCACGAAGGACTGAGCGAAGTGCTGCAATGAGACCGGCGTGTCGTCCCATTTGGTGAAGTCGCGCACCAGTGCGTTGATGTCTTGAGCCGAATGGACGGTCGGCACACCGGGCGGGCGCTTGGCCGCGTCGAGATCGGTGCCGCCGACGACGATGACCGGCACGCGGTCGCACCAGGCATTGTAAATCGCCATTGCGGCGTGCTGCAGGCCGACGGTGCCGTGGCACAACGTCAAGAGCGGCTTGCCGGCGGCCTTGAAATAGCCGTGCGCCATCGCGACCGCCGATTCCTCGTGCATGCAGGTCAGGAATTCGGGCTTCTTATTGCCGCCGTAATCGATCAGCGACTCATGCAGCCCGCGGAAGCTCGACGCAGGGTTCGCCGGCAGGTATTCGAAATCGAGCGTCTTGATGACATCGACCATGAAGTCCGAGCCGTCCGCCATATGCGCGCGCGGTAGTTCCCTGGGCATCGCGGTCTCGGCCGCGGCCATTTGCGCGGATGGGCGCAACCCCGACGAACCGCGGTCGGGGATCGGCGCGGCGACCGGAGTCTTTTGCGGTGCTGCTGCGGTTGCCGCGCCCGCCACCGCGACGCCGGCCAGGAATTTCCGACGATCGACGTTTATGGGCGAATTCTTGCGTGCCACGCTGACCTCCCCGCCGATTGAAGCCACCGGTCGACGTTAACCGATGTTATTCCCGCGGCGGACCCGGCGCCAGGGCCTCCAATGTCTGCGAACTCGGCGGCAATTCGTGCGTCAGACACCATCCGGGCGCGTAGCCAGCAGCGATCCTCCGGCGCGTCATCGCCGCGGCACAGCCCGGTGACTTCTTTCCAACCGCCCTTCGCGAACGCCTCGGCCATGGCCGCCTCGGAGAGCGGGTCGCGAGCACCTTCACAAGGGAAGATCGCGACCGGGAGAAATCCACCGCGCCAGAAACTCGGATGACCGGCGCTCGATCCGGAAAGCCGCCCCCCGTCGCTCGATCGGGACGGAAGGAGTGTTGTCGGTAAACCCCTTGTTCGTCATCAACGGCAGAATGAGCCGGCCGCCCTCCGCCAACCCGTCGAGCCACGTCTCGGCCGGGCGGGTCGCGCCGGCGTTGACATAGATGACGTCGGCGGCATCGACCGGCACAGCCGCGCCGTTCCCGCAGATGACGCTGACATTCGGATAAGACGAGAGATTGACCCGGGCGCGATTGGCAAAATCGGGATCGAGCTCGATCGCCGTCACCTTGCCCGAGCGCCACACCAGATGAGCCATGATGGCGGTGTAGTAGCCGGTGCCGGCGCCGACATGCGCGACGTGGTCTCCCTCCCGAGGGCCGGCATGAGCGAGCAGTTTGGCGTGCAGCGAAGGCTGGCCGTTGTTGAGATGGCGCTCTGTCAGGATGCCGACCGCGTGGTCGAGGTAGAGGTAAGCCGGGTCGGCACTCGGTGTCGGGAAATAGTCGCCCCGCTCTCCGATGACCAACCACGGTCCGGGATCGAGGAAATCCTCGCGGCGCACTTCGGCAAAGGCCGTCTCGACGCGCGCGTCGGGGAATCCCCGACGTCGCCACGATCTCCTTCGCATAGGCGCGCCGCACCAAGCCGAGTTCGGTTTCCCGATCCATCTGCCACCGCCTGCAATCCGGAAGCCTCGCACCCGAATGCGCGGCGCCGGTGGGTGATCGGACAGCGGTCGGGGAGAATTTTTTTGCCGATCGCTGTTCCGATCCCAACACCGTCCGATCTGGTGCGGCTCAAGCGATTGGCTCAGTTCCGCGCGCGCCAGCTGCCGGGCCTCGAATGGGAGGAGCTGTTGAACGAGGCGCTATTGCGCGCCTTCGACGGCTCGCGCCGCTGGCCCGAAGGCGTGCCGCTCCTGTCCTTAATCGCCGGCATCATGCGCAGCCTGCTCGACGGTCGGGCGCAGCAACGCCGGCGCCTCGCCGAGCGTACGGCAGCCCGTGAGACTTCCGTGGCGGCGGCGCTGGACGCTCGGCTGCACGCGCGCCGGTGCCTCGCCGCCATCGCACATTTCTTTGCCGGCGATCCGGACGTGCTGGCGCTAATCGCCGCTTCGGCGCGGCAGCATCTGGGTGGCGCCGGCCATTCCGCGCCGCAGCTCAGCCGGAAGCGCCGCGAGGCGGCGCGCAAGCGCCTGGCCCGCGCCATTCTCCGGGGCCAACTCGGTGAGTTTCTCCCATGACCGATTTTTGCGATAGGCCCGACACAACCGACCGCTGGCGCGCCACGATCGAAGCTCTGGAGGCGGTCGTGCTCGGGGCGGCTGACGTGCCCGAGATCGATCCCGCGGAGGCCGAAGAGGTCCGCCGCCTGGTGATGGTCCAAACCGCGTGGCAGAGGCGCAACACGCTAGCCGCTTCTTGGGCGCGGCGGGGCGGGATCCTGCCCCACATCGTGCCCGACGCGGAACCCGCGCCAAAGCGATCGGGCCGGACGAGCCGACGCCCCGCTCCCCGGACTGGCCGGTACTCATTCGCCCGGCTTGGCACGAGTGAGCCGATCGAGCCGATCGACCAACTCGATCCTCGAATCTCTGCTCGGCCGATTTAATTCCCGGTTGGTCTCGGAAATGTTGCCTATCACATCTCGTGGAATGCCGATGCTTGCGGCCCACCGGTTGCGGAGGCCGAGCGTGCCTCTTATCTACACAAGAGCGTCAGTTATGTCGATTTAAACAATGCCAGCGCGTGCCGCTGAGTTCCGCTGCCGATCCGCTGCCAACTCCGTTCCGACACCCCAAAAAGCACCCAATTTCCGCTGTCGACCATCTCGGCTAAATCACATTCAAAGAGTTGATTCAAAATAGATATTCGATGCTAACAAGACAATTTTTGGAGGCAAAAACGCATTTTTCCGCTGTCGACAGGGGAATTGCGACGGGCTCGTCATCGTGGCGGCAGGCGGATGAAGTGAGTGGATCCGGGCTGCCCGGCGTCAACAATCGCCCGGCCTCGAACCTTGCCAATCGGGTGTCAGGACCAGCGCGTCGACGGCAGTCTGAACCGAGCACGGAAAGCGGCCGGCTCAGTAGCCGACATCCTGGAAGCTCTGCGGCGCCGGGCTGATCACGACATCGCCCTGCGGCTTGACCTCGAGCACCGCGAGGCCGCGCTGGACCAGCCCCCCGGGGGTAAAGCGGAACAACCCGTCGACTCCGGTGAACCCAGTCGGATTGAGGATCGCCTGCTGCGAGAACGGCTCGCCGCCTTCGCCATGCCCCAGTACCGCGGCGAGTGCGGCCGCGTCGTAGCCGAGCGAGGCCAGGCGCGGCGGGTCATGGTCGTAGGTTGACCGGTAGCGCTGTTCGAAAGCCTGCCGTGCTTCCGGCGGCGACGCGGCAAACCAGCCGCCGACCAGCGCCGGTTCGCTGCCGATATCGGGCACATCCCAGAGCCCGCTGCCGAGCAACTGAACCGGTTTGGCCTCGATCTCCGCCTCTTTGACCTGGCGCGCGATCTGTTTGAGCCGCTCACCACCTTCCGGCAGCAGCAGCGCGTCGAAATCTGGCCTGCCCGGCGCGGCCAAATCCTCGGCCGTCGGCGCGGTGCCTCCCAGCATCAGGCGCCGGACCGCCGGCGCGGTATCGCCGGCGCGTGGATCATAGAACTCGACCCGCGTCACCGTGGCGCCGCTCGCCAAGGCGACATCGCGCAGCGAGTCGGTCATCAGGTGTCCGTACGGCGAATTCGGTGCGAGGACGGCGAGGCGGGCGAGTCCGTGCTCGCGCGCGGTCCCGACCTCACGCACGACTTCCTGCCGCGGCAGAAACCCCATCAAAAATGTATTCCCGCCGGCGAGATCGGTCGACGTCGAAAAGGCGATGACGTTGACGTGGGCGTCGCGGGCGATCGGCTTGACCGCCGCGACCTCGGCGGCCAGCAGTGGGCCGAGGATCAAGCGCGCCCCCTCGCCGATCGCCGCGCGGGCCGCGCCCGCGGCCCCCTCGGCGTTGCCGCCGGTGTCGCGCGGAACCAATGTCAGCCGATCGCCCGGCATCTCGAAAAGTGCCAGCTGGGCCGCATCGAGGATCGCCCGCCCGAGCTCGGCGTTGGCGCCAGACAACGGAACCAGCAGCGCGACTTTGGCGGGTCCCGAGGCGGCGGGCGGAGCGGCCGGCGAGGGAGCCCCGGGCGGCGGAGGTGGCGCCAGGCGGCCATAGGGCGGTTGCGGAGGCAAGAACGGCGCCGGTACCATCACCGGCGCGCACGCAGCTGATATGGCGAGGACAGCGAAAGGTGAGGCGAACCGGGCGAGACACCGGCGCGGCAAGGGCAACCTCCAGCGGGAGCGACGTTGGGCGTTGCGAACCTAGCCGCCACCCGGCCGCGAGTAAACCCGACCTCGCGCCGGCCGCAGCGATGCGCCCGGCTGAAGCGGGTACCGTTTCCGAAGCGGCACTCGCGCCGGGTCTCTACCTGGTGGCGACACCGATCGGCAATCTCGGCGATGTCACCCTGCGGGCGCTCTCGGTGCTGCGCCGGGTCGATCGGATCTTTTGCGAGGACACCCGGGTTACCGCTCGGCTCCTTGCCCGCTACGGGATCACGACGCCGCTCGGCCTCTATCACGACCACAATGCCGAGCAGGCGCGGCCCGCCATCCTCGCAGCCCTGCGCCGCGGTGAAAGGGTGGCTCTGGTCTCGGACGCCGGGACGCCGCTCGTCTCCGACCCCGGCTACAAGCTCGTCCAGGCGGCCCACGTGGAAAATCTGCCGGTGACGGCAATCCCGGGCCCGTCGGCGGCGTTGACCGCGTTGATCCTCTCCGGCTTGCCATCCGACGTGTTTCTCTTTGCCGGCTTTTTGCCGCCGCGCCAAGCGGCGCGCCGCCGCGCGCTCGAACGATGGTCGGCGCTCGAAGCGACCTTGATGTTCTTCGAGAGCACCCCGCGGCTCGCCCGATGCCTCGCCGACATGACCGAGCTCCTTGGCGACCGGCGAGCCGCTGTGGCACGCGAGCTGACCAAGCTGCACGAGGAGATCCGGCGTGGGCGGCTCGCCGATCTCGCCGCCCATTATCGAGAGGCCGGCCCACCCCGCGGCGAGGCGGTGATCGTCGTCGGCCCGCCCGAGCCGAGCGAACCCGATCGTGCGGCCATCGACACACGGTTGCGGGCGGCGCTCGCCGAACTCGGTGTCCGCGACGCCGCCGCGAAGCTCGCCGTCGAGACCGGGCTGCCGCGCAGCGAGCTCTATCGTCGCGCCCTCGCCATCCGGGGCGAGAAGCGATGAAGCGAGCCGGGCAGCGCGGTGCCTTGGCCCGCCGTCGCGCGCAACGCCGCGGGCGGGTGGCGGAATGGCTGTGTCTGTGGCACTTGCGCCTGCGTGGCTGGCGTATTCTTGCTCGAGGGTGGCGATGCCCGGCCGGCGAGATCGACATTCTGGCCCGCCGCGGCGGCGTGCTCGCGGTCATCGAGGTCAAGTCGCGGGGCGAGTTCACCACGGCGGCGGCGGCGCTGGGGCGGCGCCAGCGCCGACGGATCGCCCGCGCCGCCGAAGCCTTTCTGATCCAGCACTCCGATCTCGCGGGTCTCGACCTGCGATTCGACCTGATGCTGGTGGCGCCGCTCCGCCTGCCGCGCCATTGGCGCGGCGCCTGGCGCACCGACGACTAGGCAATCTCCTGATCTTGGAGCCAAGCGGGACTGTGGGCCTCGCTCGGCGTTGGACGATACGCTCATTTATCCCACAATAGTTCGGGGAACCGTTCCTAAGCCGGGGGGCCGAGCGATGTCGAGTTTCCGTCCGATCATTGGTGTTGTCCTGATCCTTCTCTTGCCGCTCGTGCTCGGCGGGTGTCCGGCGGCCATCGTCGGCGGCGTCGCCGCGGCTGGCGGGGCGGGCTATGCCGCCAACCAGGAGCGCGGTGCCGGCGGCAGCGTTGACGATTTCACGATCAAGACGAATATTCAAAGCGCCTGGCTCAACGCGAACCCGCTGATGCAAACCAATCTCAACGTCACTGTCTATGAGGGGCGCACATTGTTGACCGGTACGGCGCCGAGCCCGGAGTTCAAGGCCCAGGCCAAGGAAGTCGCGAGTCGGGTTCCCGGCGTGCGGGCGGTCTATGACGAGATCGAAGTCACCCCCCCCGAAAGCGCATGGCAGGGCGCGCAGGATACCTGGATCAGCTCGCGACTGCGCACCGAGCTGACCTTCAATTCCGAAATCCGCTCGGTCAACTACACGATCGAGACGGTGAACAAATCGGTCTATCTGATCGGCTCGGCGCGTTCCCAGGCTGAGCTCGACCAGGCCACGAACATGGCGCGAAATACCCCGGACGTGAAGCGGGTCGTCTCCTATGTCGAGATCCGGCCGGGTGTTCCGGTCGCGGCCCAGACCGCAGCGCCGCCGCCTCCGAGCGCGCAGGGTGCGGGGGCTCCGGCCGCTGCACCAGCGACCCCGGTCGAGGTCGAAAAGCTCTGAGCGTGGAATGAGCGAACCGCCGCAAACCTCGGACCCCGAGACATGCGCGCGTTTCCTGCGTGAACTTGGCGCCTCGGGCGCGAATGTCCTGCCGATTGCCGAGGCGGCGCTGGCGCTCGCCTCGTTCGAGCGGCCGCGGGTCGACCTCGCGCGGTATCGCGGTCATCTGCGGCTGATCGCCCGCGATGTCGGCCGGCATCCGGGTGCTGCCGGCGACCTCACCGCCCGCGCTCACGCGCTCAATGAGATCATCCTGTTGAAATACGGTTATTCCGGCGACGAGCTGACCTACGACGACCTGCAAAACGCCAACCTGATGCGCGTCGTCGACCGCCGCAAAGGTCTGCCCGTGGCGCTCGGGATCCTCTACATCCACGCCGCGCGCGCCCAAGGGTGGGATATGGCTGGGCTCGCCTTTCCCGGCCACTTTCTGGTCCGGTTGTCCGATGGTCCGGAGCGGGTGATCGTCGACCCGTTCCATGGCGGCCAGGTGTGCGGCGCGGCGGAACTGCGCGAACTGCTGAAGGCCGCCACTGGTCGCGACAGCGAGCTCTTACCCGAGCACTACATGGCGGTGTCGGACCGCGATGTGCTGTTGCGCCTGCAGAACAATCTCAAGGCGCGGCTGCTGCAGGCGCAGCACCACGAGCGGGCGGCGACGGTGATCGAGACGATGCTGATGCTGGCGCCCGACCTCGCCGAGCTGTGGCGCGAGGTCGGGATGCTGCACCGGCACCTCGGCAATATGCGTGCCGCCGGCGCGGCGCTCGAACAGTATGTCGTGCGCGCCCCCGACGGCGCGGCGCGGCACCAGGCGGCGGCAATCCTGCAGCAGCTGCGCGCCCAATTGAATTGATGGGTCTCGAAGCGATAGGGCGAATAGCTCTATAGATCGAGATGGAGAACGGGCGTCTTTGAGCGGGCGCAGCAGATCAGCACATACCGCCCGCGGCCATATTCTCTGAGCACCTGATCGCGATGATCGGGCTCGCCGTCGAGATAGCGCGTCAGGCAGGCGCCGCAATAACCGAGCTCGCAGGAGGTGGGGACGGGGATGCCGTGTCGGCGCAGCACGCCGACGATCGTCTCGCCGACCGCGACGTCGTACTCGACGCCGCGCTTTGCGAGCCTGACGCGAAACGGTCGATCCTCGACGACCTCCATCGGGGGTGGTGAGGTAAAATATTCGTAGTGCACCGTGCCCGCCGGACATTCTTTCGCCGCTCCGGCCGCCGCCGCCATCATGCTCACCGGACCGCAAAAATAGAGATGAGTTCCGGGAGGCGGATCGCGCAGCGCTGCCGCGATATCGAGGCCGCGCGCGGGATCGCCGCCGTCGTGATGGAAGCACACGCGTCCTTCGGCGGCGAGCGGCACCAAATCGTCACGAAACGCCGTCCTCGCGACCGAAGCGGCGCAATAGTGGAGCCGGAAGTCGGCCCGGCGCCGGCGCAGCTCGGCGATCATCGACATGATCGGGGCGATGCCGATCCCGCCGGCGATCAGAAGATGCCGCTCGGCTGCTGTATCGAGCGGAAAGTTGTTGCGCGGCATCGAGACCTCGAGGAGATCCCCGACCCGAACCGCGTCGTGCAGATGGCGTGAGCCGCCACGGCTCGCGCCCTCGCGCAGCACGGCGATGCAATAGCGCCGCCGTTCGGCGGGATCGTTGCACAGCGAGTACTGCCGCAGGAGGCCGCCGAGCCGCAGGTCGATGTGGGCGCCGGCCGCAAACCGCGGCAGGTCGCGCCCGCGCGGGTCGACGAGTTCGTACCCGTTGATGGCTTCGGCGAGATAGGTGATCGAACGGACGCGCAGCTGCATTATCGTATACCCACATCAGCCACGGAGGAGGCCGAACATGGCTTTGCAGTTCCGCCGGGTCGTCACCGGACACGATGCGTCTGGCCGCGCCGTTGTCAAGATCGATGAGATCGCTAAAAACCTCGTCTCGTCACGGCCGGGTGCCACCTCTTGCGTCGTCTGGACGACCGAAGGCTTTCCTGTCGACAATACCGGCGAAGAGGATGGCGGGCTGCGCCAGACCGGTACGACGCTCGACAACGGCACCGTCTTCCGCGTTCTCGAACTCGCTCCCGGAGCCGGCCCCCGAAATCATCGCACCGACTCGATCGATTATGCCGTCGTGATGTCGGGCGAAATCGACATGGAGCTCGACGGCTCGACGGTTCATCTCAAAGCTGGCGATGTGCTGGTGCAGCGCGGCACGATCCACAATTGGATCAATCGCGGGACGGTGCCCTGCGTGATCGCCTTCGTGCTGATCGCGGCCAAGCCGGTCGAGGTCGGCGGCAAGGTGCTCCACGCGCAGGGCTAGCGGGGTCAGGCTCGCGGGAAGTTCAGCTCGACCATCACGTTGTTGTTGTCCGGGAAGAACAGCTGATCGATCGCCGGCTTTGGGATGTGGTTTTCGCGATATTTGATGCCCTTCTTGTCGAGCGTCGCCTTGACGGCCGGAAAATCGGAGGCCAGGAAGGCGAAGTGGTCAAAGGGGCCGGTATCGCGTGACGGACCGCCGCCGATAGCGTTCTGCCGCGGGACCAGATGTACGACCGGCACGTCGCCGCAGTAGAGCCAGTAACCGGGGAAGTCGAGATCCGGACGGAACCCGACCTCGAGGCCGAGAATGTCCCGATAGAAGTCGCGCGTCGCTTCGAGGTCATCGGTCTGGACCGTGATGTGATGTAGTGCGTTGAGCGGCATCGGCGGGATCCTCTCCTTCGGGTTTTCGGTCGCTCGCAAGACTAACGCGTTCAGGGCGCCGCGTCGAATGATCGAAGAGGTGATTCGGCATCCGCCGATCGGGCGAGCGGCCGCGCCAGTTCGCTATGCGGTCAACCGGTTATCGCGGTGATCGGGCGTGTTCACCGGCGCCGCTGATCGTTACAATCCGCGGCATGCGCGTCCTCTATCACCTCTGGCTCTCTCCCTGCGCGCGCAAGGTGCGCATCGTGCTGAGAGAGAAGAACCTCGACTTCACGTTGAAGACGGAGAAGGTCTGGGAGCGGCGGCCGGAATTCCTCGCCCTCAACCCGGCCGGCGAGGTGCCGGTGCTGATCGAGCCGGACGGGACCGTGCTCGCCGACACGGCTGCGATCGTCGAATATCTCGACGAGGTCTATCGCGAGAAGATCCTGATCGGCATCAACCCGATCGACCGGGCCGAAGTGCGGCGCCTGACCTCCTGGTTCGACATCAAGATGAATGTCGAGGTCACCGAGAACCTGCTCGGTGAAAAGATGATGAAGCGTTATCTCGGCCAAGGACAGCCGAATTCGCAGGCGATCCGCGCTGGGCATGCCAACCTGCCGCACCACCTCGACTACATCGGGTATCTCGTCGAGCGCCGGCGATGGCTGGCCGGCGACCATTTCTCGATCGCCGACATCACCGCGGCGGCACAGCTGTCGAGCCTCGACTATCTCGGCGACGTGCCGTGGGAGGCAAACGAGTCGGCCAAGGAATGGTACGCGCGAATCAAGTCGCGGCCGAGCTTCCGGCCGATCCTTGCCGACCACGTGCCCGGCGTTCCGCCGCCCGCCCACTACGCCGATCTCGACTTTTGAAAAAGACGTTTTGACCATGCGCGTGGCCTTGTTCTGCGCCTGGCTTTTGGCACTCGGGGGCGGCGGCGGGAATGCGTTCGCGCAGGACACGGCCGCCGAGGAGGCGGCGCGCCGCGCGACCGTGATGGCACACCTGCCACGCGACGCGGCCCAGCGCCTGTTCGGCAGCGAGGCGACGCCGGCGCCGGGCCCAGCGGAGGCGATCGGCGCCTATGAGCGGGGCTGCTTGGAGGGCGGTGTCGCGCTGCCCGCCGACGGACCGAACTGGCAAGTCATGCGCCCGTCGCGCAACCGCGCCTGGGGCCACCCCTTCCTGATCGCCTTTCTCGAGCGCCTGGCGCAGAAGCTGCCGGCGGAGGCCGACTGGCCGGGCCTCCTGGTCGGTGACATCGCCCAGCCGCGCGGCGGGCCGATGCTGACCGGACACGGCTCGCATCAGATCGGGCTCGACGCCGATATCTGGCTGACGCCGATGCCGAGCCGCCGTCTCACCGCTGCTGAGCGCGACGAGATGCCGGCGACCGATGTCGTCGCGGCCGACGGCAAGGATGTCGACGAGGCGACCTGGACGCCGCAGCGGAAGCAGCTGCTCGAGGCCGTGGCGCGCGAGCCCGCGGTGGAGCGCATCTTTGTCAACCCGGCGATCAAGCGCGCGCTCTGCCGCGAGGCCGGGTTGGACCGGACCTGGCTCGCCAAGATCCGACCGTGGTGGGGCCACAACTACCACTTCCATATCCGCCTCTTCTGCCCGAGCGGCCAGTCGGAGTGCCGGGCTCAGGCGCCGCCGCCGGCGAGCGACGGCTGCGGCAAGGAGCTCGATTGGTGGTTCACCCCTCAGGCACGCCATCCGCCGCCGGGGCCGGTAAAGCCGCTGCTGCTCGGGGACCTGCCACAGGCCTGTGGCAAGCTGGTCGCCGCGCCATAGCGCCTGAGAGGCCGAGGCCGGGGCAGTGGTCGGACCATGGTTGACCCTGTCGGCATTTCCCCGTCGGCAGAGGAAAAAACGCCTTTTAGCGCCCGAAAATCGCCCTATCGACGTCTAAAATATTTTGTATATCAGCAACTTGGCTACGATTCTGGCGCATCGGCCGGCAGCGGAATTCTGTGCGGTTTTAGCCCTCCTAACCGGGGTTGGCAGCGGATTGGCAGAGGAATTTAGCAGCGGAATTTAGCAGAGCACCCAACTCCTGCTTTGCCGGCATCATTTAACCATTTACTAATTGATATTATAGCATCATTTATATGAGCGCGCGTTCAGCCGCCGCAAGGGGCCGCGAGCCCGGAAGCACTGAGTTTTGCGGCGGTTGCTGTCATTTCGCCCAAGGTGCCGCCGCAAGCCGGCGCACAAGGAAGTCGATCAGAATGCTGACTCGCGCCGGACGGAGCCCGCCCGGCGGCGTCACCACGTGCAAGGAGACCGGAGGCAAGGACCACTCGGCCAGCACCTGATCGAGCCGCCCGGCCTGTAGATATTCCCACACCGTGAACTCGGGTTGGATCGCCACACCGAGCCCCGCCAGCAAGGCCGGCACGAGCGCATCGGCGTTGTTCGCGCGCAGCGGGCCGCGCGGCGTTACCGCCGCTTCCTCGCCCCCGACATGAACGAAACGCCAAACCTCGGGCGACGGCAGATAGGCGTAGCCGAGACAGTCGTGGTCGGTGAGCTCAGCCGGATGGGTCGGGCGGCCGCGCCGGTCGAAATACGCCGGTGCGCCGACGACGAGGCGCCGGACCTCGCAGAGCCGCCGCGCGATCAGGCTGGAATCCTTGAGAGCAGAAATCCGCAGGGCCAGATCGAACCCGCCGCCGACGAGGTCGATGATCTCATCGCCGAGATGGAGATCGATCGTCACCTCGGGATACGCGACCAGGAACTCGGGCAGGATCGGGGCCACGTGGGCGAGGCCGAACGACATTGGTGCTACGAGGCGCACCACGCCACGCGGCATCCCGGATTGGGCGACGGCCTCGGCCTCGGCGGCTTCGCCCTCGTCCAACACTCGCAACGCATGAGCGAGAAGGTTTCGGCCCACATCGCTCACCACCAGCCGGCGGGAAGTGCGATGGAGAAGGGCCGCGCCGATCCGCCGTTCGAGCCGGGCAATCGCCTTCGAAACTGTGGCTTTCGACAGGCTGAGCTCGGCAGCCGCGCGCGAGAACGAGCCGGTCTGTGCCACCTTGGCGAAGATCGCCCATGCCTCGAGATCGGGAAGGCGTGCCATAAGCAATTTCAGAAACGATGAGTTTCCACCGTTTCTACTTTTAATCGATGCCAAACGTGCGATCTAGGGCTCATGGTTCAGACGGAACCTCGCCTTGATGAACCGGAGAACTAAGATGATCGAACGCAGACCCTTCGAAAGCCTGGGCGGAGCGAACCACGGATGGCTCGACGCCAAGCACCATTTCTCGTTCGCCGACTACCATGACCCCGACCGCATGGGCTGGGGTGCGGTCAGGGTGTGGAACGACGACACGATCGCCCCGAACACCGGGTTTCCGCCGCACCCGCACGCCGACATGGAGATCGTCACCTATGTCCGCGAGGGTGCGATCACCCATCAGGACAGCCTCGGCAACAAGGGCCGCACCGAAGCCGGCGACGTGCAGGTGATGAGCGCCGGGACCGGCATACGACACTCGGAGTACAACCTCGAGCCCGGCATCACCCGGATCTTCCAGATCTGGATATTGCCGACGAGCCGCGGCAAGCCCCCGAGCTGGGGCGCCAAGCCCTTCCCCAAAGGCGACCGTTCCGGCCGCTTCATCACTCTGGCGAGCGGCGACCCGAGCGATAGCGACGCCTTGCCGATCCGCACCGATGCGCGGGTTCTCGGCGCGACGTTGAGAGCCGGCGAGACCGCGGAATATCCGCTCGGAGAGGAGCGCCACGGCTACCTGGTGCCGGCCAAGGGCTCGGTCGAGGTCAATGGGGTTGCCCTCAGCGCCCGCGACGGCGCGGCGATCCACAAGGAAGCGAAGATCCGCGTGCGCGCGCTCGAGGACACCGAGCTGGTCCTGGTGGACGCTGCCTGACGCTTACTCTCCCTCTTCGCCCCCGGGGGCGGCCCGGGGCGGAGAGGGTTCGGGCGAGGCGGGTGAGGTGGCAGAGATGGGCGGCGAAATTGCTTCCGCTTCGGTCGCGCTGACCACAAGGGGCGTGTCACTATGAGGACTACAACGACGACGCGATCTGGTCCCGCAAACGCGGAGCGCAGACAGGTCCTCTCCCTCGCACCATCTCGGGTGCTCATGGGACGGATTGTAATCGACACCAACGTGTTCGTTGCGGCAGGCTTCAATCCGAGAAGTGCCGCCGCGCAGATCCTCGCAGCCGTGCGGGAGGGCCGCCTTCAGCTGATCTGGAACGAGCCGACCCGACGGGAAACCGAGATGATCCTGCGCCGAATTCCGCACCTCGACTGGGAGAGGGTCGCTGATCTTTTCCAGCCCGAGACCGAGTTTACGAGCCCCGTCGATGCTGAGAGCTTCGCCCTCATCCCGGATCCGGAGGATCGGAAATTCGCAGCGCTGAGCGCCGCGGCGCAAGCGCCACTCGTCACCAACGACAACGACCTTTTGGCTCATCGGGATATGGTAGGCATCGATGTACTCACGCCGCGCGGCTTCCTGGCACGAGAGGGAGCGGACCCCTGAACCGGGTCCGCCGGAGCCCTTCGATCAAAGGTGAAGAGCCGGTGAAAGGGGACCCTTCCCGGCACCCGATCCGTTCACCGGGATTACGTGGTTTACTTCGAATGCGGCTCCGCCCGGGCAAATGTGCGGTGATTTCATGACCGGTCTAGGGGACTTCAGCATGTCCGAGCCATCCAGCCTGCCGCTCGCCGGCATCGTCGTCCTTGATTTCGGCCAGGTCTTTCAGGGGCCTTACGCGACGCTGTTGATGGCGAAGGCCGGCGCCGACGTCATCAAGATCGAGCCACCGCAGGGGGAGCCCTTGCGCCGGCGCGCCCTGCCGGGCAAAAGTACGACCTTCCAGATCGCGATGCTCAACTCGAACAAACGCGCGATCACCCTCAATCTGAAGCACGAACGCGGCCGGGCCTTGCTGTTCGAGATGGCCGGGCGCGCCGATGTGTTGCTCGAGAATTTCTCACAGGGGACAATGGACCGGCTCGGTGTCGGCTGGGCCAAGCTGAGCCAAGTCAATCCGCGCCTTGTCTATGCCTCCGGCTCGGGCTATGGCCTGAGCGGGCCGGATCGCGACAATCTGGCAATGGATCTGACCATCCAAGCGGTCTCGGGCCTGATCAGCACGACCGGCTTTCCCGACGGCCCGCCGGTCAAGGCCGGACCCGCTGTCGTCGATTTTCTCTCCGGCA
>Ga0209040_10001170_pt1 | contig 20547 bp, 19 predicted proteins | sample BogFormECP12_OM3_FD_188240 | JGI IMG/M metagenome (GOLD analysis project Ga0209040, IMG submission 188240) | Bog forest soil microbial communities from Calvert Island, British Columbia, Canada - ECP12_OM3 (SPAdes) (version 2) | ecosystem: Environmental > Aquatic > Freshwater > Wetlands > Bog ...
CTGGCTCTCTTGTTGTCCATAATCCTGGCTGCACTCACCGCCGCGACAAGCCAGGACAGTATCCCCAAATCGGCCTGAGAGCGTTCTTCACGGGCGACGCGTTATCCTCCCCTGCGCTTGCAAAGCGCGGGGGAGGGGGCGCGCTGATCCGGGCTCGTCAACCTGAAGCGATTGCCCTTACGCGGCGACCTTGCCCAGCGCCTCGATCGCCTCGGCGATGGCGAGCGTCCGGCGCGCCATGTCGGCGTGGAGGAGTTCGACCATCTTGCCGTTGAGCTGGATGACGCCCTTGCCGGCGTTTTCCGGCAGGGCGAAGGCCTCGATGATGGCGCGGGCGCCGTCGACCTCGGCGGCGGAGGGCGCGTAGGCCTCGTTGCAGATGTCGATCTGACCCGGATGGATGAGGGTCTTGCCGTCGAGCCCCATTTCGCGGCCCTGCTGGCATTCGGCGCGAAAGCCGTCGAGATCTTTGATGTCGTTATAGACGCCGTCGATGATGTCGATCCCGTGGGCGCGGGCGGCGACGACGCAGTTCGCAAGCCACGCGAGCATCGTCGGCCGGCCGGGCGTGAGCCTCGCGCGCGTCTCCTTGGCGAGGTCGTTGAGGCCCATGACGAGCACCGCGAGCCGCGACGCCGAGTCGGCGGCCACAGCGGCGATCTGGCCGGCGTTGAGGATCGCGTTCGGCGTCTCCATCATCGCCCAGATGCGGGTCCTGTCCGGCGCGCCGCTCTCGCGCATCAGCCTCGCGGCCAGCATGATCGCGCCCGGCCCGTCGACCTTGGGCAGGAGGATGGCGTCGGGGCCGGCCGCTGCGGCGGCGATAAGGTCTTCCGTGCCCCATGGGGTATGCGGCCCGTTGACCCGGATGACGACTTCCCGCCCGCCGAAATCGCCCTTGGCCGCCTCGACAACCTGTGCGCGCGCCATCTCCTTGGCGTCGGGCGCGACCGAATCTTCGAGATCAAGGATCAGCGCGTCGGCGGGCAGCGTCGCCGCCTTGGCCAAAGCCTTGGCGTTGGACCCGGGCATATAGAGGACGCTGCGGCGCGGGCGTGCAAGCATGTCAACCTCCTGACCACTGGGTGACCATTTAAAGACTCGCTCGCTGCGGCGCCAGAGGCCGTGGCGCACTGCAATATTGAACTTAGGGGGAAGGCGGAATCGACGGCACTGCCGCCCTCGCCAGCAAAGGCAGCGTCAGGCTGATGAGAAAAAACCGCGCCAGGTGATGGGCGCCGACGAAGAGCGGATCGAGCCCGAGCGCGAAGGCCATCATCGTCATCGCCTCGAGGCCGCCCGGCGCGAAGGCGACGAGCGCCTGGACGAAGGAGACCTTGATAAGCGCCGCCGTCGCCGCGGCGAATGCGGCGGCCGACGCAAGCGCGGCTAAGAAAGCGCAAGAGGCGGCGAGGATGAGGCCGCGCAGCAGATGCCAGTCGAAGCCGATGAAGCGCGTGCCGACCCAGGCGCCGACCAGCGCCTGAGCAGCGATCTGGACCGCAGGCTCCGGCCGCCCGGGCGCTAGTCCGGACCCATGCGCCAGGACCGAGACGCCGATCGCCGCATAGAGCAGCGCGCCGTTGAGCTTGAGCCGGGTTAATCCATACGCCACGGCGAACGAAGCGGCGACGAGCGCGAGCGTCATGAGCGCCGGGTCGTGCGGGACTATGAGCAGCGCGGCCGGGCCGAGGCGCCCGGCCATGAGCGGCACGATCGCCATCAGGACGAAAATGCGGAAGACCTGCGCGACCGCGACGCGCGGCATGTCGGCGCCTGTCCCCTGCGCAGCGATGAAGACGTACGAAAGCGCCCCCGGAATCGCGGCGAAGAGCGCCGTCTGGCGCGAGAAGCCGGGGCTCTTGACGAGAACGGCGTAGGAGCTTCCGGTCATCGCGCCGACGGCGAGCGTCATCATGGCGAGCGAGACCGGATAATGCGTGAGCGCGCTCAAGGCATGCGGGCTCGCGCCCGAGCCCATCGAGACGCCCGCGAGCACGATGACGAAATCGCGCAAAGGGGCGACGAACGGCTTCGCGAGGCCGGCCGCCGCGAAGGCGGTGACCGCGATCATCGCGCCCGACATCCAGCCGGCCGGCGCGCCGCTCGCCGCGGCCGCCCATCCGCCGGCGAGGGCGACCGCGAGCACGGCGGCCTGGGCGAGAAGAAGGCGGAGCAAGGAAAGGACTTGTGCGCCGAAAAACGCCGTCACGCCTTCAGCCAGCGCGCCATGCGCCGCGCCGCCTCTGCGATCTCAGCCGGATCGCGGGCGAAGCAGAGGCGCAGATGCCCCTCGCCGCCGGGGCCGAAAGCGGCGCCGGGCGCGGCGCCGACGCCCGCCTCGTCGACGAGGCGGAACGCCAGCGCGCGCGAATCGTCGAAGCCGTCGACCGCGCAAAAAAGATAGAACGCCGCCTCCGGCTCGAAGAAGCGCACGCGCTCCGTGGCCGCGAGCCCCTCGCACAAGATATCGCGCGAGCGGCGGCAGCGCTCGATCTGGCTCTTGAGGAACGCTTCGCCCTCGGTCAGCGCCGCGACCGCCGCGCGCTGGTTGAACACCGGCACGCCCGAACTCGTGAACTGGACCAGGTTCTCGATCGCGGGCCCCAGCGCCGGCGGCGCCTCGAGCCAGCCGACGCGAAAGCCGGTCATCGCCCAGTTCTTCGACAGGGTCTGGACGAACATGATCTTGTCGTCCGGCGTCATCACGTCGTGGAACGAGGGCGCGAGGATCCCGTCGTAGGTGATGCGCCCGTAGATTTCGTCGGCGATGATCCAGAGGTTATTCCGCCGCGCGAGCTCGAGCGTGGCCGCGATTTCCTCGCGGGTCGCGATGAAGCCCGTCGGATTGGCGGGGGAGTTGAAAAAGATCACGCGCGTCGCCGGCGTGATCGCGGCGGCCAGCTTCGCTGGGTCGAGACTCCAGCGTCCCCTCTGGTCGAGCGGCACGGGGACGGGCCGCGCGCCCGCGGTCTCCAGCGCGCCGACGAAATTCGGCCAGGAGGGCGAGGGGATCAGCGCCTCGTCGCTCGGCCCCGCGATGAGCCTGGTCGCGATCTCGATCGCATGCATGCCGCCGATGGTGACGAAGAAGCTTTCCGGCGAGAACGCGCCGCCCCCCGGCGCCGCGCCGTAGACGCGGCTCATATAGGCCGCGATCGCCTCGCGCAGGTCGGGAATGCCGCGCTGCGCAGTGTAGAAGGTCTCGCCGCGGTCGAGTGAGGCCTTGGCCGCTTCGCTGATGAAGGCGGGCGTCGGCAGGTCGCCTTCGCCGACCCAAAGCGGGATCAGCCCCTGCCGTCCGCGGCCGTAGTTGAACACTTCGACAATGCCGCTCGTCGCTGCGTCGCGGATCGCGGGGCGGAGTTCGTCAGTCCAGTTGCGTTCGGCGGGCGAGGCGTCGTTCATGGGGAGGCGTCATGGAGCAGCGCGGCGCCGCAGGCAAGGGGGATCGGGGGCAAATCGGATATCGAGGCAGATCCTGCCGAACGCGAGGGACATCGGGTCGCTGAAAACTGAGGCTTGGGTCGTCCCTCTGTTCGTCGGCTACCGGGAAAGCGGACCTTTGGATCGGCCAACCAACGACAGAACTGCGCTAGAGGCAGACGTCCGCCAAAGCATTGCCCGAGGGGTCAACGCGGGACAGAAGCTTTGACTTGACCGCTGACGGCAGGCCTCGGTTGGCCATCGGCGTGACGAGGGAAGTTCATGACCGGAAAACAAAACTGAGCGCTGACACGCGCGCGTCTGACTCGGGATACACCTGGACCCGAGACGCTTCGTAAGCTGTTTTTCTCACAAAGAATGAGCGCGGCGCCGACCGAGGGCGCCGCGCACAATACGATCCCGGGCGCGCCGGGCGAAGACTCACAACCCCGCAGCGCGGCGACAGAGGACGACCAGAGCGTCATCGTAGCCCGTCGAATCGGCCAGGATCTGTGGGCAGAGACGCTTGATCGCAATCAGGGTCTTGGCGTTGGAGCCAAGTCCGCTGGCCGATGCAGTAAATCCGCTGGCGTTGGTCGCCCCGAAAGAAGCAGTCCCGACGCTGCTGGACCCGGCGCCGCTGGACCCGGCGCCCAACCCTCCACCGCCGCCCAGGCCGCCGCCGGAGCTTCCGCCGCCGCCCAGGCCGCCACCAGAGCCGCCTCCTCCGCCGCTCTCCGAACCGCCGCCGCCGGAGCCTGCTCCACTGCCGCCCGAGCCAATCCCGACGCCCAGGCCGGCCGTCACGCCGTTAGACCCGCCGACGCTCGCGCCAACTCCCGCGCCAACGCCGCCCGGGCCGATCCCCCCGCCGCCGCCCGCGGCGACCCCGCTTGGCCCGCCGACGCTCGCGCCAACTCCCGCGCCAACGCCGCCCGGGCCGATCCCCGCGCCGCCGCCCGCGGCGACCCCGCTTGGCCCGCCGACGCTGACGCCGACCCCGACCCCGACACCGCTATTTCTTGCCTCCGCGTTTCCGAAAGCCACCGCGGACAGAACCGCAAAAACGCTCGCATTCAACCATAGCCGCCGATGATGACGCATATGTTTTGAGGAACACATGACACAACTCCGCCGTCGCCCCGTCGCCTCTGCGAACGCAGTTAACACACTGGCACGGCCGAATTGTGTTCGGCGAACAAGAGAGCGTCACACATTTTGCGCACAACGATCGTTCAATTCAGCTAGATCCGAGTCACAGGATTCCCTCCAACTGCGACGGCCGCCCGCGGCGATCCGCGCTGACCGCTCTCGACCCCAATCAGTCTGCGCTGGAACCAAGCGGCCAATTTTCGGCCGCTGCACCTCGCGCGCTTAGCGACCCGCCGCTTCGCGCGGCGTCTCAGCGCGAGGGATTGCTGTCCTGCGCCAGGTCGTCAAGGATCGGGCAGTCCGGGCGGTCGTCGCCGCGACATGCGCGCACGAGCTGGCGCAGCGTCTTCGCCATCGTCTGCATTTCGGCGATGCGCGTCTCGAGATCGCCGACATGCGCCTCGGCGATACGGCGCACTTCGCGGCTCGGGCGCGCGCGATCGCGCCAGAGCATGAGCAGCGCGCCGATCTCGTCCATGGAAAAGCCGAGCCGGCGCGCCCGCTTGATGAACCTCAACTCGTGAATGTCCCGCTCGCCGTAGTCGCGATAGTCGTTCGGCCGGCGCTGCGCCGGCCGCAGGAGCCCGATCGCCTCGTAATGGCGGATCATCTTGGCGGTGACGCCGCTTGCCGCCGCCGCCGCGCCGATGTTCATCGTCGAATTCCGCTTGACCTTCCTATGATGGGAAGGATTAAGCCTCCCGCCCGTCCGATGCAAGGAACGACCCGATGAGCCTGATGGAAGCCGAGAAAATCCAGGCCAAGGACCCGGTCTGCGGGATGTCGGTCGATTCTCAAACGGCCAGGCACCGCGCCGAAGCGGGAGGCGCGACGTACTTTTTCTGCTCGTCGAAATGCCGCGAGAAGTTCGTGGCCGAACCTGCGCGCTATCTCAAGCCGGAGTCGAGCGCGCCGCCGCCGAAGCCCCTGCCGGCTGGGACGATTTACACCTGCCCGATGCATCCGCAAATCCGGCAAGTGGGACCGGGCAACTGCCCGATCTGCGGCATGGCCCTCGAACCGGTAACCGTGACGGGGGACGAAGGCCCCAGCGCCGAACTGACCGACATGACGCGGCGCTTCTGGATCGGGCTAGTCCTAACGGTCCCGGTGATCGCGCTCGAAATGGGCGGCCACCTCACGAACCCGCATGTGTGGCTCCCCGCCGAAACCGCGAACTGGATTCAGCTCGTGCTCGCGACACCGGTCGTGCTGTGGGCCGGCTGGCCGTTCTTCGAGCGGGCGTGGACCTCGCTGGTCAGCCGCAACCTCAATATGTTCACCCTGATCGCCATGGGCACGGGCGTCGCCTGGGGTTACAGCGTGATCGCGACGGTTGCGCCTGGTCTGTTCCCTCCGGCTTTTCGAGGGGCGGACGGCGCAGTTGCGATCTATTTCGAAGCGGCTGCGGCGATTACCATCCTCGTGCTCCTGGGCCAGGTTCTCGAATTGCGCGCCCGTGAACAGACTGGCGGCGCGATCAGGGCGCTGCTCGATCTCGCGCCAAAGACAGCCCGCCGCGTCGGCGCTGATGACACGGACGAGGAAATCGGCCTCGATGCGGTCGCGGTCGGCGATCGACTGCGTGTCCGCCCCGGCGAGAAGGTCCCGGTCGACGGCGAACTCATCGAAGGACGCAGCTCGGTCGACGAATCCATGGTCACCGGCGAATCGATGCCGGTCCTGAAAGCCGCCGGCGCGAAAGTGATCGGCGGAACGATGAACGGAACCGGAAGCTTCGTCATGCGCGCCGACAAGGTTGGCCGCGACACGGTACTCGCGCAAATCGTGCAAATGGTCGCCGAGGCGCAAAGGAGCCGCGCCCCGATTCAGCGTCTCGCTGATCAGGTGTCCGGCTGGTTCGTGCCTCTCGTCATTGCGATTGCGCTCCTGGCGTTCGCGGCGTGGGCCATCTGGGGGCCGGAGCCGCGCTTCACTTACGGCCTTGTGGCGGCCGTCTCGGTGTTGATTATCGCCTGTCCCTGCGCGCTCGGATTGGCGACCCCGATGTCGATCATGGTCGGCGTCGGTCGCGGCGCTCAGTCCGGCGTTCTGATCAAGAACGCCGACGCATTGGAGCGGTTCGAAAAGGTCGACACGCTGGTGACCGACAAGACGGGGACGCTGACGGAAGGCAAGCCCAAAGTCGTGGCGGTGCGGGCCTTCGGCGGCGTCGCCGATGACGATCTGCTGCGGCTCGGCGCAAGCCTCGAACATGGCAGCGAGCACCCGCTCGCCGCCGCGATTGTCGAGGCTGCGGCCGAACGGAAGATCGCGCTCGCGCCGGTTCAGGACTTCGATTCGTCGTCCGGCAAGGGCGTCACCGGGGTCATCGAGGGGCGGCGGATCGACATCGGCAACCTGCCGATGATGCAGGCTCGCGCGATCGATGTCACGGCGCTTGAAAAGACGGCGGAGGATTTGCGCGGCGAAGGCGCGACCACGATCTTCGTTGCGCTCGAGGGCAAGCCATCCGGCGTGCTCGCGATCGCCGATCCGCTCAAGGCGACGACCGCAGAGGCTATCCAGGCTCTGCGCGATGCCGGAATCCGCGTCGTCATGCTGACCGGCGACAACCGGACAACCGCCGATTCGGTCGCGCGCAAGCTCGGTATCGCAGACGTCGAGGCGGAAGTCCTCCCAGAGGACAAAGGCAAGATCGTCGCGCGGCTGCGCAAGGAAGGTCGGATCGTCGCCATGGCGGGCGACGGCGTGAATGACGCGCCGGCCCTCGCAGCCGCCGATGTCGGAATCGCGATGGGAACAGGAACCGATGTCGCGATTCAAAGCGCCGGCATCACGCTGCTGAGGGGCGATCTTCAGGGGATCGTGACGGCCCGCCGTCTGTCGCGCGCAACCATGAGCAACATCCGGCAGAATCTGTTCTTTGCTTTCATCTACAACGCTGCGGGCGTGCCGATCGCCGCCGGCGTGCTCTATCCGGCGTTCGGGATCCTGCTCTCGCCGATCGTCGCCGCGGCGGCGATGTCATTGTCCTCGGTCAGCGTTATCGCCAATGCGCTGAGGCTCCGGGGGCTCAAGTTGTAAGTCAGCGCCGTGCGGCCAGCTCGTCCCGAATCTGCGTGAGCAGGACCACCTCGGGGGCCGGCGGCGGAGTCTCGGCCGGGGCGGCCGCCTTCGGTTGCCGGTTCAACGTGTTGATCCCCTTGATCACGGCGAAGAGCGCGACCGCGACGATGAGGAAGTTGATCACGATGGTGATGAAGTCGCCATAGGCGAAAACGCCGCCCTGCTTCTTGGCGTCCGCCAGATTGGTTGCGGTCACCGCGCTCGACAGGGGGAGGAAGTAGTTGGAGAAGTCCGCTTTGCCAGCGATGCCGAGGATCGGCATGATGATATCGTTGACAAGTCCGTCGATGATCTTGCCGAAGGCCGCGCCGATGATCACGCCGACCGCGAGATCGAGGGCGTTGCCCTTCATCGCGAAATCTTTGAATTCCTGCCACATGCTTCTCTTCCCGTCGTTTGGATGCCGCTTTGTCCCGTTTCCGGCCCGAGTCGAACGTTTTGCGCGGGAAGGCTAGCCGAGGGCAGACGCGAAATAAAGCAGCCTCGCGCCCGTCGGCGCCGCAGGACCCGCGACGTCCCGACCCCATCCTCAGACCCCAGCTCGCCGATCAATCCGTGTCGCTGTTCGGCTTCTTTTTCTTCTTGGTCTCCGCGGCGCTCTTGCCCGGCTTCGAGGCGGATGCGGGCAGAAGCGCCGCGAGCCGCGCCTGAAGCAGCGCCGCCCGCGCTTCGGTGAGGCTGGCGGCGCAATAGCCGAGCGCGCTTTCCTTTACGTAGCTCCGGCAGGCGTCGTCCCGCTCGCCGGCAAAGCCGTTCTGGTCGCTAACAAGATTCGCGGCGTCGGGGTCGTCCTTGGCGCGCTCCTCGATCGCATGCAGAGCCTTGCCTATCGCCTTTTCCGCGTCCGAACGGCGCTTCGTGATCGCCGCCGGGTCCTTTTCCAGTTCGGTCGCGTCAGGGCCCCAAAGGCCGCCAGGACTGGTCTGGCAATCGGCGGCCTTGAAGACGCATGCGGTGATTTGCGCCGGAACCAGCACCGCCCCGTCGAGCACGTCGAACGCGAAGGGGCAGGCCGGAACGTCGGCCTCGAATCGCTCAAGTCCGTCCGGACGACCGACGCTTGTCGCCATGATCGGCTTCTCACCGACGATGTCGACGACGCAACGTTGCGAGGGATCGGAGACGCCCTCGCCGGCAAGGCGCAGCTTGTCGATCTGCAAGGTCTTTCCGCTGCCGGAAACCTGCAAGAGGCCCGCTTCGCCATTGAGGAGCAGCGGACGTCCCTCGAGGTTGGCGGGGTCGGGCGCGGAGACCTTGGCGGCCTTGCCCACCGCGCCGGATTTCGGGGCGCCGCCGGCCTTCTTCGGCCTCGCGGCCCTGGCCGGCGCGGCGGCGGGCGCCTCCGGGGCGGCGCCGGGCAGGGCGAGCTGAGCGCGCGCAGCGCCTGCGCCAAGACCGAAACAGCAAACGAGAATCAAAACGCGCCAATTCATCGCGAGAGTGTAGAAGCGCGGACTCCAAAGGAAAAGGCGTTTGTTGCGGTCGCGGCCTCTCGTCCCCGGCCGAAAAATCCGCGGTTTCCGCGCCTTGCGCCCCGAAAGGCCTGAACCTATATACGCCCGGACCGGCGGGCTTCGGCGCCGAATATGCGCCGAATGATCCGCAATCGATGTTGAACACAGGGGATCAGAAGAGGACCTGAGGCCGGGTTGGCCGACGGACGTCATTCTCGTGGTCTGGCCGCTTCGGGGCCGGGCGATCTCGCAGAGGAGCTAGGGGTACACAATGGCGAAAGTAATAGGCATCGACCTCGGCACGACCAATTCGTGCGTCGCCGTCATGGAGGGCTCAACCCCCAAGGTTATCGAGAATTCCGAGGGCTCGCGCACCACGCCCTCGATCGTCGCGTTCACCGACGACGGCGAGCGGCTCGTCGGCCAGCCGGCCAAGCGCCAGGCGGTGACCAATCCGGAACGGACCTTCTTCGCGATCAAGCGCCTCATCGGCCGTTCGTTCGAAGACCCCATGACCAAGAAGGACATGGGCCTCGTCCCCTACAAGATCATCCGCGGCCCCAACGGCGACGCCTGGGTCACCGCAGACGGCAAGCAGTACTCGCCGTCCCAGATTTCCGCCTTCGTCCTTCAGAAGATGAAGGAGACGGCCGAGGCCTATCTCGGCGGCCCGGTCACGCAGGCCGTCATTACGGTCCCCGCTTATTTCAACGACGCCCAGCGTCAGGCGACCAAGGACGCCGGCAGGATCGCCGGCCTCGAGGTGCTCCGCATCATCAACGAGCCGACCGCGGCGGCGCTCGCTTACGGCCTCGACAAGAAGAAGTCCGGCACGATCGCCGTCTACGACCTCGGCGGCGGCACCTTCGACATCTCGATCCTCGAGATTGGCGACGGCGTGTTCGAAGTGAAGTCGACCAACGGCGACACCTTCCTCGGCGGCGAGGACTTCGACATGCGGCTCGTCGAATATCTCTCGGCCGAGTTCAAGAAGGAGCAGGGGATCGACCTGACGAAGGACAAGCTCGCCCTGCAGCGCCTGAAGGAAGCCGCCGAAAAGGCGAAGATCGAGCTCTCCTCGGCGACGCAGACCGACATCAACCTCCCCTATATCACCGCCGACGCGACCGGACCCAAGCATCTGGCGCTGAAACTGACGCGCGCCAAATACGAAGCGCTGGTCGACGATCTGATCCAGCGCACCGTCGAGCCGTGCCGCAAGGCGCTGAAGGACGCCGGGCTGGCGGCAGGCCAAATCGACGAGGTCGTGCTGGTCGGCGGCATGACCCGCATGCCGAAGGTGCAGGAAGTCGTCAAACAGTTCTTCGGCAAGGAGCCCCACAAGGGCGTCAACCCGGACGAGGTGGTCGCCATCGGCGCAGCGATCCAGGCCGGCGTGCTGCAGGGCGACGTCAAGGACGTGCTGCTGCTCGACGTGACCCCGCTTTCGCTCGGCATCGAGACGCTGGGCGGCGTCTTCACGCGCCTTATCGAACGCAACACCACGATCCCGACCAAGAAGAGCCAGGTCTTCTCCACCGCCGAGGACAACCAGACCGCGGTCACGATCCGCGTGTTCCAGGGCGAGCGCGAGATGGCGGCCGACAACAAGGCGCTCGGCCAGTTCGATCTCGTCGGCATCCCGCCGGCGCCGCGCGGCGTGCCGCAGATCGAGGTGACCTTCGACATCGACGCCAACGGCATCGTCAACGTCACCGCCAAGGACAAGGCGACCAACAAGGAGCAGCAGATCCGCATCCAGGCGTCCGGCGGACTGAGCGAAGCCGACATCAACAAGATGGTGAAGGACGCGGAGGCGCACGCTGCGGAGGACAAGAAGCGCCGTGAAACGGTGGACGCGAAGAACCACGGCGAGTCGCTGGTTCACGACGCGGAGAAGGCGCTGAAGGAATACGGAGACAAGGTCGCCCAGTCCGACAAGAGCGCGATCGAGGCGGCGATCGCTTCGCTCCGAAGCGCTCTCCAGGGCGAGGATGTCGAGACGATCAAGGCCCGGAGCAATGACCTCATGCAGGCCCAGATGAAACTCGGCGAGGCGATGTACAAGGCGCAGCAGGCGGCAAGCGCGGCGGGCGATGCGGGCGCGGGCGACGCGCAGGCCAAGGACGACGTCATCGACGCGGAATTCCGCGAAGTCGACGACGACAAGAAGAAGTCCTGAGGGCAGGAACTCGAGGGAACGCGGGCCGGCCGCAGGGATCGAGCGGCCGGGGGTGACTTGACGGGAGCCGGGATGGCGGGAGGACGGGTCCGATGGCGAGCCGGCGCTGAACACGCCGGCTTTCGCGCGGAAACGGGGCCGCAGTCCGGCGGGAGCAACGGCCAGCCTCGGGCGGGAACGGAGGCGCGGCGCGGACGATGCGGGTTGAAGAGATGAACGTTGGCCGGTGGGCGCGGTGACAATGGCCAAGCGCGACTTTTACGAGACTCTGGGCGTATCGAAGACGGCGTCTGACGCCGAGTTGAAGTCAGCCTTCCGCAAGGCGGCGATGCAGTGTCATCCCGACCGGCATCCCGGCGACAAGCACGCCGAGGCCCGCTTCAAGGAGCTGAACGAGGCCTACCAGCATCTGTCGGACGCGCAGAAGCGCGCGGCTTACGATCGCTACGGCCATGCCGCGTTCGAGCATGGCGGCATGAACGATGGCTTCGCCGCTTCGATGTCCGACATCTTCGACGACCTGTTCGGGGACATGATGGGTGGACGGCGCGGCCGCCAGCCGTCGGGGCGCGAGCGCGGCGCCGACCTGCGCTACAATCTCGAAATCACTCTCGAAGAAGCCTACCGCGGCAAGACGGCGACGATCAAGCTGCCGGCCTCGGTCGCGTGTGAAGCCTGTTCGGGATCGGGCGCGCGCCCCGGCTCGAAGCCGGCGACCTGCAAGACCTGCTCGGGCCACGGGCGCGTTCGCCAGCAGCAGGGCTTCTTCGCCATCGAACGCACCTGCCCGACCTGTCACGGGCGGGGCCAGACGATCGACAACCCTTGCGACAAATGCGGCGGCGCGGGCCGGGTGACGCGCGAGCGCACGCTATCGGTCAACGTTCCGGCCGGCGTCGAGGACGGGACGCGCATCCGCCTCAGCGGCGAGGGCGAGGCCGGCATGCGCGGCGGGCCGGCGGGCGACCTCTACATCTTCCTGTCGCTCAAGCCGCATCCGGTCTTCCAGCGCGACGGGGCCGATCTCTATTGCCGCGTGCCGATCTCGATGGTTCAGGCCGCGCTCGGCGGAGAATTCACGGTTAGGACCCTCGACGGCACCGAATCGAAGGTCAGCATCCCCGAAGGGGCCCAGTCGGGCCGACAGCTCAGGCTGCGCGGCAAGGGGATGCCGATCCTCCGCTCGCGCGATTCGGGCGATCTCTTCGTGCAGCTCAATGTCGAGACGCCGCAGAGCCTGACGCGCCGCCAGCGCGAGCTCCTGATGGAGTTCGCCTCCGAATCGTCGCATAAGACCCACCCCGAAAGCGCCGGCTTCTTTTCGAAGATGAAGGAGTTCTTCGAGGGGCTAGGCTGACGGCGCCCTGGCCCGTCGGGAGCGCTGGTTTTTCTATCGCATGCCCCGGCGCGGGTGCGCGGAGCGGGAATGCAGGGTCCAACGCAAACCCCCAAACGGCGGCCGAAGCTCGGCGACGGGGCGCATTTCCTCAGATCGCTCGTGGCGACGCCACGCCTCACCGGGGCCGTGGCCCCTTCGGGACGCGCCCTTGCGCGCGCCATGGCGGCGGCCCTCGACCCGGAGACCGCGGCGACCGCGGGCCTCGTCGTCGAACTCGGGCCCGGCACCGGGCCGGTCACGCGGGCCTTGATCGAGCGGGGACTTGACCCACGACGGCTTGTTCTCGTCGAATACGACCCGCGCTTCTGCCGGATCCTGGAAAGCCGCTTCGAGGGCGTCCGGATCATTGAGGGCGACGCCTACGATCTGCCGCATACGCTCGCCGAATTCGGGGGCGTGGCGATCGCGGCCGTCGTCTCCAGCCTGCCGCTCCTCAACCAGCCGCCGCACCGGCGCGAAAAGCTGATCGCCGACGCCTTCGCGCTGATGGGGCCGGAGGGCGTTTTCGTCCAGTTCACCTACGGACCCCTCTCGCCGATCCCGCGCGAGGCCTGCGCCGGCCGCTATTCGGCGCATCGCGGTCCGGCGATCTGGCGCAATCTGCCCCCGGCCCGCGTCTGGACCTACCGGCTCGACGGCCACGCCCCGGCGAGGACCGGCCGATGAACCCGCGGGCGCCGCGCGACCGGCTGATCGTCGCTCTCGACCTTTCCGACGTCGGCAAGGCCGAGCGCATCGTCGAGCGCATCGGCGACGCCGCGACCTTCTATAAGGTCGGCATTGAGCTCGCCTATGGCGGCGAGGGCCTCGCCTTCGCCCGGCGGCTCGCCGCAGCCGGCAAGCAGGTCTTTCTCGATCTCAAGCTGCACGACATTCCCAACACCGTCGAACGCGCAACGGCTCAGGCGGCCGGACTCGGCGCGACGTTCCTGACCGTCCACGCCTATCCGCAGACGATGCGAGCCGCGGTCGCGGGCGCGAAAGGAACGGGCCTCCGGCTGCTCGCGGTCACCGTTCTGACGTCCTATGACGACGCCGACCTCCTCGAGGCGGGGTACCGTTTCGGCGTCGTCGAGATGGTGCGCCGGCGCGCCGAGCAAGCGGAGAAGCTCGGCGTCGACGGCCTGGTGGCGAGCGCAGAGGAGGCGACGGGCGTACGCGCCGCCGTCGGCAAGGCCATGATTCTGGTCACGCCTGGGATCCGCCCGGCGAGCGCCGAAGCCGGGGACCAGAAGCGCGTCGCGACGCCTTCGAGCGCAATCCGCGCCGGCGCGGACTATCTCGTCGTCGGGCGCCCGATCACGACCGCGGCCGATCCCCAGCAGGCCGCGGCGGCGATTGTCGCCGAGATCGCCTCGGCGGCGCCTTGATCGGGCGCCGAACGGCGCTATTTTCGTAGCCTCTTCAGATGCGGGGAACGCTCAATGCCCAAAGGCTATATCGTGTCGCGAGTCGACGTCACCGATCCGGAGGCCTATGCGCGTTACGCGGCGGCGTCGACGAAAGCGATCGCCGCGCATGGGGGCCGGGCGCTCGCGCGGGGCGGGCGCCATGAGGCTCTGGAAGGAAAAGCGCGCGCCCGAAACGTCGTGATCGAGTTCGACAGCTATGAGGCGGCGCGGGGCTATTTTTACTCCGCCGAATATCAGGCGGCGCGCGCGCTGCGCCAGGGCGCGGCCGAGATCGAAATGGTGCTGGTCGAAGGCGCCTGAGCCGCAAGGAGCGGAGCCATGGCGGAATTGCGCATCATCGTGGCCGGCGCGGCGGGGCGAATGGGCCGCATGGTCGTTCGGGCGATCCACGAAACGTCCGAGCTCGCGCTTGCCGGCGCGCTCGAGCGTGAGGATTCGCCCTGGCTCGGCCACGATCCCGGCCCGCTCGCCGGCTGCCCGGCGAGCGGTCTCGCCATCGTCGCCGATCCGCTCCCGCTCATGCTCAACGCCGACGCGATCATCGACTTCTCCTCTCCCGCCGCCACGATCGAGCTTGCGGCGCTCGCGGCGCAGGCGCGCATCGCCGATGTGATCGGAACGACCGGGCTCGCCGACGACCACCTCGACAAGATCAACGCGGCGGCCCGTCATGCGCCGATCGTGCGCTCAGGCAATATGAGCCTTGGCGTCAACCTGCTGGCCGCGCTGACGCGCCGCGCGGCGGAAGCGCTCGGCGACGAGTTCGACATCGAAATCGTCGAAATGCATCACCGGATGAAGGTCGACGCGCCCTCGGGCACGGCCCTCATGCTCGGCGAGGCCGCCGCCGCCGGGCGCGGCGTTTCGCTGAAGAACCATTCGGCGCGGGCGCGCGACGGGCTGACCGGCGCGCGGCGAAAGGGCGACATCGGTTTCGCGTCGCTCCGCGGCGGGACGGTCGTCGGCGATCACAGCGTCATCTTCGCCGGCGAAGGCGAGCGACTCACGCTCACGCATCACGCCGAGGATCGCGCCCTCTTCGCCTATGGCGCGCTGAAGGCGGCGCGCTGGGCGCAGAACCGCAAGCCCGGACTCTATTCGATGACGGACGTGCTCGGCCTCAAAGGCTGAGGTGCGCCCGCGCTCCGGCCTACGAGCGTCAGTTCGACGCGTGCACCTCGGCGCACGAGAAATCGAGCTTCACCGCTTTTTCGGTCTTGCCCGCGTGGACACTGATGGCGAGCGGCGCGCAGGTCGCGTTCTCGAGGAAGACCGCCTTGTGCTCGACGCCGTCGGCGCCGAAGATGAAATGGGTGAAGGCCTTGTGCGTGACCACCTGCTGCCCGCCATGGCCGGTCTGGGTGAGGTCGACGGTCGCCGTCGCGTATTTGGGGGAGGCGTTCTTGTCGCCCTCGAAGGTGAAATCGAGGAGCAGGCCCGTCGCCGTGTCGCCGCCCGGAGCGCCGCCGCTTGGGGCATCCACGAGCGCCTCGCCGCCGACGAGATCGTCGGACAGTTTGCCCGCATGTTCGAGAAAGGCGTAGGCCTTGACGTCGACGATCTTCAGTTCTGCTGCGTGAGCGCCGGCGAAACACGCAAACGACGCCGCCGCGACGCCGGCCCGAAGCCCGATCATCTTCCCCTCCCGAAGAGCCCCAAAACGCAAGGCTCAAATAACAAAAAGCCCCGGACCGCGCAATGCGAGCCGGGGCTTCCTACTTCGTCCAGTTGACGGCGATATGTCAGTTGTTGCGCTGGGAGCCGGTCAGCATCAGGATCGCCTGGAACATGTTGATGAAGTCGAGATAGAGCCTGAGGGCGCCGTGAATCGACTTCTTGTGCGTCATCTCGTAGCTGTCGCCGCCGTAGTACATTTCCTTGATCGACTGGGTGTCCCAGGCGGTCAGGCCGGCGAAAATGACAACGCAGAGGATCGACAGTCCCCACTGCAGGCCGGAGCTTTGCAGGAAGATGTTGAGGAGGCTCGCGATAATGAGGCCGATAAGGCCCATCATCATAAACGACCCCATCGCCGAGAGGCTGCGCTGGGTGGTGTAGCCGTAGAGGCTGAGGCTCGCGAACGCCGCCGCGGTGGCGAAGAACGCGCGCCCGATCGAGGCGCCCGTGTAGACCACGAGCAGCGCCGACATCGAGAGGCCGATCAGCGCCGCGAAGGCGATGAAGGCGTTGCGGGCGCTCGCCACCGACATCGAATTGATGCGGGCGGAGATGTAGAACACCAGCGCCAGCGGCGAAAGCACGATCAGCCAGCGGAGCGGCGAGACATAGATCGCATGACCGAAGTCGGTCAGCGCCAGACGTCCGCTCTCCGTCTCGACGGTGCCGAGCCTAAATGCGCCGTAGGCCATAAGCCCCGTCACGCCGAGGCCGAGGGTCATGTAGTTGTAGACGCCGATCATGTAGGCGCGTAGCCCCTGATCGACGGCGACGCCCGGCCGTGCGACCCCCGCGCCTACGCGCGAGTTGGCGTAGCGATCATAGTCGGACATGAGAGAAACCTCTTGATAAGGGTGCGGCGCCGGACCGGGCTTTAGCCCCGGGTCAGCGCCAGTCCCATATCATATGGCCGCAGCGGGCACCGCCGCAAGGGCCATTCCTTTAACGATTCGTAACTAGGGGACTCAATGGCCGCCTCCGGCCGCGACGGGGCGGCGCATGAAGGCGGCGAAACCGACGCAGCCGAGGAAGATCACCGTCAGCGCCAGGAACACGTCGGCGAGCGCCATCACCTCCGCCTGCCGGCGCACGATGAGTGCGAGCTGCCGGGTGGCGGCGAGCTCGGCGTCCGAACCGCGGGCGGCAAGCGCCGCGGTCATGTTGGCGAGCGTGTCCACCGCGACCTGCCGTCCCCAGGTGACGGACTCGCGCAGCCGCTCGAGATGCAGGTCCATCCGCTTGTCGAGCATCGTGTTGATCAGCGCGAGCCCCACCGCGCCGCCGAGATTGCGCATCAGATTGAAGAGGCCCGAGGCGTTCTTGATCTTTTGCGGCGGCATGGTGCCGAGCGCGAGATTGTTGATCGGCACCATGGACAGCATCAGCCCGACGCCGCGGAAGATCTGCGGCCACAGCAGCTCCCAGAAGTCCCAGTCGACGGTGACGAACGACGCCTGGTAGGTCCCGATCGCGAAGAAGACGAAGCCGGTTGCGATCATCAGCCGCGGGTCGACCCGAGTCATCAGCCGGCCCGCGAGCGGGGCGGTCAGGAACATGCAGACGCCGGTGACGAACATCGTTTTGCCGATCATCAGCGAGGAATAGCCGCGCACGACCGCGAGATAGACCGGATAGATGTACGTCAGGCCGTAAAGCCCGATGCCGAGCACGAAGGCGAAGGTCGTGCCCGTCCAGAAATTGCGGTCCCGAAAGGCGGTGAGATCGACGATCGGCTGCCTGGCGGTCAAGACGCGCCAGAAGAAGAGGACGCCGCTGACGGCCGAGACGACGATGGCGATCGTCACCGGCCCGCTCTCGAACCAGTCCTTCGACGGTCCCTCCTCGAGCGCATATTCCATCGCCCCGAGAAAGCCCGCCATGGTGAGGAGGCCCGGGTAGTCGAAATGGGTCAAGAGCGACCAGTCGGGCTCGTCGAAGTCAATCAGGAGCCAGGCTGCCGCGGTGACGATGATTCCGGGACCGAGGTTCACCAGGAACAGCCAGTGCCAGGAGAACCAGTCGGTCAGGTACCCGCCGACGGTCGGGCCGATGGTCGGGGCCAGCGTCGCCACGAGCCCGATGATCGGGGCGATGAAGGGCTGTTTGTCGCGCGGAAAGATGGTGAACGCCGAGGCGAACACGGTCGGGATCATGCCGCCGCCGATGAAGCCCTGCAGCGCGCGCCATACGATCATGTCATTGATGCCGGTCGCCTGGGCGCACATGAAGCTCATCAGCGTGAAGCCGCCGGCCGAGATGGTGAAGATGACGCGCGTCGACACCACCCGCGAGAGAAACCCGGAGAGCGGGATCATGACCACTTCGGCGATCAGATAGCTCGTCTGGACCCAGGTGACCTCGTCTGAGGAGGCAGAAAGCCCGGCCTGAATCTGCGACAGCGAGGCCGAGACGATCTGGATGTCCAGGATGGCCATGAACATCCCGAACACCATGAAGATGAACGCAGCGAGCCGCCTCAGCGAAAAATGCGGAACGGCAAAGCCGGGCGCTCCGACCGGGCGCGCGGGCGCGATCGGCACGGCAAGCGGGCGGATCGCGACAGCGTCGCTCACGGCTTCTCGGCCTTGCGCGCAGCGGCTTCAAGCCCGAGCGCGCCGAGGAGGGTCGGCTTCGGCGCATCGGGATCGCGGGTATGGACGGTCGCCACCACCGAGAGGCCGGGCCGCAGGGACGTATTCCTCAAGACCTCGTCCGAGAAAGTCACGCGGACCGGCACGCGCTGGACGACCTTGGTGAAATTGCCAGTCGCGTTGTCGGGCGGCAGCAAGGAGAACTGCGAGCCCGAGGCCGGCGCGATCGACGACACCGTGCCCTCGACGACCTTGCCGCCCATCGCGTCGATGGCGACGTCGACCTTCTGTCCCGGCTTGATGTTCTCGAGCTGGGTCTCCTTGAAATTCGCGTCAACATAAGAGGCGTTGACCGGCACGAGCGCCATCAGGCGCGTGCCCGGCTGGACGAAATTGCCGACCTCGGCCGCCTTGTTGCCGACGACGCCGTCGAACGGCGCGAGCACGCGGGTGAACGAAAGGTCGCGTTCCGCCTTGGCGAGCGTGGTGTCGAGTTCGCTGCGCTGGCGGGTCGCTTCGTCGCGCTGCGCCCTGAGGACGTCGAGATTGGCCTTGGCGCCCTCGAGCGCGGCGACCGTCGAAGCGGCGGTCGCCCTGGCGGCGGCGAGCGTGGCCGCGGTCCGGTCGCGATCAGCGGTCGCCTGTTCGAGCCGCTGCTGCGAGCCGAAATTGGTCTGGGCGAGCTTCAACGAACGGTCGTATTCGAGCGAGGCCCGCTCGACGTCGGCCGCGGCGCCCTTGAGCTGCGCCTGCGAGGCTGCGACCTGGGCCTCGGCCTGCGCGATGATCGCGGCCTGCGCGTCGATCTGACGGCCGAAGCGGGCGATCGTCGCTTCCTGGGTGGCGATGCGGGCCTCCGCGGCGTCGACCGCGTTCTGATAGTCGCCGTCGTCGATCGAGGCGAGCAGGTCGCCCTGATGGACGACCTGGTTGTCAACCACGGGGACGGCGGTCAGATGGCCGGTCGCCTTGGCGGCGATGATCGAGGTCGAGGCGCCGACATAGGCGTCGTCCGTCGAAACCAGGAACCGCCCCTCGACAAAATAGTCGTAAGCCGTCTTCCCGCCGTAACCGAGCGCGGCGAGGATGAGGACCGGGACAACGATGCGGCGCAAGCGGCCCGAGCGCTTCGGCGCCGGGGCCGTGGCCGCGGGAGGACCTCCGTGGGCCGGATGCGCGGCAGGAACGCCCGGCGTCCCGGCATGCACAGGCGGGCCGGAGCCTTGCGGCGCGGTCATCGCGCGCGATTCCGTCGCTCTCGCTGAAACGGCGCCGTGCTCGTCGGCCATGAAACTCCACCCTGGGACGATCGACCAGAACCGAACGGTTCGGTCATTTTTGTTGACATAGCGTACCGCACGGTCTAAAGCAACAAAAATCGAACCGAACGGTTCGGTCGGAGATAGGTCGATTTCGGCAGGGCTCAAGGGCTATGGACGCGGAAATTCTCGAACAGGAAGCCGGTCGCCGGCATGACGGCGGCGCCAAGCAGCGCCAGATCATGGATGGCGCGCGGACGGTATTCCTGAGCGCCGGCTTCGACGGCGCCAGCATGAACGACATCGCCCGCGCGGCGGGCGTCTCCAAGGGCACGCTCTACGCCTATTTCACGTCAAAGGAAGAACTGTTCGAGGCGATCATCCGTGCGGAAAAGGCCCAATCCGCCGAGCGGGTTTGCGTCTTCAAGCGCGAGGGCGACGCACGGGAGATGCTGACCGACTTCGGGGTTCGCCTGTTGAACCGGATGTGCGAACCCCAGACGCTAGCCCTTGGCCGTGTGGTGATTGCGGCGGCGGAAAAATTCCCGGAAGTCGGCCAAACGTTCTACGAAGCTGGCCCCCTCTATGGCGCGACGCGCCTCGCCGCTGAGCTCCGCACGCTCGAGGCCGCGGGCGCGTTGAAAGTGCCCGATGCCGAACGCGCCGCCTGGCATTTCCTCGACTTGAGCCAAAGCTACGTCTTCAAACGCCTGCTGTTCGGCGTGGTCGAGAGCGTGAGCGCCGAGGAGATCGAAGCCGCGGTCAAGGCCGGGGTCGAGGTGTTTTTCAGGGCATATGGGGCATAGGCGCGCCGGGACGATCACCGTCCTCCGCACTTTCATATCGTCGCGCCCGACTTTCAGGTGCTTGTTCGGATTTCGGATCTCGCGGTGATCGCCGGGGAG
>Ga0209040_10001171_pt1 | contig 20545 bp, 17 predicted proteins | sample BogFormECP12_OM3_FD_188240 | JGI IMG/M metagenome (GOLD analysis project Ga0209040, IMG submission 188240) | Bog forest soil microbial communities from Calvert Island, British Columbia, Canada - ECP12_OM3 (SPAdes) (version 2) | ecosystem: Environmental > Aquatic > Freshwater > Wetlands > Bog ...
GAAGGTTGAGGAGGTGGCCAAGCTCAACGCCGCCTGAGCTACCAACGTCACCGACGAGCGACGTTACACCACATCACACGACTTGACTGTGGAGAGACGGAATGTTGAGATTTGTTGGCCGCGACCGCGCGTTCGCGCTCATTAACCCCGGTGGTGAGCGCATCGAGCATCGGTGCCGCGAAGGGCGGCGGGTACGCCAGGTATCTGGAGGCCAAGACCGTCGCGCCCGAGCGCGGCGACTACTACCTCACACCTGATGGGGAGCTGACGCAGGCTCCGGGACGCTGGCTCGCCGACCCCGAGACACTCGACCGGCTCGGGATCGACCAGGAGGGTGCGGTGGCCGCCGGGGATTTCGTCTCGTTGATGGAGGGTCGGCACCCTGGGACGGGCAGGTTTCTGCGCCCGGAGGGTGCCGGGGGTGGTAGGGGTGGCGGGATCGATGTGACGTTCAGCGCCCCGAAGTCCGTGTCGACGGCGTGGGCGCTGGGGGAACCGTGGCAGCGCCAGGAGATCGAAGCCGCCCATGCGAGCGCGGTCGAGCAGACCGTGGGGTACATGCGCGAGCAGGTGCCGGTCGTCCGCCGCCGCTATAGCGGCCAGGTGGTTGAGGAGCCCGCGAAGGATCTGATCGCCGCGGAGTACCAGCACACCACCGCCCGCGGGGTCGCCGGCGGGAAGGCGCCTGATCCACAGCTGCACAGCCATGTCGTGATCACCGGTGTAGTCCGCGAGGACGACCGCCTGGTCGCAACATGGTCACGGCCCGTGTTCCGCTCGGCCCCCGAGCTGGGTGCCCACTACCGTGCCGCGCTCGCGCACGAGCTCGCAGAGCGCGGCTATGAGATCCAGCAGGCCACCGGCAAGGACGGCAAGTACTTCGAGCTCGCGGGTGTCCCGGAGGGTTTGCGGGAGGCATTCTCAGGCCGCTCACGCGAGGTCGCACGCGCCGCGGAGAGGTTCAGGGCAAGGACCGGCCGTGAGCCCAAGCGTGGTGAGCTGCGCGATCTGGCGTTGGAGAACCGGCGTGCGAAGACCCTCACAACCCGCCGTGACCTTGAGCGTGCGTGGAGCGAGACGGGCCTTCAGCACGGGTTCGGCGCGGATGAGACGCTGGAGCTCCTCGCCGGCCCAGGGCGCCCCAAACCCGAGCGGGCCTTGGAGGATCGTGTCGAGGCACGCTTGGTCGAGCATCACGCGGTGTTCGACGCAAAGGATCTGCGGACCATCGTGCTGGAGCAGGCCGCGGGTGAGATGTCCCCCGAACGGGCACTCGAGGTTGCGAAGGGCATGGTGCGTGACCGGCGTGTTCTGACGTTGGAGGGAGGCCGGATGACGACGCTGGCTGTCCGGGCGCAGGAGCAGGCGATCGAACGCCGCGCCCAGCAGCTCGCTGCCACCGGCGGCCGGGACGTCGGCGAACGCTCACGCTCGCGGGCGATCAGCGAGGTCTCAGAGCAGCTCGCGGGACCGCCCACCGCGGAGCAGACCGCGGCCCTGTCAGCGATCACGGGTGATGAGCGCCTCGCTGTGCTCGTCGGCCCCGCCGGCACCGGGAAGGGTGTCGTCATCGACATGGCCGCGCGTGCGGAGAAACACGCCGGGCACCACACCATCGGGGTCGCCGTGTCCGGCTCAACGGCAGAGCGACTCGGGGAAACCACACCGGCGCTTGCGGGCCGCACGTCGACGATCGACGCCCTCATCGCCCGGGCGGAGGCGGGGAGCGCGAGGATCGGCCCGAACACGACCGTGTTCCTGGACGAGGCCGGCATGGCAGACCACCGACGCCTGGACGCACTCACCCGGCTCATCGAGGAGTCCGGTGCGAAGCTCGTCGCGGCCGGCGACGGAAAGCAGCTCCCCTCCATCGGCCCCGGCGGCATGTTCGACCGGCTCACCGCACACGCCAGGTCGGCTGAGCTGCAGGACATCCACCGCGCCAGCGACCCCGGGGAGCGCCGGGCGTGGGCTGCGCTCAGGCGCGGGGAGCCGGAGAAGGCGATGGCCCATTACCAGGCCGAGGGCCAGCTGTTCTTCATGGACGACCGCGAGCAGGCTGGAGAGGCCGCGGTGCAGCGGTGGGCAGAGCTGACCAAGAAACGGCCCATCCGATCCGTCGCGTTGATCGCCGACAGCTCGAACGTGGAGATCGACCGGCTCAACGCCCGCGCACAGCACCTCAGGGCGGAGCGCGGCGAACTCGGACACCAGGAGATCCAGCTCCCCCACCAGCACTACGGGCTCCGCGAAGGCGACCTCATCACCTTCACCGCCCAACACCGCCAACCAGGGCATCCGCGGGTAGAGAACGGCACCCGCGCCGAGGTCACGAAGGTCGGCGAGAACAACAACGTGACCTTGACCCTGGACGGGTCCGGCCGCGAGCTGCAGCTTGCCGGCAAAGATCTGGAGAGCCTGCGTCTCGCCTACGCCCAGCACGTCTACCGCCAGCAAGGCGCGACCGTCGACCGCTCGGTCGTGCTGACCGGCGGGTGGCAGACGAGCAAGGAGAGCGCCTATGTCCAAGCGACCCGAGCCCGGGACGCGACCGAGTGGTTCCTCGCCCGCGACGAGCTCGGCATCGACGGCCAAGACGACCGGCGCGTAATGCGCCTCGCACAACAACTTCGCATCAGCCGCAGGCAAACACCATCGCTCGCCCACAGGGAGCTGGCGGACCCCGACTGGGGGCCCGGATACCACCCCACACACCGGCTCATCCCCTCCCCGCTCCACGCCCTCGGCAGAGCAGTCCGGCACCTCGACAGACAGCCCGCCCGCGACGCCCCGGGACCCGAGCGATGAGCGCCCAACCACGAGAAACCCGGCATCCTGAGCCGGCTGGGCGACTGCGCCTGACCGCCACCGACGTGATGACCGTCAGCGAGGTCTCAGACCTCCTGCACGTGCCGGTCTCGACGATCGCGGACTGGGGCCGGCGAGGCCTGCTCCCGAGCGTCAAGATCGGCCGCCGCAGGCTCTACATCAGGCCGAAGATCGAAGCTCAACTGCTCGACGACGCTGACGCGCAGCGTCTGCAATAGCTCCGCCGTTTGTTACCCACGAGTGTTACCCACGGCGGTTGGCCGCTGTGGCCGTCGGCGGGGCCCGTGGTTCAATATCATCGATTTGCAGGGCTTTTCTTCGATGCGGGCGAGAGGACTCGAACCTCCAAGGGGTCTCCCCCACCGGCTCCTAAGGCCGGCGTGTCTACCGGTTCCACCACGCCCGCGCTGCGCCCGCTCTGCCCCACGCGGGCCGCACGAGATTGTATGGTCATGGTCGCGATGTCCTCGTATGCAGGCCGAGAGCACCACGACGTGGTGATCACGCACCCGAACCGCGACAAGCCGGTCGTGCAGGCCACGCGCGCAACGGTGATCGTGCTGCTGCTCGTCAGCGCAGCGCTGGTGCTGATCGTGACGGTCGGCGGCTGGAGCGTGCTCGAGAGCGCGATCCCCATACAGATCGCCTACATCGTCATCTACCTCACGATGGCCTTCTATGCCGGGCGCTGGAATCGCGGGGTCCTGCCTGTCAGCGCTGCGCTCGCGGTGCTGCTGATGATCTTCGCGCTCGTCGCCGGCCCGTCCTGGTTCGCGCGCAACAAGACCGGCTTTGCCCAGCCGGCGCTCAACGCCGGGCTGCTCGGGCTGATCACCCTGCTGATCGTCCCCGTGCAGATCCTGCTGGTGGCCTTCGCGATGCGCGGCTTCAACCAGGGCTGGAACGTCGAGCTCGAGCGCAGCACCGAGGGCGCCGGGGGCGATCTGTACGGAGCCCCGCCGCACCCGGCCTGAGCGCCACCCCGCGCGGGACCGCGCCGACAGGCGGGGAGCTCGCGCGCGCGACGGCGCCCGAGCGCACGCCTACACTGCAGCGCAGCGTGCGGCGGTGGCGGAACGGTAGACGCGGGGCCCTCAAAAGGCCCTGTCCGAAAGGGCGTGTGGGTTCGAGTCCCACCCGCCGCATGAGTTGTCGAAATCGCAACGATCCCGCTGCAAAGGGACATCTTGTGATGTCGCGTCGCTCGGCTCCGATACGAACCGGCGTCGCGCCAGAACCTCCCAGCTCACGAGGCGCGAAGGTCTAGACCTGCGGCCGCCACCGTTTCGACGCAAAAGCAGAAGCCGACCCGCGGGCCAGTGAGACGCTCGCTTTTCGCCCAGAGCACGCACGGAGCTTGGGGTTAGCGAGACGCGCGGATCGCGCGCAAAGCACGAGCCGGCTTGCCGAAAAGCTCACAGCGCGAGGATGATCTCGCGGACGGCGGCGGGCTGGGACAGGAAGGGGTGATGGCCGGCGGCGAGTTCCATGACGCTTCCCGCCCGGTCGGCAAACGCGCGCTGACGCTCGGCGGGAGTGCCCCGGTCCTCTACACACACAATGTAGGTCGAGGGCACCTGCTGCCAAGACGCTGATTGCACCGGCTGCTCGAGAACCGCCAGGCTCTGGAGGGCTGTCTTGCCTGTTGCCTCGAGCTGGATCTCCGGGTCGCAGTCCTGCAGGAACGTTTCGACCAGGGCGTCCCGCCGGACAGTGAAGGTCCCGCGCTCTGGGTCAATCTCGAGGAACGGGGCGGGCTCCTCACCGCCGAACGAGGACAGGCTCTGCCCGACCTCGGGCAGATAGGAGGAGATGAGCAGGAGGTGGCGGACGGCCTCAATGCCTGCGGCTGCACCCGCTACGACGATCCCGCCGTAGCTGTGGGCGACCACCACGGTCTCCTCTTCGCTGGCGGTCAGGATGTGCCGGACCGCGGCGACGTCCTCGGCGAGCCCGGGCCCCTCCGCATTCGTCGGCTCACCCGTCTCGCCGCAGCTCGGCAGGAAGGGCGCCTCGCTGGCGACGCCGCGTTCGGCCAGCAGATCCCCCGTCCGGTGCCACCACCACGCTCCGTCCTTTACGCACGCCCCGTGCACGAAAACGACCCTCATCATGACCTCCTCTTCGCGTGACGATGTCTTCCGGAAAACAATAGACGTACCATTCATTACGTGAAAAGATTGGCCGATGGGCAGACACCGCGAACCACAGATCAGGCAACGACTCCTCGAGGCGTGCACCGACTACGCGCTCGAGCACGGCCTCCCGGATCGCCTCGGGCCGCTCGCGGCCGCCGCAGGCACGTCGAACCGGATGCTGATCTACCACTTCGGGACGCGAGACCGACTGCTCCGCGAGGTTCTTGGACAAGCTCGCAGCCGCCAGGTCGAGGCCTTTACCAGCCTCCTACGCCTGCGACCTGAAGAGCCCTACCTGACCACCCTGGCACGCGCCTGGTCCGCGATCTCCGGGCCGCATGGCGAGCCATACCTCCGCATGTTCGGCCGGCTGCACGACACCGCAGGAGAACCACTCTGGCCCGGCTTCCGACGGACCGCGACGACCGACTGGCTCGCACCCCTTGAGGCGGGCACGCGCAGCCTCGGCCGACCCGAGCTGGCGACCGTCGCACTCGCCGTCATCCGCGGACTGCTCATGGACCTCGACGCCACTGGCGACACTGCACGCGTCGACCAGGCCTTCCACGACTTCCTCGCCACAATCGATAGCGCCTGACAGCCCCGGGGGATGCGGCGGGGCGTTCGCCACGCCGGTGGCTTTTGCTTCCATGGGAATGCAGTCGCCCTCGCCGACACGGGTCACGCTGTCGCTCTGGACCAAGCCCGGCGTCTCGTTGAGCGCGGACCAGACTCCTGCTTCCGGTCCCCGCGACGCCAACGGGAGCGTCTCGTCGGCCCGGATCGATACGAGTGCTCGTCGTCCGGTCGGACCCGATCTGGTCCGGAGCGCCGCCCAGGAACGCATCGGAGACGCCCAGCAGCGCTGACGAATGGTTTTGGTCCTGTCCTCTTGAGTGCATCGAACGCCCGAGCGCCGGTCGCGCCGTCTAGGTGCCGCCGACGAGCTCCAGCAGCGCCGTGGCCAGCGCGGGAGCGGCCGCGAGGATCCCCCAGGGCAGGTGCTCGTGCACCGGCAGCTCGAGCACGTCCAGCCCGGCGCGTTCGCAGATCAGCGCGCCGGCGGCGATGTCCCAGGCTTTGACCGAGCGCTCGAAGTACGCGTCGTAGCGCCCGGCCGCGGTCCACGTCAGGTCCAGCGCGGCGCTGCCGAAGCGGCGGATGTCGCGCACGCGCGGCGCCAGGCGCGCGAGCACCTTGGCCTGGGCGGCGCGCACGTCCGCGTTGTAGGCAAAGCCGGTGGCCACCATCTTGCTCGCCAGCTCAACGCGCTGTGGGCTCGCCGCCCCCGCGAGCTCGCCGCCCGCCGGCTCGCCGCGGTGCGCGCCCGCCAGCTCGACCGAGCCGGCGGGCCCGATGAGCAGCGCGGGGCCCTCCCGGGTGGCCGTGAACAGCTCGTCGCGGTTGGGGTCATAGACCGCACCCGCGATCGTCTGGCGATCGTCGCGCACGGCCACGCTGACGCACCACTGCGGTATCCCGAAGAGGAAGTTAACGGTGCCGTCGAGCGGATCGACGACCCAGCTGAGCCCGCTCTCGCCGCGCTCGCCGCGCCCGCTCTCCTCCCCCAGGAAGCCGTCAGCCGGGCGCCGACGGGCGAGCAGCTCGCGGATCGCGCGCTCGGAGGCGACATCGGCGTCGCTGACGAGATCGGTCGGCGTGCTCTTGCTCGTGACATGGTGCTCGGCGCCGTGGCGCACGCGCTCGAGCAACAGCGCACCCGCCATCCGGGCGGCGTCGACGGCGAGCTCCAGCAGCTCGGCGTCTTCGCTCACGCGAACTCGGCCGGACGCTGCTGCGCCCACGGGCGCGCCGCCTCGGCCTGTCCGGCCAGCGACAGCAGCGTCGCCTCGTCGTGCGGTCTGCCGACCAGCTGCACGCCGAGCGGCAGGCCGTCGTCGGTGAAGCCGGCGGGCAGCGCGACGGCCGGCTGCCCGGTGGCGTTCCAGGTGCCCAGGAACGGGATCAGCCGGGTGCCGCCGTTCATCGTCCACAGCGCACCCCGCCCCTCGTACTCGCCGAGGCGCAGCGCGGGGCGAGCGGTGGCGGGCAGCAGCAGCACGTCGTGATCGTCGAACACGCGCCCCACGCGCGCGGCGAGCGTCGCCTCGGCCGCGCGCGCACGGGCGAGGCCGCCCTCGCCGACCATCGCGCCCATCCGCACGATCTGACGTGTACGGCGCTCCATGCGCTCGACGTGACCGAGGTCCATCGCGGAGTCATACGCGCCGCGCAGGTAGCGCGCGACGATGTGCGCGCCGAGCCAGGGTGGGTAGTCGGGGTCGCGCTCGACCACCTCGTGACCGAGTGAGCGCAGCAGCTGCGCGGTCTGCTCGACGGCGGCGATCACCCGCCCGTCGACCGGTTGAGGCAGGATCGGCTTCGTCGAGAACGCGACCCGCAGGCGCTCCGGCGCGCGTGCTGCGGCCGCTGCGAAGGTGTCGCGCACGGGCGGCGTCTGAGCGGTCACGTCGAGGAACAGCGCCGCGTCGGCGACGTGGCGGACGATCGGGCCGACGACGGCGAGCCCGTGCCAGCCGTAGCGGCGGTCGTCGTGGGGGGCGAGTGAGATGCGATCGCGCTGGGGCTTGACCCCGAACAGCCCGCAGAAGCTCGAGGGGATCCGGATCGACCCCAGCCCGTCGGAGCCGAGCGCCCCGCCGACGAGCCCAGCTGCAACCGCGGCGCCCGATCCGCCGCTCGAGCCACCGGGTGTGTGCTGCAGGTTCCAGGGGTTGCGCGTGGCGCCGTAGGTGGGCGTCTCGGTGAAGGGCCACAGCGTCATCTCCGGCACGTGCGTCTTGCCGATCACGATCGCCCCGGCCGCGCGCAGGCGGCCCACCACGTCCTGGTCGGCGCTCGCCGGCACCTCGGCGCAGCGTGTGCCGAAGCAGGTCAGCTCGCCGGCGACGTCGGTGTCGTCCTTGATCGCGATCGGCACCCCCAGCAGCGGGCGTCCCACGTCCCCCGCGCCGCGGCGCGCGTCGGCCTGGTCGGCTTCCATGCGCGCGCGCTCCCCCAGCACCACGCGGAAGGCGTTCAGCCGCGGCTCGTAGCGCTCGATCCGCGCGAGGTAGAGCTCGATGAGCTCGCGCGATGAGACCTCCCCGGCGGCGATCAGCTGCGCCTGGCGGGCCAGCCCGGCGTAGGCGAGCTCGGCGGCCTCCATCGCCGCCATCCTAGACAGGTGTGACGGGGTTGTGCTTGGCCGGCCAGCTGCGCCGGCGCCCGCAGGCGTGGGCGAAGCGCAGGACCAGCTCCGCGCGCAGCGCGTCGGGCTCGATCACGGCGTCCACGACGAGCTCCGAGGCGAGGTGCAGGATGTCGATGTCGGCGGCGTACTCCGCGCGCAGCTGCTCGGTGCGCCGCGCGCGCTCGGCGTCGTCCTCGATCGCCTGCAGCTGGTTGAAGTAGACGGCGTTGATCGCCGCCTGCGGGCCCATCACGGCGATCGACGCGCTCGGCAGCGCGATGCAGCAGTCGGGGTCGAAGGCCGGCCCCGCCATCGCATACAGCCCGGCGCCGTAGGCCTTGCGCACGATCACCGAGATCTTCGCGACGGTCGCTTCGCTGACCGCGCTGATCATCTTCGCGCCGTGGCGGATGATCCCCTCGCGCTCGACCTGCGTGCCGATCATGAAGCCCGGCACGTCGGCCAGGAACAGCAGCGGGACGTTGAACGCGTTGCAGCTCCAGATGAAGCGCGCGGCCTTGTCGGCCGAGTCGCCGAACAGCACGCCGCCCTTGTGCTTGGGCTGGTTGGCCACGACCCCGACCGCGCGGCCGTCCAGGCGCGCGTAGCCGACGATCAGCTCCCTGGCCCAGCGCGGCTGGATCTCGAGCAGCGAGCCCTCGTCGATCAGCGCCTCGATCAGCTCCCGCATGTCAAACGGCTTGTTCTCGTCGGCCGGTATCAGCTCCGCGATCGCCCGCCCGGCGGGGAGGCGGGGCGGCGCGGGCGCCGCCGCCGGCGGCTGCTCGCGCCAGCTGCCCGGCAGATACGACAGGTAGCGCCGGGCGCAGTCGATGCCCTCGCCGTCGCTGCTCACGAGCTGGTGCGCACAGCCGGAGACGCCGGTGTGCATCCGCGCGCCGCCCATCTCCTCGAGGCTCACCCGCTCGCCGATCACCATCTCGGCCATCCGCGGCGAGCCGAGATACATCGACGCGTTGCCCTCGCGCATGATCACCACGTCGCAGAACGCGGGGATGTAGGCGCCGCCGGCGGCGCTCGGGCCGAACAGCACGCAGACCTGCGGCACGAGCCCCGAGAGCTTGACCTGGTTGTGGAAGATCCGCCCGGCGCCGCGCCTGCCGGGGAACATCTGCACCTGCTCGGTGATCCGCGCGCCGGCCGAGTCCACGAGGTAGACCATCGCCACCTCCAACGCCAGCGCGCGCTCCTGGATGCGCAGGATCTTCTCGACCGTCTTCGGGCCCCACGAGCCGGCCTTGACGGTCGGGTCGTTGGCCATCAGCGCGACCGCACGCCCGTCGATCTCCCCCACCCCGCACACCACGCCGTCGGCGCCGAGGCCCTCCTCCTGCCAGTTCGCCAGCAGCCCTTCCTCGGCGAACGAGCCCTCGTCGAGCAGCAACGCGATCCGCTCGCGCACGCCGAGCTTGCCCTGCTCGCGGGCCTTCTCGCGGTGGCGCTCGGGGCCGCCCGCCAGCGCGCGCGCGCTGGCGTCGGCCAGCGCGTCGGTCATTTGAGCTGCTCGTGGATCGGCTGCGCCATTGAAGACCTCCGCGGGAAACAGCAGCCTATTACGCGCGCGAGGAGCGGGAGGTTCCGCGCGAGCGCGGCGGGCGAGATCGCGGCGGGCGAGATGGGAGCCCGCGCGCCCCGCTCGCGTTAGCCTCCATCTCCAGGAGCTCGGCAGAATCCCGACAGAAACGGAGAGCCACCATGGGGCTGATCCTCACCGAGGACAGCGGACCGGTCAGGCACATCGTGCTGAACCGGCCCGAGAAGCGCAACGCGATGAACCAGGAGCTGCTGCTGGAGCTCGGCGAGGCGCTCCGCGCGGCCGCCTCGGAGCCGCGCGTGAACTGCGTCGTGCTGCGCGGCGAAGGACCCGTCTTCTCGGCCGGGGTCGACCTCGTCGAGCTGATGTCCTCGACCGGCGAGCCGGGCATGCTGCGCCCGTTCAGGACCGTGTTCCTGGAGTGCGCCAACCTGTGCGAAACGATGGCCAAGCCGGTCGTCTGCCAGATCCACCGCACGTGCGTCGGCGGCGCGCTCGAGGTCGCGCTCGGCTGCGATCTACGGATCGCCTCGAGCGACGCCCAGCTCGGTCTGCCGGAGGTCAGGTTCGGGATCATTCCCGACGTCGGCGGCTCCACGCGGCTGCCCGCGGTCGTCGGTCTCGGCCGGGCCAAGGAGCTGATCATGACGGCCCGGCTGATCGATGCGGCCGAGGCCGAGCGCATCGGCCTGCTGAACCGCGTCGTCGCCCCCGAGGAGCTCGAGCAGGCCACCCAGGCGCTCGTCGAGGAACTGCTCGCCAACTCGCCCGTGGCCGTCGGGCGGGCGAAGCGCGTGATCGACGCCGCAGCGCGGCCGGCGCTCGCGCAGAGCCTCGAGCTGGAGGTGTCGGTGCAGGAGTACTGCGTGGCCACGGCCCGCGAGCAGGCGCGCGAGCAGCAGGACGGCGAGCCGGCGCTGAGCAGCTAGGCTCCGCCGGGCACCCAGTCCACGGGACCGGCACGGAGCGTGTGAGAGCCGAGCGGGCGGCCGAGGATCTCCTGCACCCGGCGCGCGCACAGCAGCAGAGCACCGAGGTCGATCCCCGTCTCGATCCCCATCCCGTCGAGCATCGACACGAGGTCCTCGGTGGCGATGTTCCCGGTCGCGCCGGCCGGCACCGGACAGCCGCCGAGCTCGCCGAAGCTCGACTCGAAGCTGTCGATCCCCGCCTCGAGGGCGCTCAGCGCGTTGGCGAGCCCCTGCCCGCGCGTGTTGTGGAAGTGGGCGGTCAGCTCCGGCCCGCGACCGAGCAGCTCGCGCGCCCGCGCGAAGAACTCGCGCACCTGGCGCGGATTGGCCATCCCGGTGGTGTCGCCGAAGCCGATCTCCTGCGCACCCGCGTCGCGCAGCCGCGCGGCGATCTCGAGCACCCGCGCCGGCTCCACGCGCCCCTCGTAGGGGCAGCCGAAGGATGTCGAGATCACGCCCTCACAGCGCAGCCCGTGCTCGCGTGCCCGCGCGATCACCGCTTCGACGCCCGCGAGCGACTCGGCGACCGAGCGGTTGACGTTGTTGCGGTTGTGCGTCTCGGAGGCCGACAGGAACACGTTGACTTCGTCGAAGGCGGGGCGATCGCCGCGCGCCTCGCGCAGCGCGAGCGCTGTGTCGAGCCCCCGCTCGTTGGGGATCAGCACCGACACGCTCACCTCGGGCGGGATGTCGACGGTGGCGAGCACCGCGGCGGCGTCGGCCAGCTGGGGGATCACGTCGGCGCGCACGAAGCTCGTCACCTCCAGGCGCCGCAGGCCGGTGCGCGCGAGCGCGTCGATGAGCTCGACCTTGCGCTCGGTCGGGATGACCTCCGGCTCGTTCTGAAAGCCGTCGCGCGGCCCGACCTCCCTGATGCGCACCGCTCTCGGCAGTTGCGCCTCGGACACGCTCACGCGCCTCCCGCGAGCGGTGTGCCGGGCACACCGTCGGGTGCGTGCGCCGCAGTTGCGCAGAGTCGCATCCAGCGGAGCCTATACTCGGCCGCCGTGGCAACGCCGCCCCCCGATCCCGTCGCAGTCATCGGTGCCTCGGGCGCCCTCGGCTTCGGCCTCGCGATCAGGCTCGGCCTGGCCGGCGTGCCGATCCGGATCGGCTCGCGTGAGGCCACCCGCGCCGAGGAGACCGTCGAGCGTGCGCGCGCGGCGGCGCCCGCGGGCACCTACACGGCCCACGAGAATGCGGACGCGGCGAGCGGGGCGCGGACGGTGATCCTGAGCGTCCCGTTCCGCAACCAGTCGGAGACCCTCACCAACCTCGGCGAGGCGCTCGCGCCGGGGCAGCTCCTGATCGACGCGACCGTGCCGCTGGCCGCCGCTGTCAGCGGCAAGGCGACGCGCATGCTCGGCGTGTGGCAGGGCTCCGCGGCCGAGCAGGCGGCCGAGATGGTCCCGGAGGGCGTGCGCGTGGTCTCGGCCCTGCACACGGTCAGCGCGGCCTCGCTGCGCGAGCTCGATCATCCGCTCCAGCAGGATGTGCTGGTGTGCGGCGACGCCCGCGCGGACAAGCGCGAGGCGGCCGCCCTGATCGAGCTGATCGACGGCCTGCGCTGCGTAGACTGTGGACGCTTGGAGATGTCGCGCACAACCGAGTCGCTGACCGCGCTGCTGATCTCGGTCAACTCGCGCTACAAGGCCCATGCGGGCATCCGCCTGACCAACCTCCCGGATCAGCTGTGGTCGTGAGCGACGCCGAGGTCGTCGTGCTCGCGGGCGGCACCGGCGGGGCGAAGCTCGCGCGGGGCATGGCCGACGTGGTCGGCGCCGAGCACCTCAGCGTGATCGCCAATACGGGCGATGACATCGAGATCCACGGCGCGCACGTCTCACCCGACCCCGACCTGGTGTCCTTCTGGCTCGCCGACGTCATCGACGAGCGCGGCTGGGGGCTGCGCGAGGACAGCTTCGCGGTGATGGACGCGCTGCGCGAGCTCGGCGTCGATGTGTGGTTCAAGCTCGGCGACCGCGACCTGGCCTGGTGCCTGGAGCGGGCACGGATGTTGGCCGACGGGCTCTCCCCGACGGCCGCGCTGGCGCAGCTGAACAAGAGCATCGGCGTGCGCTCGCGCGTGCTGCCGATGAGCGACGACCCGGTGCGCACCTGGGTCCGCACGGGCACCACGGGCTGGTGCGGCTTCCAGCAGTTCATGATCCGTGAGCGCCACGCGGGGATCGTCGAGGGCCTCGAGTTTCGGGGCGCCGAGCAGGCACGGCCGAGCGCGGACGTGCTCGCCGCGATCGCCGGGGCCGACGCGATCGTGATCGGCCCCTCCAACCCGCCCGCGTCGATCGGCCCGATCCTCGCCGTGCCCGGTGTCCATGAGGCGCTGCTCGCGGCCCACGCGCCCGTCGTTGCGGTCAGCCCGATCGTCGGCGGCGAGATCCTCAAGGGCCCCACGGCGGCATTCATGGCGTTCGCCGCGCTGGACTGCAACGCCGACGGCATCGCCGACTTCTACGGCGAGCTGCTCGACGGCATCGTCGCCGATGAGAACGTCGGGCGCCTGACGAGCCTGCGGACCGACACGCGCATGGACGACGCGGCCGCCCGTCGCCGCGTGGCCGAGGAGACCCTCTCCTTCGCACGGGCGCTCGCCGGCTAGCTCGGCCGCGCGCGCTCGTGCACACCGCCGGCCGATCGCGGTCGGCTAGGCTCTGCGAGAGCTGTGCGCACCGCTGCGATCCTTCCCGTCAAGCGCTTCGATCAGGCCAAGCAGCGGCTCGGCGCGAGCGTAGCCGACCCCTTGCGCCTGGCGCTGGCGCTGGCGATGGTCGCCGACGTGCTGAGCGCACTTGCCCGCACCCCCGCGCTGGAGCTGACGATCGTGGTGACATGCGAGCCGGCCGCCTCGGCGGCCGCGCGCGAGCTCGGCGCGGTCGTGCTCGCCGACGCGCCGCAGAGCGGCCAGTCGGCCGCCGCGAGCGTCGGCGTGCGCTACGCCGTGGCCGCCGGCATCGAACGGGTGCTGTGCATCCCCGGCGACTGTCCCACCCTGGACCCCGGCGAGCTGCAGGCCCTGTTGAGTGGCGCGAGGAGCGCCGGTGCGCCCGCCGGGCCTCCCCTCCAGGCCCCTGCCGAGGACGCCGGCGCGCGCCGCGCCGAGGTCGTGATCGTGCCCGATCGCCACGGCAGCGGCACGAACGGCCTGCTGCTCGCGCCGCCCGACGCGATCGCGCCGAGCTTCGGCCCCGACAGCTGTGCGCGCCACCGCGAGCTCGCGCGGGCGGCCGGCGCGGACTGGCGCCTGGAGCGGGTGCCCTCGCTGCTGCTCGACATCGACACGGGCGCCGATCTGGCGGTCCTGCGCGAGCGCCTCGCGGGCCTCGGCGCGCACGCGACGCGCACGGGCGCCGTGCTCGGCCAGGGCGACCGCGGCGAGACCCTCTCCCTCACCACCCCGGCCTGAGCGCAGCGGCCGTGGCGAGCATCTCCGCACGGGCCCTCAGCGGGATCCCCGAGGTGCGCGCGGGAGACGATCTGGCGGTGCTGATCGTCTCCGCGCTCGCGGGCGAGCGCCTCGAGGACGGGCAGCTCGTGGCGATCGCGCACACGGCCGTCTCGAAGGCCGAGGGCGCGACCGTAGCGCTCACCGACGTTCGCCCCGGCGCGCGCGCACGCGAGCTGGCCGCGGAGGCGGGCGGCGATCCGCCGCGCGACCCCCGGGCGATCCAGGTGGTGCTCGAGCAGGCCGTCGAGATCCTCCGCGCCGAGCGCGGCGTGCTCATCTGCCGCACGCGCCAGGGCTTCGTGTGCGCCAACGCCGGCGTGGACGCGTCCAATGCCTCCTCGCCGGAGGAGCTCATCCTGCTGCCCGAGGACCCCGATCGCTCGGCGCGCAGCATCCGGGCGGCTCTGCGCCGGCTCACCGGCGCGGCCCCCGCGGTGCTGATCAGCGACAGCTTCGGCCGCGCCTGGCGCCACGGTCAGCTCGATGTGGCGATCGGCCTTGCGGGCATGCGCCCGCTGGACGACTGGCGCGGGCGCACCGACGCGAGCGGCTTCGAGCTGCGCGCGACCTGGCTGGCGATCGCCGACGCGGCCGCGGCGGCGGCCGATCTCACCCGCAGCAAGGACTCGCGCGAGCCGGTCGTGGTGATCGACGGCCTGCAGCGCTTCATCGGCGCCGATGACGGCCCCGGGGCGGCGGCGCTGCTGCGCCCGCTCGCGGAGGACATGTTCCGCTGAGGCAGCGACCCGGGCCGTCCGCTCAGGCGGCGACCGGCAGCTCGTAGCGGCGGCGGACCTCATAGAGGGTCGTGCGCTCGGCGGCAGGGCGCCCGGCCCGGTGTGCCGCCGCGACGAGCTCCTCGGGGTCCAGGCGCGTGCCGTGGTAGCTGCCGGCGAGGCGGCTGATCGACTCCTCCATGAGCGTGCCGCCGAGGTCGTTGACGCCCCAGCGCAGCGCCTCGGTGGCGGCGTCGATGCCCATCTTCACCCAGCTGGCCTGCAGGCTTGCGATCGTGCGCCCGAGCGCGAGACGGAAGACGGCGGTGTGCTTGAGGTTCTCCTCGCGCGAGATCTCCTCCACGCCGTGCGTGCGCCCGAGCAGCGTCTGGAAGGGGATGAAGGACAGCGGCACGAACTCGGTGATCCCGCCGGTGCGTTCCTGCAGCTCGCGCACCACGCGCATGTGCTCGGCGAGCTCCCACGGCTCCTCGATGTGGCCGAACATCACGGTGGCGGTCGAGCGCAGCCCCGCCCGGTGGCTGGCCTCGATGATCTCGATCCAGCGCGCCACCGGCAGCTTGTTCGGCGAGATGCGCTCGCGCACGCCGTCGTGCAGCACCTCGGCGGCGGTGCCCGGCGTGGAGCCCAGCCCCGCGTCCTTGAGCTGCGCGAAGACCTCCGCGGGCGGCTGGCCCGAGATGTCGCACATGTGCGCGATCTCCATCGCGCTGTAGGCGTGCAGGTGCAGGTCGGTGCCCGCGCGCCGCGCTGTCGCCTTGGCCAGGCGCAGCCAGCCGAGGTAGTCCTCGAGGCTCCAGTCGGGGTGGATCCCCGACTGGATGCACAGCTCGCTGGCGCCGTAGGCGATCGCATCGTGGATGCGCGCCACGAAGTCCGCCTCGTCGTGCTCGTAGGCGTCCGGCGAGCGCTTGCCCTGCCCGAAGCCGCAGAAGGCGCAGCCGACCGTGCAGACGTTGGAGATGTTGATGTTGCGGTTGACCACGAAGGTGACCTGCTCCCCGGCGAGCTCCGCGCGCAGCTCATCCGCCGCGGCGCGCATGTCCTCGATCACCTCCGGGCGCGTCTCGGCGAACATCGCGGTGAGCTCATCGGCGCTCAGCGCGAGGCCCTCGCGGCCGCGTTCGATCGCGCGCGGCAGGAGGCTCGCGCGGATCGGTGCGGGCGGCTCGGTGCGACCCGAGCCGCGGCGCGGGATGAAGCTCCAGTACTTCACCTTGATCGTGTCCATCACCCCCCGGGAGACCCAGTCGGGGTCGATGTAGGCGGGGTATACGCACAGGCGCTCGGTCAGCGCGTAGCCGTCGCGCTGCAGCGCCTTGCGGACCTGGTGGGGCGAGGGGAAGGGGTGCTCGGGGGAGATGTGGTCGCCGTTGGCGCTCAGGCCGCCGAGGTCGCTCGCGCCGGCGGCCACCAGCTCGCCCCACCAGTCGGCCAGGTTGGGGGGCACCTGGATGCCCACGCCGGGCATCAGCCGGCGCGTCTCGGCGATCAGGCGCTTCATGTCCTCGATGCTCACCGCGCACGCCCACTCCGGCAGCGCCAGCGCGGGGCGCGCGAAGGTCTCGCCCTCCTCCTCGACGCCGGTGCGCCAGTACGCGCGGGCGGCCGCGTCGGCGATCTCGGCGGGCTCCTGGCCGTAGTAGCGCTGGTGGGGCACGAAGTTCTGCAGGATCACCTCCTGGATGTGGCCGTGCTCGCGGTGGCACTCGGCGATCGCCGCCAGCGAGTCCATCCGCTCCTGCTCGCTCTCGCCGATGCCCACGAGGATGCCGCTCGTGAACGGGATGTGCAGCTCGCCCGCCGCGCGGATCGTCTCCAGGCGCCGTGCGGGGTGCTTCGTGGGCGAGCCCGCGTGCACCGTCTGCATCAGGCGCTCGGAGACCGACTCGAGCATCAGCCCCTGCGACGCCGTCACCTCGCGCAGACGGGCGAGATCGGCGCGCTCGAGCACACCGAGGTTGGTGTGCGGCAGGAGGCCCCGCTCGAGCGCGCGCTCGCACGTCCACACCACGTAGGCGGTGAAGTCCGCGTGGCCGTAGTCGCGCAGCCGGGCCGCCACCTCGGGGTTGACCTCGGGCCGCTCGCCGGTGAGCACGAGCAGCTCCTTGATCTGGCGGCGCGCGGCCCCGTCGAGGATCTCGAGCACCTCCTCGGGCGCGTACAGATGCGCCCGATGGGTGGCGAACGCGCAGTACTTGCAGTAGCAGCGGCAGGTGCGCGACAGCGACAGCGTCAGGTTGCGCGAGAAGGTCACCCTGCGACGCATTGCCAGAGTCTATGACGACCTGCAGCACGGGCCTGCTGATGCTGTTCCGGTCGGCGCATGCGCCGACCGGCCGAGCGGTGCATGCACCGCTCCGGGGGTCCGTACATGTACGGACCCACCGACGCCGCATGCGGCGTCGGGCCGGGGCCGCATGCGGCCCCGGCGATCCGCCACATGGCGGATCGATCGATAAGTTGCTTCTAGGCGACCAGATGACCGGAAGCACCTCCGAGAAGAAAGGGACGGGAGCAACATGACTGAGAGCGTCAGCGAGAGCGAGAACCCGGCGATCGCGAGCCCCACTCCCGCGGCTCAGCGTCCGCGGACGATCCAGGACTGGTGGCCGAACCAGCTGGACCTGAGCGTCCTGCACCGGCACTCGCCCCTGTCGGACCCGATGGGGCCCGACTTCGACTACACCAGGGAGTTCGCCGGCCTCGACGTGGAGGCGCTGAAGCGCGACCTGCTCGAGCTGATGAAGACCTCGCAGGAGTGGTGGCCGGCTGACTACGGCAACTACGGGCCGCTCTTCATCCGCATGAGCTGGCACGCCGCCGGCACGTACCGGATCACCGACGGACGCGGCGGCGGCGGCAGCGGCGCCCAGCGCTTCGCGCCGCTCGACAGCTGGCCCGACAACGCGAGCCTCGACAAGGCGCGGCGGCTGCTGTGGCCGATCAAGCAGAAGTACGGCCGCAGGCTCTCCTGGGCCGACCTGCTCATCTTCACGGGCAACGTGGCGATGGAGTCGATGGGCTTCAAGACGTTCGGCTTCGGCTTCGGCCGGCACGACATCTGGGAGCCGGACGAGATCTTCTGGGGCCCCGAGGACATGTGGCTCGGAGACGAGCGCTACCGCGGCCACCGCCAGCTCGAGAAGCCGCTCGCTGCTGTGCAGATGGGCCTGATCTACGTGAACCCCGAGGGCCCCAACGGGAACCCCGACCCGCTCGCGGCGGCGCACGACATCAGGGAGACGTTCGGCCGGATGGCGATGAACGACGAGGAGACCGTGGCGCTCATCGTCGGCGGCCACACGTTCGGCAAGACGCACGGCGCCGTCGATCCCAGCACGATCGGCCCCGAGCCCGAGGGCGCGCCGCTCGAGCAGCAGGGGCTCGGGTGGAAGGGGAGCCTGCAGCGCAACGGGAACGGCGTGCGCATGCTCACCGGAGGGCCGGAGGGCGCGTGGACGAGCGACCCGACGAAGTGGAACAACGACTTCCTCGACAACCTCTTCTCCTACGAGTGGGAGCTGACCCAGAGCCCGGCCGGGGCCAAGCAGTGGACCCCGAAGGACCCCGAGCCCGACGACATGGTGCCCGATGCGCACGACCCGTCGAAACGCTCCCCGGTGATGATGCTCACGACGGACCTGGCGCTGCGGTTCGACCCCGTCTACGAGCCGATCGCGCGGCGCTTCTACGAGAACCCGGACCAGCTCGAAGAGGCGTTCGCGAAGGCCTGGTACAAGCTGCTGCACCGCGACATGGGGCCGCTCTCGCGCTACCTCGGCCCATGGGTCCCGGAGCCCCAGCTGTGGCAGGACCCCGTCCCCGCGGTCGATCACGAGCTGATCGACGACGCGGACGTCGCGGCGCTGAAGGAGAGCATCCTCGCGTCGGGGCTGTCGATCCCCCGGCTCGTGGCGACCGCGTGGGCGGCGGCGGCGTCCTACCGTGGCACCGACAAGCGCGGCGGCGCGAACGGGGGACGGGTCCGGCTCGCGCCCCAGAGGGACTGGGAGTGGGGCGAACCGGCTGAGCTCGCGCAGGCGCTGCAGGCGCTCGAACAGATCCAGCGGGACTTCAACGACGCGCAGTCCGGGGGCAGGAGGGTCTCGCTCGCGGACGCGATCGTGCTCGGCGGCTGCGCGGCCGTCGAGCAGGCGGCGCGGAACGCCGGACATGACGTCACGGTCGCGTTCACGCCGGGGCGCACCGACGCCTCGCAGGAGCAGACCGACGTCGAGTCCTTCGCCGTGCTCGAGCCCGAAGCGGATGGGTTCCGCAACTACTTCCGCCCCGGCGAGCCGATGCCGCTGCAGCACGGGCTGCTGGACCGCGCCTACATGCTCACGCTGAGCGCTCCTCAGATGACTGCGCTTCTCGGCGGCATGCGTGCCCTGAACGCGAACTTCGGGGGCTCGCCGCACGGCGTCCTCACCGACCGGCCGGGGGCGCTCACGAACGACTTCTTCGTGAACCTGCTCGACATGGCCACCGAGTGGAAGCCCCTGGATTCCGAGGAGAACGTCTACGAGGGACGCGACCGCAGGACCGGCGAGCCGAGGTGGACGGCCAGCGCCGTCGACCTCGTCTTCGGCTCCAACTCGCAGCTGCGGGCCCTTGCGGAGGTGTACGCGAGCGAGGACGCAAGCGAGAAGTTCGTGCGCGACTTCGTCGCCGCCTGGAATAAGGTCATGAACCTCGACCGCTTCGAGCTGGGCTGAGCGGCTCATGGCGCCGCTCGTGTACCTCGCCCGCCACGGGCAGACCGCCTACAACGCCGAGGGCCGCTTCCAGGGCCAGCAGGCGGTGCCGCTCGACGACACCGGCCGCGCGCAGGCGGCCGAGCTGGCCCAGCGCGCCGCCGCGCACGACTTCCTCGCGCTGTGGTGCAGCCCGCTGCTGCGGGCCCGCGAAACTGCGGACATCGTGGCGCGGCGGATCGGCCTGGAGGCGCGCGAGGACCCCCGCCTGATGGAGACCGACGCGGGCGATTGGACGAACCGGACCTTCGCGGAGGTGATCGCACGGGAGCCCGAGCAGTTCAGCGCGTTCGCCACCGCGGAACCCGGCTTCGCGTTTCCGGGCGGCGAGTCCTTCGCCGAACAGGAGCAGCGCGTGGCCGCGGCGCTGGTGGAGGTCGAATCCCACGAGCTGCCCGCGCTGGTGGTCTGTCACGGCATGGTGATCCGCGCGGCCCTGGCGGTGCGCGCGGGGGGCGTGCCGGCGAGCTTCGAGCGCGTGCCCAACGGCGCCCTGATCCCGCTCGATCCGCACGCCGCCGAGCGCGCCGAGCTGGGCGGCGGCGCGGCGACGCTGCCCAGCTAGCTGCTAGCCGCGCGCAGCCCCTTCAGCGCGCCGCGGCCGCGCACTGAGCGCGGTCGCGCAGGCGCACGGCCCGGCGCGAGAGCACGTCGAGCAGGTAGGCGTCGCGGTAGCTGCCGGCGAACCCGTCGGCGAGCGGCCCCCGCGCGCCACAGGCGACGCTCGCGCCGCGCGCGAGCGGAACGCCGAGCAGCTGCGGGCTCGCATAGGAGATGCGCATCGCGCTGGTCAGATCAAGGGGCGTGTCGAGCACGGGGATGCCCGCGCCGACGCTGGCCGGCGCGCCGGCCACGAACACGCTCGCACCCCGCGGCAGGCGCGGCAGCGCCGTGTG
>Ga0209040_10001173_pt1 | contig 20542 bp, 15 predicted proteins | sample BogFormECP12_OM3_FD_188240 | JGI IMG/M metagenome (GOLD analysis project Ga0209040, IMG submission 188240) | Bog forest soil microbial communities from Calvert Island, British Columbia, Canada - ECP12_OM3 (SPAdes) (version 2) | ecosystem: Environmental > Aquatic > Freshwater > Wetlands > Bog ...
TGCGCTCCATTGATGGCTGCGATCTGGTAATAGGTGTTCCCGAGCGAGTCGACCGTGAACGAGTTGAAAAGTGCAACCGGACTGTTGTCGGGCGGTCCCGACGCGAAAGGGTTCCAGGCCTGCGTTGGATCGCCGTCCTCAGGCACGCGCGTGGTCAGTTTTTCGCCCTCCGCGCTCGCAACAAATGCCGCCGCCAGGCCGGTCTGTCCGTTTATCAGCCGGCCGCTTGGTCCCCAGCGCCACAGCTGGCGTGCGTCGCCAGGCGATACGGGACCCAGAACCACATCCCCCTCGGCGTCAATAGTCACGAACTGTCCAGCCGGCGTCTCCAGCCGAAACCGGCCTTCGCTGTCCCTCAGGCTGAAGCGGACGCGGGCCCTGATCACACCCTCGAACTTGGTGACCACCACTGCATCTGCGCCCGCCCCCTGATGCGCGGCAGAGGTGGGAAAATCCCAGGCCCGGGCAGTTGCGCCCGAACCGCTTCGCATATGAAACCAACGTGACATCAACTGCCCCCTTGGGACCGTCGAACCGCTTCGTCCCTGACCGTCAGGCGCGAGGCAACGGTAACAGCGAGAGTTCTTCATGTCTAGCGCAATTCGAAAGCACATGCTGACGTATTTTGTGTTCCCGAATCACTTGCTTACGAGACAAGCCTGATCGTCAATTAGAAGACAATCTCCATCCTCGCGCCGAGCAGAGTCGTCGTGTAAGCCTTCGGCGCGTAGGTGGGATGAATCGAGACTTCTAAATCCGGGCCAATCTTTACGCTCTGTGTCAGACGAAGGCGATAAAAGGACTCGAAGACGCTTTCGTGATGCTTACCCGGGAGGTTCGGCTGGCTGTAGTTGAAGGCCGCCCCGAACAGGTCTCCCCGCCGCCCGAAGGGACGAACGCGGGCCAGGCCGAGTCCGTAAATGTCTTTAATCGCCGTTCCTTTGGTCGTTCCGAAGCCGAATCTTCCGAATGGGGTCCAGCCGCTCGAAAACTCATGCTCGAAGCCAAATCCGCCGCCATATCCACTCCCGTTGTTCTTCGTATCGTCTCGCCACAATCCCACGCGATAATGCCGGTACTCTTCACCAATCGACCCTGAGGACCATCCCAGTTCGAAGCCTTCCATATATTTGCGATCGACGAGCGTTTCGATATTTCTCTGCTGTGCGCCCTCCGTGTCGACGGCGACAGCGTGGATGTAAAAATGCCGGGTCGCCTGGAACTCAACCGCCGCGCCACCAGCGTATGTCCCGTCGGAGGCGATCGCGAGATTGCCGTCGTTCGCCCCGTTCAAGAACTGCGTGCGCTCGTCGTTATTGAACATGCTCAGAGTTACATATTCGTTGGGATGGAGCTTGCCCACATAGAAGGAAAGCCGGTGGTAGAGGAAATCCTGCCGCCAATAGAGGACGTTCAGGGTGATGGGCTCCTGGGGGCCGCCGCCCTGCAGGCAGTTCAGATAGAGTCCTGAGCCGAGGCTGTCGCTGAGGTTGAACTGCTGGCTTATCCCAATATTGACTCCGGAACGAACCAGCAGGCTGATCGATCCCGCCGTGCTTCCGTGCTCATACGCGGCCCAGGCGCCGCTGAAGTCGAGCCGTCCGCTGAACTGATTGTTTCGGACGCCATCCGGTGTCACGGTCGCGTACTGATTCAGAAAGGTGTAAGTCACACCGAATTTGAATCGTAGCGGCAGAGCTTGAGCGCTCCTGTCTGCGACCTTGTCGATCGGCCGTAGGATCGGAGCGAGCGGATCGGGCTTTATAAGCGGGTCCGAGGGTATCTTCGACAATGCGAGTGCGTTTATGTCCAGTTCTTGTTTGAGTTCGTCGGGGTCTTTCTTCACTGGAGCCGGCGCGTTGGTTTGCGCTGTCTGACTCATTTGCGTGGCGGGAGGAGTGCTTCTCCCGTCGCTCTGGCCGAAGGCCGGCAGGCTTGATACTAACAGGAGCAGGACCAAAGACGTTCTCAAGCGCATCCCATCTGACCGTCAACAGCTCACACCTGCTGTCGCGATTCCACGATACAGAAAGAAGCCGTTTCCCGCGAGCCTCCAGGCGCTTTGACCGAAATCCAGATTTTCTTCGCTCCCCTCCTGCGGAGAGCGCCAACACAGTTTACGGTGTCCTGCCTTCGAATGAGACTGTTACGAAACTCTATGCCCGGACAAAGCTCATCGCTGTTCCAACTTCCGGGTTGCCGACGAAGTGGACACGACTTCTAAAAATTACGCCGTCAGGCTGGACATATCCTGTTGGGCACCCGTGCAGGGCTCCTTTCTCGATGTACTATACGGAGGACGGAGAGCCTGCAAATAATGATGATGAACGCGGCCGACCCGAATGCGCGATGGTCATATCGAGTTGGCGGCATCTCCGCACTTATATTAGTCGTCGGCTACGTTGTCATCATCGCGTTGTATGTTCGCATAGGAACTCCGCCGAGTGGCGTCGAGGCGCGGCTCGGGTATCTGGCGCGGAACACGACGATCTGGTGGGCTATCATAGAGCTCTCCGTCCTGACTGACTTGCTCTTCGCACCTGTGGCGTTAGCGCTCTACGCCGCCTTGAGAAACGTCAACCGAAACGTCATGCTGTTGGCAACCGTGTGCGTGGGCTTGTTCATCGGTCTGGATTTGGCGATCACCTGGACAAACTGGGCCGCGCTTATGACGCTCAGCAGCGAGTACGCGAAAGCCGCGAGCGAAGCTCAGAGAGCGGCGGTTGTAACGGCTGCGACTTACCCAATCGTGGTGCTGGAGTCGAGCCTTTTGTTTTTCTATAACACCCTGATCCTCTCCGTCGGGATTCTGATGACTGGCGTCGTGATGCTCAATGGAATCTTCGGCAAGAGCATTGCTTATTTGGGCGTGGCCACGGGCATCCTGGGGGTTGTGTCGGTTGTGGGTCCAGTTTTCATCAATGCTCTGCGGGGAACTATCATCCTCACTTCCGCTCTCACAACTGTCTGGTTATTGCTGGTAGGTTTCAGACTCTATAGGCTAGGGCGTGCCCCACTCAAGCAAAATGCTTGAGTGGAAGTTGTCAAAACTGAACAAAATCACCCTGCCGCCTGAGTTGGACCAATTTCCACCACAACGCCATTCGCGACGGGTCACTTAGACCCCCAGCCACTCCAGTCGTCGCGGTTTCCAGCCGAGAACCCGCTTCGCCTTTGCATTCGAGGCCCCACTCAGCTTCGTCGCGTAATACACCACATCTTCCCCTGCAATTGCTTTCACTTCCGCCTCGCTCATGTGAGGGGGCTCTGGAGCACCCACAAACTTCGCAAACGCTGGCAGCCACACAGCCTGCGGCGAGGGGTCATCATCCACCAGGTTGTATACGCCCGGCTCTGCCATTAGCGCCGCCACCGTTGCAATTGCCGCATCGTTGATATGCACAAACGACGACACACCCTCGCCTTTACCCACCACCGGATTCTGTTGCCGCATGACCATCTTCGCCGCCGCCTCGCCGGGGTAGTACCACGTCTTCGGCCCATAGAAGAATCCATATCGCAGTGCCACACCCTCAATTGCATTGGAACTGAACAGCCGCGCCTCCAGTTCCGTATACGTCCGTGCGCTCGCCGCCACACTCGGGCTCGCATCTACATCCAAAGGAGACGACTCGTCCGCAAGCCTCCCACACGCCGCCTTCAAAAAAAATCCGCTCGACTGCTGTAGATACCGCCGCACGCCGCTCGCAATTGCCGCACGAAATAAATTCCCTCCGCCCCCAATCCTTAGCTTCCTATCGCCCGCCGCGTACTTCGGCATATCGCTCTGCTCCTTCGGCAGCGACGTCAATTCATCGATGACTGCTCCCGCCTTCGATCGCCGCAGCGCGGCCTCCACCGCCGCCGCGTCGAACGCGTCCACGATCACCGCCTCGGCTCCCTGGCCCTCCAGATTCTTCGCCCTCGCCTCGCTCGTTGTCATTCCCACCACGGAATGTCCCTGCTTCAACAACTCCGCAATCAACGGTTCGCCAATCGCTCCGCTCGCCCCTGCTACAAATACACGCATCGTCCGCTCCTCTCCACTCCATCGATTAACAATGAATGTCGCTATGAACACGCTAGGTGCGAGTACCACCCGGTTCGCCCAGAAATACGCCGCCGATCTCCGCCCATTTTGACCATTTCGAGCCTAGCAGTTTTAAGCAGAGCTACTGCCATAAGTAGTAGTTCTCAGTCCACCTGCAGTCGTGGTGAACTAGTACCTCTCAGTAACAAATCTCGGCGAAGCCGCGCCGAAAATCCGCCGCGCAATCCGTCCGCAAGGAGAACAGAATGACTTCTAAGTTGGCTATTCGCAAACTTATACTGGCCGGGCTTGTCGCCGTCAGTTTGTCTGCGGGACGCGCTCTTGCTGCCGACATCAAGGGCCAGGTGCTTGGCGGAGGGGCGCCAATCGCGCAGTCCACCGTCACTCTGATGCAGGCCAGCGCGGGCGCGCCTAAGCAGCTTGCGCAGACGAAATCCGACGGCAGTGGCAATTTTGCAATCCATGGTACAGGCGTTCCTGACTCCAGTCTCTATCTTGTAGCTATGGGCGGCGTACCTGCGGCTAACAAGGCTGCGGGCGACAATCCGGCCATTGCTTTGATCGCTGTCCTAGGCAGCAGGCCCCCGGCCAGAGTCGTGATCAGCGAGATGACCACGGTGGCATCGGTATGGACGAACGCCCAGTTCCTCGACGACACGACGCTCCAGGGTCAGCCCCTGAGCCTACGCATTGCTGCGGGCAACGTGCCCAACTTCGTTGACCTGCAAACAGGTGGATGGGGTGAGGCGATCCAGAGTCCGCTCAACAGTAGCCAGACACCTACAATGGCCAATTTCGCCACACTTGCCGACCTGCTTTCTGGTTGCGTGACGCGGGTGAAGGCGGATGCCTGCGGAAGCCTGTTCACGGCCGCAACGCCTCCGGGCGGTGGGCCGCCGACCAACACGCTGAACGCCGCCGAGGCGATCGCACTTAACCCCTGGCACCAGCCCGACAAAATTTACGAACTGCTCCGCCAGTTCTATCAAGTAGCGCCGTCCAGTCACATGCTCGCGGTTCCATACATGCCATACCTTAACTGGCCACCCAGCGCATGGGTCTTGCCGCTGAGGTTCGACGGCGGAGGGTATGTCGCGGGCGGCAAAGCCATGTTCGACAGCGAAGGCAACCTCTGGGTAGGCGACAACTTCAGTGTCGGCTGGCAGGGGCAGGACTCGTTGTGGCAGGGCAACGCGACCAAGTTCGCGCCGAACGGGAAGCCTCTCTCGCCAATCACTAGGGGCTTCGCCGGCGGCGGGATGGAGGGCGGGACGTTCGGCGCCGCAGTCGACGCCAGGGACAACGCGTGGTTCACCACCTACGGCAGCAAATCAATCGCGGTATTCGACAAGAACGGAAAGCCCCTGACGCCTCCGCAGGGCATCAACTTTGGCGGACGGCTCGGTCTGATGCAAGGGATCATCGTCACGCCGAGCGGCGACGTCTGGGTCCTGGGGATCGAGAAGAGGCAGCTCGTGCACTTTCCCAAGGGTGATCTGACCAAGGGCGAGATCGTTTGCGAGGGTGACAGCGCAGAGCCGTGCAAGTCGTTTACGGCGCCGTTTCACCTTGGCATCGACCAGCAGGACCGGATCTGGGTAGCCAATAGCGGAGTCGATCACGTCACGCGCTTTCCGGCCTCCGATCCGGGCAAGGCCGAGAACTTCAAGACCGGAATCAACAATAGCGGTTTAGGCATCGACAGCCAGGGGAATGTGTGGATTACCAACCGGTTCGGCACTGGGCTGCTGGGCATGGCCCATCTGGTCGACATGGGAATACATCTGAAGGCCGAGGGGGTTGAGTCGGCTTCAGACTACCTGACGAAAACGATGTCGCAGCAGAAGGGAGGCACTATGAACGGTGGCAGCGTCACGCTGCTGCGACCGGACGGAACGCCATATCCGGGCTCGCCGTTCAAGAGCGGCGGTCTGCCGGGCCCGTGGGCCGTTGCCGTCGACGGCAACGGCAACATCTGGATCTCCAATTTCGCCGGGGCAAGCAGTCCGATTGTGGAGTTGTGCGGCGTACGCACGGAGCACTGCCCGCCTGGCGTGCATACGGGCGGACAGATCTCGCCGCCAAACGGCTACGTGGGAGGGGGTCTGCAGATGCTAACCGACATTGCTGTCGATCCGGCGGGTAATGTCTGGGCGATGAACAATTGGCAGGATATCGACAGCTGCATCGGCACACCGAGTGAGGCGCTCTCGACTCGCTGTGGCGGACAGGGCGTTGTGATTTTCTATGGCATGGCCAAGCCGGTGCACGCGCCGCAGATTGGTCCGGCGCGCCAGCCGTAGGAAAATGATTGTTGGCCATTGGTGACGGCGAGACTATCAGAAGTGGATGAGTGCGAAGCTCAGCCGGAGCGACCCACATTTTTCGAGTCGCTAATCGCTAATGGCTAGTGGCTGCATTTGGCCGACAGTTTCCCCAAACCAGGTACAATAGAAATAGAGACAAAAGAGCCCGGCTAGTCAGCTGGGCTCTCTGCTTTCCAAAGCAGGAATCGCGGCCACACTACGCTTGGTAACGTCTGTAACCCATTCTAAACAAAGGTACTACAGCCGACGTATGACCTAACTCATTTAAAATGAGACGGTAACAAAAGTGGCGAACACGAGGTATGGCTTAACTCGTTTGCAATGAGGTAAGTAAGGAAATGAGGGGAGGGGGAGGGGGTCTACTTCGCCGTCCAGGTTTTCCCCTCGTCCGAGCTCACCCAGACCTGACCCTTGTCATTGGTCAGCTCGAAGGTGGTAACAGGAGGCGTCGGTGCCCTCTTGGCGACAGCCGCCCCGTGAACAGCACGCGTGGCAAAAGCACCCTTCGATTGGGTCATATACTCCGTCTGCGAACGAGGCGCGATCTTCAGGCCGACCGCCATGCCCAGCCATTGCACCGGAGCGTGAGTCCAGTGCTCGCCCTGATCACTGCTCAGGAAGACATTCCCGTCGGAATCGAGAGCCATCACCGTCTGCGCGCTCGCCACGGCGGAAACCGCTCGCGCGCCAACGGGCAGAATCCGCGCCGCGCACTCGGTTCCCAGGCAGCGCTGCACTACGCCGTCCTTGACGGCAAACGTCGCCACAGGAGCAGCCCCGTTCCCGGCTGCGACAGGCGCGGCGGATGCCGGTGCTCCCGCAGCCGCCATCGGAGGGGGCTGCGGAGCCGGTGTGACACTCCTTCCACTTAAAGGAAAGTTCGCCGCGTCGTGGCTCTCGATCTTCGCTCCCGCCGCGCTGCCCCCAGCCACGCCAGCGACGAGGCTATCGGCAACGGCTGCGTTCGCCGCCGAGACGGTCACGCTCTGGCTCGACGCGCCGACATCGAGCTTCGCATCCAGGCTCGCTCGCTCGCTCGGCTGAACCGTCAACTCCTGAGTAAGGGTCTGGAAGCCCTGAGCCTCGACCTGAACTTGGTAAGTTCCGGATGGAATAGCCGCCACATCGAACTGGCCCTGCGGATTAGTCACCGCAGTGCGGGCTGCTCCGCTGGACGCCGCCCGTACCGTCACTTGTGCTCCCGGTACCGCCGCACCGGACCGGTCGGCGACCGAGCCGGCAATCTCCCCGCGCCCCTCGACGACAGCGGGTGTTGCCCTCTTGACCGCGAGCTTGGCCGCAGGCTTGGCCGGAGCTATCCGCACTGCGGAGAGGGAGTCTCCTGCTGGACCAGGCTCGGCGGCGGCGGGCGTCGCCAACCGATTCCTGGACGCGACCCCCTCGCTCACACTCGGGATCGACTGGTCTCTGTGCCTGTACACGGCGATCGGGATGGCGATGAGCAGGACGGCCAGAACCCCGGCCGCTGCCCACCACACCCTCCCCCAACCCGCCATGACCGGCCGGGGGGGCGCCACCTCGGACCGCTCCACCGTCTCCAAAAAAGCTTGCTGCGCAAGAAAAACAACGTCGCGGCAGCGCGCGCAGGTTGACAGATGTTCAAGCACGCTCTCATGCTCTCTCGACGTCAGAGCGTGCTCGGCAAAGGCCGCGAGCAGGTTTTCATCGGGGTGCGCGCCGAGACGCTTTAGGTCAGCCATCAGCTCTCCTCTCCCGTCGAAAGCCCACTCGCAGCCTGCACTTCTTGGAACGATTCCTGCCCCGCAACTTGCAGGAACTTTCGCACATTCACGTCAATGTCGCGAACATCGCCGCTCAAAGCCTCTTCCGCAGCCCTGCGGCTCAACCCGGAAGACTGGAGACGCTGCAGAATCTGCTTTCTCAGGTTCTTTCCGAGCCGCTTCAGCCTGCGGCTTATCGTCGACTCATGCACGCCCAGCAGCTGTGCTATCTCCGCAAGATTCCTGCCGTCAAGATAGTAGGCATGCAGGAGAAACCGATCTTCGGCTGCCAGTTGTCTGAGCACAATACCGATAGATTCGGCCAACGTCTTGCGCTGAACGTCATCGTCGATCGACGATGTCTCCGGCATCGCGGTCAGCAGTTCCGCATCCTGATCCTCGATGTTTACCAGGCGACGCGCTTTGCGGTACTCATCCACATACCGCTGCGCGAGAACACTCCGGAGCCAACCCGCAAGCGATCCTCTCCCGGTGTAAGATGCCAACTTTGACTGCCGTTGTTCCCCACGCGCGGACACGCCAAACAGCTCCGCATAGAGAGAATCTGCAAGCTCTCGCCCCGCCGAGTCCTGTTTCGTGATCCCATAGGCCGCGCTGTATAGCATCTCCCGGTACTCAATCAGGAACGCCTCCCAGGCCGGTTCGTTCCCCCGGGCACAGGCGCGGGCAAGCACCAACTCCTTCACCTTGATAGAAGCCAGGAAGGCCGCTTTATCAGCATCCGGGGTGGAGTCAGCATCCCCACCCCAATGATTCGACGCAGCGACTTCGAGTATGAGTTCTTCGAATTGTGCATAAGTGAAGCCAAAGCGTTCCGCGGAGCTTGCACGCCACAATCCGGGCAGCATAGTGGACACCGATTCCGCGCCGGACTGCTCGCCTCGCGCCCCAACGCTCATGCAATCGACCATACCTCGTTATGAACGAATGTTCGAGCACGACCAACCCAATAACGCGCCAGTCCGCAAGGCCTCAATCGCCGGTTGGAAGTTGAGGCCGCCTATGAATGAAATAGAGGCGTAGGCGTATCTACGATGGAGATGGTTTTGCAGTGCAAATCACCGCCGCACCGAATCCAGTTCTCGCACCAGGCTGCTCTGGCTTCCGAAAAGGTCCGGCGAGGCAAGGTCGCTGGCCAGCTCAATCTCCGTCTCGACGGAGGCTGGCTTCCCTTCAATTGCCGCGTTTTCTCTCATCAGCTCGACCTGGGCCTCGATGCGGCTTAAATCGCTGTCGTTCTCGCACAGAATACGATCGCGGTTCCGGAGATTTTCCAAACGGCGACGCAAGATGGCCAGCGTCGCCTCCTGGGAGCGCTGCAGCGCCGTTGAAGATTCCGCTGGCGTCTCGCTCGGCTGGTGTATCTGCTGGATGCGTGACTGAAGGCTCGTCTCTGATTCGGTGCCCAGTTCCTGTGTCAGGTGAGTACGCGCGATGAGGAGCTTGAGGTAAATCCATTGCAGCTTCTCTAGGCTGGACTCTGTGCCGCTGAGCAGTCCCGGCTCGATGCCGAGGGTCTTGTAAATGGAAAGAATTCGCGCCGATGTGCTCTCCAGGGAGTGAAGGCGCGCACGAAGCTCTTCAGGCAACACCGCGATCAGTGCGACACGCTTGGCGTGATTGTCTTCCAGCATCCGTACACCGCTCTGCGCTTCCACGAGCTTCTGAAAGCGGGGATGGAATGCCAGCGACGAAACCACTGCTACTTCGATACCGATTCCGGCCAGCCAGATGCTTGGTTCGACGAAACCCAGGATGGCCATACCGGCCGCCGCGAGGGCATTCACGGGAAGCTTGCCCAGACCGGGAACATCCACGCCGACCAGAAAAGCCGCTTTAAGATAACGCCACATGGCGGAGGTTAGGAGTGACTCCGTTGGTCGTCACGAATCACGATCGCGGGTATCGTCACGGGCGAGCCGCTGCCGATTTGCGAAGGAGCCTGGCTGGCTTCGAAGGCCGCCAAAGCTTGTTCGGCCAGCTCACCCTGCTCGGCCTCGCGGATGTGGACATCACGGAGGTCGAGGCTGTCCACAGCTACCCGAACGCGACCCGCGGCCTTGTGCCGCTCCTCGCTGACCATCTCTTCGAGGCGGTTTAATGTCTCGCCGCTCCCGCCGATGTCGGTCACCATGCCGGAAGCCATTTCCGTAATCTCCGCCATGGCGCGTTTCATCTTCAGGTCGCTGATGCCGGCCTTGAGCGACTCGATTTTCTGCCGTGCAATCGAGATCGCCACGTCGCGCGCGCGGACCAGCTCCTTATAGGTCGTCTCCGCCTGCTCCATTTGCTTCCGATTCTCTTCGAGTTCCCGCTCGACGGTCTGCAGGCGCAGTGCATATTGGCCGGCAGCCTGGCGATTGCCCAGTTTGAGGTTGGCAGACGTCTTGGCGCGAAGTTCGTTGTCGTCCGACTCCAGCTTGCGAACCTGGGCGATAAGCCGCTCCACCATGCCGGCATGTGCGGCGAGGCCACTGTTGAATTTGCCGATCTGCTTGCGCAGATTTTCCTGCTCAACCTCGAGCAGGGCCTCAGGGTTCTGGCGCTCCAGCCCGGAGATAAACAGGCCGATAAAGCCATGGAAGAGATTAGTCAGGCGGCGAAACATGCAGTCGCTTCTCCTTGCACTGTTCAATGTTCGGTTCTAATCTTACTCGCGTTCATGCTCAATGGCTCGTTTCCCGCCGCTGCCAGCTTGCAAGCAGGTTCGTAACGATCTCCGCTTTCGGCGCGGCGCAAATCTTGCCCAGGTCCAACGTCACCCCATTGGCTTGGTAGCGAACCCACGGACTATCCGGAGTGCGCGTCGGCACATTCGGGTTCGCCGGACGAAAGCCGTGGGTAATCGATTCCCGCTGTACTGGCTCGCTCAACAGAAAATCAAGAAATGCCTGTGCCGCCTTGCGTTGATCATCCGAACTCCAGGAGGCGTTGAGAATGTAGTAAGGATTCTCATTCCAGGCGTTGTACTCCGGATAGATAACGTGGATCGGTCCCCATCGCCCCTCGGCATTCTTCAGATAGTCGATGGCGACGCTCTCGTAAACCAGCAAAGCATCGTAAGATGAAGGCCCTTTCAGTACCATCTCACGCATCAGATTTCCCGTACTGTTCGAGTCGCTGTTCGAGGCCGACTCCAGCTTGCCCAGCCAGCTTTGAAACTGCACATTGGTTACATCCGCGAGGGTAAGATCCTCGGCTTTTTTGAAATAGCTATGCCCCGCAAGCAGCAGCGCCAGAATCCCCGAGTTGGACTCGCCCGGATTCGTATGCCCAAACTTGAAAAGTCCCCAGTCGGGGTGCTGGCCGATCGTTTGCCATCCGCCCGGTTCATGAAGCGCCCGGTTGATCGAGTCGAAATCGACGGTGCTGTAATGCTCCTTGAAGGCTTGATAGCGCTCTTCCCACATCACAAAGACCATGGGAGTCAGCGCCAGGGCGTCTTCTTTCAGGATCGGGTTGGAGCCATACTTAGCTTGCCAGTCTTCGACGAATGTGTCCTTGTATACCGCGCTAGCCGGCGACCACACTTGGATGCGCTGATCTCCGTTGAGCGCCGCATGGGCGCCTTCAAGAGAGCCCATCGGAATGAGATTCACGTGGATATGCTTGCCCTGCGGAGTCGTCTTGAACTGTTCAACCGCCCACTGCAGCCAGCGCTGCTTTTCGGTGCCGTAAGCGATCCCGAGTTCTACATCGTTGCCGGTGGTGGCGGCAACGGAAAGCTTCTCCGGCAGCACGTGCCTCTGGCGCGCCCAGTAATAAGCTCCGCCTATGCAGGCTAGGATAAAAAGCGCGATCGCGGCCTTGCCGGCCAGCGTAAGCGAGGGTCGAGACGAATTGAGCGGACCTGGAGTCTGCGCCATAAATTAGAAAAACGTCGAGATATCGCGAAATACTACCACTATATTTTTTGGATTGCCGTCATAGGCTTTGCCCTGCGTGGCATTGGCGATCTGCAGCAACACGTCGCGCCTCGCGTCGCTCCCATAAGCAATGGTGTAGATGCGAATCGTGTGGGTCTCCGCATCGGCACGAATGCGTGCAAGCAATTCACTTAGCTGCAAAGCGCTTTTGTTGTCTTCGCCATCGGTCAATACAACAATGGCGCGAATGTGGTCGGCAGGCCTTTGTTGCAGATGCTGGTACGCAGTGCCGATCGCGTCGTAGAGAGCGGTTTCTCCGCCCGGAAAGAGGGAGTTGATAGCGTCCAGGGAAGGCTTGCGGGATGCTGACAGCGGCTGGTCTGTCGACGCCCAACTCGGCGTGTCGCTAAACGAGATCAGCGAAAACTCGTCCTTGTCGCTGAGCAGGGAGACGAGCTGTTCAGCGCCCGCCTTGGCGTTTGGCAACTTCGACTGCTCGCCCATGCTACCGGAAGTGTCCAGCACCAGCGCGATGTCAGCAGGCTTCTTCTCCTCGCTGTCCCACTGATGCTGGATTGCGTTGATCACTTCGGATGAGGGAACTTCCAGCGTCGTCACCGGCTGCTTCGGATCGACCCCGTGATCGGCATCGATCGGAGCGTCAACCGGCACATCCGGAGATCCCGGTCGAAAGCCATAAGCCAGCGCCTTTTGCTGCTGACGCTGCGCCATCAGGTAATTGATGTAGATCTGCGCGGCCTCGCGGCGACCCGCAGTCACCCAATCCCGATCAACGATGCCGACCGGATGGTCGCTCCAGAACGTTCCTTCCTTCGGATAAAGCGCGACCACCGGAAACGGCATGCTCTTTGCATTGCTGTATGATTCGACCACCATGCTCTCGTAAAGCACCGCGGCCGAGAGGTATTCAGGACCGCTATCAAACAGCTTTCGGCCAAAGAAGCCGGTCGAGCTGCCATAGTGCACTACCGAATCTTCAATGCCGTTGACGAAAGCGCGTGTCTTTGGGTTTTCTACATCCGCAACTGTCAGCCCCCGGACCTTTCCGACGGCGGCATAGTTTTCGGCGATAAGCGACAATATGCCGCTGTTGCTGTAAGCCGGATGGGTATGCCCGAATTTGAAGCTTCCCCATTGCGGAAAGCCATAGCTGCTCCAGCCTTTTTTGTCTCGAGCAAGGGCAAGGATGTCAGCCCACCCGACTGGCTTTTTGCCCCAGCCGATCGCTTCGGCCATCGGTTTCCAGATTGCGATCACGACCGGCGACAGCACCAGGTTTTGTGTGCCGCCAATCAGATCTTTGCCGGTTGCGGCCCGCGATTGAGCATTCCCCAGCTTGATGAAGATGTTCGACGCCGGGCTGATCAGGTCGTCATGCTCGCGGCCGCTGATGAGGTCGTCGATACATTCACCCGAGCCCTTGGGAATCGCCTTGACCGTGATACGTTTCCCGCCGCTTGTTTTCGCCCCGCTCTGATTGAAGGCAGCCGTAACGTCTTCAATCCACTTCTGCTTTTCCGAGCCATAAGAGAAAAGCAATCGAAGCTCGTCGGGACCAGGCGCTTCCGAGGTAGCCTCTGACGTGGCCGGCTTCCTGCAGCAAAACAAACCGCACGCCAGCATCGGCAACAGCACGATCGCCAGAAGTCTTGCAGCCCGCATATGAAGGCGTACCCTCATGACGACAGAATACATAGGAGTACGCAGCGTCGGCTGGCCTGGTTCCATCTTGGCCTTGATTCAACCTCTGGTCGGCCGGGCAGAAGGAAGGAGCTTTGTTATGGAGTTGCCCCAAAGAGCGCCCCTGCACCGGCGGTCACTGCCATGGCCAGAGCGCCCCAGAATGTAACGCGTGCTGCGCCCTTGATCATGCTTGCGCCACCCGCAGCTGCAGCCCAGGCTCCGAGAATGGCGAGAAAGACCAAAGACGATCCAGATACAGCTGGAATCAGAAGAGTCCCGGGCGCGGCAATCGATGCCACGAGCGGCAGCGCCGCTCCTACCGCAAAGCTGGCAGCTGAAGACAGTGCCGCCTGAATAGGGCGCGCCGCGAGGGCGTCCGATATGCCCAATTCGTCGCGGGCATGAGCGCCAAGTGCATCATGCTTCATCAGCTGCTCGGCGACTTGCTTGGCGAGCGACGGATCGAGACCGCGTGCAACATAGATAGCCGCCAGCTCTTTGTGTTCACCCGCATCATCCGTTCTCAGTTCTTCGCGTTCGATCGCCAGGTCGGCCTTTTCTGTGTCTGCTTGCGAGTGCACGGACACATATTCCCCAGCCGCCATTGACATGGCCCCCGCGACCAGAGCGGCAATACCAGCAACCAGGACTTCATGGTGGCTGCCATGGGCGGCCGCCACCCCCAGCACGAGACTCCCCGTCGAAAGAATGCCGTCGTTGGCGCCCAGCACAGCTGCTCGGAGCCATCCGACATTCTCTGTGCGATGTTTTTCCTTCTGCCGCACAATCATGTAGCAAACCCCTATTCTCTGTTGATTACAGGACTCAAGTTAGTAGCTTCCGCTTGGGGCATCCAATATATCTTTTTCTCTTCTGCCACCATATTCCCCGGCGCGCTGTGAAGTTACTGGCAGCATTCCGGTAATTCCGTATCTGTTCTAGTCTTAGAGAAGATACCTTTAATTTTTGTGGCGTAAAAGAGTTCCCAGGTGGCCCGTCCTAAGTGAAAATCCTGCATGTGATTGCATCGTTGTCCCCATCCACAGGAGGACCCCCGGAAGCTCTGCGCCATCTGGCCAGGGCCTACGCAGAAGTGGGCGTGCAAGCGGAAATCGTCTGTCAGGACGATCCTGGCGCACTGTATCTGGCCAACTTCTCCATCCCGGTTCATGCCACGGGCGCGCAGGCGAGTACATACGGATTTTCCCCTGAGCTGCTGCGCTGGCTCCGGCAGAATGTAGCCTGCTTCGACGGGGTTGTCATCCACGGCGTATGGACCTTCCCCAGCCTCGCGGCTACTATTGCCGCGCGGGGGCGCGTGCCTTACGTGGTCTTCACGCATGGCATGCTCGACCCCTGGTTCAAGCGTCACTACCCCCTCAAACACATCAAGAAGTGCTTCTACTGGCCGGTGCAGTATTGGATTCTGCGCCAAGCTGAGACAATCATATTCACCAGCACGCTCGAGCGCGATCTTGCGCCGCAAAGCTTCTGGCCCAACGGCTGGAAGAGCTTCGTTGTTCCGTACGGAACCGGTGAGCCGCCGCAGGACACAGGGGCACAGTCCCAAGCCTTGTACGGCAAATTGCCGCTGCTGCGTGGCCAACGATTTGTGCTCTTTCTGTCGCGCATCCACGAGAAGAAGGGTTGTGACCTGCTCATTGAGGCCTTCGCCCGGGTCGCCCCGGCGCACCCCGATGTCGATCTGGTCATCGCCGGTCCGGACCAGGTTGGGCTGCAGTCGAAACTACAGGGGATGGCCGACGATCTCGACATCCGGAGTCGGGTCCACTGGCCTGGTTTGCTCACCGGCGACGCAAAGTGGGGAGCCCTGCGCGGCTGCGACGCTTTTATCCTTCCTTCGCACCAGGAAAACTTCGGCGTCGCGGTTGCCGAGGCGCTGGCCTGCGGTCGTCCCGTGCTCATCTCGAACCAGGTCAACATCTGGCCGGAGATCGAGCAGGAAGGAGTCGGCCTGGTTGCTCCCGACACTCTCGCAGGCACCGAAGAACTGCTTTCACGCTGGCTCGCCTTCGGCGAGGGCGAGCGCAACGCAATGGCAGCCCGCACGACCGAGGTCTTCCGCAGGCGCTACTCCATGCGCAGCGGTGCGGTCGCAATCAAGGAACTCTTCGGGACGTTCAACAACAAATAAAAGAGCCCGGAGTTGAGACTCCGGGCTCGGTGAAAGCCAGAAGGTTCGCCGTTATTTCTGGCCCAGTTATTTCTGACCCGGGTGCGGCTTCTCTCCGCTGGGTCGCGGCGCGCTCTCATGCTGTTGCGGAGCGGGTCGAGTCGCGGACTGCGAGGGATGGGGCTGTGGCTCGGGCCGGGTTTCCGGACGAGGCTGCGGTTCAGGTCTTGCCTGTTGTACCGGGGCAGGTTTGCTCTCGGGCTTAACGGTCGGTTGCGGCGTGGCTGGGCGGTTAGCCTGGCGAGTCTCCGGAGCCGGTTTCATTGCAGGAGCTGGTTTCGGAGTTGGTCGAGTCTCGGCGGTGTGCTCGGCGGGAGCAGGCCGCGTTGCGGGCCGGTTCTCGTTTGCCGGACGAGCGGTCGAGGCAGGCCGGTTCGGAGTGGGCCTGGTTTCATTCGCGGGTCTTGCTTCCGAAGCGGGCTTGGCCGGAGTGGCTGGCTTTGTTGCCGGACGAGACTCAGCGGTCGGTCGCGCGGTGGTCGTTGGCTTGGTTGCCGGCCTGTTTTCGTTGGCTGGCCGGGTGGTCGCGGGTTTTGACTCGGGCCGTGTTGCGAGTCGCGTTTCGTTCGCCGGGCGCGGAATTGCGGTCGGATGTCCATTTGCCGGCCGGGTCTCGTTGGCAGTGACTGTTCTTGCTCCGCTCGCCGGAACCGCCCGCTTGAAGTCGGCTGCCGATGTTACAGGGCGAGCTGTTGCTGCGTACGCGGGCCTGCCATGGTTTTCAGAGGCGAAGTTCGCTCTATCCTGGCGGGCGAAGCGTTCCTGCTGCACCTGGGCGGGTCGGGCACCAAATCGCCTCTGGCGAGCCGCCGCTTCCTGGGCGGCGGTGGGACCCATCTCGATACCGCCCCGCCCGCCATTATAGCTCACCCGGTTCACGGTGGTGTTGCGGATGACCGTGCGGTCAACATACGTGTTGTGGATCACGATCGTATTCACTCGCACGACCGCGGTGTTGTAGCTGAAGTAGCGTCCGCTCCAGCGTCCGCCATAGAAACCCACCCCGGTATAGCCGAAGCCGTAGTTCACGCCGCCGTAGAAGCCGACCTGTGGGCCCCAGTATCCGGCGTGCCAGAGGTAGGCTCCGCTACCCCAGCCCCAGTAACCCGGGGTCCAGAGCAGGCCGACCGCCGGAGCCATGACCCAAGTTCCGGGTACCCAGTAGTAGCCGCCGGATCCCGCATCCCAGGCCCAGTAGCCAGGGGTCCACATATAGTTGGGCCCGGGACAAATTGGCTGCTCGTAGACCGGCAGCTCCGGAGGAGGAGCCACCGTGATTGAAACTCCGACTGCCACCTGCGAGAAAGACGCGCAGGGCAGCGCACAGAGCGATGCTACGAACATTACATTACGTATGAAACGCATGAATCGGGGAACTTGCATATCTTCCACCTTCCGGCCGTTTCGCTTGCTCGAAGAAGCGATGGGCCAGCTCTCGATTTCGTTGGGCCCGTGTCTCCGCATCCGCCGGACGAGACCTTGGAGCCACTAAGTCGGAAGATGTAGTTGGATTTCTGGTTGCCCGTCACCGCTATTTTGCTCTGGCATTTTTGGCGGGCAAGGCGAAGGACGAAGAGGGATACCCTTCTATCTGAAAGAAACGATGGCTTGAGCAGAAGATATCGCAGAGAACCATCTGCTTATAGGCGGAAGCCTTCTGCATGCTTAAAGGCGCGAAGCGTGTATCGCTGTCCGCGCATCTTTCAGATACGCATAGGCATGATGATGTAGCGGTACTTGTACTCATCGTCGGCGTCCTCGGGGCGGACCTGTCCGGCCGATTGCGCATCCTTGAACTCCAGGCGAACTTCGCCGTCGTTGCCAATCGCCTTGAGGAAGTCGATCAGATACGACGAGTTGAAGCCCACGACCAGAGGATCGAAGCTGTAGGGAGTTTCGATGGTGTCCTCGGATTCGCCGGAGTCAGTGGACGAAGAGGAGATCTTCAATTCGTTCTGTTCGAGGCGCACCTTGACGGCCCCGGAGCGCTCATCAGCGAACTGCGCGACACGTTGGATCGAGCCCATGAGGTCTTCGCAGCGCACCACCACGAACTTGTTGTTGTCACGCGGCATGACCGCCTCGTAGTTAGGAAATTGGCCGGTGAGCTTGCGGCTGGTGAGCACCCGATGTCCGATGCGGAAGAAGAGAGTGTTGTCGTCGTCGGCAAACTCAATGCTTTCGGCGTCAGTGTTCGAGAGCAGCGAATGCAGCTCAGCCAGGGCCTTGCGGGGAATGAGCGTCTTGCGCTCTCCACTGACGTTCGACAGCGTCTCGCCGCTCTTTTCGATGTGGGCCAGGCGGTGGCCGTCGGTAGCAACCATCGCCAGCGACTCAGCCTTGAGTATCAGCAGCGCCCCGTTGAGCGTGTAACGCGATTCTTCGTTGGATATGGCAAAGATAGTTTTTGAGATGCAGTTGTTGAGCGACGCCGCGGGAATGCTGGTGACGCTGGTCTGCGGAAACTCGGGCACCTGCGGAAAGTTGGCGCGGGCCATGCCGACCATCTTCGTGTTCGAGCGGCCGGACCGGATCTGGATCCAGTGGTTTTCCATGAGCTTGATGGAGATGTCTCCATCCGAGAGCAGCTTGATGTACTCGTACAGCTTACGAGCCGGAATGGTGCAGGAGCCGGGTTTCTTAACTTTGGCGGCGCATGAAGTCTTGATGCTCTGATCGAGATCAGTGGCGGTGATGACCACCTTGTCGCCCTCGGCCTCGATGAGGAAATTTGAGAGGATGGGAATCGTAGTTTTGCGCTCAACGACGCCTTGCGTCGCCGTAAGCTCACGCAGCAGGTCTTGACGGCTGATGCTGATTTCCATAGCAGACCCCTGGACGGCGCTCCGGCCGGATTTTTCCTGTTCGACTTCTAAACCCACACTTCCGTTTGCGGCTGCCATGCTGACCTCCCAAATGCGATTTGGCCCACTGTACACCACGCCGAAGTGAAGTCAGAAGCGCGGAATACAGATGGCTTTATTCTAGTAACAAATGACCTTGTTGTGCGCTCTGGAAAAGTGGACTTTATCTCGAAAATACAAGATTGGGGGAAATAACAAGCAGTCCGAACGATGCCAGCAAACGACGAGTGAATTGGACGTTTGCTGCTACTACTACTAAAAAGCCTTTTATAAGTATATTTAACCCGTAGTAGTAATCGTTCGGACTGGAAAAGTGGAAAGATGAGGGAAAACTGCATTGGACGCGGGTTCAAGGCATACCCCGGTTTTAGAAAAGTCGTCCGGAGAAATTGCAAAAGCAGGAAGATGGAGCGGAAAGCGCACGAACGGGGAGCTGTTCTCCTAGTTCTTCACACGGCTTTTCGTTGAGTATGTGGAAACCAATAGCTGCGAAGTGGAAAGAGCGGTCCGGCACTGTCTGGGCAAGGCTGCGCAGCGAACCGCCTTTCAACAGAGGAATGCTTACTGGGCCTCGCCGTGGCTGTCCTCGGTGCCGTCGCCACCGGAAGACGCGTGGCTCAGTGTGACGCCGCCGTTGGTGGTCTCGGCGTGGATGGTGGGGCCGCCGCTGCCGATGTCAGTGGCCAGATGGTGCTTGATGTCTCCCTGGATGGTGATGGGGAAGTTGACCTCGATACCGCCGTTGACAGTGCCGGTTTCAAGATGCGCGGAGTAGTGCTCGGGTATGTTCAGGTTAATGCCGCCGTTTGTGGTCTCGGCGTTGAGACCCTTCCCGTTCCAGCGGTCGCCGGAGAGCGAGATATCCAGTCCGCCATTGACTGTGCTGCCGTGCACATCGCCGGCGAGGTCGGTAAGATCGACGCCGCCGTTCGTGGTGTCGAACTTCAGGTCGCCGTCAAGATGCTCGAGATTGATGCCGCCGTTCATAGTCTTGAGTTCAGCCGAGAGCTGGCGCGGGGCGTGAATCACGTAGCTAATGCCGTACCCCTGGTGTCCCCAGTGAAAATTCGGGCCCTTATCGTGGATGGCGCCGCCTGAGGTTTCGATCTGAATCTCTCGGAGTATCCCAGCTGCGTCTGAAGATGAATTCGCCCAGGCCTCGATGCGAGCATCGATCTGGACGTCGCGGCGGTCCTCTCCCAGGATGTGTATGCCGCCGTTCATGCTGGAGACGCTGAGCTTTTCAGGTTTGGCGATGGTGATAGAGCGGACCTCGCAGGCGTGCTCCTGATGGCCCCAGCCCCAGTTGGTGTGGTCCTTATCGGCACCTGTACAGTCGTGGATGGTCCAGCCATCCGTGCTGCCCGTCACCTTGCTATCGAGCGAATCGGAGTGCTTGGCGTGAGCATGGAAGCCGTTCAGGAAGCCGCGCCAGCCGCCATTCCACGGCTGGGAGCCGATGCCTACGACGATGACCAGGGCGGCTGCGAAGATGGCGAAGCGGCGCATGGGATGACCCTCTGAGGGACGATACGAAGGCTGTGTCATGGGAGTTCCTCGAAAACTTCAGTAACGGATAAAAGCACGCAATGGGCCAAATTCCTTATATCGCAACCTCCTTCGAATCAGCTGATTCACCGGATGTTCATGAAGGCTGAGTGTCCGGGATGGAGATTTTGTGTTCGGGATCGGACAGGGCTTGTTCTTCGCCTTGTGCCGGAAAGAACTTGAGGCGACACACCGGTCTGCTCCGGGGATCAACGGTGGTTTTAC
>Ga0209040_10001176_pt1 | contig 20522 bp, 15 predicted proteins | sample BogFormECP12_OM3_FD_188240 | JGI IMG/M metagenome (GOLD analysis project Ga0209040, IMG submission 188240) | Bog forest soil microbial communities from Calvert Island, British Columbia, Canada - ECP12_OM3 (SPAdes) (version 2) | ecosystem: Environmental > Aquatic > Freshwater > Wetlands > Bog ...
ATCGAGCCGAGCGAGGAGGGCGTCGAGCCGGTCGAGTACCTGATCCCGAAGTCGAAGCACATCCATCTGCAGGATGGCGACGTCATCGAGAAGGGCGAGTACATCGTGGACGGCAACCCCGCTCCGCACGACATTCTCGCCATCAAGGGCGTCGAGGAGCTGGCCGCCTATCTCGTCAATGAGATCCAGGAGGTCTACCGCCTTCAGGGCGTCAGCATCAACGACAAGCACATCGAGGTGATCGTGCGCCAGATGCTGCAGAAGGTCGACATCGTCGATCCGGGCGACACCGACTTCTTGGCTGGCGAGCAGGTCGACAAGCTCGACCTCGACACAGCCAACGAGGCGGCGCTCGCCGAGGGCAAGAAGCCGGCGACGGCCGTGCCGGTGCTGCTTGGCATCACGAAGGCAAGCCTGCAAACGCGCTCCTTTATTTCGGCTGCATCCTTCCAGGAGACGACGCGCGTGCTGACCGAGGCCGCGGTGAATGGCAAGGTCGACACGCTTGAAGGCCTGAAGGAGAACGTCATCGTCGGCCGGCTCATCCCGGCCGGGACGGGCGCCGCCATGACGAAGCTGCGCGCGATCGCGCAAATGCGCGACACGCTCATCCTCGCCCAGAAGGCCGAGGCGGCCGAAGCGCAGCCGGCGCTGCCGCTCGCCGCGCCGCCCGCGCCTGCGAGTGCTGGCGTCCGCAAGGCGCGACAGCGGGCGGCGGAGTAGACGATCGGCGTTTGGCGATTGGAGAGCCGCCTTCGGGCGGCTCTTTTTTGGCGCGATTGTCATGTTCGCGCAGGTTTTTATGCTCGGCGCATGTCCGTGATGATCCAATCCGCAACGTCCCCGAGGCCCTGCGCCGTCGCCTCAAAGCGCGCGGCGTTGGCCGGAAAGTCGCTTTCCGACTACCTCCTTGCGGAGATCGTCGAAGCGACCGAAAGGCCGACGATCGAGGAATTGCGCGTGCGCCTCGCATCGCGCAATTCCGTTTGGGCCTCCGACTGCATGGCGCCCTTCCGCCCCGATCGTGAGCCGACGGCCGCCACCCGCGAACTGGGCTTCCCTTCGGCGCTTTGGGCGCCTATATTCTCCGTGTCGGCCGCAAGGTCGGCTATGGCGATAAATTGACGTCGCAATAGGTCTTTCGGACCCGGGGGCGGTACCCGGCGCCTCCACCCAAGCCCGCTTCGACGAGGCGGGCTTCGGCGGGGGCGAAATAGGTTCGACGGGGGACTCAAAGGACGACCTTTCGCCCGGCATGATACCGCCGTTATCGGGTCAACCCTATAGTTGCGAATGACAACTATGCTCCGGTGGCCCTCGCTGCGTAATGCGGCGATGGTGCTGGATTTAAAGTCCTAAGGGTTTGCACCTTTAGGCGGGGTCCGGAGGCGCCTGGCAACAGAAGCCTCCACTTTCATTCACGTCGGCTGAGCTCTCGATGTCCTTGCGGGCGCGTTGCAACGCCGTGGTCGCTCGGCTAAGTCTTGAGCTTGTCAATTCGCGCCTCGAGCCGACTGATGGCGACCGACCTCATTCGCTACGATCTTCTCGTCCAGGACGCGTTGCGTTCTGTCGTGCGCAAGGTGCTTTCCGACACGGCGCGCGCCGGGCTGGTCGGCGACCACCATTTCAACATCGCCTTCAAGACCAATGCACCCGGCGTCGCCGTTCCGGCGGCGGTCAAGCAGCGGTTTCCCGACGAAATGTCGATCATCCTGCAGCACGAGTTCTGGGACCTCGTTGTGACGCAGGACGCCTTCGAAGTGAGCCTCAACTTCTCCCGCAAGCCCGAGCGGCTGACGATTCCCTTCGACTCCATCACCGGCTTTACCGACCCGTCGGTGCCGTTCGGATTCAAACTCGAGCCGCGCGTGCCCGAGGCGCCGCCGGAGCCGGCGCCGAACCGGGCTTCCTCTCCGGCCCGTCCTGCGCCTGTAGCGAGCGCGTCGTCGGCCAAGCCTGCGCCGCCGAAGCCCTCTCCGGCTAAGCCGCCCGCCGAGCCCGCCTCCGGCAAGCCGGCCGCGTCGTCCGAGAAGGCGGCCGAGGGGTCGGGCGAGGCGAAAGTCGTGTCGATCGACGCTTTCCGCAAGAAATAACGATGGGCGAGGTCGTCAACTTGCGCCGAGCGCGCAAGCAGAAGCGGCGCGAGCGCGACGCGGACGAGGCCGCGCGCAATCGCCTGCACTCCGGCCAGCCCAGGGCTGAGCGGCTGCGCCTTGAGCGCGAGCGCGCTAAGGCCGAACGCGCATTGGACGGCCATCGGTTGCAGCCTCCAGATGACGCCTGAAAGGAGAAGCGCGGGCGTCGTGAAGCGCTCGCTCTCCATCGCCGGCCATCGCACCAGCGTCTCGCTCGAGGACGCATTCTGGCGCCGCCTGCAGAGCATCGCCGCGGAGCGCGGCCTCTCGGTCAGCGCGCTTGCGGCGCTGGTCGACGCAGCGCGTGGAGACGCAAACCTGTCGTCGGCGCTGCGGGTGTTCGTTCTGGAAACCGTTGCGCCGCAGGGCGAGAGCAGGGCCGAATCGCTATCGCTTCAGTAGAGGCCGCTCGCTGTTGGATCTCGCAGCCGGGCGGGGCGCGGCTTCGGTCGCGTCGGCGGCAAAGGCGCGGAGATAGGCGGGCTGTTCGCGCCCAATTCGTCGCCGCGCGGCGCAAGTTGCGACGGCGCAAGCGACCGGTCGGGGGGCGGCAGGTCGGGCGGCAGCTCCGGCTGGGCGAGCGCCTTCTCCGCCGCCGCCTTCTCCGCTGCAGCCTTCTCCGCCGCCACCTTCTCGACGGCGGCCTTCTCGACGGCGGCCTTCTCGACGGCGGCCTTCTCGGCCGCAGCCTTCTCCGCGGCGGCCTTCTCGACGGCGGCCTTCTCGGCGGCAGCCTTCTCGGCCGCAGCCTTCTCGACGGCGGCCTTCTCGGCGGCAGCCTTCTCGGCCGCAGCCTTCTCCGCGGCGGCCTTCTCGGCCGCAGCCTTCTCCGCGGCGGCCTTTTCCGCGGCGGCCTTCTCCGCAGCGGCCTTCTCGGCGGCGGCCTTCTCCGCAGCGGCCTTCTCGGCGGCGGCCTTCTCGACGGCGGCCTTCTCGGCCGCAGCCTTCTCGGCCGCAACCTTCTCCGCCGCCGCCTTTTCCGCGGCGACCTTCTCGACGGCGGCCTTCTCCGCGGCGGCCTTCTCGGCGGCGGCCTTCTCCGCTGCGGCCTTCTCGGCCGCAGCCTTCTCGGCCGCGGCCTTCTCGGCCGCGGCCTTCTCCGCGGCGGCCTTCTCCGCGGCGGCCTTCTCCGCTGCGGCCTTCTCGGCCGCAGCCTTCTCGGCCGCAAGCTTTTCCGCGAGCCCTTTCAACCGCGCCTGTTCGACGCGCCAGTCCTCGATTTCCGCCGCGCGTTTGTCCATGAACCGCTCGCCCTTGAGGCGACGGTTGAAAAACGCGCGCTCGCGTATATCCGCTTCGAGGTTGGCGATCCGGTCGGTTTCTCGCGCGATCGCCTGCGTTGCGAGTCCGGCCGAAAGCGATCCCACGCCGAGCTGGCGTTTTGGCGCTTCCAACGCGTCCTTGACGACGACTGTCGCGCTCGGCGGCGGCCCGGACCAGAATTTCAGCTTGTCGGACGGCGAGGTCACGGCAAGACGCGTCTCGACGGCGAGCGTGCGCAAATCGAGCTTGGCCCCGAGCTCAGCCTCGCCCTTGTCTCGCTGAATGCCGATCGGGCCGAGCTTGAGCACGCCCGCGCTGAGCGCGAGCGGCGTCGCCACGTCGGGAATGGCGAGCGCGCCGCGGTTGAGCTCCGTGTCGAGGAAATAGGCGACCGTGAGCTCATCGAGCGGGGAGTCCGAAGTCTGCGCCTTGCCGACAACCCGGTCGAGCGCAAAAAGATCGCTGCGGCCTAGCGCGGCGCGCCCGAAGCGGATGGAGCCGGAGCCGGCGAGGCCCTCGACCAAAGCGGCCGGGCTCTTGCCAGTCGAGGCGAATTCGAGCGTACCGCTGATTCGCCCGGTGAAATTAGGCCGGTTCACGGCGATCTGATCGGCGGTCAGCGTCCCTGTCATGGTCGCCGTGTCCCGGGCGCGCCGGAAAGCGAGGCGGCCGGACAGGTCTCCGCCCGCCGCTTTCATCGCCATGTCGCCAAGCTCAAGCTTGCCCTTTCCGATGCTCAAGGTCGCCGCCAGGCCCTGCGCTGAAACTGCCTCGAACGCGTCGAGCGCTCCCACGGAAAGACGCACCTCCGCCGACGGCAGATTGAGAGGCGGCGGCGCGAATTTCGCGTCCGACCAGCGTGCGCCGGCCTTCACTGGCTGCGGCGGCCCCAGCGACAGCGCCAGGAGGCTGCTCAGCGGAAGCTTGTCCAGCGCAAGCGCTCCGGTAAGCTCGGCCGGCGCCGTTGGCGCGTCCGGCGCGAGCTCGTTTATGAGATCCTCGGCGGCCTTGATGTCCGAGGCCGAAGGCCCCTCCGGCTTCGCGGCTGGCTGATAGGCAAGATCGCCGGTTGCTTTCACCCCCGCGACCGAGGCGGCGACGTGGGAGATCGTCCAGCGGTCCCCGCGCAAGGTCGCGTCCGCCGCAACGTCCGCCGGCCCGATCGCGCCGCCCCCTTGGGGAGCAAGCGCCAGCGCGGCGAGCAGAGGCGCAATATTGGCAGCTTTCAGCTTCGCCGAGCCGAAGAGCCGGGCGGCGTCGCCTTCCGCGGTCGGCGAAAACCGGCCATGCCCGGTTATGTCCGCGCCCACGAGGGAGGCGGAGCCGTCCACGTCGTAACCGGCCGCCCATCCGCCGGAGGCGCGCGCCGACAAGCGCGCTCGCCCGGTCGCGCTTTCTCCGGTCGCGACGCCGAGCTGCCGCATGAAGGCGCCTCCGTCGGGCGAATCGAGGGTGAGGTTGACGAGCTGCAGGCCTTCCTTCGGCCCGGAGTCTACGCTGAGCGCCGCTTGAGTCGAGCCAATCGTCCCGTTCGCCTTGAGGGAACCGATCCTGATTGCGTCCGCCGAAACGCTTCCGCCATGCTCCTCGAAGGAAAGCGAAACAGGCGAAAGCGTCTCGGCCCGATCGGCAAGGGTCCGGTTCCACGGGCCGGGCGCGATACGAGACAGGAGGAGCGCAAAGTCCCGCAGACGGTCGGCGCGCATGCGGCCCTTCCCCGTGAGAACGCCGCCAGCGAACGCTCCGTCCGCTTCGATAGACGCGCCGCCAAGCTCAGCCACGCTGAGGCGATCGAGTCGGATGTCCGCGCCCTTCTTAGTGAGCTTGAACGCCAGCGAAGCGCTGTCGATGTCCGCGTCGCCGACCTGGCCGATGTGCAGCGCTTTCGCGGACAGGGAGAGCGACAGATCGAGATCGCCGCCGAGCAGGTTCGCCCCGGCGCGCGCAACGGGAAGCGAGGGAACGTCGAGGGAGTCGCTGATAAGGTCCATATAGAGCCGGCCGGGGTCCGACCCCGCAGGGCTTGTGTACGAAAGCGCGCCTTCGAGGGTCGAGCGGTCGAGGACGATCTGAAGATTGCGGCCTGAGAACCCAACCATCGACGCGTCGACGTCGCCGGCGATCGCGACGCTGCTGTAGGGCAGCGTCTGACTGAGCTTCTCCGCCTCTTGCGCGAGGTTCGGCGCGCCTTGCGTGGCCCATGCATTGAGCTTTGCGACGTCGCCGCTTGAAAAATCGGCCACGCCGCGGAACCTCGCGGCCGCGCCGGTTTCGACGTCGCCGTCGGCGCGAATCCGGCTTCGGCCGGGAAGACTGAGATCGACGTCCGCATGCAGCGGCGCTCCAGCCTCGGTCCTGAGCCCGCCCGAGAAGTTAGGCAGTGTCTCCGCTCCCAGAATGACGGTTTCGGCGTTCAGATTCGCGTCCACCGACATCAAGGCGCTGACGCGATCGAGCAAACGGGCAAGCGCGCCGGAAAGAAACGCAAACGCCTGCGTCGGCGGAACGCCCGCCTCGTCCTTGCGGCGCAGGAGCGCGTCCACGTTCGCCTGCTTGGCCTTGAGGTCGAGCCGGAGCTTTGCGGGAAGGAACGCCAGCGACGCGGAGCCATCCGCCCGCAGGGCCCGTTCGTCCGGCCCGAACTGAAAGGCGCCCTGCTCGATCCGCGCGCCGTCCAAATTGGCGTCGATCCGACCGGAAGCCTTCCAGGGCGTTTGTCCCTGCGGGCCATCCGCGGCGCCGACGAGTGCGCCAGAGCCTGACAAACTCGGCCCCTTAGCGCCGATTGTGATTGCGCCATCGAGTTCGAGGGCCGGCCAACCCGGACCCGCATCGACCGAGGCGCGCAAAGGAAGTCCCTGCGGCCCGGACCTCTCCGAAGCGAGGCGAAACGAGACCGGCGCCTCGCCCAGCCCCGCGACATGGCCGGAAAGATGAAATGGCCCTGCCAGCGACGCCGCGTCCGCCTCGAGCCGAACCTTGTCGAACTCCCGCCCCAGGCCGGAGGAGTTCAGAATCCGAACCGTCCCGTCCTGGACAACGAGCCGGTCGAAGCCGATCGCGTCCGCCTCGCGGGGCGGCGGGATCGGAAGGCGGAGCGAGCCGTCATTCGCGCGCGTCAGCGTCAGTTCGGGCTTCTCAAGCTGGATTTCAGTGAAACGGATGGCTCCGCTCGCCAGCTTGATGATCGCGAGTTCGAGCCGCGCGGAGGCGAATGACAATCGCGGCGAGTCCGGCCCGGCGCCCTCCGCCGACCCCTCGCCGACTTCAAGAAAGGGCGTCGGCAGCAGCCGGATCGTGACCGGGCCGCTCAGCGAAACCTTGCCGCCCGCGATCGCGCCAAGCCGCGCCGCGATTTCGTCGCGGTGGGCCGTCCAGTCGATGAACAACGGCGCCGCCGCCGCCACCGAGAGCATGGCGACAAGCGCGACCGCAAGATAAGTCAGGACGGTGCGCACGCGAAAACGATTATCACCTCGGATGGGAAAGCCGCCATAAGCCAAACGCAAGCCAAACGCGCGCGACCAAGGCCCGACAAAATGGCGCGAAAGTAAGGCCGACACAACAAAAGTTCGGCGGTTTATCTTATGCGTTCCGCGAGTTAATTTGACGCTAGCGCCCCGGCCGGCGCCGAATCTCCATCCCCGTGGGTTTGACGAGCACGGAACGAGCCGGGCCGTCGACAGGTTCTGATCCGAATACAGGCGCAGGGACGACCATGCATCAAGTCAAATATCGAAGCTTCACGCCGGGCTTGAACCCGCGCCGGACAAAGCTGGAGGTCCCGGGCTGGGGCGGGGAGCGCGAGCCCCGAAAAGACGGATCAATTGAGCAGGCCTGGCACTGCATGCCCTTCTCTGAAGGCGCGCGTTACGGCATCGAAATCTTCTACCCGCATCCAAACGAATTGCGTGTCACGACGCAGGCGGGCAAGCTGGTCTTCGAGGGAGATTTCGGCCCCGCCCCGCCCGGTCAAGGCGGCCAATGGCCTCCCTTCCGGACCTTCGGCGAGCCGTACTACACTTATCAGCTGTCGCTCGATCTCAAGGTCGAGGAGGGCTTCGCGCTTCTGATCGAGCCGCACCCGCGGTTCTATACCGACCTGACCGACACGACGCCGATCGCTGTCCCGGCCCTCATCCGGCGTTGGTGGCCAATGATCTTTTTCCTCGTGTTCAAGTCGCCGCCCGAGGGGCGGACGCACGTCTTCCGGCCAGGCGAACCGTTCGCACAGATTCTCGTCGTGCCGGAGGAAGCCGAGTTCGAACTCGCGCCAATGTCGGAGGATGAGGCCGCCGAGAGAGAACTGCAATCGCGCCGCATCTACCAAAGCCGAGACAGGCTGTCGATCGACTCGCGCTGGACGTCGGCGACCAACACGGTGTTCGACGGCACCTACCGGCGCATTCTCGGCGCGGCGTCAGCGCGCGAGAAGAAGCAGAGCCGCTGACTGACCCTTTTAGGAGCGCTCGCTGAGTGTGACTGACGCTGTTGTTTGCCCGGAGGCCGCGGCCAAGTAAGCGCGGCTTAAGACCGCGACGTCGCAGAAAAGACTCAGCGCGGTCGCTGACCGCGCCGAGTTGGCGCCTATCGGAGGCCGGGCCCCAGCGGGCGCTGCTTCAAACTGACCGCCCTAATAATAGCCATAGTAATTATGGTAGTGATGGTGGTGATGGTGGTGATGGTGGTAATGGCGGTGAGGGTAACCATAATACCCGTAATAACCGCGATGATGGTGATGATGGTGGTGGTCATGATGATAGTAGCCGGGCGGGCCGACTTCGAAATAGAGCTGCGCCAGCTCCATCGGCTTTTCTTGGCTTTCTTGCGCCGCGCGCTGGTCCTCAGCGCGGAGGACATTCGCCGCGTTGGGGATGGGGTCGAGCAGCTCGGCGTAAGAGCGCGCGGGCTGTAGCGAGCCGTCATCCGGCGCGGGCGCGGCGGCGGCCGGCTGCACACCCAAGATCGCGAGCGCCGAAGCGCCGCCCAAAAGCCCCATCACGGTCTTGTCCACGGTGTGTTCCTTTCCTGCTCGTGGAAGCCGTCCGAGCAACGAAGCAAGGCCGATAAGGTTCCGAAGCTGGCAAAGCGGCTGTAAATTTGTCAGCGGCGGCGCGCCCAGCGCCAGATTGCCCATTGCCGCCGCAGCGGCGAGACCTCGCGCGCCGGCTCAAAAGGCTTCGCGGCGTTTTGCTCCAGCCGGTCGAGGTCGAGGCGCAGCGCGCCGAGCGCCGCAAAGGCGGGCAGGATTTCCCGCGGGGACGCGTCAAACCGTCTTTCCGCTTCGGCGAGGTTCTCACGCGCAAGCGCGCGCACCTCGGCGCAGGCGGCGAGGACGCCCCCGGTCGCTCGGCGGGCCTCGAAGTCGGCGGCGCTGGCGCCATGTCGCTCCGCGAGGTCCGCCGGGAAGAGAATCGGCGCCCGCCCCGCCTTGAAGGGCAGAGTGGCGAGCAGCCGTAGGATCGCGAACGCCATTGCGGCCGCGGCCCACGCGTTCGCGGCGTCGAGCCCGCGGCCCCGAGCCGCAACGCGCGAGGCGAGCCGCAGCCGCGCGCCCTCGCTTTCCTCCGCAAACCTCTGGAAGTCGGCGAGATTGAAAGGCGCATCCGGCATGAGCTCCGTCAGTTGGCCGTCCAGCATCGCCTCGATCAAAAAGCGCGGCAGCGCGAATTCCTCCGTCGCCGTCCGGAGCGCGAGCGCGACCGGGCTGCCCGCCGCTTCCTCGCCCCGCTCCCCGGCGATCACGCCCCTCCACCACGAGAGCCGCAAGGCGGCGACATTCCTGTCGCGCGTGCGAAACCGCGCCTGCCGGATTTCATAGTCGAAGGCGGCCAGCGTCAGCAGCGCTTCACGCTCGCGCGGCTCGGCGTAGAGCGAGCCAAGCCATTCGTCGTGAGCGTGTTCGCGGGCGAGCGCAGCGCAATGCTTGCGGGCGTCACCCAGCGCGCGCGGGGTGGGCGGCGCGATCACGGGACCGCGATCAACGCCGCCGCGACGCGGCGATCCTCCGCTTGCATGACGTTGTAAACGCGCAAGGCCGGGCCGGTCGCCATCGCGTCGAACCGAAGGCCGGTCGCCTTCAGCGCGGCCCGCAAGCCTTCCTGAAGCCGCGCCATGTTCTCGCCCGTCCCGACGACAAGGAGTTCGATCGAGCCCGGCGCCTCGGCAATCTCCGCAAAGAGCGGCGCCAGCGTCCGCTCGTTGAGCTCGCCGACGCTTTCGGCTTCCAGACGCCGCACGCCGCGTGGCGTCGCGAGGATCGAGCCCCGGTGCCGCATTCCGGCGAAGGCGAAGGCGCCGGCGCCATGCGCGACGATCGCATGACTGCCCGGCGCGAAGGCGGCGGGCCTGTCACCGTCGCTCACGCCTTGGCCTTGGCCCTGGCTGGCGGTCTCGCCGCCCCGGCCGCTGGCCCTGCGTCGCCCTCCCGGTTCCGGTCGAACACGTCGGCGCGGACGCCCATGTAGATCAGCATTGGCGAGCAGATGAAGATCGAGGAATAGGTCGCGACGAAAATGCCCCAAATCATCGCCGCCGAGAACGAGCGGATGACGTGCCCGCCAAGGAAAAAGAGCGCGAGCAGGGCGAGGAACACCGTCGTCGCCGTCATGATGGTGCGCGGCAGCACCGCGTTCACCGACATGTCCACGATGTCGGCGGTGGACATGCGCTTGTACTTGCGCATCATCTCGCGGATGCGGTCGAGCACGACGACCGTCTCGTTCAGCGAATAGCCGACGATGGTGAGGATCGCGGCGATCGACGTTTGGTTGAATTCGAGCTGGGTCACGCAGAAGAAGCCGACCGTGAGCAACAGGTCGTGCATCGTGCCGATGATCGCCCCGACCGCGAACTGCCACTCGAAGCGGAACCAGAGATAGGTGAGGACGGCGATGATGGCGACGACGACGCCGAGCGTGCCGCTCTGGACAAGCTCGGCCGAGACGCTGGGACCGACCGAATCGACGCTGCGGAACTCGTAGTCGTTCGAGAAGGCCTCGCGCACCTTGGCGATGGCCGTCTGCTCGCCCTGCTCGCCGCCCGGCTGCACGTTGATGCGCAGGAGCACGTCGGATCCGCCGCCGATCTGCTGCACCTCGACCGGACCGAGGCCCAAGCTGTCCGCCTTCGCTCGGATTTCCGCGATATGCGCCTCGCCGTTCCTGGCGCGGATGTCCACCTGCGTTCCGCCGGCGAAATCGATGCCGAAATTCATGCCGACGAATAGGAACATTGCGACCGATACGATCGACAGCGCCGCCGACAGCGGGTAGCTCACCCGCCGGAGGCGCATGAACCCGAAGTTCGTGTTCTCGGGCGCGAGGCGAAGGAGTTTCATGCTCTAAAGGTCCATGAGAGGCCGCGCCCCGCTCAAATCGGAATCTTCTTTGGCCGCGCCTGGCGGTACCAAAGGGCGATCATCATGCGCGTCATCGTCACCGCGGTGACGATCGAGGTGATGATGCCGAGGCCGAGCGAAACCGCGAAGCCGCGAACTGCGCCTGACCCGAAGAGGTAGAGGATGAGCGCGGCCACGAACATCGTCACGTTCGAGTCGACGATCGTCGCGAAGGCGCGCTTGAAGCCTGCGTCGAGCGCGGAAATGACCGAGCGGCCGAGATGCGCCTCCTCGCGAATGCGCTCATAAATAAGCACGTTCGAGTCGACGGCCATGCCGATGGTGAACACGATGCCGGCGATGCCCGGCAGGGTCAGCGTCGCGCCAAGCAACGCCATCGATGCAAAGATGAGGAGGATGTGCACGGCGAGCGCGAGGTCGGCGAAGACGCCGAAAACGCCGTAGGTCGTGATCATGTAGACGATGACGAGCAGGCCGCCGACGTAAGCCGCGCGCTTGCCCGCGTCGATCGAGTCCTGGCCGAGCCCCGGGCCCACGGTGCGTTCCTCGACGACGGCGAGCTTGGCCGGCAGCGCGCCGGCGCGCAACAGAATCGCAAGGCTGTTGGCTTCATCCACCGTAAAATTCCCGGTGATCTGTCCGGTGCCGCCAGTGATCGGCGAGCGGATGACCGGCGCGGAGATTACCTTGCCGTCGAGGACGATGGCGAACGGGCGCCCGACGTTCGCCGACGTCACCTGCCCGAACTTCTGCCCGCCGCGCAGGTTGAAGCGGAAGGTGACGTCCGGCTCGCCGGTCTGCTGGTCGAAACTCTGCTGCGCGTCCACGAGGTCGGCGCCGTCGACCATGATGCGCTTCTGCACCCGGATCGTCCCGGCGCCCTTCTGCATCGGCAGCGTCTCGACCTCATTCGGTGGGTCGCCCGGGTCAGCGACGAGCTGGAAGTCGAGCTTCGCCGTCTGCCCGATAATCTGCTTGAGCTTGGTCGTGTCCTGAAGGCCGGGCACCTCGATGAGGATGCGGTTCGATCCCTGCCGCGCGATGACCGTTTCCTTGGTCCCCATCGCATTGACGCGGCGGTTCAGAACCTCGATCGACTGGGAAATGGCGTGACGCACCTTGTCGGCGATCGCGGCGTCGGTAAGCGTGAGCTCGACGCCGGCGTCGGTCTTGGCGACGTCGAGCGTGCGCGCCGTGCCGCCCGCGAGCGGGCCGCCGATCGGCTGACTCAGCGATTGAAGCAAATCGTAGGCCTTGTCGCGCTCGGCGGCGTCCGCTATTCGGACAAGCACGCCCCGCGGCTGGGCCGCGATGCCGCCCGCGAGCGCAATTTTCCCCTCGCGCATCTTCTGCCGGACGTCATCGCGCAGCGTCTCGACCTGCGTCTTGACGACCGACGGCTCGTCCACCTGCATGAGCATGTAGGCCCCGCCCTGGAGGTCGAGGCCGAGCACGATCTGCCGGACGGGAATGAAGCTCGGCAGCCGGGCGGCGAGCGAATCCACAACCTCAACCGACATGAAGCTCGGGATGATGAGCAGGATCGCCGCAACGACAAGGGCGATGACGGAGGCCAGTTTCCAGCGGGCGAAACGAAGCATGAGGCTCTGTAACTCGGCGTTCGGCGGCGCTTACTAGACGCTCGACGCGTCCTTCTTGGCCGGCGGCGACTTCGCCGGCGGCGGCGTCTCCTTGACCGGCTCGCTCTTGGCGCGCACTTCGGCGATGCCCGACCGCGCCAGCCGCACCTTCACGTTCGGCGCGATTTCAAACTCCACCTCCTTGTCGTCAACCGATTTCGACACCTTGCCGATGATGCCGCCAGTCGTGACGACGATGTCGCCCCGGCGCGCCGCCTGGACCATCTCCCGCTGTTCGCGGGCGCGGCGCTGCTGCGGCCGCCACAGCACGAAATAGACGATCCCGATCATCGCGACGATCGGCACGAGCTGGATGACCGTGTCGTTCATGCCCAGCGCTGCGGCGCCAGTCTGAGCGTAGGCGGCGGTGATCAACACGAAAGCTTTGCTCCCGCGACGCGAAAGGCGCGCCGGTCATCGGGGTTGGGAAAGGCGGGGTTTATATAGCCTCAGCTGCTTCGAAAGCAACGCCGCAAACCTGGACGAAGCGGACGTTGCGGCTGTCTCGGAAGCGCCCGCCAACCTTGCAACCGCCGGCCCAGCAAGCCAAAAGCGCCGCCGATGCTGCACATCAACGGCCTCGCCTACCGGATCGGCGAGCGCCTCCTCATCGACAGCGCGACCGCTGCGTTGCCGAGCGGAGCGCGGGTCGGCCTCGTCGGCCGGAACGGCGCCGGCAAATCCACCCTCTTCCGCCTCATCCGCGGCGAACTCGCGCCGGAGAGCGGGGCGATCACTGTCCCCAAGGGCGCGCGGCTCGGCAGCGTCGAGCAGGAGGCGCCGGGCGGAAACGAAACTCTCATCGACTTCGTGCTTGAGGCGGACGTCGAGCGCGCGGCGTTGCTCACGGAAGCTGAGCGCGCGATTGATCCCGAGCGCATCGCCGAAATCCAGACGCGGCTCGTGGACATCGACGCCCACTCCGCGCCGGCGCGCGCAGCGCGCATTTTGAGCGGCCTGGGATTTGACGAAGCGGCGCAGAACCGGACGCTCTCGGAATTTTCTGGCGGTTGGCGGATGCGCGTCGCGCTCGCCGCCGTCCTCTTCTCCGAGCCCGACCTTCTGCTGCTTGACGAGCCGACCAACTACCTCGACCTCGAGGGAACGCTGTGGCTGACCGACTACCTCAAGACCTGCCCGTCCACGCTCATCGTCATCAGCCATGACCGCGACCTCCTCGACGAGGTCGCAGAATACATTCTCCACCTCGATCGCGGCCGGCTGACCCTTTACGCCGGCGACTATTCGAGTTTCGAGCGCCAGCGCCGCGAGCAGCAGACGCTGCAGATGAAGACGCTGAAAAAGCAGGAGGAGCGCCGCGCTCACCTGCAGGCGTTCGTCGACCGGTTCCGGGCCAAGGCGAGCAAGGCGACGCAGGCGCAGTCGCGCCTCAAGATGCTGGCGAAGATGGCGCCAATCGCGCCGGTCGTTGACGAGGAGACGCTGCCGTTCAAGTGGCCGCCGGTTGCCAAGCCCTTGAGCCCGCCGATCGTCGCCATGGAGAAAGTGAGCGTCGGCTACGGCGAGCGCGCGGTCATCTCGCGCATCGACCTCACGCTTGGGGACGACGACCGCGTCGGCCTCCTCGGCGCCAACGGCAACGGCAAATCCACCTTCGCCAAGCTTCTCGCGGGGCGGCTCGCGCCGATGTCGGGGAAGATGACGCACGCGGGCAAGCTTAGCGTCGGCTATTTCGCCCAGCACCAAATCGACGAGCTAACTTCCGGCGGCAGCCCATACAGCCACGTCGCCGAGCGTATGCGGGGCGAGCCCGAGTCCAGGATCAGGGGCCGCGCGGCGCTCATCGGATTCTCCGGCGCGCGCGCCGACACGAAAATCGAGCAGCTCTCGGGCGGCGAGAAGGCGCGGCTTCTCATGGGCCTCGCCGCCTTCGACGGGCCCCAGCTCCTCATCCTCGACGAGCCGACCAATCACCTCGACATCGACAGCCGCGCCGAACTCATCGAGGCGATCAATGAATACGAGGGCGCCTGCATTCTCGTCTCGCACGACCGGCGGCTCCTGGAGGCCTGCGCCGACCGGCTGTGGCTGGTGGCGAACGGAACGGTGAAGCCGTTCGACGGCGATCTCGCCGACTATGGCCGCCTGGTGCTCGGACACGGGCCGCCGCAGCCGGCGCGCAAGCGGGCGCAGGCCGCAAAGCCCGCGCCCGCCGTCAACGAGAAGCGCGGCGCCGCGCCGCTGAAGCGCGAGCTCGCCACGCTGGAGGAGCGGATCGGCCGCTTCCAGGACCTCATCCGCCGCGTGGACGAGGCGCTGGCGGACGCGAGCGCAAGCGGAGGGGACGCGGTCAAGATGTCCGACCTCGCGGCGCGCCGCGGCGACCTCGAGCGCGCCCTCATCTCGACCGAAGAGGCCTGGCTCGAGCTCGCCGAGCAGGCGGAGGAGTAAGAAAGGCCGCTCTCGAGGGTCCCGATCCTTCCTTTAAGCGTCCAAATCCTTCCAAATCGGGTCCGGAAAGGGTTCGGGAATGGTCTCGTTATAGGCCTTTTCTTTCCTTTTCCTTCCCCGTTTTGAGCCTTTTCAATGGCATGCGACTAATCCTGCCCGAAATTTTTTCGCCCCCTAGCCGTGTTGGCCGCCTTGGCCAAAAATCGTTCAGCCGCCGCCGCAGCGCCGGCCTAAACCCTTGTTCCCTCCGACCGCTGAGCGCTGTCGGCGTCGACGTGAAAGAACATAGCATGAACGATCCGCACGGCCAAGAAAATTCTTGTCGTCCCCCGGCGGCCATGGGTCGGAGCGGGGATCCAGCCCCGGAAGTCCACCTTCGATGGATTCCGATCGATCGCGTCCGCGATCGTCGGGAATGACACGTTGATAAAGCACTCCCCCCTTGCGCCGGTCGGGGAAAGTACGGAATTTGCGGCCTCCAAATGGAACAGGGAGCGGGCGGTGAGCAGATATCTGGTGATCGGGGCGACGGGGCTGCTCGGCTCGGCGGTCGTCAAAGCCCTCGGCGAACAAAACTGCATCCGGGCCTCGCGCTCCTCGCCCGAGACGGTCGACATCTCCGATCCGGCGTCGCTCAAGGCCTTGTTCGACCGCGTCGGCGACCTTGACGGGATCGTCTGCGCGAGCGGCGCGGCGCGTTTCAAGCCGTATGACCAGCAGACCGATGAGGACTGGGCGTTCTCTCTCGCCAACAAGCTCATGGGCCAGATCAATGTCGTGCGGTTCGGCGCGAAGGCGGTGAAGCGGGGCGGCGCGATCACGCTGACAAGCGGCGTCCTCGCGCAAGCCCCGATGCCGGGCGGGGCGATCGTCACGCCGGTCAACGCGGCGGTCGAGGCGTTCGTGCTTGCCACTTCCGTCGAACCCGCGCTGAGCCAAGTGCGCGTCAACTGCGTCTCGCCGGGCTGGGTCGCCGAGACCTTGAAGGCGATGGGGCGCGATTCCGCGGGCGGCATTCCGGCGGCGGAGGTCGCAGAGGCCTTCGTCCGCCAGCAGCGCGAGGGGGCGTCGGGGTCGGTCGCACTGGCGGCGAGGGGGTAAGTGCGGCCGCAACGCGCGGCTGGTGGGTAGTGGGTCAGTCTGAAATTGAGACCGTTGACAATCGCTCGCGCTTCGGCGGCGGCTCTTGTATCCTTACCGCAAAGGCCCGGAGCAGTCTGATTGATGAGGCTGTACGAAATTCAGTGGATCGGCCCTCCTCGCGCGGAAGGCGTGGAAATTATCGATCGGGTCGCCGACCGGGCACCAGACGATGACGCTGTTAAGCAGCATGCCAGGCATTTATTCGCAACGATTCATAAGCCGGGAGCTTATGCTGTTAGGATCATAGACAGCGCAGGACGCGAAGTGCATCTGTGGGTGCCTGGAGATGACGATGCCTCGCGAACCTAAAGGTCAAGAGCGCCCCCGCGACACAAACCAACTCGCCAAGCTCATGGTCGATATCCTGACCGGCCAAGTCGAGGATCGCGAGCGGGCCGCGTAAACCGCGACGTAGCGCTGCATCCAGGACGGTACTTCATTGACAACGGATTCTATCGGCATGCGGGGTTCACGTGTGAGCTAGGCCGCGAAGATCAATTCTCACGGTGGGTTACTTCATCTTGAAGAAAGCCCTCCTCCGGGGCGGTCGCATTCAAAGTGTTAATAATATCCTCGACTGTTTTGCGTGCAACCTCAAATTTGACATTAAAGAATTCTCGCCGTCCGCTGATCCTAAATTGCTCAAGTTGCCGGTGAATTACCTGTTCTACGCGGCGAGCGTCGATTACCTTCCAGCTCTGTATTACAATGAGATTATCCGGTTGGCCGCTCGAAGCCGAGAGATCGTTGGCACGTTCTTCCGGGCTCCTATTCGTGAACCCGATTTTGTATATGTGAGGCCCGTGCATGGGAGATCGCATAATGTAAACATACCCAAAACTGTCCCCCAGCGGCTCAGAGATAATGGAGATGGAGGATGTCGCTTCGCTCGGTTGGGATATATCCTCGGTCCAGCTTAGCTCTTTGGTGACCCACGTCTTCCCTTGAATTCTATTCCCGTGCCGGTCACTCCCCGCTTTATCGAGTGGAAGGATTTTCCAAAATCCGGATATTTCTCGCCGCATCGCCAACGGCCGGAGGCTGCGTGAATTTACGCGTTCGACCGCCGGAGGGCGAAGAGTGAGTACGTCGCGGTAGAGCGGCCAGTACGTCCGATCAAGCGTAGCTTTCACGCGCTGAATAGTCGCCTTTATGTTCTTAACTCGCGGATCGGATTGAAGCCGAAATTGCGTCGGGTGTCGTTCGACGTAAAATTCATCCTCCTTTGCTCGAATGAATTGCGGGAAATAAACAAAATGGTGCATAAAATCAAAGATATGACGGTATTTTGGAAGTTCGTGTGCGGCGGTGGCCTTTATGCCTTCTATCCGAGGATCATTTAGTGGTTTACCAGAGGAATCGTAATATATAGATGGATCGTCCGTTGTAACAGAAAATGCACCTTTCGCCTCAAGCATAATATGTTGAACCTGAATAGACATCGTATTCAAGTCGATTCTGGTTAGCGCTAGAAGTGGATAGTAGTCAGCGTTGCCAAGTAAATTTTCTGCTGCGTAATAGACAGTTTCAACACCTGTGCGTCTAAACAATTCTCGCTTCGACGGAAGTATGTCCGAATTGTCGGTGTCGAGAAAACGAAGTTTGTAATTCTCGCTTTTATGGCCGAAGATACCGAGGATTGCCAACTCCGATTCTTCGCGAACCATGGCGCCTCCACAAAAAACGAACTCGCCAAAGTCCGGCAAAATGATCTGTGAGAAAGGGCCTATGCAATTAAGATTGTATATCGTTGAATCTTGAAATGACGATGGAGAAACAGGTTCAAGTGTCACCTTGTTGCTCGTAATAAAGTCAATAAAAGCAGTAACGTCACATTGGTAGAATAATTCATCAAGTAGTATCAAGACCAATGCGCGATCATCCGGCTCAACAAAAGAGCGAATAACGCTAAATGAAGTGGGCTGTTCGTTTCCAAAACCATGAAAGAGCCGATTATTGTACTCTCTGAGAAATCTACGCAAATAAATATCAGTTGGTAGATCCGGCCCATTTAGGTGATAGGCAGCAGCCAGAGCAGCTGCGCGAGCCTTACTATCTTTCAGATGTTTTTTGTAAGCCGGAGACCTAGAGAGCGCGGCGTGTAGATTTTGAGAACGCTGAAAGTCGGGGTGGTCCTTTGTGATGCCGGCGGCTTGCTGGAATAGGGCGAACTTAAGTCTGCGTTCCGTGGCTCGGGCGGACAGCGCCATTGAAGCATTCCGTCTTGGGCGTGGTTAGTCAGATTGCAATTCGTTCTACTTGATCGAGGGTAAATTCGTCGCTTGTTAGGTCATAGAGTTTCGTTGTACGAGGACTCGTGCGCCGCGCCGCTAGCGGGCTGGAGTCGGCGGCGACGAGCGCCTTCAATGGTCAATCCTTTTCCATTGTCGTTAGGGTAACACAACATCGGTTTTCTCGGATGAGTTTCGTCCGGCGTGTGCAGAGGTGGACTTTTTGCAGAGCCGTAGGGTGGAAGAAGCGGCAGGGACTGTATCGTTACAACAAGATTCGGGCACCCGCATTGGGTGGTGAAGACCACTCCGCGTGCGCGATTGTATGATCGCTAAGGCGCGAGAAGCGGTTCTTACCGACGCGACCCTGGTAGGCGCGCTCTCCGCCCAAACCGGAAATTCGAACCGAGGCGCCGCCCACGCCGGCCATGATTTGACATTCCCTGCCCGCCGCCGCTAGAAGCGCCGCTTCGTCAGGTTCTGGCCTCGTCGATTTAAGGGCGGCTGTTCTCTCAAGGACGGCAGTCCCCGTCCGGCAGCGCGTCGCGCCCCCGGACGCGTTTGGCGTTGGCTTTGAAGGCGCATGGCGGCGGAGCGGTGGGCATTCGGGGACGCGACCCCATATGTCGGCCAAACCCCCGTCGCCTGAAGAGGAGCAATTCATGTTCGAGAGCCTATCGGAAAAGCTCTCCGGCATTCTGGACAAACTCACCGGCCGCGGCGCTCTTTCGGAGGACGACGTCAACGCGGCGATGCGCGAGGTGCGCCGCGCGCTGCTCGAAGCGGACGTTGCGCTTGAGGTCGTGCGTTCGTTTGTCGACCGCACCCGCACCAAGGCGGTCGGCGCCGCCGTCATCAAGTCGGTCAGGCCCGGCCAGATGGTGGTCAAGATCGTCCACGACTCGCTCGTGGAGACGCTCGGCGGCGAGTCCCAGGCGATCGACCTCAACGCCCCGGCGCCGGTGCCGATCATGCTGGTCGGACTTCAGGGCGCGGGCAAGACGACGACCGCGGCCAAAATCGCCAAGCGCATGACCGAGCGCGACAAACGACGTGTGCTGATGGCCTCGCTCGACGTGAAGCGGCCGGCGGCGCAGGAGCAGCTCGCGATCCTCGGCAACCAGGTCGGCGTGGACACGCTGCCGATCGTCCCCGGCCAGAATCCGGTCGAGATCGCAAAGCGAGCCGAGAGCGCCGCGCGCTTGCAAGGCTACGACGTGGTGCTGCTCGACACGGCCGGCCGCACCCATATCGACGAGCCGCTCATGGAGGAGATGGCGCAGATCCGCGAGGCGGCGCGCCCGCACGAAGTGCTGCTTGTCGCCGACGCGCTGACCGGCCAGGACGCCGTCAATCTCGCCAAGAGCTTCAACGAGCGCGTCGGCCTCACCGGCATCGTGCTCACCCGCATGGACGGCGACGGGCGCGGCGGCGCGGCGCTCTCCATGCGGGCGGTCACCGGCAAGCCGATCAAGCTCCTCGGCGTCGGCGAGAAGGTGGACGCAATCGAGGACTTCCACCCGGCGCGCCTCGCCGACCGCATCCTCGGCATGGGCGACATCGTCTCGCTGGTTGAGAAGGCCGCGCAGACGATCGACGCTGAGCAGGCGGCCAAAATGGCCGAGAAGCTGCGCAAGGGCGTCTTCGACCTCAACGACCTCTCCGACCAGCTCGCGCAGATCGAGAAGCTCGGCGGCATGGGCGGCATCATGGGCATGCTGCCGGGGATCGCCAAGATCAAGGACCAGCTCGCCTCGGCCAATCTCGATGACAAGTTCGTCAAGCGCCAGCGCGCCATCGTCTCGTCGATGACCCCGAAGGAGCGGCGCAACCCCGACATCCTCAAGGCCTCGCGCAAGAAGCGCGTCGCCGCCGGCGCCGGCGTCGGCGTCGAGCAGGTCAATCGGCTCTTGAAGCAGCACCGCCAGATGGCCGACTTGATGAAGGCGATGGGCGGCGCAGGCGGCAAGCAGCGCGGCATGATGGGCAAGCTCGGCCAGATGATGGGCCTCGGCGGCGGCCTGCCGATGCCGACGCCCGAGCAGGTCGAGGAGATGCAGAGGAAATTCGGGGGCGCCCTGCCCGGCGGGCCTCCCAGCGCGCCTGGCATTCCGTCCGCGCCCCCGCCCGGCGCCTTCAACGTGCCGCCGCAGTTTCCGGGCTTGGGCGGCGGCAAGCTACCGGGCCTCGGCGGCCTTCCGTTCGGTGGAAAGAAGAAGTGACCTCCTCAATCCCATGCCAGTTGCTTGAAAGGAAAACCGCATGTCCCTGAAAATTCGCCTCGCTCGCGCCGGCACCAAGAAGCGCCCCGTCTATCATATCGTGGTCGCCGACA
>Ga0209040_10001177_pt1 | contig 20513 bp, 27 predicted proteins | sample BogFormECP12_OM3_FD_188240 | JGI IMG/M metagenome (GOLD analysis project Ga0209040, IMG submission 188240) | Bog forest soil microbial communities from Calvert Island, British Columbia, Canada - ECP12_OM3 (SPAdes) (version 2) | ecosystem: Environmental > Aquatic > Freshwater > Wetlands > Bog ...
CCGAAGTCAGCATCCTCTAACCCGCGGCACGGCATCACCGGACCAAAGCGCTTCTCCCGAGCCCACGGAGCGGTGGCTCTTTTTCGCAAGTGCCGGGGGACCCGGTCCGCGATCCCATTGACAAGATTCTATATTTACTGTATCTTCTGTTGTGACAGAATTTACTAGCGGTACTGCAGCCAGCGCCGGTCTTTCCTGGCAGCAGAACCTGCTCCGAAATCCACTTCCGCGAGGACCTCGTGACCACGCAAATCAGAACCGCACCAGAATCACTTACTCCCGTTGCCCAGAAGTTCATCCTGCATTGGGGTGAGATGGGCACGAAATGGGGCATCAATCGCACCGTAGCCCAACTCCACGCGCTGCTGTTCCTTTCGCCCAAGCCGCTGCCGGCCGATGAGATCGCGACGACTCTGGCGGTGGCTCGGTCAAACGTCAGCACCAGCTTGCGAGAACTCCAGGGGTGGGGAATTGCCCGCGTAGTGCATGTTCTGGGCGACCGGCGCGACCATTTTGAGACCACCAAAGATGTCTGGGAAATTTTCCGCACCGTGTCGGAGGAACGCAAGCGCCGCGAAATCGACCCCACGCTGCGGGTCCTCGACGAATGTGTTCAGGAGTTAAAGGCAAATACGCAAAGCGACACCTACACCCGCGAGCGGCTGGAAACGATGCTCGAGTTTCTGACCACGATGACCGGACTATTTGAAGAAATCCTCGGTATGCCAGTCGGCGCCTTAAAAGGCGTAGGCAAACTTCGCGGAAAAGTCATCACGCTGCTTGGCAACGACAAAAAGAGAGCGGGCTAAAAAGCCATCTTCGAACGTAACGCCACCTGCCAGTCGGCCCTGGCTTCTCACAAAAATCGCTTTTCCGATCATTGAACTTCGAGGTACCCCATGATCTCTCTCTCCAACGAATACACCGACAGCAAAGGCCGGCACGCCCATGGCTGGCTTTTCTACGACGCTGACTGCGGCTTCTGCACCCGCATCGCCCACTGGCTTGCTCCCATCCTTTCCGAGAGGGGCTTGGCAGTCGCGCCACTCCAGGACACCCGCGTCGGTCCGCTCTTGGGACTCGCGCCGAACGAATTACTTCACGAACTGAAATTTCTTCTCCCCGACGTCCGCCCGTTCGGCGGCGCTGCCGCCGTCGTCGCCCTAGCTCACGAAATCTGGTGGGCCCGCCCCCTGGTCTGGTTTTCCAAACTCCCAGGCGCTATGCATTTACTGAACTGGGGCTATCATTCGCTCGCCTCACACCGGCTCTGTGCCCGGAGCGAACCGCCTGGGTGCTATCTAAAACAAACCTGATTCCATATCGACCACCGAGAGCGCCCGCATGAAATCCAGAAATAGTTCGAGTTTCAAACTGATGCACTGGTCAAATGCCCGCCTAAGCCCGGGCCACAGCCCGGTGCCCCAGCACTTGTTCGTAATAGCTCTCATACATAGGAATTACATCATTGGCGCAATATTTCTTCTTGGCATGGACGCGAGCCAGCTTTCCCATCTCGCGACCCCGATCCGATCTCGACAATAAATCAATCGCATGCTTCGCCGCCTGAGCTACGTCGCCCGGTTCCACTAAATATCCATCCACCCCTGATTCCACGACTTCTGGCAAACCGCCGACATTTGTTGCAATCACCGGGACTTCGCAGGCCATCGCTTCGAGCGCTGCCAGGCCGAATGATTCCAATTGAGAAGGCAGCAGAAACAGATCCGCCTGGCTCAACTTGCGCATCACTTCATTCTGCTGGCCCAGAAACAGCACATCTTTTTCGACTCCCCGTTTGCGCGCCAATACTTGCGCTGCCTCGCCGTCTGGACCGTCTCCAATCATGACCAGCTTGGCCGGCATTCTCTCGCGCACCACTGCAAAAATCTCCACGGCGTCGAGAATCCGTTTCACCGGACGGAAATTCGATAGATGCATCAGAATCGGTTCGCCGTCCGGCGCCCAGTGGGCGCGCAGCGCTTCATCCGGTCGCCGGCAATACAAATCGCAGTTCACGAAATTGGGGATTACTTCGATCGACCGTTTGATCCCGAATTCCTGTATCGTTTGCGTCAACAAATAATCGGAAATGGAAGTAACGCCGTCGCTCTGCTCAATCGAATACTTCGTGATGGGCAAAAAATTAGGATTGTTGCCAACCAGCGTGATATCCGTTCCGTGCAGGGTGGTGATAAATGGCAACCGTTTGGGTGCGGCCATTGACCGCGCCAACAGCGCGCTCACCGAGTGCGGAATGGCGTAGTGCACGTGCAGAAGATCCAGTGATTCCTGTTCGAACACTTCCAACATTTTTACGGCCAACGATAAAGTGTAGGGGGAGTGGTCAAACAGCGGGTAGGAAACGACAGCGGCCTGGTGAAAGTGAATGTGTGGATCAGCCAGGTTGATCCGAATCGGCGGCGCGTAGGTAATAAAGTGTACGTCGTGTCCGCGCGCGGCTAGCTCCTGCCCCAGCTCGGTAGCGACTACACCCGAGCCGCCATAGGTAGGATATCCGGTGATGCCAATACGCATGATCCCTCGGCCTCTCTTCCCAATACGCTTTCCGAGCCTTGCAGCCCGGCTAAGCCGGATGCTACATTCGCCCGACTGTCATCGAACCAGCAGTCAGTGGAATCCTACACCAGTTAGACGCGCAAGCGAGGTAGAACGTGACAAGGCTGGCAGGAAAGGTCGCGGTTGTAACCGGAGGCGGGACTGGCATTGGCCGGGCAATCGCCCTCGCTTTGGCGAGAGAAGGCGCAGAAGTCGCCCTCGTCGGCCGGCGGAAAGATAAGCTCGAGGAAACGGCGAATGAAATCCGCAGCGTCGCCGGCATAGCAAGCGTCTTTCCTGCGGACATCACTAAGTCCGCCCATACCAAAACGGTCGTAGAGCAAGTCGAAACGCAATTCGGTAAACTCAACGTTCTGGTCAACAACGCCGGCGTTCTCAGTGTCTCGACGATCGAAACCATCTCCGAAGACGACTGGGATCGCGTCATCACAACAAACCTCAAAGGGCCATTTCTCATGTCCCGCGCCGCGCTTCCTGCCATGCGTCGCGCCGGAGGCGGCTCGATTGTAAATGTCGGCTCTGTGCTGGGCCTGGTTGCCGTAAAGGATCGTGCCGCCTACTGCGCGTCGAAAGGGGGCGTCACTCTGCTCACCAAAGCGATGGCCCTCGATCACGCCGAAGAGCACATTCGCGTCAATTGCATCTGTCCTTCCGTGGTTGAAACCGATCTGATCCGCGACCTGTTTGCCGAATCCGAACAAGGCCGCCGAGCCAAGCGCACGCGCATCGCCACCATTCCGATGGGCAGATTTGGACAGCCGCAAGATGTCGCAGGCCTCGCCGTTTTCCTGGCTTCCGATGAATCGTCCTGGATGACCGGAACGGCAATTCCGCTTGATGGCGGCCTCACTGCCTACTGAAGGAGTGCACCTACCCATGCCACGAAAATTAACCAAACAGGAAAAGCTCGTTACCGAACTGGTGCGTCAGAGGATGAAGGAGAGCAAGTCGAGCGAACTTCTCGGCTTTGACGTGGAAAGTGTTCACGACGGCCGCGCGATTTTTCGGCTCGACGTGCGTCCTCGCCATAAACAGATCCATGGCGTGGTGCATGGCGGAATCATTGCCGCCCTTGCGGACACCACCGCCGCCATCGCCGCGTATACAGTGATTCCTCGAGGCGTAGAAATAGCCACGCTCGAACTAAAAATTAATTATCTGGAGCCAGTGCCGGGAGGCCGGGTCAAAGCCGACGCGAAGGTTCTGCGCGCTGGGCACAATTTCATTGTAGTCGAATGTGAAATTTTCAATGAGACAGGTTCGATGGCCGCCAAGGCTCTCCTGACATTCTCGGCAGCCTCGGGTCACGTCCTCAGAAAGCTGCGATAAGACTCTACTCTTCGCCTCCGCCGTTGGAAGATTCTTCCCCATCCTTGTGCACGTACTTGATGAAGCGCTTAAAGATCATCAGGTTTGGCGCACCTTGCCGGGTCAACTTGATGCAATCGCGGTCGTACCACTCGATAATTCCGCGCAGTTCTTCGCCGGATTCGAGCACCACGAGCATCGGTGTGCGGCTCTGCATCTGTTTTACCCAGTAGAAATTTTCGGCGTGGGTGAGTTCAGGAGGCGCAGGTTTTTTGCTGGGGCCCGGACCGCTGTGCTGCGGCCTGGCCATTGATTGTTCCTTTGCTTCTGCAAAGCTGGGACGGAACATCCGGCGATTTACCATGATTGACTGCTCCTTGGGGTCTGAGGGGCTGTTCTAAAAGCTTAGATGCCTTCGGCCCAAGTTCGGTTTCGCTATTATGTCCTTTTTTCTTGTCAACGCGGCAATAATTTTCAATACGAACTGGCAGCATTTCATTTTCTGACAGGTGTCGCTTTGGTTTCGCTCAAAGCCAGGCAAGCCACCATCGCGTCTAATCCTAATTGCCTATTTGCATTTCGCCGCGCACCTGCTCCCAGCTCGTCTACGGCTGCGATCGCACGGAAGACCCATGCCTGGTCGACGAGCGTTCTAAGTCCTTCCAATTCCCGTGCGAGATTTGGATTGCGCAACAGGGGTGCTCCGACTCCTGTTGTCAGTTCCAGCAAATCCGACAGCAACCCGTAGAAAATTGCCAGCATTTCTTCAAATGAAGATTCGCGATCCTTTCCCATCGCCGCAGTATCCGAAAACAACTGCGCGAATCCTTGGCCACGAGCCGCGCTCTCCAAAATTCTGTAGGCGGTTCTACGTTTCTCCACTTCTTCTTTCACATTCATTTCCATCGCGAGCCCTGGGCTGCCCTGGGAAAGTTGCGCAGCGAGCTTGATCTCCCCTGGCGTGCGCTGTGAATGCGTTTTCAAGACGCTTTCAACCTCTTGCTGCGACAAGGGGGCCAAATGGAATTGCATGCAACGCGAAACGATCGTGGGTAGCAGGGCGAACGGTGAGTTTGCCGTCAAAATCAGAGTCGCCGATCCCGGCGGCTCCTCCAGAATTTTCAGGAATACGCTGGCCACGTCCCAGCGCATCGTCTCCGCGTTGTCCAGAAGGAACACGCGCCGCCGGCCCCTGGGCTGGAAATAAGCCGCGCGTTGCACGGCACGGAGCTGCCCCATTCGCAGCACCGGGCGAACCACCGGGTTTTTCAAGCGAACCGGGTCAGGGACAAGAGCCCAGACGTCTGGGTGAGGCTGCAGAATTAAGGGCACGCGCTCGACTGTTGCCGCGTCAGCGCTTTCCCCGCGCTCCGCCAATCCCTGTTCGACGAGCGTCTGTGGATTCGACAGCGGCAGAATGCTCAAACACGTCGCACATTGCCCGCAAAAATCGTCCTTCTGGCGTTCGCAATTCGCGGCCTGCGCGAACATCCGCGCCAACGTAAATTTGCCGATGCCTTTTGGGCCGGTGAACAGCATGGCGTGAGGCACCCGTTCCGAGCGCAACGCTCCGCGCAGTGCTTCCACAATGTGTTTGTTCCCGGCAAATTCCCTAAAGCCCATCAATCCGCCCGCACCTTTGGTGCCAACACGGTTTGCACCGCTTCCAGCATTTCCGCGGAAATCTCTTCCGGCAGACGGATTGAGCCGCGTTCGGCGTCATAACACTGAATCGTTGCCCAAGGACGGCTCCGTGACAGCATGTCGTACATCTCCGCCGCGTCCTCTAAATGCCGGAGATTGCCTTCCTGCAGATCGAGTTTTGCGGTCGTGTAAGACCGCGGCGCTTTTTTGACCACCAGTTTCTGCGCTTCTGCCGGGGGCACTCGCAAATAGAGGATCAGGTTTTCCCGCGGCAAGCCGTAGATCGTATATTCCAGGTGCTCAATCCACCGCAGCATCTCCGAACGCTTTTCGACCGGGGTCCGAGCTACCTGATGCGCCAGGTTCGACGCAACATAGCGATCGCATAGGATGATCTTGCCGGCCTTTAGCGCATCTTCCAGTTGCGATTTGGCTTCAAACCGGTCGCCAGCGTACAACAGCGCCGCGAATCTTGGATCAACGTTCTCGAGCGACCCCAATTCTCCATTCAAGAATTGCGACACCATCGTGCCGAACCAGGAGTCGTATTGCGGAAATCCCGTAAAAAACACACGATGGCCAAGAGCCACCAAGGATTGTTCGAGTAACCTTGCCTGTGTGTTTTTCCCGCTGCCGTCGATTCCCTCTATCGTAATCAGTATTCCATTGGTCGCCATGGCACCATTCCGTGACGGAGGGGGACGCCACCTATGCGGAAAAGTGTAACCGTAGTCGCCACCTCTCGCAACTTGTAGTGGCCTGCCTTTCGCCCGGCATTCCCTTTCTCTACAATACGCTCGGAAAATATTGCAACGTCCTCATGCTACGATTTACTTCTAAAACCGAGAGTCCCGTGTCCACTATCGCCCAAAATCTCTCTCTTGTTCACGAACGCATCCGACGGGCGGCAAGTAACGCTGGCCGTAACCCCGCGGAAATCACCCTGATCGGCGTGTCAAAAAACCACCCCGCGGAAGCGATTCGCGAAGCCTACCTCGCCGGTCTCCACCACTTCGGGGAAAATCGCGTTCAAGAATGGGAAGGGAAGCGCGCTCAACTTGGGGGTGCTCTGGGAAAATTCACTTCCCATCTGATTGGCCACCTGCAAAGCAATAAAGCTGCCCGCGCTGTCGAAGCCTTTGATTCTGTGGACTCTGTCGATGATATTTCTCTGGCGCAAAAGTTACACCGATCCGCCGCGGGGAAATTACCTGCGGCAATATTGTCGGTCTTGGTTGAAGTCCACCTAGGCGGGGAAGCAACCAAATCAGGTGTCACGGAAGAAGCCCTACCCCAACTCGCTGAACGTATCCTGGAATTTCCTTTTCTCCATTTCGAAGGGCTGATGTGCATTCCACCGTTTGCGGAAAATCCAGAGAAGGCGCGGCCGTATTTCGCCCGACTGCGCGCGCTGAAGGCGAATTTAGAGGAGAGCTTGAATATTTCGCTCCCGAGGCTTTCAATGGGCATGTCTAACGATTTTGAGATGGCGATCGCGGAAGGGGCGACAGAAATTCGCGTCGGTACGGCAATCTTCGGTAGTCGCCTGGTACGATGATGCATCAAATCAGCTTGGCAAAGGAGCGGTAAGTCCTGTGAAACTCTTTCAACCATTCCGGCTGCGCCAAATCGAATTCCGGAATCGCATTGCCGTCTCTTCTATGTGCGAGTATTCCGCGGTTGACGGCCATCCCGGCACCTGGCATCTCGTCCATCTTGGGAGTCGCGCCGTCGGCGGTGCCGCGTTGGTAATGGCGGAGGCTTCTGCCGTTCAGGAATTGGGCAGAATATCACCAGGCGATACTGGCCTGTATATGGACTCCCACATCGATGCCTGGAAGCCGATCGTTCAGTTCCTCAAAGAGCAGGGTGCGGCGACCGGGATCCAGCTCGCTCACGCCGGCCGGAAAGCCAGCACGGACGCACCTTGGCGTGGCGGCAAACCACTTTCGAAACAGCACGGCGGGTGGATGGCGGTTGCGCCAAGCGCTTTGCCGTTCGATGAAGGCTACCCCGCCCCGAAAGAATTGACCGCGGTCGAGCTGGATCAGGTCATAAAAGATTTTGAGACTGCGGCCCATCGTGCCCTGGCTGCCGGATTTCAAATTGTCGAACTTCACGCAGCCCACGGTTATCTCCTCCACCAATTTCTCTCGCCCCTTTCCAACCACCGCACCGATTTATACGGTGGCAGCTTTCAAAATCGTATTCGCTTGCTCATTCGCGTCACGCAAGCCGTCCGCGAAGTGTGGCCCGAATCTTACCCGTTATTTGTCCGCATTTCCGCCACCGACTGGGCAGAAGGCGGTTGGGATCTGGAGCAAAGCATCGAACTCAGCCGCCGTTTCAAAGGAATCGGCGTCGATCTCGTCGACGTTTCGAGCGGCGGCGCGGTGCCCAACGTGAAAATTCCAGTTGGCCCTGGGTACCAAGTGGAATTTGCCGAAGCCATTCGCAAAGAAGTTGGCATCGCCACAGGAGCTGTGGGTATGATCACTGATCCTGCTCAAGCAGACACGATCCTATCGAGCGAACAAGCCGACATGGTATTTCTCGCACGAGAACTGCTGCGCGATCCCTACTGGCCACGCCGCGCTGCCAAGGCCCTGAATGTCGAGCTCAAACCACCGCCGCAGTACGCAAGAGCATGGTAAGCATGAATCCGTTCGAGATCGTCGAAGATGTAAGCCGGGGCACGGTCACCCTGAACGTCCGCGTGCAACCGCACGCTAGCAAGGATGAAATCACAGGTACGATGGACGGCGCGTTGAAGATTCGCCTCCGAGCGCCTGCGGTTGAGAATCGTGCCAATGAAGCTCTCGTCGAATTTCTTGCCGATCTTTTGAAAACAGCAAAGTCGGCTGTTAGAATCCAGAGCGGTGCGCAAAGCCGCTCGAAGCGTGTGGAAATTCGTGGCGTCACGCGCCGGCAAATCCTGGATCTGCTCCAGGGAGATGCATAATGCACAGCTCAAGAAGCAGTGGCAAAGCCGAGGATTCGCATGAGTCTAAATGTTTCCGAAGTCCAGAAAGATCTGCGGGAGGCAAGGCTGGATGGCTGGCTCTTCTACGATTTTCGCGGACGTGACCCCATCGCCCTTCGCATTCTCGATCTACCGCCGGGTATGCGCACACGCCGTTGGTTCTACTTCATCCCCGCCAAGGGCGCACCGAAAAAGTTAGTTCATAAAATCGAAACGCAGTCGCTGGCCGCTCTACCAGGGGACACTTCTTATTTTTCCTTGTATGAAGAACTCGCCGGCAATCTCAAAAAGATTCTTGGCCGAGCCAAGACCGTGGCCATGCAGTATTCACCAAAGAACGCGATCCCCTATGTTTCAATGGTGGATGCGGGCACGCTCGAACTGGTCCGCAGCACGGGCGTAAAGGTAGTCACTTCCGCCGACTTGGTGCAAAAGTACGAGGCTTGTTGGTCTTCTGTTCAGCTTGAATCGCACCTTTCCGCCGGCCGCGCCATCGATGTCATCGTTAAGGGTGCCTTTGCCCAGGCTGCAAAATCCGTGCGCGAAAAATCGCCTATCACCGAATATGATCTTCAACAGTGGATTCTTCGCGAATTTGACAAAGCTGGAATTGAGACCGAGGAAGGTCCTGACGTTGCGGTAAACGCCAACGCCAGTGATCCGCACTACGGTCCTTCACGCGAAAAGTCGGCCAGCATCAAGGAAGGCGATCTGCTTCTGCTTGATGTTTGGGGCAAACAGAGGGCGGCAGGCAGCGTCTATTACGACATCACTTGGGTCGGCTATCTAGGAAGGAAAGTCCCCGAAAAATATGCAAAAGTGTTCAAGGTTGTTCGCGATGCTCGTGATCGTGGGGTTGACCTGATTCTCACCAGCATCAAAGCCGGCAAGCCCCTGCAAGGCTGGCAGGTCGACAAAGCCACGCGCGCCGTGGTTGAAAAAGCAGGCTACGGAAAATATTTCTTTCATCGCACGGGCCACAATATCGGGCAATCCGTTCATGGAAATGGTGTCAATATGGACGGCTCCGAAACTCGCGATGAGCGCCATCTCATTCCGAAAACCTGCAATTCCATTGAGCCCGGTATCTACCTACCGGAGTTTGGTATACGCAGTGAAGTGGACGTCTACATCGACGAAAAGGAAGCGCGTGTTACCGGCGCTGTGCAAACGGAAATTCTTGCTCTTCTCGCCTGAGGATTAGATTCGCGACTTATAACCATGACCGAAGACGTCACACAGCGACAATCTGTCGATACCGTTCAGGAACCAACGCTCGATGTTCGACCCGCGCCTGCTCGGACCCCTGGGGAGCCTGCATTGCAACGCGAATTTCGTTCCTGGATATACGCCTTTGCCGGTTGGCTCATCCCGGGCCTGGGCCACGCACTGCAAAAAATGTGGGGTCGCGCTTTCGTGATCTGCACTGCCGTGGGAACGCTGGTCTATGTTGGCGCTTCCATGCGTGGAAACGTCTTCACCTCTAGTGGAGGCGACGCCTTTGACACTCTCGGCTATATCGCAGACATGGGGACTGGTTGCTTCTACCTTTTTGCGCGCTTGCTGGAACGCGCTGGCGCCGACGTTTCGCATTCGCAGGGAGATTACGGCACGCGTTTTTTGGCCACTGCCGGTGTGCTGAATATCCTCGCCGCACTCCACGCTTATGAAGCCGCGCGGGGGAGAAAAGCGTGACGCTTGCACCGGGCCCCGGTCTTTCGCTCAGTCATTTCCAGGCGTTCCTGCTTTTCGCCGCGGTAATTTCGATCGCGTTCGGCTACTTGGGTCGCCGCCGCACCAACGATCGTCTACGCTACATCCTGTGGTCGTTCTTCCTTTTCCTTGCAGTTGGCATCGGTCTCGCCTGGGTTATGTATCCCTTTTCCCGCTAGACTCGAACTTCTAGCTCAAATCGCGAACAAGGGCCGAGGTAGCTCAGTCGTAGAGCAGCCGATTCGTAAAACCTCCTCTCCGGTATCGCAACCATGTACTTCCAATGACTTAGATTGGGACTAGCCCGGGAAGTGTTTTCATCCACACGTCCAGGTCGTAGCGCGTGGCAGCAATCTGGTCTTGCGCGTGAATTCGACCCCTCGCATCTTTCACGCAGTAACTGATCAATTTCTTGTGAATATTTAAGCCGATGTAATACATACTTTCCATGGGGAGCCTCCTTGGTTGTCTCGGGGTCGCTGAGTTCAGCTTTTGTACACCAAGCGCTCCTCCCGACGTATACATTCAAACCTCTCGATGGCAATGATAGATTTCACTTGATTGCGTTTCTCGCAGTTAAAGACTTCGGACTTTACTTGTGGTCACCGGCCCATTCTTTGCCGGCCTCGCTGCAGTTTACATAGACTTGAGAGATCTTCTGCGCCTCGATCGTGAGATAACCTACGCCGGTCGTTGAGCCTTCGTTGTAGAGCCCGTTCTGGTTGGCTAGGGCATCGTTCTTGCCGACAATCCCCACGACTTTGAAAGTGTGACCGAGTTTCCCTTTCAGGGACGAAACGTCGCCGGACACGATACGGAACTGCTTCGGACCAGGCGCACCACCGGTGATGACATAGGTGCCTGCGGTCTTCGAGAGGCATCCAACGACAGTTCTGAGGCCAAGAGCATTGGGTACATTTCCTTGCTGTTCGGCAGCCATCTGATCGACTTTCACTTGCTGGGCATTCATCGAATCCTGAGGTATAGCGACAGCGGTGACGAACATCATGGCAAAGCAAACCAAAGTAAGACGCTTCATCAGAACCTCCTCATATAGGTGAAAAAAACACTTCCCACTTCTCGATTAGAAGTAGCCAGATATTGTCCGCCTCGGCACCCCTCTTCGAAATATAGCTATCTACGTGTTACTTTCTATCTTTGTTAGAGCCTGGTGAAACTCCGTTACAAGCGAAGGCTTCTCGCGAAATAGACCACGCAAAGCTACGGTTGTCATCCGTGCTTCATGGCACTTCACTCCGCGGACGACAACGCAGTCGTGCCGACCCGTAGCACGCGCCACGCAGCCTAAAGGTTTCACAACCGACATGAAAGTGTCCGCTATCTCTGAAACAAGGTCTTCTTGCACGATAGGGCGAGACGCCATTGTTTGAATCAGGCGAGGAACCTTGGAAAGACCTACGATCTTGCCCTGTGGCACATAACCGAAGTGCATCTTTCCTCGATAGATCAGGAGGTGATGCGGACAGAGGGAGTAGAAATTGATGTCCGAAACAACAATGAGTTCACTATGCTTTGAATCAAAGGTTTTCAAAATCTTCGCGGGGTCCATCCGAGAACCACGCGTCAGCTCCCGATAAAGCCGTGCCACACGCGCCGGGGTGCCTGCGAAGTGCTGATCAGCAAGATCCAGGCCGAGTTCCGTAATCAATTCGCGGATAATACTCTCCAATCGACCAGTCTCGGCCTCATCCGACAGTAGCAATGACATGTTTCGGTCGTGCCGAACTGCCGATTCGAACATCACGCTCATCTCTCACCTCGGTCACAATAGGTTTTTCCCTGAAAATCACCATTCACAAATCATCGAATGAAGCTTCGATACTACGACTGTAGAGGAAGGGGCCCCGTTCATAGGCAGAACAGGACCCCGCTGAGCTGCTTTAAGGACTTACTTTGGCAGAAGGACGGAATCGATCACGTGAATGACCCCGTTGCTGCAGAGGATGTCTGTCTTGACGACTTTGGCGTTGTCGACCATCACGGTGCCATCGTTAACGCTGATAGCTAGAGACTGCCCGTTCACCGTCTTGGCCGAATCTATTTTGGTCACTTCGGAAGCCAAGACCTTTCCCGGAACCACATGGTAGGTCAGGATGGCCACGAGCTTGGCTTTGTTCTCCGGCTTCAGCAGATCTTCCACCGTGCCTGCCGGCAGCTTTGCGAATGCTTCATCTGTGGGAGCAAAGACCGTAAAAGGGCCATTGCTCTTCAGGGTATCCACAAGACCGGCTGCCTGAAGTGCTGCAACCAGCGTCTTGAAGGAGCCTGCTGCGACCGCAGTATCAACGATGTCTTTCGAGGCAGGTTTGGGACGCGCGGATGTCTGCTGAGACAGAGACAAGACGAGGGCCACGGCGGCCATGAAAGAAGCAACCTTCACGAATTTATTCATATTTCCGATCATTATTTCTTCTCCTTGAATTACCTGTGATTTTCAACTTCACTTGCTGGTCCCAACATCTCTTGCAAATGTTCTGAAACGCCAACGCGACAATCGAAACCGCTGAGTGAACTAATTCTGGTCATAATCCGATCGGTGATCTTGGAATACGACATAAACGTTTGCCGTGCCGATCTCGAACCCCGCCGCGAGCGCGTTGGTCTGACAGACTCCAGTAACGGCAGCAGCAGCTGCGGACGTGAGGGTCACCCCGACACCCTTCAAGTGGAGCACCCCCTCCGCCGAAGGCTTCAGCGGGAGACTCAGCCCAGCTGGCAGTTGGAGGTTGAAGAGCGGTCTGACGAGCTTGTCATCCTCTACGACGAGACCCGTCAGCACAGGTGAAGTACGGTTGAACCAGACGTGAGAGTCAGACCACCGGAGTGGCTGATTTCGCCACGAGCAGTCTGAAGATCAATCGCTCCCCCCGTGATAGGGAAGGCGACCTTGCCGTCTCCGAGGTTCGAGGGCCGTACGACCCCAGGAGTCAAGCCAAGCGTGTGGAGCGCTGAAACGAAAACGGAGCTCAGGGCAACGGAAGTTTGTCCAAAGCCAATCGTTTTTGTCTGCGCCTGAACCGCGGAAGTTGCAAGTGCGAGGGTAAGACCCAATATCGTTTTTTTTGCGAGGTGCTTCATCTAGATTTCTCCTCTTGATCTGCAGCCGGGATATCCATCTGGAGTCCCGTCTTTTTTCTGGCTACAATGTTTAACTTTAGAGCAAAAACATTTGACTGCAAGGCAAATACGCTCCAAAATGAATGTCGAGTGCATCGGGGTTAAATCTTTGCCGGCTTTTTGCTTGCTGGTTAAATGCGGAGGAAGTTGATGCTGTCAGAGACGCTGGCCAAGGGATTAGGCCACTATGCCATTGGAGAAAAGCTACGAGTGCTCCGTCTGAGGAAGAAGATGGGCCTCGTGGAATTGGGTCGGCACACGGGTCTTTCGGCGGCCATGCTCTCCAAAGTGGAGCGCGAGAAACTTTTTCCGACGCTGCCGACGCTCTACCGCATCGCCTTGGTGTTCAGCGTTGGCCTGGAGTACTTCTTTTCCAACGACAGGAAGCACCACGTCTTAGGCATCGTACGACGAGCCGAGCGCAAACGCTTTCCGGAAAGGCCCGATGGGCGTGATATCTCCTTTTACTTTGAATCGCTGGACTTCGCCGCGGTGGAGCGCAAGCTAAACGCCTATTACGCTGAATTCCAGCCGCTGCAGCCTGGAAAGGCTCGCCAGCATCATCATGCCGGAGCCGAGTTCGTATCGGTCCTTCGCGGGAAGCTTGAGCTCCACATCGGAACGGAAGACCACATTCTCGAATCGGGGGACTCGATCTATTTCGACTCCTCGCGGCCACACTCCTACAGAAGAGTCAGTCAGAAACCATGCAGTGCAATCATTGTAACCGTGCCGTAAGCAAGATTTGCTGCGCAGAAACTGCCGAGTTTACAAGCGTTCGACCAGAGCCTGTTTGTAGTTTATTGAGAAGGAATTTATCCGGGGAGAATGCTAATGGTGGGTCAATCGGCCTCTGTAGAGCCAAATGAGGAGATCCCCCTGGGCGCAGACCACCGTTCGCTCGTCCTTGTAACTGGAGCCTCAGGCTACGTCGGAGGGCGCCTCCTTAAAGCACTTGAGAAAGCAGATTGGCCTGTTCGCTGCCTTGCGCGACGCCCCGATTTTCTTCGACCAAGAGTTGCTACCACAACCGAAGTTATTAAAGCAGATTGCTTGGATCGGGGTTCGCTTGCACCGGCGATGGCTGGAGTGCATACGGCGTATTACCTCGTTCACTCCATGGGCTCCCCGGGTCAGTTCGAACAGGAAGACCGCCAAGCCGCACAAAATTTCGCAGACGCTGCACGCGAGTCTGGAATACGGCGCATCATCTACCTCGGTGGCTTGGGAAACCAGGACCAAGCTTTATCTGCACATCTGCGAAGTCGTCAAGAGGTTGCAGACATCTTGCGGAGTTCCGGGATCCCTACCGTCGAATTTCGCGCCTCAATCGTGATTGGTTCCGGAAGTGTCTCATTTGAAATGATTCGTGCGTTGGTACAGCGCTTGCCGGTGATGATTTGCCCACGCTGGGTTAATGTCAAAGCCCAACCGATCGCGGTCGAAGATGTGATTGCCTACCTGATGGAAGCACTTGATTTGCCAGCAGAACAACAGGGATACGTATTCGAAATCGGGGGCACCGACCAGGTGAGCTATGGCGAAATAATGCAAGAGTATGCGCGGCAATGTGATCTCCGTCGATGGATGATCTCGGTTCCAGTCTTAACACCCCGTCTCTCTAGTTTGTGGTTGGGTCTGATCACTCCTATCTATGCTCGAATAGGCCGCAAGCTTGTCGACAGCATGCGCAATTCAACTCTGGTGCGCGACCCTTTGGCATTGACGACCTTCACCGTCAAGCCGAAAGGGCTGAGACAAGCAATCGAGAGAGCTCTTCACCACGAGGACCAGGAATTCGCCCTGACTCGCTGGTCCGACGCTCTCTCCTCGAGTGGAAAGCCGGCGTCTTGGGGTGGAGCGCTATTTGGGACGAGGTTGGTCGATTCCCGAACGGTCCAGGTGTCGGTTCCCCCAGTTGCCGCATTCGCTCCGATCCAGCGGATAGGAGGTTCGAATGGTTGGTACTACGCTGATTTTCTGTGGTGGTTAAGAGGCTCCTTAGATCTCCTCGTGGGCGGCGTGGGACTGCGCCGTGGCCGTCGCGATCCTCACAGATTGGCCACTGGCGATGCTCTTGATTTCTGGCGCGTGGAGAGAATCGAGCCGGATCGTCGCCTGAGTCTAGTCGCTGAAATGAAGGTCCCCGGTCGTGCGTGGCTCCAGTTTGAGGTTGAACCAAATAGCCGAGGATCCGTTATTCGGCAAACGGCTATTTTTGATCCTGATGGATTAGCAGGGCTTATCTATTGGTACGCGCTTTATCCCTTACATCTGTGGATTTTCAGCGGTATGCTCGACCAAATCGCAGCCAGCGCGGAACGAGAGGCAGGTCTTGCTTCCGTTTAGAGAGGACCGCAAATTCCGGGAAGCTCGCCGCCCTCACTAGCCAGGTTTGGGGAGACCACTGTCGCTGTCCTCGAACCAGAGTTGGCTCTTCGCGCTGATTCATATCTACGAGTTAATCGTCCCAATTTGCTGTCCGTGCGTAGAGCAGCCAAGCCCTTGAACGACTCCTAGGTCGCGCCCACGCTGTTGAGATGACGGAGGCCCTGTGGTCTGATGGCGTATGCCGTCTGACGTATAGGATACGGATTATGAAGCATGGGATGCCGGCAAGGGCGATTGTGCCGGCTGCGATTGCGGCTTTCTTCTCAGAACCGCCGCGGAAAGCAGTGTGATGGCCAGGCCAATCGGGAAGGGCTCGATGAAAGTCATCAGTGAGTTGAAGAGCGGGTTTTCGTACTGCTCCTTGAATTTCTTCAGTTGCTGAACTTGCACCTGGACGGCTGCAGGACTCGCACCCGAGGCCTTGAGCTTCTCGATCGTTTGGGCGCCATATTTGTCCATGAAATCGGGGGGGAGGAAGTTGAAGTAGAGAACCTCCCAGGTCACGACATAAAAAATGCACGAGATCAGGGTAATGGAGATCCCCACGGCAAAAGCTTTCGTGAAGGTGATCCGGCCGTTGCCGATGTTGTCGCGGTACGAGCGGATGCCGAAGAATACCAGCAAAAACGAGAGCACGATGGCCGTATAGCCGATGACCAAACCCTTGGTAAAGGCTATCTTGTGCATGAACGGCACAGTGGCCACCATCATCAGCGAGGAAAGAGCGCCAGAAATCAGCCCGAAAGTCAGCACCGTCTTCTTCATTGATTTAAGTCTCCTTTTGCCTCAATTCTGTGAAACTTGGTTTAACGTGCCCGAAATTTAGCGGGGGGCCGCCGGCGCTGCGGTCAGTCTTCCTTTGGCTTTGGCGGTTCCCATAACTCAAGCGAGCAGCGAGTCGAGATTGTCGACGCGGTAGTTGATCATGAAGCTGGCGTTGCTCGCGGCGAAATATTTCGGCGTCTGGGGGAAGATGCACCACGGAGTTAAGGAGCTGCGGCGGGTTCTCTGATTTGAATAAAATCCCGCCAACGCCGGTTACGCGCTTCATAAGCCTCCTTCACCAGATCTCACGGGCCAGAAGTGTAGCGGGGGACGTAAACGTTGTCGTCACCCTTTTGGGTGATTCTGCATTCCAGGACGGAAAATCACGCTTTTGGGTGGGGCGCCTCCAGTCAGGCAAACGATTCAAGGGATCAGCCGGGCGGTCTTGCCGATCTGCACGGCCTGGGTGCGCCGCTTTGCGCCCAGCTTATCAAACAGCCGACTCGAATGCGTCTTCACCGTGTTTTCGCTGACGAATAGCCGCCCGGCAATCTCCCGGTTGCTCAACCCGGTGGAGATCAGCCCGAGAATCTCCAGTTCGCGCGGGGTGATGCCGAGCTGCCTCACGCGCCTCTCGTCGGCGGCGAAGGGACCTGCGGTCGGCACCGGGACTTCCTTCATGATCACTGCCGGCTTCTTTCTCGTGAGCGTCTGCCCCAGCCAGATGCCCAGACCCGCAAACAGCGCCGCGACCAGCGCGCCGTAGATCTCCACCGAATGCTCCACGACCAGGAAGCGGTACTCCGTAAGCTTCAGCACTGCGATGAGCAGGCCGCCGCACACGCCGTAGAGCAGGATATCGCGCACCGCGCGGCGGCGCGAGCCCGGGTCGGATTCCCTCGTCCTGGTCACGGCAGTCCATGATATCTGAAGACTTCAGCATTGGGGAGCGCCAGCCTCTTATAGCCCGGCACACGGAATGGATACCCTGCGCCAGGACTTCTTCGAGGCCGTTACCTCGTGGCCAGGATTACGGATCACTCTCCAGAAAACAAACGCGTAAGTTGATAGCACGCCGCTGTCCCCTGCTCGGAAACAACTCCGGTCCAAGAGTCCCGTCGAGCGGTAACTTGTGGCTACCTTGCGTCTGTCGTTGGTCTCTCCGAACGCCGTTTCTCGCTCCCGGGTGGCCGACGATACACCCGGAATGTGCCGGGCGTGAACGGCACTTTAGCGCATGACGCGTCGTTCAGCACTTCGCCGACAGTCAGGTCCATCACCTCAAGGCTCCTTACTCGCAATGTACAGATACCTCAGCAGGCGCTTTTCGCTCATCAAGAGTCGTACACAGGACAGGAACCTTTGCAGGCCGTCGAAGTTGATGTTGCCTTCCGCTGCGACCAGTTCCTCTTTCCTTTTCTCCCGTGCATGATGCCAGCGCTGCGCGATCCGGGCCGCGCAGTCGGTTGTATCGGTTGCGTGGATCTGGCAAAACCCTGCTCGCGCAATGAGTCGTTCATTCTCTCCAGGCGGGCTGTACACGTAAAAGCCGATTGAGCTGCGAGTGGCGATTTCTTCGTGGGAAAGCATTCCGCCGACTACCAGAGCGTCACTGAACAGCATCCGTCCGCCCGGCTTCAGTACGCGAAAGATCTCACCCAAGACCGCGGGCCGCCCTGGAAGATGGCACAAAACGTCATTCGAAAAGGCGGCATCAAAGGTCTGGTCGTCGAAAGGGAGATTCTTCGAAACGTCGCATTGCTCGAAATGCGCCCGTGAAGCGAGACCTCTTGCCAGCGCAAGTTGGTTCGCATTGCGAACTCCGGCTGCATTAATGTCCAACCCTACGAGCCGGCAGCCGACTTTTTCCGCAAGGTGCAACGCATATCCCCCCGAACCGCACCCAACCTCCAAGACGGACGAATTGAGTCTCAGGTCAAGCAGTTGGGGGATTTCCTCGGACTCTTCAGTTGTGACCCAGCTTGTTTGCCCAAGGTCCTCCCCATAGGTCTCGATGCGCACCAGTCGGTAACCGTCCGACTCATAGTTCCCGTACGCACTGTCGTAGAGATCCACTTTCTGGGACACGTTAAAGATTCTCCTCGACCTACTTCTCGCGGCCTGTATATCAACTAACGAGCAGCAGACTAGCAGCCTACTTCGGTGTTTTCAAAGGCTATGTAAACCGAAGTGGCCTACCTTATCCGATCGGAAAGGAATCCGGGGTGAGAACGTTGATAAAATCCGTCGCCGAGCAATTCTGTGGCATTCGGATATCGCTACGGCGCTTTCATTTTACGTGGAAACTTCTGACGCAGAATCCCGTGAAGCGTTGGACAAGTTAAGCGCGTTGATGGGATAATTTTATTGCGCCGAAGTAGCTCAGTTGGTAGAGCACCTCATTCGTAATGAGGGGGTCGAGAGTTCGAGTCTCTCCTTCGGCTCCATCAAGCTGTTTCTTTTGCTCTCGATACGCTATTCGCCTACTGGCGGACGGGTATCCCCGAAGTGCGTGTGTGTTTGCGTCGTCGCTTGTTGAATTTACTTCAGTGGATTCGGCCTACCTGATTTGTTGCAAACTTGCTATAAGTTTCCTTCTCCCGGCGCTCAGAGCATCCATTCGCTGGCTTTCTTGGACCGCAAAGAACTATGGTAACCGCGGGTTTCCGTGCTGCGATTACGGGATCCGGCTCATCTGTGATTAGGGCCTTGAGTACAAAATCCAGCCCCACGCACAATCAGGTGACAAAACTAGAGGATGCGCGAATCGTTCACGACTGAAGTTTGTTCTGTTGGGCTTGCTCTTGACGACGCATGACCAGAAGGGTCAAATCGTCGGTCTGCTTCAAACCCTCCCCAAAGCTTATCCAGTCCTCAATACATTTGGAGATTAACGCATGCGGGGCCAGCCCCCTTAGTTGAGCCATCTGAGTACGAATTCGGTCGATGCCATACTCTTGTCCCGTGCGATTCCGTGTTTCCGTTAGCCCGTCAGTATAGAGAAAAACGGCGTCACCCTCGGCTAGTGTGAACTGATGGACAGGAAACCGGGCGTTACAGAACATCCCTAGAGGCACTCCCGTGGAATCCATCGGTGTTGCTCCGTCAGGGTGGATGTGAAGGAGGGGAAGATGGCCTGCGCTGACAAACTCCACCGAGCCATCGCGTCTAGCTCGTCCTACGATGAGAGTTGCGAATTGTCCGGCAAGCGTGCTTTCACAAAAAATGCGATTGGCGTCTTCGACCATTCGACCGAACGGGAGACTGGCTTCAGCAAGGCTCCGAAACGTTGCGTGGAGGTGACTCATGAGCATCGACGCAGCCACACCCTTGCCGGAGACGTCTCCAAGCATGAAAAGTAAGCCGTCGTCTGTTTCTAGGAGATCGCAATAGTCACCGCTCACCATCCCCGCGGGTTGATAGTGGAAGCGTACATCCCACCCTGCCGGTGCAAAACCAGGCTTCGGCAGGAGAGCACGCTGAATGCGTGCGGCCAATAAGAGATCAGTTTCTAAGGCCCGCTGTTCAGCACTGGTAAGATGATCTAGGCAAAATCGCACTAACGGATCGACCAGCAACCGGTCCGGTTCAATGGACTCATCACACTTCTCGCAAATCCCGAATGTTCCTTGATCGAAACGGCGTAGCGCAGCATCCACAGCAGTCAGAAGGTGCGAAAGAGTAGCATCCGCTACCGAGGAATGCAACGCTGCGCGAAGGTGCTCGCGACGCTGTTCCAGTTCTGTGCGCAGATAAGATTTTTCGGCAGTGATCATATGACCTCCTGCCATAGCTTGCTGTTTTTCAGCTGAACTTTCCATCCGATATCCTCCTTCAAACTTGAGGGGCTCAGGAAGGAATTGAACGCCACGGGACTGGCTATTCGAATGCAACTCACTTCCCGAGCCAAACGACCAAGCGGTCCCGAGAATGAGTCCTGAATATAGGATGCTTCGAATACATGATTCGGTGCTGGTTGCACCCCCCTGGT
>Ga0209040_10001178_pt1 | contig 20510 bp, 20 predicted proteins | sample BogFormECP12_OM3_FD_188240 | JGI IMG/M metagenome (GOLD analysis project Ga0209040, IMG submission 188240) | Bog forest soil microbial communities from Calvert Island, British Columbia, Canada - ECP12_OM3 (SPAdes) (version 2) | ecosystem: Environmental > Aquatic > Freshwater > Wetlands > Bog ...
TCTGCTGGGCATCGCCGAGCCCGAGGTGCCGCTGCCCGCCATCGACCCGGATGCGCGGCGGCGCCGGTTGACCGCGCTGATCAACACCGCGTCGCTGGCGCGCACCGAACCGGCGCTGTTCATCATCGAGGATGCCCAGTGGGTCGATGCGGTCAGCGAGTCGATGCTGGCCGACTTCCTCACCGTCATTCCGCAGACCAAGTTGATGGTGCTGATCACCTCCCGCCCCGAGTATGAGGGAGCGCTGACGCGAGCACACGACGCGCAGACGATCGCGCTTGCCGCACTGGGTGATTCGGACACCGCGACGCTGATCGGTGAGCTGCTGGGCTCGGACCCCTCGGTCGGCGAGCTGGCGGCGATCATCGCCGAGCGGGCCGCGGGGAACCCGTTTTTCGCCGAGGAGATGGTCCGCGAGTTGGTGCAGCGCGGGGTGCTGGCCGGTGAGCGCGGTGGCTATGTCTGTCGGGTGGATGTCGCCGAGGTGAGTGTGCCGGCCACGGTGCACGCGGCCATCGAGGCGCGCATCGACCGGCTCAACAGCGGGACCAAGCGGACGTTGAACGCGGCGTCGGTGATCGGCGCCCGCTTCGGCGCGGAGCTGCTCGCCGCGCTGGGCATCGATGCGATGTTCGAGGAGCTGCTGGGCGCGGAGCTGATCGATCAGGTGCGGTTCACCCCGAGCCCCGAGTACGCCTTTCGCCACCCGCTGATCCGCGCGGTGGCCTACGAATCGCAGCTGAAATCCGATCGCGCCGAGTGGCACCGGCGCCTGGCCGCCGCGATCCAAGAGTGCGAGCCGGGCTCGGTGGAGGAGAACGCGGCGCTGATCGCCGAACATCTGCAGGCCGCCGGCGAGCTGCACGCCGCCTATGGCTGGCACATGCGCGCCGCCGCGTGGTCAACCAACCGCGACATCGACGCTGCCCGAGTCAGCTGGGAGCGGGCACGCCGCATCGCCGACGCGCTACCCGGCGACGACCCCGCCCAATTGTCGATGCGCATCGCCCCCCGCACCATGCTGTGCGCCACCGTCGGGTTTGGCCCAGCAGTCCACGAAAGCCAGGCCCGCTTCGCGGAGCTGCGGGAGTTGTGCAGCGCGGCCGGGGACAAGGTCTCGCTGGCCATCGCCATGACCGGGCTGGCCACCGAGCTGCTCTACGCCGGGCGCCCGCGTGAGGGGTCGCGGCTGGCATCCGAACAGATGGCGCTGCTCGAGTCAATCGGCGATCCCACCTTGACCATGGGGTTGGCGGTCGTAGCGTTCATGAACTGGTTCAGCAGCGGTGAAGTCGGCGAGCTCTTGCGGTGGTCGCAGACCGTCATCGACCTGGCCGGGGGCGACCCCGCCAAGGGCGCGGGCTTCGGTTTTGGATCACCGCTGGCAGTCGCGTTGGCATGGCGCGGCGTTGCTCGGTGGTGGCTGGGCCGTCCCGGATGGCGGCAAGACCTCCACGACGCCCTCGCGATGGTCCGACACCGCGATCCGACAACCCGCGCCGCTATCGTCGCCTGGACCTACGGTCTGGCGATACAGTACGGGCTGCTTCGGGCCGATGACTCCGCGGTGCGCGCGAGCGAGGAGGCAATGCAGGCCGCCGCGGGATCCAGCAACGATGTCGCACTGAGCTTGGCCGAGTACACGTTGGCTGTCGGGCTGTTGAACCGGGACGCCGCAGCCGACCGTCACCGCGGGCTTGAACGGATGATGCAGGCCCGCGACATATGGCTGCGGAACCGTGTTCTCCTCCTCAGCCCGGTCACCGAGTTGTGGGCCGCCCGCGAGACGGCCAGGCGCGACGACCGCAATGCTGCCATACCGGTGATGCGCCAAGCCGTGGACGAGCTGCACCAGGCAGGAGGGCTCGGGTATGGCGTTTGGGGCACCGGCGTCCTGGTGGAGACGCTGCTGGAGCGTGGCGCCGAAGGCGACCTGGCCGAAGCCCAAGAGGCGTTCGACTGGTTGGCGAACCTGCCGGCAGACGACGGTTCGGCGGTGCGCGAGATCACGCTGCTGCGGCTGCGGGCTCTGCTGGCGCGGGCTCACGGCGATCCCGCGGCTTACGCGGACTTCCGGGACCGCTACCGCAACATGGCGAAAACGCTTGGCTTCGAGGGGCATATCGCGTGGGCCGAGGCGATGCCATGACGCGACGTGTCGCGGCTACTCCGTTTGTGCGAGGGCCGGTTGCCCATCGCCGGCCCTGGTGGTCTCGGGAAGGGTGATCGCATCCAGATGCCCTGGGGCGCTCACGATAACGCGCCTACGGACACCATCAGGGGTCGTGATGACATCCAGCTCGCAAGGATTGTTCATCGGGTGTGTGGGGTCCGGGTGCCACGCATGCACATACAGCACCGGCCCCGCGTCGAGCGGCATCGCCGAGATCACCGGGCGCCCGTCGCTATAGCGAGAGGCGTGGGCTTCGGGGTCCTGCCCTTCTGGGCATAGGCGACGCAGAGCGCCGGACAGGTCGTTGTGGAGCTGCTCGAGGATGGCCAGCGCATCGTTGTCGCTCCGCGACCTGGCTTGCGTAAGGCTGACCATCACTCTGGCGGCCGTGAATCGGACTACGTCTACGGGGTTAATGTCGCTGGTCATCTGGCGCCCCTAGAACGGCATCGTCAGGTATGGCAAACCGTCGTCGTCGCCGTCCCGAGCCCGCCGGGCTTGGTTGACTAACGCCTGAAACTGGTTCTGGCGGAACTGTTGCGGCCGATCGCTGAGGCTCATCAGAACCTGCTGGCGCTGCTCTGCGCTGTCGTCGTTACTCACTGGCTACTCCTATGAAAGTCTCGGCAACCGCCGCCGCGCTCTGGGTTCGCGGCCCCGGCAGCAATGCGGCGGTTGCCGGCTTGGCCCGCGTTGAGAGCAGGACAACGCGAGCAAGTTTCACGACACCGGCGGACAGCGCCAGGAATGGCCGAGGTATCCCGGCAGCGTGTCCCCTCCGGTGCCGCTTGTCCACGGGCGGAATTCAAGGAAGTTCCCGCGGCAAGTTGTTCAGCACTCGGCCGCGCGCCGGGGCGGCTGGCAGGCAAACACCCCGACGCGGGCCGGTGCTCGTGTCCGCGGAAACCCCAAACGCGGACAGGTCTCATGTGGTTGCCGTTCCGATCAGCGCCGCCTTGCGGGCTCTAACCGCCTCGCACACAACGGAATTCGCGTAATGTTGGCCACTCTCCCTCAGTGCCTTCCTTGCGGTTGGAGCGCCGCAATCGGGCTGTAGGAGGAGACGGTTTAACGACTCGACACACTCGGCGACTAGCTCATCGACAACCTCGGACGGTTCGTCTTCCCGCAACCCTGCGTCATCGTCATCGTCATCGTCATCGTCATCGTCAACGGCTTCAGGTTCCGTGTCGAGGTCGACCGTCTGAGGCGCATTAGCCGCAATGGCTGGCTGCTCGTCGGCGGCGATGCGTTCGACCAAGCCCATGCGAAGGAAATGGGCTTCCTGCTCGGGGTTGAGCCGGTCCAAGCAGGCGCCGCGGTAGGCCTCGGGTGGCCCGAGCCGACTGCCCCTGAGGCTCTTGAGATGCTCGCGGTTCTGAGCTACGTGGCCCGCAACCTGGTCTCTCACACCGATCGCGGCCGCGCCCTCGTGCGCTGATTTGAACGTATTCGACGAGGGGTCGTCGACATCACGAAGTCGAAGACGTGGCGATCCTTGCGTCGGGTTGTTCGTTGAAAAGAGGTTGCCGAGGTTCTCGCCGGACACACTGGCGCCGGATTTTGCTTGCAATAGCCCTTCGAGGGCCTTGGCAGCGGTCTGAACCGCCTGAGGGAAGTAACCGTCATCCCACAGTGCGGCGGCCGCGCCCCAAATGACTGAGTGCAACTCGGACGCCGAGAGTTGAGGTCCGACGGGCCCGAGGATCTCGGCCAGTTCCTCCCGCTGAGCGAGGATCGCGATGGCTTCGACAATCGCAATGCGGGCCTGGGTGAACGGATGTTCCCCGAACTGCCCCTCTTCGTGTTCGACGACCTTCTCCGCGAGTTTGTTCTCACCCATTGCCGTGATGACATCGTGGGCGAACTTTGTTCGTGTGCGGACCTCGTCGATGCCTTCCCTGACCTTCGAGTCAAGTTCGGGATGCTCCTGGTAGGGGGGTCGTTTGGCCCAGCGTCGCTCGTAGAGGACACCCCATTGGTCAATGAGGCCTAAAACCTCGGTGAGGCATTCGTGAGCGCGTGTGTAGTCCATGGGCGCGAACAACTCCTTGGTACAGATTGTGGGCAAAATGTGGGCACGAAGTGGTCACGCAGTGGTCCAAGCAACCGACCGATAGGTTGCTGGCGCGCGAGCTTAGCCCGCTAACCGAGGCGCTGAACCTGCGGCTTTAGAAGTCCCAGTCTTCGTCCTCGGTGACGACGGCCTTGCCGATGACGTAGGACGACCCTGAGCCGGAGAAGAAGTCATGGTTCTCGTCGGCGTTGGGCGACAACGCAGACAGGATCGCCGGGTTCACATCGGTCTCGTCGCGCGGGAACAGTGCCTCGTAGCCGAGGTTCATCAACGCCTTATTTGCGTTGTAGCGCAAGAACTTCTTGACGTCTTCGGTCAGCCCGACTTCGTCGTAGAGATCCTGGGTGTACTCCACCTCGTTGTCGTAGAGCTCGAAGAGCAGTTCGTAGGTGTAGTCCTTGAGCTCGGCACGCCTGACGTCATCGACCAGCGCCAGGCCGCGCTGGTATTTGTAGCCGATGTAGTAACCGTGCACGGCTTCGTCGCGGATGATCAGCCGGATCATGTCAGCGGTGTTGGTCAGCTTGGCCCGGCTCGACCAGTACATCGGCAGATAGAACCCGGAGTAGAAGAGGAAGCTTTCCAGCAGCGTGGAGGCCACCTTGCGCTTGAGCGGTTCGTCGCCCCGGTAGTACTCCATCACGATCTCAGCTTTGCGCTGCAGGTTGACGTTCTCCTCCGACCAGCGGAAGGCGTCGTCGATCTCGGCTGTCGAGCACAGCGTGGAGAAGATCGAGCTGTAGCTCTTGGCGTGCACCGACTCCATGAACGCGATGTTGGTGTACACGGCTTCCTCGTGCGGGGTCAGCGCATCGGGAATCAGGCTCACCGCCCCGACCGTGCCCTGAATGGTGTCCAGCAAAGTCAGTCCGGTGAACACCCGCATCGTCAGCTGCTTCTCGCCGGCGGTCAGCGTTCCCCACGACGGGAGGTCGTTGGATACCGGCACCTTCTCGGGCAGCCAGAAATTTCCCGTCAGCCGGTCCCAGACCTCGGCGTCCTTGTCGTCTTGCAGCCGGTTCCAGTTGATTGCCGAAACGCGGTCAATCAGCTTCATCTTTTCGGTCACCAGAACCCCACTTCACCTGCCGGTGTGCCTGCGGAACTACAGGCTCCAGACACTACCCCTGGTATCCGACAAGCCAGTGGAACACAACAAGTTGTGTTTGCGTGTCGCGAACAATTTCCATCGGCCGGCCGGTTCTGGCACTGCTCACAATGCCGCGGGCTCCATATCGAGCTTACGCATTCGCGTGGCGGTAGGCCCGAAGATTCAGGCGCAGGATGCGGTCGAGGAAGCGATCGGACAGCAACCGGGACAACCGCACCAGGGCCGCGGCATCACGGCCAACGGTGTAGCGCGTTCGCGGACGCGGCGCAGTCGCCACCGTCGCGATGATTTGCGCGGCGCGTTCGGCGGGAACACCGTACTTACCGAACGAACGGGCCTGCTCCGAGATGGCCGCCACGAGGTCGCCATAACGCTCGAGTTGATCGATGGTCATGTCGGCCTTCAACCGATCGGCGTTGGCCACCCCACGTTCCAACATCTCGGTCTTGACCGCACCGGGTTCGACGACGACGACCCTGACCCCGAGATCGGCGACCTCGCGGCGCAGGGAATCGCTGGCGGCTTCGAGGGCGAACTTGGAACCCGCGTAAGCCCCATAGGTCGGCAACGCCACCTTCCCTCCGACCGAACTGATGTTGACCACGGTGCCCGAGCTGCGCAGCAGGGCCGGTAGCAGCGCCCGGGTCATCGCGATGTGACCGAACAGATTGACTTCGAACTGCCGGCGCCAGTCGGCAATCGGCAGCGCTTCGACCGGCGCATTGACGGAGATCCCGGCGTTGTTGATCAGCGCGCGCAGGGGCCGACCCAGCGGGTCGTGGGCGACGCGGTCGGCGATCGCGGCTACATGCGAGTCGACCGTGATGTCGAGGATCTGCGGCTCGATCCCTTCGCCCCGTAGAGCATCGGCGTCGATGTCGCGGCGGACTCCCGCCAACACGTGAAGGCCCCTGCGCGCCAGCTCCCGCGCGGTGGCCGCACCCATGCCGGTCGAGGCGCCGGTCACGACGACCAACTCACGGCGACCGGTGGGATTTGATGCAGTCATGACGTATCTCCCGTTGAGTTGACAATGTCAGCTGAAAACTATTCCAGTTCAGTTGACGTTGTCAACTCAGGTTATGGGCCTATGCTGCTGGCGGTGGCGACGCGATTAGAGACTGCCGCGATGACCCGCCGGTCGTTGCTCGAAGCCGCCCGGGCGCTGCTCGACGCCGGCGGACCCGACGCGGTGACGCTGCGTGAGGTGGGCGCCCGGACCGGCGTTTCGCGTTCCGCACCGTATCGCCACTTCGTCAACAAAGAGACTCTTCTAACGGTCCTCGCCACAAACGCATTGAGCGAACTGGGCGAGGAGCTCGAACGCTTGGCCGCCGGCGAGGATTCGCCGGCGCTGTCCCTGCGCGCAGCGTTGCTTTCACTGGTCGCCGTCGGGCGGACCAGGCCCCATCTGTATCGACTCATGTTCACCACGCCGACGGGCGATCCGGCCGCGGCTGCGGCGGCGGTGCGCGCGGCAGAGCACACACACGACCTGTTCCTCGACATGGTGGGCCGCATCGTCGGCCGTGAACGGGCGCGGCACTACGGGGCTCTACTGCTGGCCTGCGCCCACGGCATGTCGGGTCTGGAGTCGAGCGGCCACCTAGTCTGGGACAAGTGGCAGACCAACGCCGAGCAACTCATCGACTCGGTGATTGCCCTGCTTCCAACCGAGAAGTAGCAAGCCTCAGTCCAGTCCGGCGTCCCGCAACGCATGCGTCAGGCCGTCCTCGAGGGCGCTCAGCGCGATGTCGGTGAGGCGGCTCAGCTCGTCCACGTCGTCCGGGTCCTCGCCGCCCTTGCTCATCCACGTCTCCAGCGCGGCGAACACCGCGGTGGCCAGGCTGTGCGCCGCGACGTCGGCGATCATGGCCCCGTCGGCGGTGGGCGCCGATCGTTCGTGGATGAAGCGCTGGATCTCGTCGGCGACCTGATCGCGCATCCGTCGAATGTGGTTGGTGATGATGTCCTGGTCGAGGTCGCGCGACCGGATGGTCGCAGCCTCACGGACCATGCGGAAATCGAAGGGGAACGCGTCCATGGCCTTGCGCACCGACGCGGCGATGGGTTCGCCGTGCGGCCGAAGCGCCAGCGCGCGAGCGAACCACTCGAAGCCAATGTCGTAATCGGCGAAAATCACCGCGTGTTTGGACGGGAAGTGCCGGTAAAAGGTTCGCTTGGTGACCCCGACATCGGCGGCGATATCGGCGACGCTGGTCTGATGCACACCGTCGGCCACAAAGCGCTTCATCGCCGCTTGCTGCAGCGCCCGACGCGTGCGCTGCCTACGAGATTCCACGGTGTCAGCACACACCAAATGTCACCATTGACGCAAATATGTCAGGTGTGACATTGTGCGGTCGAGGCGAAGGATCACCACCGGATCGGGAGGCAGGTCAGCATGGCGGACTACGACGCGATCATCATCGGGGCGGGCCACAACGGTCTGGTCGCCGCCAATGTGCTGGCAAAGGGTGGCGCGAAAGTCCTTGTCCTAGAACGGGCGCACTTCCTCGGGGGGATGGCCGCGACCCGGGAACTCTTTGCTGGATACAAGCACAGCGTCGGTGCTTGGGCGGTGCTGATCTGGCGACAAGAGATGACCGACCGCCTGGAGCTGACCAAGTGGGGTTTCGAACTGATGGACCAGTGGACGTCCACCTGCACGTTCGGCGCTCCCGAGGACACCCCGTTCGTCATGTACAACAACCTCGAACGCATGGGCCGTCACCTCATCGAGGATCACGGACCCGACGTCGCGGCAGCCCTGGGCGGATTGTTCGCACACATCGGCCGGTTCGCGCCGTATTTCGTCGACTCGGCGTTCGGTCCCCCGCTGGACATCATCGAGGTGATCGCCGCGCAGCCCACGCCTGCGGACCGCCACGACTTCGCGCAGATGTGGTACGGCAGCACGATGGACACGGTCCGCCGTTTCCTGGCGCCCGACCAGGGCCGTTGCATCCAGGGCTCGCTGGCGGCGATGTCCATCGATGCTTTCGACGGTGGCCCCTGGACTCCGGGCTCGAACGCGTCGACGCTCTACCACTACCTGATCGGCGGCGGCAACGTCGAATACATCATGCCGCGCGGGGGCATCGGCTCGCTGAGCACGGCGCTGTGCCGCCGCGCCGAATCGTTGGGCGCCGAGGTCCAGATGAAGGCGCACGTCAAGCAGATCCTGGTCACCGACGGACGCGCCACCGGAGTCCAACTACGCGACGGCACAACGATTTCGGCCGAAGCCGTGCTCTCGTCGCTCGACCCGTACACCACGTTCGTGAATCTGGCCGGCCCGCAGAACTTTCCGCCCGACTACATCCGCAAGATCAAGGAGATCAACTTCAACCTGGGATACATCCAGGCGCACCTGACCATCGACCAGGCTCCGCAATGGATCGAGCGGCTGCAGCCCTACATGCACGACAACGGGCAGTGGTGTCCGACGGTCGCCTACGCTCCGTCGCCGGAATACATCAGCGACGCGTGGGAGCAATACCGCAAGGGCCAGCTTCCCGACGCCCCGCCCACGTATCTGTACATACCCAGCATGGTCGACTCGTCCCTGGCGCCGGAAGGCAAGCACAGCGCAACCATTTTCACGCCGTACTTCCCGACCGGACTGGACGCCGACGAAAACCGGAGCTGGAAAGAGCAATACGCCGACACCTGTGTGCAGACCTTCGACAGGTACGCGCCCGGGTTCGCCGACTCCGTCACCAACCGCGTGGTGTTCTCCAACCGGTACTTCGGCAGCACCTTCAGCGCGCACGCCGGCGACTACTCACATGGGCTGTTGCAGCCCAACCAGCTGTGGACCGGCCGCGTCGTCGAGGGAGCCGACAAGTTCGCCACCCCGGTCGACGGCCTCTACCTGTGCGGCCAGTGCACCCATCCCGGCCCGGGGGTGACCGGCATCCCCGGGTGGAACGGCGCCGAAGTGGCCCTCAAGCATCTCAATGCGCGCGTCTCGTAAGGGCGTAGGCAAAACCCAACGCAACATGTACCATTTGGTACATGTTTAACCAAGACAGCGTCGAGATAGACGCGCCGCCGCAGCTCGTATGGGATGTCTTCAGCGATGTCGAGCGCTGGCCCGAGTGGACCGCCTCGGTGACATCCCTGGTTGGGCTGGACGGACCCGCCCTCGCAGTCGGCAGACGGTTCGCGATCAAGCAGCCTGGCATGCAGAAGCTGGTCTGGAAGGTCACCGAGATCGACCCCGGTTCGTCCTGGACATGGGTGCAACGCTCTCCCGGCGTGCTGGTTACCGCTCGCCACGATGTCACCGCCCAATCCGGCAGCCGTACCCTGGTGCGCCAGCAACTCGACCAGCGCGGTGTCCTCGGTGCGCTTGTCGGGCGGCTGATGGTCAAGAAGACCAAGCGCTTCCTCGAACTGGAGGCCCAAGGCCTCAAGGCCCGGTCTGAGCAGCTCAGCCGCGCCGATGGTCCGCACACCTGACCTGGCACGGCGTCGGCAACTGCTCGACGCACTGGTCGAGGAGTTCGCCGCGGGCGGCATCGGCGACCGCTCGCTGCGCGAGGTGGCCGAAGCGGTCGGCACCAGCCATCGAATGCTGCTGCACCACTTCGGGTCTCGAGAGGATCTGCTCGTGGCGATCGTCGAGCAGGTCGAGCGCCGCCAGATGACGCTCCTGCCCGAGTTGCCCACGAATCCGGCCGGAAGCTTTGCCGCCATGTGGGCCGACGTTCGTCGACCCGAGCTACGCCAGTTGGAGCGTCTCTTCTTCGAGTGCTACTCCCGCGCCGCACAGGGCGAGAAGCCGTTCGCCCGTATGGTTCCCGACGCTGTCAACGGCTGGCTGGCCGAAGTCGAGGCCCTCGCCGACGGCCCGGTCGACCCTGCGATGGTGCGGCTCGGGCTGGCCGTCGTCCGTGGTCTACTGCTGGATCTTGTTGCCACCGACGATGATGCGGGCGTGGATACGGCCGCGAATGCTTTCGCCAGCCTGCTAGGCGGTCATGGCCCGACGGTTGGCGCGTGAGCCCGTGCCCACCCCCAAGAACTGGTACTCCTCGGGCTTGACCGAGCGCGTCGCCAGCCAGTACTCCCAGGTGTAGCCGCCCCAGAGCACCGTGTTCTTGCCGTGCTCGTCGAGATACCAGCTGCTGCAGCCGCCGCTGTTCCACACCGAGTCCGCCAGCCTGCGTTGCAGGTCGTCGTTGAACCGGTCCTGCGCGGCGCGGGTCGGCGCCAGCGCCTGCGCGCCCAACCGGTCGCACTTCGCGATCGCGTCGGCCACGTAGTGGATCTCAGATTCGATCATGAACACCACCGAGTTGTGCCCCAGCCCGGTGTTCGGCCCCAGCAGGAAGAACAGATTGGGCATGTCGGCGACGGTGATCCCGCGGTGCGCCCCGATGCCCTCGCGGTTCCAGCGGTCGACCAGGTCCTCGCCGCGGCGTCCCTTGATCTGGACGTAGGTGTAGGAGTCGGTGACGTGGAAGCCGGTCGCGTAGACGATCACGTCCACTGGGTGTTCGGTGCCGTCGGCGGTGACGATGCCGTTGGGCGTGATCCGGGCGATGTGGTCGGTGATCAGTTGGGTCTTCGGGTCCGCGACCGCGCCGTAATAGGTGGAGGAATTCAGGATTCGCTTGCAGCCGATGCGGTAGTGCGGGGTCAGCTTGCGACGCAGCTCGCGGTCCTTCACCGAGCGGCGAATGTTGTATTTGCAGTACGCCTCGATGAACTTCAGCGCGTTGGGCCGCTTGGTCATGCCGATCGCCAGCGCCTCCTGCGCCCAGTAGATCCCGAGGCGCACCAGCGCGCGCAGTCCTGGGACGTTCTCCATGGCCCGACGCAGCGCCGACGGGATCTCGGGGTTGGAGCGCGGCACCACCCACGGCGGAGTGCGTTGGTAGAGCTGAAGTTCGGCGACCTGGCCGACGATCTCGGGCACGATCTGGATCGCGCTGGCGCCGGTCCCGATGATCGCCACCCGCTTGCCGGTGAGGTCGACGCTGTGGTCCCACTCGGCGGAATGGAAAGCGGGACAGGCGAATTCGTCACGACCCTCGATCTCGGGGAAGGACGGGACATGCAGCGCGCCGGCCCCCGAGATCAAAAACTGGGCGACGTATTCGCGCCCGTCGACGGTGAACACATGCCAGCGGTATTCGTCGTCGTCCCAGTAGCCGCGATCGACCAGGGAATTGAACTCGATGTTGCGGCGCAGCCCGTATTTGTCGGTGACCCCTTGCAGGTAGTCCCAGATCTCGGGCTGATAGGAGAACGGATTCTTCCAGTCCGGCTTCGGCTCGAATGAGAACGAGTAGAGGTGCGACGGGATGTCGCACGCGCAGCCCGGGTAGCTGTTGTCCCGCCAGGTGCCGCCGATATCGTCGGCCTTCTCCAGGATGACGAAGTCCACGCCCTGCTTTTGCAGCGCGATGGCCATGCCCAAACCGGAGAATCCGGTGCCGATGATGACGGCGCGGGTGTGCACCGGCTCCGGGGCCTCGGTGGTCGGCTCGGCTTGTGTCATGGCATCGGTCACGGTGGATCAGTCTTCCTTTTGAGGCCTGTATCAGCTCGGGCGTTGGCTGGCGCATTTTTGGTCGTCGGCGCCCAACCGACGCAAATACCCAGTACCCAGGGTATCGGATAGGACGAGTGTTATCGATGGCCGCAGCGATGTCAACGTCGCCGCTGCTCAGCTGGCGGCAGGGTTGCTTTTCACCGCATTGTGGATTGGCTGGTCAGGATCCACCGCGATGCCGAGCGCCTCGGCGGTGCCGACGATGACCCCCATCATGATGGTCGTCAGGTGAGCTTCGAATTGGTCACGCGGCATGCGCCGCGGGCTCTCAGGGTCGGGGCCCAACCACCACTCGGTGGCCGACGCTGCCGATCCGAAGGCCGCGTGCGCGGCCAGTTCCACCGCCGCGTGGTCCAGCTCCATCTCCCGCAGCTCGTTGTCGAACATGTCGGCCATGGCCAACGTGATCTCGCGACCTTCGTTGAGTGTCCGCAGCGTCGCTTCGGAGGTCGAACCGGACCGCGCCTGAATGAAAACCCGCAGCACGTTGGGATGCTTGTCGACGAGCGTCACATACTCCTCGACGCTGCGCCGGATCACCTCGCGGGCCGAGTCGGTAGCCAAGTTGATCGACGGGAAGATCCCCGCCCACAGCATGTCGCGCAGACGCTCCCCGATCGCCTGGAACAGATCGGACTTGTCGTGGAAATGCCGGTAGATCTTGGGTTTGGCGGTGCCGGCCTCTTCGGCGATTTCCCGCACACTCAGCTCGGGCCCCAGGCGATCGATAGCGCGGAACGCCGCCTCGACTATTTCGCCGCGCACCTTCTTGCGGTGCTCGCGCCAGCGTTCGCTGCGCGCGTCGACCTTCACCCCTGGCTTCACGCTGGGGTGGGGTCGAGGAATTCTCACCACCTAAAGCACCTTACAACGTTGTGAAGCTGACCTGGGCAGACTCCTCGCCGAGCGCTTAGAGCATGCAGGAAACGCAACCCTCGACCTCGGTGCCTTCGAGCGCCATCTGCCGTAGCCGGATGTAGTACAGGGTCTTGATTCCCTTGCGCCAGGCGTAGATCTGTGCCTTGTTCACGTCGCGGGTGGTGGCGGTGTCCTTGAAGAACAACGTCAGCGAAAGCCCTTGATCCACATGCTGAGTGGCCGCCGCGTAGGTGTCGATGATCTTCTCGTAACCGATCTCGTAGGCGTCCTGGTAGTACTCCAGGTTGTCGTTGGTCATGTAGGGCGCCGGGTAGTAGACGCGTCCGATCTTGCCTTCCTTGCGGATCTCGACCTTCGACACGATCGGGTGGATCGACGACGTCGAATGGTTGATATAGGAGATCGACCCGGTCGGCGGCACCGCCTGCAGGTTCTGGTTGTAGATGCCGTGCGCCTGCACCGACTCCTTGAGCCGTCGCCAATCGTCTTGGTTCGGGATGCGGATGTCTGCGTCGGCGAAAAGCTGACGGACCTTCTCTGTCTTCGGCTCCCATACCTGCTCGGTGTACTTGTCGAAGAACTCCCCGGACGCGTACTTGGACCGCTCGAAACCCTTGAAGTGGGTGCCGCGTTCGATCGCGATGCGGTTCGAGGCCCGCAGTGCGTGGTACAGCACGGCATAGAAGTAGATGTTGGTGAAGTCGATGCCTTCTTCGGAACCGTAGAAGACGCCCTCACGAGCCAGATAGCCGTGCAGGTTCATCTGTCCCAGCCCTATCGCGTGGGAATCGTTGTTGCCCTGCTCAATCGATGGCACCGACCAGATGTGCGTCTGGTCGCTCACCGCTGTCAGCGCACGGATTGCCACCTCAATCGTCTGGGCGAAGTCCGGCGAGTCCATCGTCTTGGCGATGTTCAGTGACCCCAGGTTGCACGAAATGTCTTTGCCCACTCTGGCATACGACAAGTCCTCATTGAACACCGACGGTGTGGACACCTGCAGGATCTCCGAGCACAAGTTCGAGTGCGTGATCTTGCCTTCGATGGGATTGGCCCGGTTCACCGTGTCCTCGAACATGATGTACGGATAGCCAGATTCGAACTGCAGCTCGGCCAGCGTCTGGAAGAATTCGCGCGCCTTGATCTTGGTCTTGCGGATGCGCGCGTCGTCGACCATCTCGTAGTACTTCTCGGTCACCGAGATGTCAGCGAACGGCAGGCCGTAGACCCGTTCAACGTCATAGGGCGAGAACAGGTACATGTCGTCGTTGCGCTTGGCCAGCTCGAAGGTGATGTCGGGGATCACCACCCCCAGGCTCAGGGTCTTGATCCGGATCTTCTCATCGGCGTTTTCCCGCTTGGTGTCCAGGAAGCGGTAGATGTCGGGGTGATGGGCGTTTAGGTAGACCGCCCCGGCGCCCTGGCGCGCACCGAGCTGGTTGGCGTAGGAGAACGAGTCCTCCAGCAGCTTCATGATCGGGATGACACCGGAAGACTGGTTCTCGATGTTCTTGATAGGCGCACCGTGCTCGCGAATGTTGCTCATCAGCAACGCAACTCCCCCGCCGCGCTTGGATAGCTGCAGCGCGGAGTTGATCGATCGCCCGATCGACTCCATGTTGTCCTCGATGCGCAGCAAAAAGCAGCTCACCGGTTCGCCGCGCTGCTTTTTGCCCGAGTTCAAAAACGTCGGGGTGGCCGGCTGGAACCGGCCCTCGATGATCTCATCGACCAGCTTCTCAGCCAGTGCGGTGTCGCCGGCCGCCAACGTGAGCGCAACCATGCAGACCCGGTCCTCGAAGCGCTCTAGATAGCGCTTGCCGTCGAACGTCTTCAGCGTGTAGGAGGTGTAGTACTTGAATGCGCCGAGAAACGTCGGGAATCGGAACTTCTTGGCGTAGGCGCGGTCCAGCAGCGTCGTGACGAAGTTACGTGAGTACTGGTCGAGGACCTCGCGCTCGTAGTAGTTCTCGCGGATCAGGTAGTCGAGCTTCTCGTCCTGGTTGTGGAAGAAAACCGTGTTTTGGTTGACGTGCTGCAGGAAGTACTGGTGGGCGGCTTCCCGGTCCTTGTCGAACTGGATCTTGCCGTCCGCGTCGTACAGATTCAGCATCGCGTTCAGCGCGTGGTAGTCCGTTTCCGGCGGGCTCCCCGGAAGGGAGGGGTGAGCGCCGGCGGTTACAGGCTCTGCAGTGACGGTTGGTGGCACGTCTGTTCCTTCCAGAATTCAGCCAGGCCCGCGCGAACGGCGTCCACGTCGTCCGGGGTGCCCATCAGTTCGAAGCGGTACAGGTACGGAACTCCGCACTTGCGGGAGACCACGTTGCCCGCATAGGCGAATTCGGCACCGAAGTTGTTGTTGCCCGCGGCGATGACGCCGCGGATCAGCGACCGGTTGTGCTCGTTGTTCAAGAACGCGATGACCTGCTTGGGGACATAGCCACCATCATTGATGTCCGGGGTCGCCCGGCCGCCCCCGTAGGTGGGCAGCACCAGCACATACGGCTCGTCCACCTCGATGCGGCCATGCAGCGGTATCCGCGTGGCGGGAACACCCAGCTTCTGCACGAAACGGTGGGTGTTCTCCGACACGCTGGAGAAATACACCAGGTTGCGCGACTGCACCGCAACCTCCTTACCTATCGTTCGCCCGCTACGCGGTCAGCGCGGCCCCGGCGAGCGCCTTGATGCGATCGGGCCGGAAGCCCGACCAGTGGTCGTGTTCTGCCACCACCACGGGGGCCTGCAGATAGCCCAACGCCATCACGTAGTCCCGCGCCTCGGAATCCAGGGTGATGTCGACCTTCTGGTACGCGATGCCCTGCTTGTCCAGCGCCTTGTAGGTGGCGGTGCACTGCACGCATGCGGGCTTGGTGTAGACGGTGATGCTCATCTGAGATACCGCTCCTTTGCGGAAGGTGGGGAACTTGATCACGGACTGGCAACTACTTGGATACTGCTTCTGCACTATGTTCAGCGGTCCGCCAAGCCTCCGGATTCCCGTCGTGCGGCTGCCAAGTCGAAAGCCCTGGCTTCCAACCTTCAAGCCGATTTCGGGAGGTTCACCAGGCCCGGCTGGCTTGGTGATCCTGGGATTTGCCGGCTCCCGAAACACTACACCTAGTGGGTGACAAGTTCTCTAGATACAAGATGTTCTGAATAACATTTCTGAAATTCCCTGGTCGTGCGCCCTGTCGTGCGACGGCGCCCGGCGTGTCGCAGATCACAAATCCTGCCGGGGGCACCGCCACTCACTGGTATATCACCGGCCACCGACATCACCGGCGCCACTTGCTGCACCGGTCCCAAGCCAGCAAAGCCGCCAAGTGCCCCTGGCGGCTCCTACTGCTCACTAATTAATAGAGTGGCTGCGTTCGGTCAGCCGACCTCGGCGGCGAGCTTGCCGACGACGTCACGCACATTCGCCGATAGCTCGGCGTTCTCCGCGGGAGCCTTGCCCTCCAGCGTTTTGAACGGCACCGAGAGTTTGATCGCGTCGATCACGCGCGCACCGGCAATGCCGAACGACTTGCGGGTCTCGTCGTGAGCCCACACTCCCCCGTACTGACCGAAGGACCCACCGATAACGGCCAGTGGCTTGTCCTTCAACGCGCCGTTCCCGAAGGGGCGAGATAACCAGTCGATTGCGTTCTTGACGACCGCGGGAATGCTGCCGTTGTACTCCGGCGTGACCACCAGCGCGGCATCGGCATCGGCCGCCGCGGCCCGTAGCGCCGCTACCGGGGCGGGCGCATGCTCGACGGCGTCGTTGACCGCATCGTCGATCTCCTCGTTGTAGAACGGCAGCTCCCCCAACCCCTCAAACACGGTGACGGTAACTCCGTCCGGAGCGACCTGTGCCGCCAGCTCAGCGATCTGGCGATTGATCGACGCCGCGCGCAGGCTGCCCACTAACGCCAAGACTTTCATGTTGGAGTTCTCTGCCACTGTCCCGTTCCCTTCGGTAATTGCCCTATATCCTTGCACGACCAAACCGGACCCTAGTCCGTTTTATTCCGGTCGCGTTAAAGTGCAGGTATGAGCGAGCGCTTGGGTGAGTTGCCCGTATCCGCTCCGCAGGCGCCTCCCAACGGACCTCAAAAAGAGCGCGGTGACGCGGCCCGCAACCGCGCGCTGTTACTGGAGGCCGCCCGCCGCCTGGTCGCCCAACGCGGCCCGGACGCCGTCACCATGGACGACGTCGCCGCGGCCGCCGGCGTCGGCAAGGGGACGCTGTTCCGCCGGTTCGGCAACCGGGCCGGTCTGATGATGGTGCTGCTCGACGAGGACGAACGGACCAGCCAACAGGCATTTCTGTTCGGCCCGCCGCCGCTGGGACCCGATGCGCCGCCGATGGGTCGACTGGTCGCATTCGGTCGGGCGCGGATCCGCTTCGTCCATACCCACCACGCGCTGCTATCGGCCGCCAACCGCGATCCGCACACCCGCCACGTGGGGGCGGCCGCGGTGCAGCGCACCCACGTGCGGGTGCTCTTACAGTCGGCACACACCACCGGCGACCTCGATGTCCAGACCGACGCTCTGCTGTCCCTGCTCGACCCGGACTATGTCGAGCACCAACTCAACGACACCGGCCACACCCTCGAAACGTTAGGCGACGCATGGGAGAGTCTGGCGCGCAAGCTGTGCGGGCGGTGATGAACTCCCAATGGTCGAGCCAACACCGCGCTGGGTCCTGCATGTCGACCTCGACCAGTTTCTGGCATCGGTCGAACTGCGCCGCCACCCCGAACTGGTGGGGTTGCCCGTCATCGTCGGCGGCAACGGCGATCCGACCGAACCACGCAAGGTCGTCACCTGCGCCTCGTATGAGGCCCGAGAGTTCGGGGTGCACGCGGGCATGCCACTGCGCACCGCCACACGCCGCTGCCCGGACGCCACGTTCCTGCCGTCGGATCCCGCCGCCTACGACGCGGCGTCCGACGAGGTGATGCGACTGTTGCGCGACCTGGGGCACCCGGTCGAGGTGTGGGGATGGGACGAGGCGTATGTCGGGGTGGCCGCCACTGACAACAACGATCCCGCCGAGGTCGCCGAACAGATCCGCACCGTCATCCAGTCGGAAACCGGGTTGTCCTGCTCTGTCGGCATCAGCGACAACAAACAGCGCGCCAAGGTCGCCACCGGCTTCGCGAAACCAGCCGGCATCTTTGCACTCACCGACGCGAACTGGATGACCGTGATGGCTGACCGTCCGGTCGACGCACTGTGGGGCGTGGGTCCCAAGACCGCGAAAAGGCTTGCAGCCCTTGATATAACGACGGTCTGGCAGCTTGCGCACAGCGATGCCGAGCTGCTGACGTCCAAGTTCGGTCCGCGAACCGGTCTGTGGCTGTTGCTGCTCGCCAAGGGTGGCGGCGACACCGAAGTCAGCGCCGAGCCGTGGGTTCCGCGCTTCCGCAGCCACGTCGTCACCTTTCCCCGCGACCTCACGGACCGCGCCGAAATGGACTTGGCGGTAACGGAATTGGCGCAACGTGCGCTGGACGACGTGCTGGCGTCGGCGCGGATCGTCACCCGGGTGGCGGTGACCGTGCGGACCGCGACGTTTTACACCCGCACCAAGATCCGCAAGCTGCCGGCACCCACAACCGAACGCGACGTCATCACCGCCGCCGCCCTGCGCGTCCTGGACCTGTTCGAGCTGGACCGGCCGGTCCGGTTACTCGGGGTGCGGCTGGAACTCGAGATGCCCAGCTAGCTTCAGCGTGGCGATGGGCTGGGCCGAAGTGCCCGCGTAAAGAACACGTTTACCTTGCGCATCGCAAAGCTGTACGGCCACCACGCGAACCGCTTGAACGCATACAGCGCCCAGATATCGGCCGACGTGTAGATCAGGTATCTGTTCTTTGCGACCCCGGCCAAAATCTTCTCGGCCGCCGTTTCCGGCGACACGGCATGACCGCCGAAGCGCTCGACCCATTGGCTCACCTTGGGGTGGTCGCGGTCGACGCCGGCGATCTCGACGGTATCGACCAGCGGGGTCTTCACCGCGCCGGGCACCACGACCGACACCCCGATGCGGTGCCGGGCCAAGTCAAAGCGCAGCACCTCGGACAACCCACGCAACCCGTACTTGCTGGCGCTGTAGGCCGCATGCCAGGGCAGCGCGACCAGCCCGGCCGCCGACGACACGTTGACCAGATGCCCGCCCCGGCCGGCCGCGACCATCGGCGGAATGAACGTTTCGATAACGTGGATCGGGCCCATCAGGTTGATCGCGACGATTTTGCTCCAGTGCTCGTGCGTGAGCTGGTCGACGGTTCCCCATGCCGATATCCCGGCGATATTCATCACGACATCCATGCTGGGATGCCGGGTGTGAATGTCGGCTGCGAACGTGGCCACATCGTGGTAGTCGGAAACGTCGAGAGCTCGATGCTCGGGCACAAGTGCACCAAGTGCGCGGACGTCGGCCACGGTTTGTTCGAGACCGTCGGCGTTGCGGTCGGTCAGGTAAAGCTCGGCACCCTGCGCGGCGAGCCGCAAGGCGGTGGCGCGGCCGATGCCGCTGGCTGCTCCGGTGAGGAAACACCGCTTTCCCGCGAAATACCGCCCCGATGCCGTCTGCGCCATGGCCGTGACGATACCGCCGGTAACGAGCCGGGCAATCCGACCCAGCCCGCTACCTCTGCGCGCCACCCCAGAGCGCATGCAGCCACAACTGTTCGAGCACCCGCACGCGGCGATCAACGTCGCCATCTCGGCCGACCAGGATCGGGTCGCCGGTCAGCATCAACGCGGTGGTCCCCGCCAGGGTGCGGACCAGCGTCGGGATGTCGTCGCTGATCGGATGCGCGGTGCCGGCCTTCATCTCGGCCTCGACGACGCCAACGATCTGGCGCAGCACCATCTCGAACTGCTGCTGGAGAATGTCGCGAATCTCAATATCGGTGTGGCGGGCGGCATTACAGGCCGTCATCACCGGGTCGTTGTGCGCGTAGACAGCCGCGGCGCTGCCCACCATTCGCCTGGCGAACTGCTCTGGTGACTCGCCGGGCTGACGGGGGGCGAAATACTGCGTGAGTTCTTCGAGTTCTTCGGCGGCCTCGGCCAGGATCTGGGCGAGCACCGAGTACTTGGAGTCGAAGTAGAAGTAGAAACCGGATCGGGCAACCCCGGCTCTGAGGCTGATGGTGCTGACCGACAGCTCCGCGAAGGGTCGCTCCTGCAGTAGTTCACGCACCGCCTGCAGGATCGCTTGCCGCTGCTTGTCGCCACGCCGGCGCACGGCCGGTTCGCCCGGCACGCGATTGGCGGCGTGGGTGCTCACCCCCTCGACCTTGCACCACGCCGCTCGAAAAGCAAACTTGACAGCCGTCAAGTTTGTCCCGAAGGATAATTAACAATTGACAGCTGTCACGCGTCGCCGGCAGCGCAAAGGAGCGTCTATGGCCGCCACCATCAGCACCCCGCACTACCTGCTTGACCAGGCGCGGCGCCGGCTCACCCCGTCGGTCAACAACTTCCCCGGAATGGGCCTGCTGGAAGATCGGCTGCGGCACACCGAGTTCCCGGAGAAGAAGCTCGCCGACCCGCCCCCGGGCAGCGACCTCAAGCCGGTGCTCGGCGACGCCGGGATGCCGATCTTCGGGCACATCATCGAGATGTTGCGCGGCGGCCCGGACTATCTGATGTTCCTCTACCGGACCAAGGGTCCGGTGGTGTTCGGAGACTCGCC
>Ga0209040_10001180_pt1 | contig 20504 bp, 18 predicted proteins | sample BogFormECP12_OM3_FD_188240 | JGI IMG/M metagenome (GOLD analysis project Ga0209040, IMG submission 188240) | Bog forest soil microbial communities from Calvert Island, British Columbia, Canada - ECP12_OM3 (SPAdes) (version 2) | ecosystem: Environmental > Aquatic > Freshwater > Wetlands > Bog ...
TTTCGATACTTCGCGGTTCTGCACAACAAGAGAATCCGCCGGTGGCCGTTGGCGACATATTCATCCGCAAAACTGCTAACTCCGACAGGCTGCTAGACGGCGTTTCTGACCCCGGGACGGAACGAGGGCTGCGGCCGTGCCGCGGCGGCGCCCGTCGCACGCGTAACACCTTCCAAAAGGTGTAACGCCGCGTTTCTGCACTACCTTGGGTTGCGTAACCTGTGCTAGGCGGTTGCCGAACGCGGCGGCTGTCTGCGGCTCGTGGACGTGCCGGGCAGCGCTGCCGACAACCGGGACGCCCAACGACAGGAGACTCATAGCTTCATGTTCGGAGATCCAGGCGACAACGGGCCGTTCGGCTCGCCATTTGGGACGATCGCGGCCGGGAGCGGCACATTGTCGACCGGTTTCGGCCAGAGCGGGACCGTGATGACAGTGCATACGCCGATCACGCTCCCCGGCGGGGACTGGCGCCTGATCGACAACGAGACCAACGCCAGCATCAGCAACACCCCCGGCTCGGCCGGCAACTACTTCATCCTCGAGATCGGCAGCGGCGCGACGATCGCGCCGGGCAACGGCAACGATCTCATCGCGGATGTCGGCGGCGGCGCCACCATCGATGCCGGCAACGGTAACATGGTGATCACCGCCGGCGGGACGGACAACGTCATCACCGCCGGGACCGGAAACGACGCGTTCGTCCTCGGCGCGCCGACGCCGCCATCCGAACACGAGGGGCACAATCAGGGGTCGGTCCCGATCACCGCCGACACGCTGACGCTGGGCAACGGCCGCAATGTCGTCGGCTTCGGCGGCAGCGGCAACACGGTGTACGACGGCACCGGCACGGACGTGGTGTTCGGCGCGGGCGGCGGCAACGACACGTTCGCGCTCAATGCCGGGGGCGGCAAGCTGACGATCGGCGGCTTCAGCCTGACCAACGGCGACGTGCTGGATCTGTCGCAGATCCTGCCCGGCGTGACGGACAGCAGCCTGTCGAGCTACGTCACGCTGACGTCGCACGCCCACCACCATCATGTCGTCGACACGGTGCTGACGATCAGCAATGGCGGCGTGACCGACAAGGTGACCCTGCTCAACAGCGGTTCGATCACGTTGTCGAGCCTCGAGAACAGCCTGCACCTGTAGGCGCCGCGCGAGGCGCTGCGGCGCAGCGCCTCGCCGGCCGGGATTCGGTTCGTCCTACTGCTGGGCGGAGTGGCCCGGGCCGACCGTAAACCGGTCCGTTGTGACAACGCGGGTGGCCTGAGCGTGACACGACCGAGGCCTCGCCCAAGCGTGATCGGCAACTCTGCCGCGTCGGGTCACTCGTGGAAGACGATCACCACGCGCTTCGTCGCTGCCTCCCCCTGTAGGGGCGGGATCGAGCCGTCGGCAGTGTCGATCTCCTGGACAGCGATGTCGTCTGGCGCAACGCCGTCGCGCACGAACTCCTCGCGCACGGCCTCGACGCGGGATCGGGACGTGCGCCGCTGACCCTCCGGGGTGCTGGCGAGGTCGGCCAGGCCGTTGATATCGATCTGAGTAGTCGGGCCGGAAGCCGCCCCCCGGGCGGCGTCAGCGATGATCACGCGGCCGCTCTCCGTCAACGCCCGTCCCCGCCATTCCCCCTGCGAGAGATAGACGCGCCTGATCTCCTGCGTCGCGGTCTGCGACCACGCGGCCGATGCGGCCAGAACAAGCGCGCAAGCCGAGATGATGCGTCGGTTCATGACGGGCGTCCGTTCATGACGGGGCAGCGATATGCTCGACGACCCGGAAGCGCTCGCAATAGAGCAGCATGTCCTCCGCAAACTGACCGCGTCGGCGGAAATAACGCCGGTGCGCCTGCTGCCAGTACGCGAGGCTTCGGTCCCCCTCGCCTTCTTCATACGCGAAGGCCGCATCGACGTCGTGGAACCGCCGCTGGACCAGGTCCACGGTCTCGATCACCGCGCGCGGCACTCCCGAGCCGTCGAGCATCACCATTCGTTCGCCGACCTGCGTCAACATGCCATCGGTGGCCGCCCAGCAGGTGGCTGTCTTCCGCCCGGCGAGCACAAGGGCCGCAAGTTCGTCAGCGAGTGCCGGGCTGTCGCCGAACGAGAAACTCTGCAGATCGCGCCACTCCATTGCTTTGCCCTCGATCCACGTGCGGCTGTCCACGGCTGAGCGGTCGGACTAAACGCGCAGACGGAAGCCAAGCGTCCCCGCCAGCTCGGCGAACGTCGTTGGCGTGGCGGTCCGTCTCGATCATATAGTCGTGCTTGAACCCGCTCGTCATCTCGATCCCCTGAAGGACATCGCCATGCGGTTAGCCGCCGTTCTCCTGGTGCTTGCCGTGTGCTCCTGCAGTGGGGGAGTACCCGCTTTCTCGCCAATTGCGCACGTTTCCGGCGCGGGAGCCGGCAACTGGTGCCCGCCGTCCAACGGCGATGCGAGAGGCTGCACCGCGCGCTGACCGGCCGGCAGCAGCAGCAGGCGCCAGCCAGGCGACGCCGTGGGCAACGGCCAGGACCCGGCGGATCACGGGCGCGCCGGTCCGGTCTGCGGCACGGCGGTCAGGCCGGCGATCCAGCTTCGGTCGATGCGGTCCTTCCAGCGCCAGACCCAGCTTCCCGACACCGCGATGCCGTTGCGCCACGCCAGCGCGCGTCCGTCGCCGAGGCCGACCATCGTCAGCGCCTGACGCTGCGGATGCCAGCGCCGCAATCGCCGGCCGGCCGCCGCGCGCGGCAGGTTGCCGGCCAACACCGCGCCCGCGCGCACCGCCCAGACCCCGGCCTTCGGGCGCGCCGCGCCCTCGATCGCCGCGCAGTCCCCCGCGGCGAACACACGCAGATGGCTCACGCTGCGCAGGCTTCGGTCAACCAGCACGCAGCCGTCGGCGTCACAGGCGAGGCCGGAATCGCGCAGCAACGCCGGGCCGCGCGTGGCTGTCGCCCAGACGAGCGCGCCGGCCTGCAACGTCGAGCCGTCGGACAGCTCCAGCAGGCCGGCGCGGAACGTCTCGGCGGCGACACCGCTGACCAGCTCCACGCCGGCGTCCACCAGCGCGCGCCGTGCGGCGCGGCGTGCCAGCGCCGGCGCGTCGGCGAGCGGTTCGGGTCCGTCGCCGACCAGCGCCACCCGGCGCGGCGGCGGGAAACGGTGCGCGAGCGCGAGCGCCAGCTCCACCCCGGCGGGACCCGCGCCCACCACCGCGATGCGCCCGTCGGCGCCCAGCGTCGCGTCGGCCTGCGCGAGGTGCGCGAACAGTCCGCTGATCGGCTTGACCCCGAAGCCGCCGGGCGGCGGCGCCGTCTCGCCGCCGATGTCGATCGACAGGATGTCGAAGCGGACCGCCCGCTCGCGGTGCAGGTGCACGCGGCCCTCCGGGTCGATCCCCAGCGCCTCGGCCACCACCAGCCGAGCGCCCGCCGCCGCGGCGAGCGGCGCGAGCGCCACGAACGCCGCTTCGGGCGCGTAGTCGCCGCGCAGCACGCCCGCGACCATGCCGGAATACAGCGTGTGCGCGCTGCGCGAGATCACCGTCAGCCGCAGGCCCGGCGGCCGGCGGTCGGCGAACCGCCGCAGGGCGGCCAGGTGTGCGTGGCCGCCGCCGAGCAGCACTACGTCCGACTCGGCCCGCTCCCCATCGCGCATGGCTTCGCTTTACCCGGCGGCGGCGAATTCGCAATGTGCGCAGGCAAAGTGCGCGGCCAGCGGCCGCCCCGAGACGCGAAGGGACCACGATGCGACGCATGCTGCCCGCCCTCGCCGGCCTGCTGCTGGCCGGCGCCGCCCACGCCCAGACAGCACCCGCCCAGCCCGCCGCTCCCGGCCAGAGCCTGCGGATCATGCTGCGCGAGGACCCCGACATTCTCGATCCCACGCTCGCCCACAGCTATGTCGGCCGCATCGTCTTCGCGTCGCTGTGCGACAAGCTGTTCGACATCGACGAGAAGCTCGCCATCGTCCCGCAGCTCGCCTCCGGTTACGAATGGAATGACCCGACCACCCTGACGATCCACCTCCGCCCCAGCGTGCGCTTCCAGGACGACACGCCGATGGACGCGGCGGCGGTGAAATACACGCTGGAGCGGGACCTGACCATGCAGGGCAGTTTCCGCCGCACCAAACTCAAGTCGGTGCGCAGCGTCGACGTGATCGACCCCCAGACGGTGCGCATCACGCTCAAGCAGCCGGACGCCGGCTTCCTCGCGCAACTGACGGATCGTGCCGGCATGATCCTCTCGCCCAAGGAGGCCGAGGCGGAAGGCAAGGATTTCGGCCTGCATCCGGTCTGCGCCGGGCCGTTCCGCTTCGTCGAGCGCATGCCGCAGGACCGCATCGTGCTCGACCGCTTCTCCGGCTACTGGAATGCGGGCGCGATCCACTTCGACCGCGTGACCTACCTGCCGGTGGCCGACAGTTCCGTCCGCCTCGCCAACCTGCAGGCGGGTGCGACGGACCTGGTGGAGTACATCCTGCCGACCGACGCCGACGCGGTGAAATCGAACCCGAAGCTGCGCATGGTCGTCGCACCCTCGCTGGGCTTTCAATACATCGTCTTCAACATCGGCAACGGCGCGCGCGGCGACACGCCGCTCGGCCACGACCCCCGAGTGCGCCATGCGTTCGAGCTGTCGCTCGATACCGCCGCGGTCGTGCAGGTCGTCTATAACGGCCTGTATCAGCCGACCGCGCAGACGGAGCCGCCGGAAACCCCGTTCTATATCCCCGGCCTCAATCCGCCCGCCCGCGACGTCGCGCGCGCGAAGGCGCTGCTGAAGAACGCCGGCGTGCCGCTGCCGGTGCGCGTCGACCTGACGGTGCCGAACTCGCCCGACGTGCGGCAGACGGCCGAGGTGATCCAGTCGATGGCGCAGGAGGCCGGGTTCGACGTGCGCATCAACGCGATGGAGTTCGCCTCGTCCTTGCAGGCCGCGCATTCCGGCGACTTCAACGCCTACCTGATCCAATGGTCCGGCCGCACCGATCCCGACGGCAACCTGTTCAGCTTCCTGCACACCGGCGGCGCCGAGAACGACGGGCATTACAGCAACGCGGACATGGACGCGCTGCTCGATCAGTCGCAGCGCGTCACCGATGTCGCGGTGCGCCGCGATGTGTACGCGAAGTTCTGGGCCATCGAGCAGCGCGACCTGCCGATCCTGTATCTGTGGCACACGGCGCTGACGGTCGGCATGACCGCGCGCCTGCAGGGGTACCGGCCGATTCCGGATGGGATGATCCGGCTGCAGGGGATGTCGATGCAGTAGGATGACTTGAGCCGTGTTTGTGTTTCGCCGTCATGGTCCGCGAAGGCGGACCATCCACGCCTTTGCCGGCCGCGTGAAAGAAAGGCGTGGATGGTCCGCCTGCGCGGACCATGACGAACACAAGCTGAGTGCGATCACACTCAGGTCGATACCGGTCTAGGCATGCGCACCCGCATCGCCGCGCGCGCGGCGCAGATCGTGCCGACGCTGCTGCTGGTCAGCGTGCTGGTGTTCCTGCTGCAGCAGCTGATGCCGGGCGATCCCGCGCTGATCCTGGCCGGGGAGGACCGCAGCCCCGAAGCCATCGCGCAAATCAGAGCGGAGCTGTGGCTCGATAGGCCGCTGCCGGTCCAATACCTGCACTGGATCGGCAACGTGCTGCAGGGCGATCTCGGACGCTCGTGGCGGCTGCGCGAGCCGATCGCCGCACTGATCGCCGAGAAGCTGCCGGTGACCTTGCAGCTCGGCGTGATGGCCTTCGCGTTTGCGCTGGCAATCGGCATCCCCGCCGGCATCATCGCCGCGGCGCGCCGCGGCACCGCGGTGGATTACGGCGTCTCCGCGCTCGGGCTCGCGGGGCTGTCGACGCCCAACTTCTGGCTCGGGATCATGCTGATCCTGCTGGTCTCGGTGCATCTCGGCTGGCTGCCGCCGTCGGGCTACGTGCCGCTCGCCGTCGACTGGCGACAGTCGCTGGCAACCACGGTGATGCCGGCCTTCGTGCTCGGCAACGCCATCGCCGCCGTGCTGATGCGCCACACCCGCAGCGCGATGATCGCGGCCCTCGGCCAGGACTACGTGCGCACGGCGCGCGCCAAAGGTCTGTCGCGATGGAGCGTCGTGCTGCGTCACGCGCTGCCCAACGCGCTGATCCCGGTCGTCACCCTAGGCGCTCTCGAGTTCGGCACGCTGCTGTCGGGCGCGGTACTCACCGAGCAGGTGTTCACCATCCCCGGCTTCGGCAAGCTGATCGTCGACGCCGTGTTCAACCGCGACTACGCGGTGGTGCAGAGCGTCGTGCTGGTGACGGCGACCACCTACGTGCTGCTGAACTTCGCCGCCGACCTGCTGTATCTGCGGCTCAACCCGCGCCTGCGCGACGGATGACGGCGACCCTGCGCGACCTGCTGCGCCGCCCCGTCGCGGCCGCCGCGCTGGCCGTGATCGTGGCGCTGCTGATCGCCGCCGTGTTGGCGCCGCTGGTCGCGCCGTACGATCCCGACGCCGCGTCGTGGTCGGCGATCCGCAAGGCGCCGAGTGTCGCGCACTGGATGGGCACCGACGAGAACGGCCGCGACGTGCTCAGCCGCGTCATCTGGGGCGCGCACGCGAGCCTGCTGGCCGGCCTCGTGTCGGTGCTGATCGCCGCCGGCGCGGGCGTGCCGCTCGGGCTGGTCGCCGGCTACGTGCGCGGCTGGACCGACGCGGGGATCAGCCGGCTGGCCGACGCGATGCTCGCCTGTCCGTTCCTGATCCTGGCGATCGCGCTGGCGGCGTTCCTCGGCCCGAGCCTGACCAACGCGATGATCGCGATCGGCATCACCGCCGCGCCGGTGTTCGTCCGCCTGTCGCGCGCCGCGACCCTGGACGTCGCGTCCAGCGACTTCATCGAGGGCGCGCGCGCCGTCGGCACGCGCGAATGGCGCATCGCGCTGCGCCACGTGCTGCCCAACATCATCCCGCCGCTGCTGGTGCAGGGCACGCTCTCGATCGCCGCGGCGATCATCGCCGAGGCGAGCCTGTCCTTCCTCGGCCTCGGCCAGCAGCCGCCCGCGCCGTCCTGGGGCTCGATGCTGAACGCCGCCCAGCGTTTCCTGACGCAGGCGCCGTGGCTGGCGATCTTCCCGGGGCTGGCGATCTTCGTCACCGTGCTGAGCTTCAACCTGCTCGGCGACGGCCTGCGCGACGCGCTCGATCCCCGCACCCGCGCTTGACCGCCCCTCGCCGCGCGCGTCACATCCCGCCATCGGATCGCCCCGGGGAGGACTGAAAAATGCGCGCATGGGCCGTCGTCGAGAACGGAGCGCCGCTGCAGGAGATCGAGCTGCCCACGCCGGAACCCACCGGCACCGAGGTGCTGCTGGAGGTGACGTATTGCGGCGTCTGCCACTCCGACCTGCACATCTGGGAGGGTTATTACGATCTCGGCGGCGGCAAGAAGATGTCGCTAGCAGATCGCGGCGTGGTGCTGCCGCTGGCGATGGGGCACGAGATCGTCGGCCGGGTCGCGAAGCTGGGGCCGGACGCCCACGGGGTGAAGGTGGGCGACGTGCGGATCGTCTATCCCTGGCTCGGCTGCGGCCATTGCGAGGCGTGCGTGTCGGAGGCGGACAACATGTGCCTCCACCCGCGTTCCCTGGGCGTCTATCAGGACGGCGGCTACGGCACGCACGTGGTCGCACCGCATCCGCGCCATCTGGTCGATCCGGGCAAGCTCGATCCGGCCGTGGCGGCGACCTACGCCTGCTCCGGCATCACCGTCTATTCGGCGATCAAGAAGGTGATGCCGATCAAGCCACACGAGCCGATCGTGCTGATCGGCGCGGGCGGGCTCGGGTTGAACGCGATCAAGCTGCTGAAGGCGCTCGGCCACCAGAACATCGTCAGCGTCGACATCAGCGCCGAGAAGCTGGAGACGGCGGCGAAGGCGGGCGCGCACAAGACCGTCGAAGCGAGTGAAGGCAACGTCGCCAAGAAGATCATGCAGGCTTGCGGCGGGCCGGTGCTGGCGGTGATCGACCTGGTCAACGGCAGTACCACCGCGCGCTTCGGCTTCGATGCGCTGCGCAAGGGCGGCAAGCTGGTGCAGGTCGGCCTGTTCGGCGGCGACCTGACGATCTCGTTGCCGCTGATGGCGATCCGCGCCACCGCGATCCACGGCAGCTATGTCGGCACGGTGCCGGAGCTGCGCGAGCTGGTGGAGCTGGCGCAGGAGGGCAAGCTGGAGGCGCTGCCGGTCGCCACCGTGCCGCAGAGCCAGGCGAACGACGCGCTGATGCGCCTGCGCGACGGCCGCGTCACCGGCAGGCTGGTGCTGAAGGCAGAGGCGGCATAAAGGCGCGGCGCAGCAGGGCCTGACAACATTGCGAGATCTACTCTTCTCTTTGGATCGTGACGGAAGCGCCACCGAGCTGCCATCCCTCAACCTGCGACAGCTCGGTGCGTTTACCGAAGTCCAACTACGCGATCTCGTATTCGCAAATCCACGGCTCCTCGTTGCCGATCAGATCGATCCTACACTGACCAGTCTGTACCCGGTATGTACCGAGTTGGAGGTCGGGTCTGGACGACTCGATGCTCTTTTCATCGACAGCTTTGGCCGCCCTTTGCTCGTCGAGTGCAAACTATGGCGCAACCCTGAATCGCGTCGCAAGGTCGTCGCGCAGATCTTAGAGTACGCTGCAGAACTCAACGCGCTCACCTACTCTGATCTGCAAAGGCAGGTCTGTGCTCGGCTGGGCAGGGAAGGGAATGTTCTCTTCGAGATCGCTCGGCAGTATCAGGCCGATCTCGACGAAGCGGAGTTTGGAGATCGGGTCTCGCGCGCTCTGGACGATGGTGACTTCTCTCTGATCATCATCGGCGATGGAATTCGACGTGAGGCCCACCGCCTCGTCGATTATCTCGCGCAGTACTCCAGCCTGCATCTTCGACTTGGACTCGTCGAAGCATCACCCTATCGCCTGCCGAACGGCGATGTGCTGATACGAGCCCACGTCCAAGCGCAGATTACTCCCTTAGCATCACACCGGCTCCCTCGCCGTTTGACGCAAAAGCCCACCGACCTACCGACCAGCAGAGATAGTAACGGCGGTTCGGGGACGGCCCGTGGTCGCTCTCCGGAGGTGCGAGATCGCGATCGACGGTTTTGGACGCCCTTTTTGCAGACGCTCCGCCTGCACGATCCGGAACAGTTCATTCCACAGGGCGGCCCTGTTGAAAACCGGCGATTTCCCTTGCCAGCCAAAACGTGGCTCACCGCGTTTCGTGCACATGCACGTCCTCGCGTCGGAGTCCCGTTCAGAACTCGCGCGGACGCCGAAGAGGTCTGGGAAACGCTGGAGGAAGAGAAGGACCGGATACTTGGCGCGTTGCCGGCCGACAGCGAATGGGAGGACGGAAGCGTGATCGTCTCTAGGAAGTATTTCGACGATATAGATGACGAGAGCACATGGCCTGCGCAACAGCACTGGTTACAGCACTGGTTGAAGTCGACGTTGAACAGCTACGTGGATACGCTACGGCCGATCCTTTCGAGACTCGAGTGAGGACGAGCGAGGTTTCATGTCAGTAAGCTCTGATCACCGCCGCTCCGTCGTCCTGCGCCGGCGGCCGCACGGCGCGCCGGCGGTGCACGATTTCGAGGTCATCGAGGGCCCGATCCCCGAGCCCGGCCCCGGCGAGGTCGTGACCCATACGCTGTGGCTGTCGATCGACCCGTACATGCGCGGGCGGCTGAGCGAGGCGAAGTCGTACGCCAAGCCGGTCGAGATCGGCGAGCCGATGACTGGCGAGACGGTCGGACGGGTGATCGCCTCGCACGATCCGCACCTCAAGCCGGGCGACATCGTCATCGGCGCGCGCGGCTGGCAGACGCACATCGTCTCGCCCGCCGCTGCGCTGACCAAGCTACCGGTCGGCGAGGCGCCGCTGTCGACCTATCTCGGCGTGCTCGGCATGCCCGGTGTCACGGCCTATTCCGGGATGACCGATATCGGCCAGCCGAAGGCGGGCGAGACGGTGGTGATCTCGGCCGCGTCGGGCGCGGTCGGCTCGGTCGCCGGCCAGCTTGCCGAGCGCGCGGGCGCCCGCGTCGTCGGCATCGCGGGCGGCCCCGAGAAGTGCCTGTTCGCGCAGGAGGTGCTGTGTTTCGACGACTGCGTCGACCACCGCTGCGCCGACCTGCCCGCCGCGCTGCGCGCCGCGTGCCCGAACGGCATCGACGTCTATTTCGAGAATGTCGGCGGCGCGGTGCAGCGGGCGGTGTTTCCGCTGCTGAACGATTTCGGGCGCATGATCATGTGCGGGATGGTGTCCGAGTACAACGACACGCAGCCGCAGCCGGGCCCGAACCTGATGTCGGTCGTGCGCAAGCGCCTGCGCATCCAGGGTCTCATCGTCGGCGACAAGCCGGAGCGCTTCGCCGAATGGCGCGCGCTCGCGACGCCCTGGGTGCGCGACGGCACGCTGCACTATCGCGAAGACATCGTGGACGGGCTGGAGTCCGCGCCCGAGGCGCTGGTCGGCCTGCTGTCCGGCCGCAATTTCGGCAAGCTGGTCGTGCGGGTGACACCCGAGACGACTTGACCTGAATCAAGGCGGACCCCGGCCACGGTTGCTCTCCTGTTCCGATACGGAACAGGAGGATTCGGTGACCAACGGCGAGTATCTCTACCTTGCCATGGTGATCGGCTCGTTCACGCTGTTCGGCGTGGTGCTTGCCTACACCGCCGAACTCGAGGAGCGGGCCTCGCGGCGTGCCGCGAGAAAGGCGGACCGCCCGCAGTAAGCGCGGGCGATCCGGCCGAATTTACGCGAGGCTGCCGCCCGACAGGTCGGACACCTTGCGCTGGAGAGTGGCGACCAGCGCCGGCCCGCCGCCCTGGGCGAGCGTGCTGTGGAAGTCCGAGCGCTGTGTGGCGACGCGGCTGATCGTGCCGTCGGCGAGGACGTCGACGACCTGCCAGCCGGCGCCCGTCTGCCGCAGGACGTAGCTGAGCCTGGTGTCGCCGATCGTGCTGTCGACGACCTTCTGGCCGCCGGCGGTGTCACGCTCGCCGGTGATCTGGAACGCGCCCTTCGGCTTGTCGAAGTTCGCGACGAAGCTGGCGATCGTGTACTGGCGGAAGACGCGCATCAGGTCGGCCTGCTCGGCCGGGCTCATCGTGTCCCAGCGCGGCCCGACCGACGTGCGCAGGATGGCCTGCAGGTCGAAGGTCTGGTCGACGACCGGCGCGAACTGCGCGAAGCGCTGCGCGAAGGGCCTGCCGGCGCTCTGCGACAGCTGCACCAGCGACGTCCCGAGACGCTGCACCGGCTCGGCCGCGGCGTCGGCCGCACGCGCGGTGGCGGTGAAGCCCACCGACGCGGCCAAGCCGCCCAGCAGCGCGAGACGAAGCATGTTGCGCCGATCAAGAGCGACGGACTGAACAGAAGCAAACGGCTGGACCGACATGCGTGCCTCCCCCGATGGAATGTGCGTATCACCCGGTCGCCTATGCGGCCGCAGCCCACCCCTGTGCGCCGGATGACACCGCTGGTCAGTGAACCGTTTCACTCGGGCTCACGGACACCCGCCGCAGATGGTGCCTCTACGTCGCCCGAGGACAGCCGGATGCGCAGGGCAGGTCACAAGATCGCGCAACCTCGGCAGGCGCGTCTTGTGCGCCCCTGCCGAAAACACTCCGCAAATGCCACCCTCTTGCGCTGGAGCCGGTTGACGTATACGTAAGGCACCGTCCGCAAGAGGCAGCCGAGCAGGGTGAACGCAGAACGCTTCTACACGGTGACCGAGCTGGCGCATGACCTCGGGGTCAGCGCGCGCACGCTGCGCTTCTACGAGGACAAGGGCTTGGTGGCGCCGCAGCGCGCCGGCAGCACCCGCGTCTACACGCACCGCGACCGCGCGCGGATGATCATCATCCTGCGCGGCAAGCGGCTCGGGTTCAGCCTGCGCGAGATCAAGAACTACCTCGACCTCTACGACGTGGACGTGACGAAGACGACACAGCTTCGCGTGCTGCTCGACGGCGTGGAGGCGCGCATCGCCGGCCTCGCCGAGCAGCGCACGGCGCTCGACCAGACTCTCGCCGAGTTGAACGACATCAAGGCCCAGGCCGAGGCCGCGCTGGCCGCATCGCAGCCCCGCCGCAGGGCAGTCTGACCGCATCGACGTTGTTTCAAGCAGGAGCGACTCCATGATCCCCACCGTCATCGCCGGCTATGCACGATCCCCGTTCACGCTCGCCAACAAGGGCGCGCTGACCCGCGTTCGCCCTGACGACCTGCTGGCGCAGGTGGTGCGCGGGCTGATCGAGAAGACCGGCGTGAAGCCGGAGGATATCGAGGACCTGATCACCGGCTGCGCCTTCCCCGAGGGCGAGCAGGGCCTGAACGTCGCGCGGCTTGTAGCCTTGCTGGCTGACCTGCCGCTGACGGTGGCGGGTGCGACCGTCAACCGCTTCTGCGGCTCGTCGATGACCAGCGTGCACATCGCGGCCGGCCAGATCGCGCTGGGCGCGGGCGAGGTGTTCGTGTGCGCCGGCGTGGAAAGCATGACCCGGGTGACGATGGGCGGCTTCAACCCGATGCCGAACCCGGCGCTGGCCGCCAGGAGCGCAGCCTACATGAGCATGGGCGAGACGGCGGAGAACGTCGCGCGCAAGTGGCAGATCCCCCGCGCCGAGCAGGAAGCCTTCGCGGTCGCCAGCCAGCGCAAGGCGGCGGCGGCGCAGCAGGCCGGCCGCTTCGCCGACGAGATCGTCGCCATCCGCACCAACGGCCACGCGGTCGACGCCGACGGCTGCCTGCGGCCCGACACCACAGCCGAAGGGCTGGCCGGGCTGAAGCCCGCGTTTGACCAGGACGGCACGGTGACCGCCGGCACGTCTTCGCCGCTGACCGACGGCGCGTCGGCGGTGCTGGTGACGACCGAGGACTACGCGGCCAAGCACGGCCTGCCGGTGCTGGCGCGCGTCCGCGCGGTCGCGGTCGCCGGTTGCGCGCCGGAGATCATGGGCATCGGCCCGGTCGCCGCGACGCGCAAGGCGCTGGCGCGGGCGAAGCTGGAGGCCAAGGACATCGACGTCGTCGAGATCAACGAGGCGTTTGCCAGCCAGTCGATCGCGTGCCTGCGCGAACTCGGCATCCCGCAGGAGAAGGTGAACCTGGACGGCGGCGCGATCGCGCTAGGTCATCCGCTGGGCGCCACGGGTGCGCGCATCACCGGCAAGGCGGCGGCCGTGCTGAAGCGCGAGGGCGCGCGCTATGCGCTCGCGACCCAGTGCATCGGCGGCGGTCAGGGCATCGCGACCGTGCTGGAGCGCGTCTGACCATGGCCGCGATCAGGAAAGTCGCCGTCATCGGCGCCGGCGTCATGGGCGCCGGCATCGCGGCACAGATCGCCAACGCCGGCGTGAAGGTGCTGCTGCTCGACATCGTCCCCCAAGGGGCCAAGGAGAGTGCGGCCAACCGGAACGCGCTGGCCGCGGGTGCGGTCGAGAAGATGCTGAAGACCGAGCCCGCGCCGTTCATGTCGAAGCGTGCGGCAAAGCTGGTCGAGACCGGCAACATCGAGGACGACCTGAGCAAGGTCGCCGAGTGCGACTGGATCATCGAGGCGATCATCGAGCGCCTCGACCTCAAGCAGGCGCTGTATCGCAAGCTGGACGCGGTCCGCCGTCCGGGTACTGCGGTCAGCAGCAACACCTCGACGATCCCGCTCGCCAAGTTGACCGACGGGATGCCGGAGAGCTTCCGCCGCGACTTCCTGATCACCCACTTCTTCAACCCGCCACGCTACATGCGGCTGCTGGAGGTCGTCGCCGGCCCCGACAGCGATCCGGCGACGGTCGATGCGGTGGCACAGTTCGCCGACGTCGCGCTCGGCAAGAGCATCGTGCGCTGCAACGACAGCCCGGGCTTCATCGCCAACCGCCTCGGCATGATCTGGATGCAGACGGCGGTCATGGAGACCTTCGCCGCCGGCCTCACCGTCGAGGAAGCCGACACCATCATCGGCAAGCCGATGGGCATCCCGAAGACGGGCGTGTTCGGCCTGCTCGATCTGGTCGGACTGGACCTGGGTCCGCACATCAACGCCTCGATGGCGAGCCTGCTGCCGCCGTCCGACGCGTTCCACGCCGTCAACCGCGACGTCCCGCTGGTGCGCAAGATGATCGCGGAGGGCTACACCGGCCGCAAAGGCAAGGGCGGCTTCTACCGCCTGCGCCGCGACGGTGGTGCGCGGATCAAGGAAGCGATCGACCTTGCGACGGGCGAATATCGGCCCGAGCAGAAGGCCGACATCCCGGAAGCCAAGGACCTCGCCACGCTGCTGGCCGCCGACACGAAATACGGCCGCTTCGCCGCCCGCGTCCTGGGTGCGACGATCAGCTATGCGGCGACCCTGGTGCCGTCGGTCGCCGACGACGTCGCCTCGATCGATGAGGCGATGCGGCTGGGCTTCAACTTCCGCTGGGGCCCGTTCGAGCTGGCCGACATGATCGGCGTCGAGAAGCTGATCGCGCTGCTCGATCGCGAGCACCTGCCCGTCCCCGCGCTGCTGCGCGACGCGGGGGGCCGCAGCTTCTACCGCGTCGAGGGCGGACGCCGTCAGTTCCTCGGCATCGACGGCGCTTACCACGACCTCACCCGCCCGCCCGGCGTGATCATGCTGGAGGACATCAAGCGCGTCGCGAGGCCGGTGCTGAAGAACGGCTCGGCGTCGGTGTGGGACATCGGCGACGGCGTGCTGTGCTTCGAGTTCACGTCGAAGTCCAACGCGCTTGACGAGCTAATCATGGAACTGCTCGGCAAGACGATCGAGCTGGTCAAGCAGAAGCACCGCGCGCTGGTGATCTACAACGAGGGGCAGAACTTCTCGCTCGGCGCCAATCTCGGCATCGCGCTGTTCAAGGCCAACATCGCCGCGTGGAGCGAGATCGACAAGGCGATCGCCGGCGGGCAGCAGGCGCTGAAGACGCTGAAATACGCGCCGTTCCCGGTCGTCGCGGCGCCGTCCGGCATGGCGCTCGGCGGCGGCTGCGAGATCATCCTGCACAGCGACGCCGTGCAGGCGCATGCCGAAAGCTATATCGGCCTGGTCGAGACGGGCGTGGGCCTGGTGCCCGGCTGGGGCGGCAGCGGCGAGCTGCTGCTGCGGCTGCGCGCCGACAAGAGGATGCCGCGCGGGCCGATGCCCGCCGTGGCGAAAGTGTTCGAGACGGTCAGCACCGCGACGGTGTCGAAGTCGGCGGCGGAGGCGAAGGAGATCGGCTTCCTGCGCGAGAGCGACGGCATCACGATGAACCGCTACCGCCTGCTGGCCGACGCCAAGGCGCGCGCGCTGGCGATGGCGGCCGACTACACGCCGCCCGCCCCACCCGAGTTCCGCTGGATGCCCGGGCGCTCCGGACAGGCGGCGATGCACGGGGCGGTCGAGGGCTTCCGCAAGCGCGGCATCGCCACGGCGCACGACGCGGTGGTCGGTGCGACGCTGGCGGAGGTGGTGTGCGGCGGCAACGCCGACCTGACCGACACGCTGACCGAGCAGCAGTTGCTGGACATCGAACGCGCCGCGTTCCTGCGGCTGGCCAAGACGCCGGCCACGCTCGCGCGGATCGAGCACACGCTCGAGACGGGCAAGCCGTTGCGGAACTGACGTCTTTCGTCATCCCGGGCGAAGGCCCGGGATCCACGCCTTCCTTTCGTCCGCAAGGAAGTGAAGGCGTGGATGCCGGGCCGGAGCCTGTCCTCAGGCGGGCCTTCGGCCCGACCTGGGGGCCCGGCATGACGTGGAACAAATGGAGGGAGTGAAACACCGATGCAAACCTACAAGGCGCCGCTCCGCGACATGCGTTTCGTGCTGCACGAGCTGCACGACGACGCCGGCCTGACCAGCCTGCCCGGCTGCCACGACTTCACGCCGGAGCTGGTCGACCACATCCTCGAAGAAGCCGGCAAGATGGCCGAAGAGGTGCTGCTGCCGCTGAACGCCAGCGGCGACGAGGAAGGCTGCACCTACGAGAACGGCGTGGTGCGCACGCCGAAGGGCTTCAAGGAGGCCTACAAGACCTACCGCGAGGGCGGCTGGACCAGCACGGGCTGCGATCCGGACTACGGCGGCCTGGGCCTGCCGCACAGCATCGGCATGATGGTCAGCGAGATCTTCTGCTCGGCCAACATGGCGTTCAGCATGTATCCCGGGCTCAGCCACGGCGCGTACGAGGCGATCGCCCGGCACGGCAGCGACGAGCAGAAGAACCTCTATCTGCGCAAGCTGACCGACGGCACCTGGACCGGCACGATGTGCCTGACCGAGCCGCATTGCGGCACCGACCTCGGCATGCTGCGCACCAAGGCGGTGCCGCAGACAGACGGCTCGTACAAGATCAGCGGCACCAAGATCTTCATCTCCGCCGGCGAGCACGACCTGTCGGAGAACATCGTGCACCTGGTGCTGGCCCGTCTGCCCGACGCGCCGTCCGGCGTGAAGGGCATCAGTCTGTTCATCGTGCCGAAGTTCCTGCCCACCGCGGACGGCGGCGTCGGCCCGCGCAACGGCGTCGTGTGCGCGGCCATCGAGTACAAGATGGGCATCAAGGCCAACGCCACCGCGCAGCTGGTGTTCGAGGACGCCACCGGCTTCCTGGTCGGCCGCCTGCACAAGGGTCTGGCGGCGATGTTCACGATGATGAACGCAGCCCGCCTCGGTGTGGGCATGCAGGGTCTCGGCATCGGCGAGATCGCCTACCAGAGCGCCGTCGCCTACGCGAAGGAACGTATCCAGGGCCGCTCGCTCGCCGGCACGAAGGACCCGGGCAAGCCGGCCGACCCGATCATCGTGCATCCCGACGTGCGGCGGATGCTGCTGACGATGCGCGCCTACAACGAAGGCTGCCGCGCGCTCGGCGGCTGGGTGTCGCGCATGCTGGACGAGGCGCAGCGCGCGAACGATCCGGCGCGGCGTCAGGAGGCGGAGGACTTCGCCGCGCTGATGACGCCGATCGTCAAGGCGCTGTTCACGGATCTGGGTCTGGAGACGGCGAACCTGGGGATGCAGGTCTATGGCGGACACGGCTACATCCGCAGCGAAGGCATGGAGCAGCTGGTCCGCGACGGCCGCATCTCGCTGATCTACGAAGGCACCAACGGCATTCAGGCGCTCGACCTCGTCGGCCGCAAGCTGCCCGGCCACGCGGGCCGCCGGCTGCGACGGTTCTTCCACCCCGTTGCGGCGTTCATCGAGGAGAACCGCAACCACCCGATGCTCGGCAAGATGGTGCAGGGCTACGAGAAGGCCTTCGGCGCGCTGCAGCTCGCCACTGCGCACATCGCGACCAAGGGCATGGGCGATCCGGAGGAAGCGGGCGCGGCGGCCAGCGAGTACTTGCGCCTGTTCGGTCTGGTGGCGCTCGGCTATATCTGGGCGCGTTCGGCCAAACTCGCGATGGAGAAGATGATGACGGCGGGCGGTGATGCCGGGTTCTACCAGGCCAAGCTGCAGACCGCGCGCTTCTTCTTCGAGCGCATCCTGCCGCAGGCGGGATCGCTATTGTTCGCGATCAAGTCGGGCAAGGACGCGATGATGTCCTTCAACGACGCGGCCTTCTGATCGTCACTTCGCGAGCCGCGGAGGGGCGGGCTACGATCCACGCATGGACGCCCTTCCGCCGCGTGCCCCCGGCAAGTTCCTCGACCCGGTCCTGACCGCGAAAGGCGAACGCCGCGCGCGCGTGGCCCTGCGGTCGCTGCGCACGCTGTGGTTCAACACCGGCACGCTGTGCAACATCACCTGCGCGAACTGCTACATCGAAAGCAGCCCGCGCAACGACCGGCTGGCGTATCTGACGCCGGACGACATTGCGCCGTTCCTCGACGAGGTCGTTCGCGACGGCCTGCCGGTCGAGGAGATCGGCTTCACCGGCGGCGAGCCGTTCATGAACCGGAACTTGCCGGAGATGATGCGCACGTGCCTCACGCGCGGCTTCCGGGTGCTGGCACTGACCAACGCGATGCTGCCGATGACGCATCGGCGCGAGGACCTGATCGAGCTCGACGCCGCGTTTCCGGGCCGGCTGACGGTGCGCGTCAGCATCGACCACCCCTCGCCCGCCATCCACGACCGCGAACGCGGCGATGGCGGGTTCGCGAAGAGCCTCGACGGGCTGGTCTGGCTGGCCCGCGCCGGCATCCGCGTGCACGTCGCCGGGCGCCGCGCGTTCGGCACCGGCGAGGCGGAGATGCGCGCGGGATTCGCCCGCCTGTTCGCCGAGCACGGCATCCCGATCGACGCCAACGATCCGGTCGCGCTGATGCTGTTCCCGGAGATGGACGACGCCGACGTGCCGGAGATCACCGAGGCGTGCTGGGGCATCCTCGGCAAGTCGCCCGACAGCGTTATGTGCGCGAGCGCGCGCATGGTGGTGCGGCGGCGCGATACGGCGGCCCCGACGGTGCTCGCCTGCACGCTGCTCGCGTACGACGAGCGGTTCGAACTCGGCCGCACGCTGGCCGAGGCGTCAGGCGCGGTGGCGCTCAACCACCCGCATTGCGCCCGCTTCTGCGTGCTCGGCGGTGCCGCCTGCTCGCGATAGCGTCTGGCATCAGGCCGCGACCTTCACCGCCGCCGCGCCCTCCAGCGCGAGCCGAACGATCTGCTCCGCCGCGCGCGTCCAGTGGCAGCGGGCCAGCACGTCCTTGCGCGCGGCCGCGGCGGCGGTGCGGTCAGGTCGCCAGCCGCAGGCGATCGCCGTCATCGCGGCAATCAGCGCGTCGACATCCGGCTCGATGAACGCCCCGACCAGTCCCTTGCCGTCGTCTTTCGGGCTGAACCGGCCCGGAATGCGCATCGACAGCCGGTCGTCGCAGAAGTCGTCGGTCGCCCCGCCGGCCGTCACGATCGTCGGCACCCCGCATGCGATCGCCTCCAGCACCGGCAGGTTGAAACCCTCCGCGCGATAAGGCGACACGTACGCATCGGCGCAGGCCAGCAGCCGGGCCAGCTGCTCCGGGGTCAGGTTGAGGGGCACCGTCGTGATCCCGGACACCACGCGCTCGTCGACCAGCGCCGGACACGTCGCACCCAGCGTCCGGATCGTGTCCGCCACAGCCAGGCCGTAAAGGCCACTCTGGTCCTTGCACAACAGCCGCACGCGGTGGCCACGCAGCCGCAGCACCGCGAACGCGCGCAGCAGCGTGTCGATCCCCTTGTCCCACAGCGGCGCGCCGACATTGATGAAGACGGTCTCGTCCTCGGCAATGCCGATCGCCGCGCGGACCGCCGGCCTTACCGCCGCGTCGAGCGGGGTGAAGGTCTGCGTGTCGACGCCGTGCGGCACCACATGCACGCGCTCGGCCGGAAATCCAAAGGCGACGATGCGGTCCCGTGTCCAGGCCGACGGCGTGACGATCGCGTTGTCGCCTTGCGTCCAGTAGCCGCGCTCGACGCCGTCGGCGGCAAGGTTCAGCGGCGACAGACCGACCTCGGTAACCATGAAGGTCAGGGTACGCTTGCCCGCCCACGCGCTGCCGGCACCGGCGCGGAACGGCGAGGAGATGCGATAGACTCCGTCGACGCGATCGAGCCCCACGCGCGGCTCGCGCAGGCTCAGCAGCCAGGTCCGATCGGCCGCCGGAAACCCGGCATCGTGATCCTTCGCGTTCCAGTGCGCCATCGCGAACGGCAGGTCACGGTGGAACAGCTCGATCCCCGGCATCCCCCGCATCGCCAGGAGCTGGTGCTGGTTGGTCAGCGCGAACGAGTGGTTGATGCCGCGCCAGCCCTCGACCAGCAGCCCGCGCCGTTCGGATTGCATCTGCGCTCCTTCCAGTTGCGCCCCGTTGCCGTGCCGGGTGGCCGCGCCCCACATCACGCCGCCAACAGTTGCGGCTGGCGTCCGGACGCAGCACGCCGGTCGCTGCAACGACAGGGCAGCCTGCGCACGCAGGTATGAACGGACGCTGAGCACATCGCGTCCGGCGGCGCGCGCCTGCGTGAGCGCGGTTCGCACCTTTTTAACCCGCGGCTGCGACCCTCCGGCCCGTCCCAAAAACGGCGACACGTCTACCCGTCTGCCTAGGGAGCCGCCGCCGTGACGACAACCAGCTTCTCCTCCGCCGAAATCGCCGCGATGTCGACAGCCACGATCGCTGGCCTGTCGAGCGACATCATCTCCGGCTTCACGACGGCGCAGGCGCCAGGACTCACCTCGGCTGACCTGAACTCGATCAGCTCCGGCCTGCTACAGGCGATCACGACCGCCGACATTCAGGTGCTGACGACAGCTACGCTGAACGGCCTGACGGCCGCGACGGCGGCAGAGCTGACGACCGGGCAGGCGGCCGCGCTGACGTCCAAGCAGGTTGCTGTGATGGCCACCGATGCGATCGGTGCCATCGCCGACTCGCTGTCCAGCGGCGCCATCCCCGGCCTGACCACCAGCCAGGTCAACGGCCTCGGCACCGCCCAGGTCAACGCGCTGGGCAGCAACGTCAACGACCTGACCAGCATCGGCG